>Ga0213919_1000219_pt1 | contig 29013 bp, 35 predicted proteins | sample McNCre317MG_FD_161056 | JGI IMG/M metagenome (GOLD analysis project Ga0213919, IMG submission 161056) | Freshwater microbial communities from McNutts Creek, Athens, Georgia, United States - 3-17 MG | ecosystem: Environmental > Aquatic > Freshwater > Creek | place: USA: Georgia | collected... | reverse complement strand
TGGAATTGTTCTGATGGCCATGGAACATCCTCTCGACCACGAAGGCCGCGCGCTGTTCCACCTCGAGCTGCTCGGCTGCTACGAGCCGGGCGACGCGGTAGCTCCCTACGTTCCAGATCCGGACCCGGAGCACTGGAACGATGACCACTACTGGAACGACGAGGACGACGCACGCTACCTTGGCGATCTCGTCACGTGCTGGGCCTGCGGCGGAGATGGCAACGACATCCAGTGCTGCGACGATCTGTGCAATGGGCAGGGATGGTGCATGCACGGGGACAACGCGCCATGCCGAGAGTGCGGCGGCGAAGGGTTCCTGTAGGCGATGGCGATGCTGACCCTAACGCCAGACCAGATCGAAGAGATCACCGGCTACCGCCAGCCGGCCGCGCAGCTGGCCGCCCTGCACCGACGCGGCTATTGGCGCGCGTACCGTGACCGCCTCGGCCGCGTGGTGCTCGAGCGAGCGCACTATGATGCGGTCGCAGCCGGCGCCGCGGCGGCAGAGCAGCATGCGCCGCAGCCGCGCCTTCGTCCTCCCAAGCTCCGCACCGCATGACCCGCAGCGACATGCCCCGGCGCGTCTACCTCCGGCACGGCGCGTACTACTTCGTCACGCCGGCCGGGAAGTGGATCCGGCTCTCCGCCGAGCGTGAAGGCCTGCCGGCGATGTACCGCGCCCTCGCGGCGCTAGGAGAGCGCGAGTCGAACCGGAACCGCATGCCGGCCGTCCTGACGCGCTGGCTCGACGAGAAGCGCGCCGACTGGGCCGATAAGACCGCCGCCGATCAGGAGCGGATCGCCGACGAGATGGCGAACGCTTTCGCCGAGTTCTCTCCGGCCGACATCACGACGCCGGTCGCCGCCGAGTACCTGCGCCGCTACGCCGCGACGCCGCGGACGCACAACATGCACCGAACCATGCTGCGCCAGGTGCTCGCGTTCGCCGCTCTCGATGGCCTGCGTGAAGGGCACAATCCGGTCGACAACATCGCGCCGAAGAAGGTCGTCGGCCGGCACCGCATCGTCACCGACGCCGAGGTGAAGGTGGTGAAGGCCGCAGCGCTGAAGCAGAGCCGCAACGGCGAGGCGCTGGTGCAGATGATCGAACTCGCGCTGCTCACCGGCCAGCGCATCGGCGACCTGATCGGCATGCGGTGGCAGGACGTGACCGATGCCGGCATCCTGTTCGATCAGGGCAAGGGACAGGGCAGCACGAAGCTTCTCGTCGAATGGACGCCGGCCCTGCGCGCCGCCATCAAGGCGTGCGAACGCGGCGACAAGATCGGCCACGTCCTGAAGACCCAGAGCGGCCGAGGCTACCGCTATGCCGGCATCCGATCGGCCTGGGTGCGCGCGTGCGAGCGCGCCGGCATCGAGGATCTGCACATCCACGACCTGCGCGGTCGGGCCGGCGTCGACGCGCTCGGCGACGACGAGGACATGCGCGCGGCGCAGCGCCTGCTCGGCCACAAGGGCGAGCGGATGACGCGGCACTACGTCGAAGGGAAGTACGCGCGGAAGGTCAAGCCGACGCGCTGAAATTGGACGTGGCGCGGAATCTTGGACACGTTGCGTGCACGAGACACGCTAAGTCATTGATTCTGGCCTGCCCGGAGGGACTCGAACCCCCGACCTGCTGCTTAGAAGGCTGCCGCGCAATCACGCAACGGCGCGGGTTGCAGGCCGATCTGTCCAACTTCCGAGGCTGGAATCGCGCCAGGTTCTGCGCGCCTCTCGGCGCTTTCGTTGGACAGCCTTCAGGGCTTCGTCGGCTCGGTCCTGTCGGCCTCTTTCAGCCGCATGACGACTGTCGGCACCATGCCGCGCATCCAGATCCAGGCGCGGCCTTCGCCGTCGTGAACGATGGTCGGCTGGGCCTGCTCGAGCACGTGATCGCGCACGCCGGTGACGGTGGAGCAGCCGGCCAGCAGCGCGGCGGCCAGGACGACCGGGAACCGCCACAGCTTGCGCGGGCAGGCGTCGGACAGATGACCCGCTCGCCCGCAGGCGATGCACTCGCGACGTTCGCTCATTCCGTTCTCTCCTTCACGATGGGGTCGCCGCCCTTCGGATTCCCCGAGCAGGCTTTCCAGTCCGTCACCATGCAGACCTGCGCGCGCAGCAGGTCGATCTGGCCGCGGCACACCATGTCGCGCATCCGGCGCTCGACGGCATCCTTCGCGAAGGCGCCGTCCGGTCCTTCCCAGCGCTGCAACCGCAGGTTGTCCAGGCTGCGCGGGTGGCCTCCGAGGACCAGCGGCGCGTTGTGGTCGAGTTCGAAGTCGTCGATGTCCTCGCCGTCGCGCACCTCGCCGGCCTCGAGCGCCGATCGGAAGAGGCGGCGCTTCACCTTGCCGGTGTAGCTGGTCGACGGGCGCACGCTGGCTGCCCAGCCGGGCTTGCAGATCGTGTCGCCGATGGTGGCCTGCGTGACGGCCGGGTTCAGCACCTGAGCACCGCCAGGTGCCGCCAGCAGCAAGGCCAGAAGCGGCCAGGCCTTCACGCGCCGCCCCCGATGTAGCGGTCGAGGTCGTCATCGTCCAACGGCATCGGCCGGCTGGACGCATTGCGCGGCGGCCCGTCGCTCCACGTGGGCAGGCTCACGACGACCCAGCACAGCGTAACCAGTGGCCCGAGCACGTCCTGCGTGTCGGTCGCCCCCTCCCACGCATGGACGCCCGAGACGATCGACACCCACGCGAGCAGCATGTGCAGCGCGATGACTTCCACCCGATGCTCGCTGAACTTGAGCGCGTCCAGGCGGCACAGCATCGCGCCGGTAGCCGACACGGACAGGAGCACAACAGCAGCGTCGAGAGTCGTCATGCCTTCAGCCTCAGAAGTCGCAGCAAGCCGTCGAGTGCGCTGGCGATGAACGGCGGGACGTTCGCCATCATGGCGCCGAGGATCGGGTAAGCCAGCGCCGCCGCCACGCCTCCCGACAGGTTGCGGACGGCCAGCTCACCCGGGTAGAAGTGATGCTCGACGAAGTGCCCGAGCGCTGCGCCGAGCAGCGTGACGGCAGCAAACATGCAGACGGCACGGAACCTGCCGGCCGGCGGCGCCGCGCCCATGCCGAGGGTCGCTCCCATCCCGGTGTAGATCAACACCTGCGGATCGACGCCAGTCGTTGCGACGACCCCGGCGAGAATTCCAGCCCCGACTGCATCGGTTGCAGTCGTCGTTACGTCAGCCATCACGGCCCCCTAGTAGCCATCCCGCGATCAACACGCCAACGGCTAGGGTGATAGCCGACACTGGGGCGCTCGTGCCGGCATCGCACATGTACTGCCAGCCGTTCGCCTCTTTGAAGTAGGAAAGGTCGCACGCGCTCGTCGAGCCGTAAAGGAAGACCCCGTATGCGCACACGACCGCCAGGCGCTTGTGCGCACGCCAGCCGATCGCCAGCATGAGCCCGACGCCAAGCAGCGCCATGCAGTGGTAGAAGGCCCGCGGCTTGTCGTCGAAGGCGTTCCAGGCCGTGAAGGCGAGGATCAGGCCAACGAGCAGCGCCAGCGGGTTGATCGGGTCGCGCCGCATCACTTCGGCCGGTAGGGCCCGGGGCCGTCCTTCGGCCTGACGCGCGCCTCGGGCATCGCCGGCCGCGTGTCCTCGTGCGCCGCCAGCCGGTCGACGCGGCGCCGGGAGACAGCCGCCCACGCCAGCACCGCCACCCCGACCAGCAGGATCAGCGCGATCGAGATCAGGACGTTCACGAGGTTCATGCTTCTCTCCGGTTGAATGGGTCGCGGCGCACCGCGTCTGGATCAGCTTCGGAAGCACGCGCCGCGATTGCCTTCGAGAAGGCCGTGAGCAGGTGTTGCTCCGGGCCGACCTTCAGCCAACGCCGCCGCACGCAGACGCGCCCCAACTTGGTCGGCTGCGGCAGCGGACGCCCGGACGGTGCGCGGTGCTGCACGGTTTCGTCTGCCATCGTTCCGCCGATGCCGATCACGATCAGTTCGGCACGTCGGCCGGCGTGCGCGCTTCCTCGATCCACGACGCGCCGTCATAGCGGAACGTGATCGAGCGCGAGAACGCGGTCGCCGGGCTGGTCCATGCGGCCATCTTGAAGACCGCGTTCCAGGTGATCGTGCCGAGCGCACCGCCGGAGGCATTGCGCAGGCAGATCGTCAAGCGCTGGCCGTCCGATGGGTTCGTCGGCGCGTTGAAAGTGAACGCCGTTGCGTTGTTCGCCGTGACCTGGAAGCGGTTGCCGAGCGATGCGTCGATCGTCATGCTCGGCGAGTAGGTGACGCCGACGTTCGTCTCGGCCAGCGCGGCGCGCGTGATGGTGCGCTGCAGGCTGTCCCAGAAGATGGCCGACGTCGCAACGCCTCCCGAGTCGCGCTTCGTGCGAACCCGGACCTCGCCGCCGTTGGTGCCGGTCTTCGTCGCGCTGATGCGGCCGACGTTGAAGGTCTCGGCCCAGAAGTCGACGGCCGCAGCGCCACCGGCGAGCAGGTTGTGCAGCACCATCCAGGCGCCGCGCGCGAGCTTCGAGATCGAGTTGTCGAAGTTGCTGATCGAGTTCCCGCCGTCGATGCCGCTCGCGTCGAACCATGTCGAAGCCGCGCCGCCGTAGAAGCTGCCCGCGATGTCGTGCGAAAGCGAACCGGCTTCGACCAGGCCGTTGATGTTCGAAGTGATTGCAGTCGAGGCGACGGTCTGGGTCAGGTTCACCGTGTAGGTGCCCGTGCCGCCCGTGCCGGTGCCCAGAGCGGTGATGTAGGTTCCGGTCTGGACGAGCCCCGCAGTCACGCTCACGAGAAGCGAGCCGATCGCCAGCGCCCCGGAAGAGACCGCGGTGACGGTGAGGGTCGTCCCGCTGATCGAGCCGGTGAAGGCGGCCAGTGCGTTGCCCTCGATGTCGCCACCACGAACGGCACAGCCGCGCGACGCGCTGGTGATGCGGAACCCGGCGCCAAGGTTCGTCTGGCAGACGATCCCGAGGTAGGTGTTCCAGGTCGACGCGCCCTCGCGGATGCCATCGCCGCCGCAGTTGCGGCCATCGAACGCGATGCAGACGCCGCCGTTGACGTCGGACGGAACGGCCGGGTCATGCACGTAGAGGCCATGCCGACCAGCCGAGAGGCCGACGCAGCCGTCGAGCTTCCAGAGGTTCGCGTTGAAGGAGCCCGAGTCGGCGCCGATGCGCCAGGCATCCTGCCCGGCGTTCGTGCTCGCGCATGACGTGCCGCGGAAGCGCGAGCCCGTGATCTGCACGCCGTCACCGGTGCGCGCGGCCACCGAGTCGAACTGAACTCCGGTCGCCGCGCAGTCGTCGCCGCTGAACAGGAAGCCCGCCGAGCCGCTGAAGTCTTTGATCAGGCACGACAGGGATCGGCCACCGGTCGACGCATCGCTCGTGTGCCCGACGCCGATCAGCTGCGTGCGCGCCGGAGGCACGATCTGCGATGTGTAGCGATAGCGGCCATCGATGAGGAGGCGCGTGCGCAGCGTGTTCGCGACAGAGAGCGCGGTGTTGATCGCGCTCGTGCTGTCTCCGACGCCTGTCGGGTCTGCGCCGGTGAACTGGCTCAGGGCCAGCGCACCGTGAAGGACTGCGCCGCCGAGGGTCTGCGCTGCGTAGTTCAGGGCCGGGTTGAAGCCGACCAGCGCCGGCCCCTTGACCGCGCTCGCGACGTCGGAGAGGTCCGTCCCGACGACGCCTTGGTAGACGCGCCAGTGCGCCGTCTGATCACCTGCGAAGGTCGCGCCCGAGGTGTGCGTGTCGAGGGCGATGTACCACGTCCCCGAGCTCTGGACCACGTCGCGCGCCGCGTAGAGCGTTGCAGTCGCCCATGTACCACGCGGGTTGACCGCCGAGATCCGAGCCATTGCGCCAGCCACCGTCAGGCGCGAGACGCCGAGCCGGTCGAAGTACGCGAGGGCCGACGAGTTCAAGACCTCGTCGAGCTTCTCGGCGTTGAAGAGCAGATCCGCCGAAGCGTTGCTCGGGACGGCTGCGGTCGTCGGGGTAGTCATGCCGGGGCATGCTAGGAAGAGCCCCTCGCGTCAGTCCCTCAGTTCGAATAGCTGAGCATGATGCGGCGATCGCTGCCCGGGATCTGGCTGAACCCTGCGATCAGCCAGGTCGCAGAGCCTGACCCTTCGTTGCCGAGCCGAACCGTCACGTTGCCGAAGTAGCCGCCGAAGCCCAGCGCCACGCCGTCGAAGCCGGCCGTCGGCGTGCCGGTGGTGGCGTTCGTGACCGTGACCGTCGTGCTGGTCGTGCTCACGACGTTGAAGGTGCCGTTGTAGCCGGCGATCGACAGGCCCCAGACCTTGACCTGACAGCCGACATTGTTCGGAATGCGGTGCGGGCCGTCGAAGGTGTAGGTGACCTGTGAGCCAGTCGCGGAGACGCCCGTCACCACGCGGCGCACGCTGAACACGCCCTTCACCTCGTGCCATTCGCCGATGTTGGTGTATTCGCTGTCATAGCTGAAGCGCGTGCCGGTACCGGCCCCGCCGTTGCTGCCCGGGTTGCTCGCGACCGGGAGCGTGAACTGCGTGGCGTTCAGGACCGTCACCTGGCCGGCGGTGTTGTAGCCGGCCGGCGTCATGCCCGAGACGCCCGCGTTCTGGCCCGTGACGAGCCAGTGGTTGTCCTGGTCGGTCGTGTAGGTTGCGACGCCGCCTGACCACGTCGCGCCGGACAGACTGATCGTCTTGCCGTTCAGCAGGTGCGCCGTGATCGCGGACCGGCTGAGGTCGGTCACCAGGTACTGGCCCGCGACGTTGCTCTCGACCATGTAGCGCATCTGCTGCTGGCCGGCGGTGCGCTTCGCCCAGTAGCGAAAGGTCCACGCGTTCAGGCGCTGCGGGTCGACAGCGAAGGCCGCGCGTGTCGCTCCCGCGATGTTGCCGGTCACCGCCAGCTGCATCGCACCGACGATCGACTGGTCAGGCGGCAGGTCCGCGGTGACATCGGTGATCGTGGCCGTGCCCGAGGTCGTCCAGACCGTGCTGTGCGCAGCCGATCCGCTCGCGTTCGCCATCATGCTCCGCGAGATCTGCGTGTTCGCGAGACCGGCGACGCGGTAGATGTTTGACCCGCTGAGGTCGACGATGCCGTTGCGCGTGTTGTCGACCGGCAGGTTGTTCGCGTTCGGGAGGTCGACCACGTTGTCGAAGGTGCGCTCGCCGAACTTGGCGAGCCAGTGCTGGTCGTTTCCAAGGTACTTGTGCGAGACCTCCGGGTGCGCCTCGAATCGGACATGCCGGACCACGTTCAGCGAGCTATTGCCGATGAAGCCGAAGCCCTGGTTGAACCACTCGGCCGATCCACCATCGACGAGGACGCCATCGTCGTCCTCCAGCGTCATGCAGCGGTGCGGGTTGCCCCAGGTGTGATCGCGCACGACGAGGGCATTGTTGTTCTTCGAGTAGATGTGGCATCCGCTCAGGCGCGCGAAGGTCGTGCTGCCGCTGATGGCATGCTTCACGCCTTGCGGAAGCTGCTGCGCGAAGGTCGTCGTCTTGCAGGCGTTCATCACGCCGTAGTAGCTGTCCTGCGCGTACACGTGCATGACGCCGAGGTTCTCGTTGCCTCCGGATCGGACGTAGACCTCGACCCGGTTCATGTACCAGCCGAGCACTCCGACGAGGTTCACGATCTTCGCGGCGGTGGACGCCGAGAGGTTCGTGTAGACGACGATCGACAAGTCCTCGAAAGCGACGAACATGCCCGAGGCCGCGAAGTCCAGAACGCGCTCGAGCGTGTCGGTGTAGAGCACCGTCGTGCGCATCCCGTCGCCCTTGATGCGCACACCGACGCGGTCGAAGCCGGTCGCGCTGGTTTGGCCGATCGTGCTCGACAGCTTGTAGATGCCGCCCGGGACATGCAGCGTTCCGCCGTACCAGTTCTGATAGTTGAAGCTGCCGGATCCGCCGACGCTGATCGGGGACCGCAGCGCGTCGAGCGCGGTCTGGAAGACGCTCGACACGTCAACGCTGCGGTCGTTCTTGCATCCGCCGAAGACGGGGTCGCGCACGTTGACCTGGAAGGACCGATTGAAGGCATCGACGAAGTCCAGCGCGGACCAGGCCGACACGCCGTCTCCGACCTTCATCCGGTCGGCGGTCTTGTCATAGCCGAGCTCGCCGTCGAGCAGGACCGGGTTCGCGCTGGCCCAGTTGGCAGCCGTGTCGACCCGTTCTTGTCTGCGGCGCAGTACCGTCGTCATGCAGTTCCCCCGTACTCAAGATCAAGGCCAGCGAAGCTCGTCGACGAAGATCCACCGGAGTCGATGTCGGTGCCGACGAAGTCAGTCGCTGATGCGCCGCCGTAGGTCGCCGAGTAGCTGAGTTCAGGCAGCACCGGCACGATCACCGCCTCGTCCTCGGTATCCGCCGCAACCACGCCGTCGCCGGCATAGATGCGAATGTCGAGGGATGCTAGGGAGATGGACACCCTCCCCTCTCCCTCGGGCCTGAGCGAATTCAGCGTGTAAAGGCCGGCGGTCTCGATCTCCTGCTTCGTGAGGCCGACCGCGAAGGCGTAGCGGCTGCCGCACTGGCGGGACTCGTCGGCCACGTAGAGGCCAGGCGGCACGACGGCAAGTTGCACGCCGCCGTCGACCTTGATGCACTGCGTCGTCGGCGTCAGGCGCCGGCCGTCCTCGCCGGTGAAGATCATTCGGCCGGTGGTCTCGCTGCCCCAGTCGAGCACCTCCGACGTCGTGATGACGTTGCCGGTGATGCTGAGCACCTCGCCGGCCTGCAGCCCGTCACCGCCAAAGTCGGAAGGATCGACCCAGCGCACCGTCGATCCGATGCCCAGATCCATCGCATCCGACAGCGCCGTGTCGTTGACGAACTCGCGCTGAAAGAGCAGCCGGTTCGCCTCGAGCTGCGCGCGGTTGTCTGCCTGTGCCAGCGTTGCGCAGCCCGGTAGGCGCACCTTGCGCGGGTTCCGAGACTGGCCGGGCGACAGCTTGCCGCCGACGACTGAGTAACGGACATAGCTCTTCTTCTGCTGAGTCGTCTCGTCGACGAACTCGACCTCGACGCCATCGGTAGAGGCCGGCATCACCGACGAGAAGGCCTGCGCGGGAGACGCGTTCGCGGCAAGGTTGCGGTAGTCGAACTGCGCATCGGGCGTCGGCCGGTACTGATCGCGCGCGAAGGTCCACTTCACGCCGTCGCGCCAGATGAAGACGCGCGCCGTGTCGGCGATGAAGGCCATGCGCTCGCCAAGGCTCATGTCGGCATCGTCGAGGCTGCCGTCGAAGCGCAGCAGCGGAGAGTCCTCGCCGTGCTCTGCATTGATGGCACGTAGCGCGTCGGTGTCGATGCCGCTGATAGGGTTCCCCGCGATCGTCCAGAGGTGCGCCATCGCGCGCGCGAAGTTCCGCGACGGGCTCAGATCGTCGGTGTCGAGCTCGCGCACGTGGCGCAGCCACCGGAGATTGAACTTCCGGTCTGAGAAGCCTGTCGCCGAGTTCGTCGCCTTCGTCGTGATGCGCGCCACCGTGACGCCTGGCAGCGTCTTCGATTCGTAGTAGCGAACCGCGTAGAGCTCCTCGAGCTTCGCCACGTCGGCGCCGCTCGAATCGACTTGCAGCGAGGTCCGGCGGAACTGGATGCGATAGCGCCCGAAGCCGGCCAGCGGCGTGACCTTCTGCGTGAAGAAGCGCTGGTCGTACGTGGCTGCCGTGTGCCCGAAGTTGTAGATCTCGCGCGTGCCTGGCACCTCGACGCCGAGCGCGTCGATCTGCCACCACTGCGCCTCGAAGTTCACCGTACCGACGAGGCCGCGCAAGTAGACGACGTTCCACCAGAGCCGGTCGCTCTGCGTCTGCAGCGTGTACGGCCCGAGGACGGTGTAAACGGTGCCGAGCCGCGTGATCGTGAAGGTTGACGATCCGCTCTCGGCCGAGCCCCACGCCGAGCTGCTGAAGGTGAATGTGGCGTTGCCGGATGCCACCGAGAACGACAGGACCGTGCAGGTCTCGTTGAACGTGCTCGGCCCGACGCCGTAGGTGAAGTTCACGGTCGCCGTGCCGCTCGGCGCCGCAGCCTTCAGGTCGGCAAGGTCAGAGCCGTCGGGGATGTTGATCGTGAAGGATGTCGCACCCGATCCCGCATTGAAGGTTCCGCTCTTCGTGACCGCGGGGTACGGCGCGGCATAGGTCATCTCCTGCCCGTTGACCTCGTCGGAGGCGAACGTCTCGAAGACGTCGCGCATCAGCGTCTGGCCATCCTCCGGGTATCCACCGGAAGGCGCCACCGGTTCGAACACCTCGAAGCTCGAGCCGCCGATGTCCTCGATCGGCGTGTCGGCGTACTGGACCGAGGTGATGTCACCGATGCCGCGGCTCAGGCAGAGCCACTCGGTCACGTACTTCACGTGATCGACGTACTCCACGACCGACGACTGAATCAGGTCGGGCCACAGCCGGCGATAGCCGTACACGTCTGGCGCCGCCTGGTAGGCCCGCGCGACGTTGGTCTGGCCGGTCAGCGAGTTGTTTGGGCTCTCCTTGCCGACGGCGGCGTCCTGCGCGCCGGTCATGCGGCGCATCGAGACGTAGGTGTAGATCGCCGTCGCGGTGGCCGCCGTCGCAGCGATGTAGGTCACCGTCACCGGGTCGAAGCCGGCCGGCCGCAGTTCCACGACGACGGTGTCGCTCGGCCCTGGCGGGACGTCCAGCCGCGGATCGGACAGCGGGTCGACCTTCACGCCGTTGATCCGCAGCACCGCGTCGGCGCCGCCGCTCAGGTGGCGCTCGATGTTCTCCTGCAGGCTGACGCCGAGGTCGAGCTGATGCCGGCGCAGGCCCGTCGCACCGGTCGGGTCGTTCAAGATGATCAGCATGTGGGCGCGTACCGGTAGAAGCGCAGGTCCGGACACGCGCGCTGCAGCACCGCCAGCCGCGACACCTTCACCGACCCATTGAGCGGGATCGGGTAGCCCTCCTGCGCGTGCAGCAGCCGGCCGCCCGGCATCACGACCCCGCAGTGCGTCGGCGCCCCGTTGCGCCAGGTCATGAAGCCGACCGCGCCGGCCTCGGCCATGCCGCACTGCTGCCAGCCGCGGATCTGGTCGAAGCCTTCAGCGATGCCGGTCTCCGGAACTTCGCCAAGGTCGACGCCAAGCACCGCGCGGAAGTACAGGATCACCAGGCCGTAGCAGTCGCATGCCTCAAAGTCGGAGCGCCAGCGGCGCCAAGGGACGCCGACCATGCGGGCGGCGAAGGCATCGGGAGACAGTAGGCCCTGCATCGCGAGGGATGCTAGGAAGCGGGCCTTCGGGTCAGATGTTCTCGAGCCCCGTGAAGACGCTCGGATCGTAGATCAGCGCGACATTGCGGCGCATCGGGTTGTCGTCGGTCGCCGTGACCTGCACAGCGGTGTCGGTGAACTGAACGCCGCCCTGCTCGGCGACATACAGCTCCCACACGATCGCAGGCGCGTCGGTGTCACCGAGGAAGATCGAGTACGTCACCGAGATGGGATCACGGCTTCCGGCGGCGTAGACCCGGCGCAGCTGGCGCTTGAACTCCATGCCGACTTCCTGGCGCGGGAAGGACAGCACGAGGCGCGGCTGCACGTCGCCCTTCTGCTCCGGCGGCTTGATCGCCATTCCCGCGGGCGTATGCACGTTGCCGGCCAGCGTGACCTCGGCGAACTGGTTCGCGACGAGGCGGATCGGCGCTTCAAACGACGTGTGCTCGAAGGCGATCGCGTGGAACTCTGGCAGGGGCGACTTCGTGGCCCAAAAGACGCGCTTATCCATCGCTCAGACCGGCATTTCCTGCGTCATCACGAGGTCGAGGATGCGCCGGTATTCCTCCCACTGCGGCAGCCCGACGATCAGGTCGGCCGCGACCAGATACTCATCCGGGATCACCTCGGCGCGCGCCATGATCGTCGCGCTGTAGGTGAAGACGTTGCCCGCTTCGCCGGTGTCCATCAGCTTGTCGGACAGGAAGCGGCACGTGTAGGTCACCAGGCCGAACTCGGTGCGGATCGGCAGCGTGAACTCCTTCAGGCCGCTCTGCGTGTTCAGCTTGAACCAGAGGCGGAACACCGGAGCCTCGGCGCGCGTGAAGGCGAAGGAAACGTCCCACAGCAGCGGGACATCGGTGCCGACCGCCTGAACGTAGGCGTAGCCGCGGCGCGGCTCCGAAACGGTGAAGCTGGCCGCCTGGCTGCGCTTCTTCGAGGCGGCGAGGATCGTGCGCAGGTGGAACGGATAGGCGTCGGCCATCAGAAGCGCCCTCGGACGTTGGTTGCCCCGGTCATCGCCGACCAGACGACGCCGCTGTTGCTGGCGATGTCGCTGGCGACCTCGGCCTTCGCGCGTCCGACGGCGATCTCGATGATGCGCGCGGACTGGTCGACAGTGGCGGATGTGCCGGGCGGTGCGTTGTTCACGATGACCTTCCACTCCGGCGAGGCACTCGCCCCGCTGGGCGAGACGTTGCCACCGCTGGTCGGGAGCATGTACTGCGCGCCGTTGGCCGCCGTGAACATCTCCGGTCGGCCGCCCTCGTTGACGCGGTACAGCGTGCCTGCCGTGACCGGCCCGCCGTACTGCCGGCCGCCGCCGAACTGCACGCCCTTGATCGTCGCGATGATGCCGGCGGTCGCGGAGGCCACGGTCGCCATCGCGGCAAGGTTCGCCGGGAATGGCTGGTTCGAAGCCTTGGCGATCGCCGCCTGGATGTTCATGATCGCCTCGGCCACTGCGAAGGCCTTCGACACCGCGAAGAGCGCGCGGTAGGTCTTCGACTGCTCGCCGCTGAACGCCTTCACGATGTCGGCCATCGAGCCGAAGAGCGAGCCATAGGACGACAGCGCGTCGACCTCGGCCTTCCGCTTCTTCTCCTGCTCGCCCTCGACGATCTGGCGGATTCGCTCGTTCGTCTGGCGCTCGAGCTCGATGCGGGCCTGCGCGTAGAGCTCGGCGTTCGCCTGATCCTCTTCGGCGTACTGCAGCAGGAGAGCCGACTTCGCTTCGGCGTCGGCCTGGATCTGCGCGATCTCGCTGCCGCCGAAGATGATGCCGCGAGCCATGTCCTGGCCCTTCTGGCGAGCCTGCGCGGCCTTCAGCGCCTCGGCGTCCCGCTCGTTGAACCCGCGACGGAGGATCGAGGTCGCGTCGGCCTCTTCCTTCTCCGCGAGCTTTTGGCGCTCCTTCGAAGCCTGCGCACGGATGGCGGTTCGTGCCTGCTCGAAGACCTCGGCGTTGATGTCGCCGGCCTTCAGCCGCTCGGCGTTCTTCTGCATCGCCTGCTTCTCGGCGAGGTCGATCTTCTCGTAACCTTCGGCCGCTTTCTCCTGCAGGCCGATGAGGTACGCGACCGCATCGAACTTCGCCTTCTCGGACCGGCCACCCTTCTCGGCGTAGCTGGCCCGGATCGCCTTGATGCGTTCTTCGATCTGGACCTCTGTCCATCCGGCTGCGAGGCCGAGTTGGCGAGCCTGCGCAATCTCGCGTTCCTCCTTGGCCTTCTTGTCGAGCAGCTTCTCGCCGTCCTTGTCCAGCTTGGCCTGTGCCTCGACTGACTTCGCGCGCCCTGCATCGGCGTCGGCGGCCTGCTTGGAGAAGCCGGCGGCGGCCTGCAGCGCGTTGAGGCGCGCGGTCAGCGCGGCCAGTTCGGCACGGTCGGTAGACGGCCTGCGGCCAGCGAACGGAACTGAGCCAGCCTGCGCGAGCCGGTTCCTGATCACCGCCATGTCGTCCATCGTCTCCTTGATCTGCTCGTCAAGGGTCTTGCTGCGGCCGACGTTCAGGATCTGGTCCCATGCCTCCTTCGCCGCGTTCTTGACGCCGCGCCAGGCCTTCTCAATCGCGCCGACGTTCTCCAGGATCTTCGGCGTGCGCTCGAGCACCGCGTCGGCGTAGGCGTCCTGCAGCAGCTTCGTCGCCTGCGTCTGCTTGCCCTGCTCGGCCAGCGCGGCGGCCTGCTGGTATGTGGACACGCTCAGGAAGTTGACCGCCTCGTTCAGCTTGAGCGCCGCGGCGACCGGATCCTTTTCCAGGTCGCGGAAGGCCTTGGCGGTCTGCTCGATCGATGCGCCGCCGGCCTGCTCCATGCGGATCGCGGCGACCGTCAGCTTCTCCAGCCCGCCGGCAGCGCTCACGCCGGACTGCACGAAGACGTTCAGCGCCTCGGCGGCCTTGCCGCGCGTGATGCCGGCCAGCGCGTCGAGGCGCGTCGCCATCGTCCCCAGCTGGTCGACCGTGACGCCCGAGCGGTTGCCCGTCATCGTGATCGACTCATTGAAGGCCTCGGCCTCTTCCCTGCCCTTGAAGAATGCGGCGGCTAGCGCGGCGACGGCTGCTCCGGTTACTGTCAGGGAAGAAATGAGCCGCAAAAGATATCCACCGACAGCAGACACGGCATTGCCGACGGACCCGAAGATGTCCTTCAGTTGGCCGCCCTGCTGCAGAAGAACCGTCATCGGAGCCTGGCCAGTAGCAAGGCCGGTCACGATGTCGGTAACCTGCGGACCGATGCCGCGCGTAGCTGCCTCAAGTTGCTTGTTTGAGATGCCTCCATTGGCTTCGCGCTCGGCTGCCTTGGCGGCATCGGCAGCGACCCTCGCGGCAACTCTTGCGGCAGCCTTTGCCTCACGTTCGGAGGCTTTCTCGACGGCCTCGGCTTTCTTCTGGGCCGCCTTTGACTCGCGCTCGGCTGCTTTCTCGGCGGCCTCCGCTCGTTTTTGGGCAGCCTTCTCTGCTGCCGCACCAGCCTTCTCGGCGGCCTTCTCTAGCTCCCTGTTGACCTTTGCCGATAGATCGAGTGACTCGGTGTAGGTCTTCGTCGCTTTCGTTACAGCGTTTAGGGTGGTCTCTACCTTACCGACGACCTTATCGACGTCGCGCTGCGCCTCGATGGCCTGCTTCGTGTCGAGGGTTACGGAGTAGTAAATCCCACCTACCTGCGTGCCTTCAGCCATTGGCGGCCTCCCTCATCAAGATACGATCGCGCAGCGCGCGCGCAGCCTCTTCGGCCGCGGCGTACTCATCGGCGGTGGGGATGTCGTTCGCACCGCGCTTGGCGGCATCGGGAAACTTCATCTCGAGCATCAGCTGGAACTCGCTCATGCTCAGCGCCTCGGCGTCGGCGCTGCTCAGCCCCAGGTGCACGCGCGCCGCGGCGATGTACTCCGAGGCGTCGAAGGTCGGGCTGTAGGTGCCGCTGCCGGTAGACTCCGGCCGGGCCTTGCCGACTATGCCGTGCTGCATCAGGTGCCGCGCGATGATCACGCGCTCGCTCGGCGGCATGCTTCCATCGTGCCAGCCGGTCTCGTCGCGCCAGCCGATCAGCGGAGAGGGATCATCCTGCTCGCACAGGCACGCGAGGACGTAGGCCGACTCGCGCTCAGCGTGCGGACCGTGCAGGGCCGCGAAGATCTCGACGATCTCGTGCGGGCTGCCGAGCGACGCGATGCGGCCGAGCGACGGGGCGAAGGTGAACTCCGCTCCATCCCCGTCCGTGGCACGCACGTAGCCGCATTCGACGAGCACGGGACGCCAGGCGTCAGAGGTCGAAGACGGTCAGGCTGACGCCGGTCCCGCCGGTGATCGTCACGACGCCCTGGCAGTAGGCCGAGATGCTCGACAGGACGATCGCCTTCGTCTCGCCCGCGGCCAGCGAGAAGGTGTAGCCGGAGGCGACGTTGACCGAGCCGAGGCCCAGCACCGAGGCGTCGATGCTCGAGCCCCCGGCGCCGTCGATGATCGGGTTCAGCGCGCCGCCGGTGCCGTTGCGGAAGACCGCGAGCTGCTTCTTGCCCGTGGCGATCGTGATCGTGTCGCTCGCGGTCAGGGTGGCCGGCGCAGCGGCGAAGGCGCCCGGGGTCGGGGTGACGCTGGAAATAGCTGCCATGGTTCAGTGCTCCTTCAGGATCAGGCCGGGACGAAGGTGATCGCGCCGTTCGACATGGCGGTCATGTCCCAGGTCACGACGTCGGAGTAGGGCGAGGCGTTGGACCACTTCGACGCGATGAAGGGGCCGTAGGTGACACCGTCCGGAGCGGTCTGGCGCAGCCAGATCTTCGGCTGGTTACCCGTGCTGGCCGGCGGGTTGTAGATGTGCGCCTTCAGCTGCGCCTGGTTGTGGACCGACTCGGTGCGCGCCACGCCGGAGCCGGAGAACTCGACCTGCTTGAAGGTGACGAGGTTCTCCTTCGTGAACTGCGGCGAGTCGTCGGCGGTGGCGTCGACCGTGTCCCAGCTGATGTCCATGCCTTTGTCCCGCATCATGCCGAGCGGCAGGAAGGTGAGGCCCGAATAGGTGGCGGCCTCGTCTGCGATGGCGAACTCGATCTGTACGTCTCGCCCGGTGAATGCACCCATGGGGTAGCTCCTCTAGTTGACGATCGCCGACATGGCGAACTCGAAAGCAGGCCGGCCATCGTCGGTCGGCACGAACACCGGCTCGGCCGGCTGCATGAAGACGAGGCCGCCGCTGCTGATGCGCATGGCCTCGATGACGGTGTTCACCGCGTCGGCGACGACTGTCGCGTCGTCGTTCTCCGACCCGATGAAGAACAGGGTGTATTGCGGCTCGCGCGTGAGCGACACCGGCAGGCCGCCGGCAGGCCGCACGACGACGTAGCGGTCGGTGCGCGCGCCGTCCATCCAGCGGCCGAACTGGAAGCGCCAGGACGGCAGCAGGGGCGCGAGGAAGGTGCGCACAGCGTCGGACGGCGTGCTCATGTCTTGAGCGCTCCGGTGATCACGTCGTCGATCGTGCTGCGCGCGCGCTCGAAGCCCTTGCGCAAGAACTCCTTTTCGGCGGTGGCGCGGCGGAAGTTCTGCAGGTTCTTCGGGTCGTGCACCGGGAGCGCGTAGTTCGCGGTGTAGCCGGCCACGCCGACGATCTTGCCGTCGACCAGACGTACGTCGCAGAACTGCGAGTTCAGCAGCGTCCCGGTGTCGAACGGGGTGAGCACGCTCGCCTCCGATGTGCCGATGACCAGCGCTTGCGTCATGCCGCGCGCGGCCTTGCGCTGCGCGTCGCTCAGGAACTGCGGCAGGTTGTTCGTGACCTTGGCGCGGCTCATTTACGTCGCTACCTTCCAATCGTCGGCGCTGCGCTCGAAGGTGTCGGCGAAGCGCGCCACCGACCGAACCTCCATCGCATCGGCGACGGTCGTCGGGTCGGCCGCCGTCGAGGCGCCGATCAGAACCCAGTCGCCGCGCTTAATGCTCGAGCGCTCGGTGAAGAGGATGTTGCGCGACACGAACTCCTCGCCGCGGTCGTCGGTCATCTTGGTCGCCTGCGCGGTGTAGTCGCACGGGAACGTGACCGGAGCGCCGAAGGTGGCCTTGCGCGTCCAGTCGTCGATGCCCGTCACCGGCCAGTGCGTGGCGGTGGCGGTGTAGGACCAGGAGGCGATCGAGGACATGCCGCGGGATGCTACGGAGCGCGCCCGCCGCGCGCGGGGACCGTCAGCGCTGGGCTACCTTCAGCCAGAGCGTGCGGTCGTCCTTCGTGATGCCGTCGGCGCCGGTGATGCGCAGAGTGAAGGGGTACTTCGTTCCGGCCGTGTAGGTCGGCGATGCGACCAGCGCCATGCGGACTTCGATCGTGCCGGCGGCGTAGGAACCAGCCGCGACACACTGCAGCGGCGCATTCGCGATCACCTGATGGCTGCCGTAGGTCGTCCCGAGGTCGGCCAGCCATGCGTCGACGCCGATCGGGATCTTGATGTTCGCGTCCGGATCCCAGAGCGCCCAGGGCTTCTTCGGATCCGACACGTCCCAGGCTGCGCCGATGGTCATCGCGTTCTCTCAGGTGATGGTGATTCCGGCGCCGATGCTAGGCACGTCGAAGCGGAGCGACTCGTCTGGCACGTCGAAGCGTAGGGAGGCCTGCGGGACGTCGTAGCGCAGGCCGCCGTCGGATGGGACGTCGTAGCGCCAGAAGGCGTCCGGCCCGGCTGGCGTGTCGCCGAGCACGAACAGGTCGAACCCGGCGGCGAGGCTGACGCCTCCGAAGACGGCGGCCTGGATCGAGGCGGTGATCAGGCGCTGGACGGAGACGGCGGCGTCAACGGACGCGAGAGCGGTGCGCGCGGCCTGCGCCGCCAGGGTCAGCGAGGCCGAAGCCGAGGCGGAAGCGATCACCGCGGCAGCGATCGACGCCGAGGCGGTCGAGCCAGCTTGAACTTGCAGGTCGATCGATGCCGCGCTCGAGCGCCCGGCCTGCACCGGCAGGTCGATGCTGCCCGTGGCGCTGCGTGCGGTCTGGACTGCGGCCTCCAGGCTAGCCGCGGCGCTGCGGGCGACCTGCACCGCGGCGTCGATCGTCGCGAGCGCGCTGCGCGCCTGCTGCACCAGGACGTCGGTGCTCGCCGTTTGGCTGAAGCCGGCCTGCACCTGGAGGCTGATCGAGGCCGTGGCCTGGGTCTGCGCCTGCACCAGCGCGGTGATGCTGGTCGCGGCCGAGGTGGCGATCTGCAGCGCGGCGCCGATGCTGGCCGAGGCCGAGTTCGCCGCCTGCACCGCTGCGGCGAGGCTCGCCGACTGCGAGCCGGAAGCGCGGACAGCAGTGTCGATGCTCGCCGTCGCGGTGCGCGCCAGTTGCGCCGCTGCGTCGATCTGCGCCGTCGCCGTGCGTGCCTGCTGCACAGCGGCTGCGATGCTGGCCGTCGCGCTCGGCGAGGTCTGCACCGCCGCCGCGATCGAGGCCGTCGCGGCGTTCGCGATCTGGACCGCGGCCGACAGGCTGGTCGTGATGCTGACCTGCGTTGCCCCGGCCGTCTGCACGAGCTCGTCGGCGAACCACTTGGCGACGCTGATCGGGCCGAACCAGGTGCTCGGGTCCAGCAGCGCGCGGAACTCCGAGACCTTGGCGGCCTGGTCGACGAACAGGAAGTCGGCCGCCGGGTAGGTATCCGGGTAGACCGTCTGAATCGCCGACGTGCCCCAGCCGCTCGACCAGACCTCGAAGGTGAAGGCCGTCACCGCGGTGGAGGCGGAGAACGACCCGTCGTCGTTGACGATGACCGCGCCCGACAGGTTGTCGTAGGCGATTTGGTCGCCCGAGGCGATGTCCGGCGTGGCCGAGAGCCGCTTCGTCAGGTTCGGATTCGGCGTGCCGATCGTGACGTAGGACCAGCCCGCCTGCGGCTGGATGCTCGCCAGCGAGTAGGGCGACGACGACAGCCCGCCGTTCTCGGTGACGACGATGTTCAGCGCCGAGCCGTACTTGTTCGCCCCGCGCGCGACCGTGACCGTGATCGACGTGTTGCTCCACGCCGTGACCGTCTGCGCCGTGCCGCCAATGGTGACGGTTCCGGCGCCCTGCGTGACGCCGAAGTTGTTCCCCGTGATCGTCAGCGACGACTGGTAGGGCGCGTTCGCCGTACTGGTGGTGGTGATGGTCGGCGACGACCCGCCACCGCCCGAGACCTTGAACGCGCCGGCCACCACCAGCGCGCTCGAGACACCCGTCCATGTCCACGTCGCGGTGCTGGCGCCCGATGCGGTCTGCGTGCCCGACGCCGACGACATCTCCACGGCACCGGTCGTGTCGCGGATCGTCAGCGTCGAGCTCGTCGCGGTCGGCGTGTTGACCGCGGTGGTCGTGCCGGACGAGTCGATGAAGCCGACGATGATCTCGTCGCCCGACGCCGCCGTCGTGAAACTCGACGTGGTGGCGCTTGTGCCGGCGACGAGGTAGATCGACCCGTTGCCGTCCGTCGCGGCGCTGGTGGCGATGCCGCTGTGCTCGTGCGCGATCAGCCCGACGAAGCTGGTGGCGCTTGCGAAGTTGATCGTCGCGCCCGTCGTGCTGCCGCCCGTGGCGTTGACGACGTAGTAAATGTTCGCCGACTGGCTGTTGCCGGTGTCCTGCACCGGCGAGGTGAGCAGCGCGGTCGCGGCCTGGCCGTTGATCGTGACGCTGCTCGGCGTGCCCAGCGAGCCCCAGGTGGCGATCACCCAGAGGAAATTGCCCGCCGCGACGCTCGACGCGAATGCCGCGGTGCTGACCGAGTTGGAAGCGGTCTGCAGCGCGCCCGAGTTGGTCTTCTGGACGAATGCCATGGCTACGTCGAGAAGAGGGTCGGCCTGTTGCCGGTGGCCCAGGTCGGGTCATGGCCACGGCCCGACTTGTCGGTCACGTCGCTCGGCGTCGGGTTGATGTTGGAGTAGTAGCGATCCGGGTCCGTCGTGTCGTTCGACGAGAGACCGGTCTTCGCGAGGATCTCGGTGATCGTCAGCGCCCGGGTGTACTTCAGGAAGAAGCGGAAGGTGCCGCTCGGGCACTCCTGGTTGCCAGAGCCCGCAGGCGTCCAGGGGGAGGCGCCGTTGCGATGCTTCATCGGCGATGCCTCAAACGAGCCCGTGGGGATGACCCAGGTCAGCGCGTAGCCTGGATCGCGCGTCAGGTCGGGATAGAACTTGTGCACGTAGTCGCTGCCGACCGTTTCGCAGGTCTTCGCCTGCGTGTACCACTGCCCCTTGATGACCTGTTTCGGGCTGCCGGGCGGATCGCTGATCTTGTCGCCGCCGTTGGCGATCTCGAAGTAGTGAACGGTCCCGCCGGGGCCTGTTCCTGACGAGTAACCCTGCCCGTTGACGTTGCCGTCAGTCGGGTACGGATGGCACCCGAATTCGCCGTGCTTGGTGCCGTCGTTGGAGTGCCAGGCGTTGTCGGTGAACACCTCCCACTCCCAGGCGTAATAGCCCGACTGCTGGTCGAACTTGGCCTGCCAGATCGAGGTGTGATTGAGCCGGTCCCAGCCCGTGGTCCAGTCGAGCGCGATGTCGCCGCCTGCGACGAAGTTACCGGGGAAGATCAGCCCGGTGATCGGGGGAGGCACCCAGAGTTCATTGCCGGCCGGCCACGCGCTGTAGCGCTGCCCGTCGAGGCTGGCCCGCATCGACCAGCCGCGCGCGACTGCATCCTTTGCCACCGGTCACCACGAGTAGACGATGCACATGCCGACGCCGCCGACGCCGCCTGCGCCGCCGACGCCCGGATTCATGCCCGCGCCGCCGCCACCGCCGCCGTGTCCGCCCGCGCCGCCTGCGCCGCCTGCTGCACCAGCGGTCGAGGCCGTGACGGTAGTGCCGCCGCCGCCGCCGGCCGAGCCGAAGGCGCTGGTCGTGCGGGCGGTGCCGGCTGTTCCAGCCGTTGGGCTTGCGCCATCGGTTCCGACCGCGCCGCCGCCGCCGTGGGCGTAGGAGTTGCCGGCGCCGCCAGCACCGCCCGCGATGTTCGCAGGCGTTGCGCTGTGCGAACCGCCCGCACCGCCACCGGCTCCGCCGAAGATGGACGACCCGCCGAGCGAGCCCGCCACAGGCGTGCCCGCAATGCCTGCGCCGCCAGCCCCGCCGTATTCGGCGCTCTGGGTCGTGCTGACGCCGGTGGAACCGGTGACGCCTTGCCCACCAGCCCCGAGCGAGCCCGCTGTCGGTGATCCGCCGGTGCCGCCAGTCGTAGAACCCGATGCAGCAGACGTTCCGACGCCGCCGCCGCCGCCACCGCCAGTCACGGCAGCCGAGATCGCGCCACCAGCACCGCCACCTCCGCCGAAGGCGTTGACGTAGGTGCCGAACGTCGTCGTCCCGCCGATGCCGCCAGTGGACCCTGCAGCGCCGGCCGTGCCACCAGCGCCCGACGTGCCGCCCGCCGCGACGGTGACGGTGACGGTCGCCGGAAGATCGGCAGCCGCGAACCTGCGCACGACGCACGCCCCTCCACCACCACCGCCGCCGCCCTTGCAGACGACAGCCGTGGCGAGCGAGCCACCGCCGCCACCACCGCCACCACCGCCCCAGGCCCACACCTCCACGACCTTCGGCGTGAACCCGGTCGGCTTCGTCCAGGTCTGCGCGCCGGCCGAGGTGAACGTCTGCACGTCCGGCGGCTGGTTGCTCACCTTGACGACGCCGTTCGCGTCGTAGTGGATCCACGTCGAACCGGTGTAGACCAGCGCCTCGCCCGCGTTCAGCGTGGCCTTGATCACCGTGTCGGTGTTCGTGCCGTCCGTGCGCTGCACGGTCACGTCATTGGCGACGCTGGCGTGCGCGTTGCGGATCGAGCACTCGATCAGCCGCGTGATGCGCGACGCGATGCCCGTCACCAGCGGCGTCGTCGTCGCGGTCGAGATGGCCGCAGGCGTGAAGGGGGCCGTGGTCGAGCCCTGCACCACCGGCGGGGTCGATTGGTCCACCACCACGACTGAGCCGCTGGCGTGGATTGTCCCTGCCGCCGAGGTGACAAGCTGGAGGACTGCGGAAGTTCCGGCGCCGATGAGCATTGCTTACCCCACGCGCCGCGCAGCGCGGACCATGCGTTGATGAAGAGTCATGGATTCAGGTCCAGGCCGGTGACGATGACGCGATCGCCGTCGAAGTACACGCGCAGCCGGCCGTCGACCTCCGCGACGACCCACTCGACGCGCTGCGGCGGTGTCGGCACGACCTGGTCGGCGATCGCGCGCAGCCGGTCGGCCACCGCGAAGGACGGCATGCCGAGGTCGGCCACGAGCTCGCCGGCCAGTTGGTTCAGCAGCGGCAGCGCGACCTCGCCGGCCGGGCGCACGTTGATGCCCTTGATCGCGCGGCGCTTGAAGAGGCGCACGCCGCCGTCGGCCTGCACGTCCGGCAGCACGGTGAGGCTCACGCGCCCGTTGCTCGCGACCTTGGCGCCGCCATCGGCGTCGACGATCTCGAATGGCTGCGCGTCCTGCACGGCGGCCAGATCAGGTGCGGCCATGCGTCAGATCTCGTCCCAGGCGAGCGTGAGCGTCTCGCTCGGCGTGAGGCCTCCCGATGCGGTCGAGGTGACCTCTGCCAGCATCACGCAGTGGTCGCCCTTCTCGCCGGTGCCCGTGAACGGGCCGGCGCCGAGGCTCAGCCGCGAGCCGGTGACGAAGGTGAAGAAGTTGGCGTAGCCGGTGCTCGCCGTGCCGAGGGCCGGCGTGGCGTAGGTCGTGACCGCCTTCGCCCAGATGTTGATGCCGGTGCCCAGGCCGCTGGAGCCGTCGCTGTAGACGCCGACGTTGGTGATCTGGGAGAACGTGCCGCCGGTGATGTTCAGCCGCAGCCACTTCTCAAAGGACCAGTTGGAGCCCGACGCCGGCTTGACGATCGGGGCGACGAGGTCGACCGTGGAGTTGTCGGCCGTCTTGAAGCGGATGGTGCCGCCGGTCTTGTCGGTCGTCGTGCCTCCGGCGCCGTTCTTCTCGACGAGTTGGACAGTTGCAGCCATGCAAGGGGCTCCGGTGAGTGCTGCGCCTGCGTCAGCAGGTCACGATCAGCATCGTGGTTCGGGACGGGTCAGGGCCGACAAGCGCGGCCACGGTGCCGGCGGTGTCGAGCGCCGCCAGCGCGCGCCGCAGCGCGGTGAGCGCGGCGTCGCTGTTCTTAAACGAGCGGGAGGCTCCCGAAGGCGCTCCCTGGGACTGGATTCGCCGCGGATCACCGGCGGAGGCGATCAGCGCGACCGCCATGCTCTGCACGAGCACCTGGTCGGACTCGCTGTAGCCGGCCGCCACCATCGCAGGCTCGGCAGCCTCGACCTTGTCGACCGCCGCCGCGACGATGAAGTCGGGGACGGCGACGCCGAGCGTCAGGTCGAGGTACTGCTTCGCCTGCGTGGGGGTGATCACGTCAGCCCTTCGCCTTCTTGCCGGTGGCCGGCGCCTCGGTCGCTTCCGCGGCCGGGGGCACGGTCACCTCGGCGTCGTCGGCCGCGGGCACGCACTTGCCGAGCGCCCAGGCCGGAATTGCGTCGCCGACTTCGACGACCGAGCCGACGACGGCTCCGGCCGGCCACGGGGCCTTCAGATGGGTGATAGTCACCTTCATGGTCCTGGTCCTCAGAAGCTCAGATGCACGAAGGGCGACTGTCCCGAGAAGTCGTAGCGCAGCTGGGGCGCTGCGGCAGCCATCATCTGGAAGGTGTAGTCGTCCTCCGGGTTGCTGCGCGCCTGGGGCCGCGTGGTCAGCGGCATGGCCTGCAGGATGCCGCCCCACTCGCCCATGCCGAGGTCGGCCACGCCGAGGATCTCGTTCGCCGGGACCGACGATGCCGGGATGATGTCCTGCACCGAGTTGATCGCCTTCAGGCGCTGCAGAATCGTGCCCTGGTAGTTCGCGGCGTAGTCCTTCGTGTCCGCGGCGACGTAATCGCCGTAGTTCACGAAGAAGGTCACCTTGCCGAAGTTGTTGTCGCCGATCGCCAGGTTGATCGCCTGCGTGAAGGCGGTCAGCCAGTTCGCACCGGTGGCCGTGGTCGCCAGCGCGAATCCGTGGTTGCCCGTGTTGCGCTGCGGCAGGTTGCGCAGGCCGTAGATCGTCGATCCGCCGACGACGATGCTCGACAGGCCGTTCAGGGCCATGTCCTCGAGCTTCTCGGCGACCTTGCGCTGGCCGTTGGTGATGGTGGCGAGGTCGATGCCGCCGCCGCCCTTCATCATCACGGCCATCTGGCGCCAGCCGAAGCGGGCCGCGGTCGCGACCAGCGGGACCGGCGTGCCGACGTAGGCGACGTTCGCCTGATCGGCCTTGCCCGAGTTGCGCCCGTCCATGGTGACGGTCACGTCGTTCGAATCGCTGATCTGGGGGTAGTAGTTCACCAGATCACCGATCGACACCGGGATGGTCGACGCGGCGGCGAGCGCGTTGAAAACGGAGAGCCGGCTGCGCGCGATCAGCTGCGCGCGCTGATCGATGCGGCGCCAGGCGTCGACCGGGATCGCGATCGAGTTGCCGACCACCTCGCCGCGGCGGGCGATGTTGGCCTGCAGGGCTGCGGAGTCCTCGTTGAACGAGCGGCGCGCGGCGAGGATCGCGGCGGCCTGAATGTCGGTGAAGCGGAACATGGTCCTGTTCTCCTGTGGATCAGCCGTCAGGCCTTGGTGTAGTAGTTCGCGATGCACACGTCGGCGATCTGGCCGGCGGTCAGCGTCGCGCCGGCCTGGTCGTAGTACGCGACGACGACGTTCGTGGTCGCGGCAGCCGTCAGGCGGCCCGAGGCGCCGACGGTCAGCTCCTGCCCGTTCGTGTAGGTGCCCGCGGCCATCGCCCAGGACACCTCAAGGTCCGGCTCGAGCATGATCGCGACGCCCGAGTCACCGGAGGCGTACGGCGTCAGCAGCGGGTCGGTCGAGTCGAGCCAGTTGCCGAAGTAGTCGCGGTTCGCGAGCAGCGCGAGCCGGCCGCCGGTCGGGGCAGCGGCTTGCGTCAGGGAGGTCGCACCGACGAAGACGCCGGTCGCGGGGAGAAGCGCACCGGAGACGGTGCGGTCGGTGATGGTCCGGATGCACTCGTCGGCGCTGCGGACAATGCGGTTGCCTGCCATGTTGTCGGCTCCTTACTTGGTGAGGTCGGCGTTCATGTCGTAGCCGGCGAACTCGTCGGCCGGCTGGCCGCCGCTGTTGCCGGTGATGACCGGCGCGGCCTTGGCCTTCAGATCGACGAGGCGGGCCTTGCCGAGCTTCTTCAGGTCGTCGACCGTGAGCGACGAGTTCACGGCGAGCGCGGTGGCCAGCGCGGTGACCTCCTGCTCTTCCGCGGCACGAGCGGCGGCCTCGTGCTCGGCGATCTTGCTGTTCGCGGCGTCGAGCTTGACCTCGACCGGCTTGCGAACGAAAGAGTTGTACGCGGCCAGCAGATCGTCGTCGCTCAGGCCGTCCGTCTTGATGCCGGCCGCGTTGAGCGCGGCGAGGATCTGGGGCTTCATGGAGTCGTCGTCCTTTCGGGAGTTGGTGACCTCTTGGTATTCAACCCGGCGGGTCACCATGACCGGGTCACTGGAAAATGCTACGGAGCCGGTCGAACTGACCGAGTAGTCCTGCTTCCACATCTGGCCCTGTGCGTCGGTCCAGACGGCATAGCGGTCGAAGACGTCGCGCAGCCATGCGCCTTCGGGCATCAGCGCGTAGAGGCCCGAGCTGATCGCGTCGAAACTCACGTCGCCGGAGGCGTTGCCGAGCAGGCGCAGGAGCCAGCGCTTCAGGCCGGCGCTTCGCTTGTCTTCCGGCTGATCGCTGATCTGCCCTGCCTCGACAGCCTCTTCATGCCCAGCAGCGTTCAGGAACATCCCGACGCCATCGGCTGGCGTTCCGGCCCCCTGGTCGTTCAGCAGGATCGCGAGGTGGTCGTAGGCGATGTTCGCGGCGATCCGGCTGTACTTCTTGCCGCGCGACTCTCCCGCGGCGTTGACGACCTCGCACATCAGGCCGGTCGAGACGTGGATCGGCTCGGCGTTCGTGCCGGCGATCGCGGCGTCGAGGCGATCGACCAGCGCTGCACCAGCGTCGTTCGCCCGCGCCTGCTTCTCGTTGACGACCACATCGACCAGCGTCCGGCCGCCCTCGTGGCGCGCGTTCGTGCAGATCGAGCCGATGTAGGCCGACAGCAGGGCCTCGCCGTTCGTGGCGCTGATGAAGCGCCCGCCGGAGTCCTTCGGATGCCCGGCCGGTGCCGGCTTGCCGTTCAGCCCCGGCGCCGCGGCGGCCAGCTGGTCGCCCGGGTAGAGCATCCCGTTCATCACGAGGTCGTCGGTCGCCCCGCAGACGCCGCGGATGATGTACTTCCCGCCATCCTTCGATACGGCGCTGGCGTTGACCGCCGTCAGAAGGTGAACACGTTTCCTTGCAGCCATGTGCAACCCTTGGTCGAGTTGCTGGCGGATGCTACGGAGCGCGCCGCGCCGTCACCCTTTGCCGTGGACCGCCTGCCACGCCTTGCGCTCGTTCGCCATCGCCGACTGCAGGCGCTTCGACAGGATCGGCTTCCCGTCCGCATCGAGAAGGCAGGAGGTGACGCTGCACCGGCAGTTGTACCGGTTCCCGCGCTCGGCGTAGAACGCCTTCACCTCCTCGCGCGTGTAGACCCGTCCGTTCCGGCTGGCGTGCCAGGGCCGCGTCGTCGGAATCAGGGCCGAGGTCCAGAGTTCACCGGTGCGGATGCCGAGGTCGTCTTCGGCGGCCTGGTCCTCGGCGATCCGAGCCTGGCGAAGCGTGTCGGTGATGTCGGTCTGCGCGTAGGCCAGCGCCTTCGACTTGCTCACCTCGAGCAGATCCTGGATCTTCTTCCGCGCGACTGTCGGGTTCAGGCCGTCCATCACCGCTTCGCCGATCGCCTGCGCGAGCTCGGCCTTCTGCTCGGCGGCGAGGCCTGTCCAGTGCTCGTACGACTTGAACTTGGCGGTCGCCATGCGCACGCGGTACGGCTCGGAGAAGATGATCGCCTCGATCGAGCGCGCGCCGGCGTACTGCTCGGACAGGCCCGAGAGGTTCGCCTGCTCCTGCACGGTTCCGAGGTGCGTCGAGTCTTCGACGTATCGGTCCCACCAGAAGGCGCCCTTCTCGTCGCGGCCATCGGCGAGCCAGCGCTTCACCGTGTCCTGCAGCTCGAGCGCGATGCCGGCGAGCCGGTCGGGCGTCAGGCCGTAGCGCACCGGCGTACCGAAGCGGTCGTTCAGCGCGTAGGTAGGGATCGCGTCGAAGAGCGCCAGGACATCGCGCTCGATGACGGCAAAACGCTTGCGGATCTCGGCGCCGGCCCGGCGAAGGATGCCGCCGGCACCGGTTCGGTCCTTCTTGTTACCCGGGATGAGCGGGTCGCGGGAGGCTCGCGTGCGAGGCATCACGCCTCGATGATGCGCGGCTCCGGCATCGGCGCGAGCGGCCTGACCTGGCCGGCGAGCGCATGCGTACAGTCGCTCAGGAAGATGATCTCGCCAGGCTGCGCGCCGTTGCAGCCGACGAAGGTGTGGCAGCGGGTGTCTGCTGTCTCGAAGTTCGGCCTCGGTTGCGGGCAGCCCGCGTCCTGCCAAGACTGCTCGTCGGCCTCGCCCTTCGGCGTGTACCAGTGGCCGGTAACCAGCACACTCGGCCCGAACACCGGCTTCTCTACGTCGCCATTCCAGGTCCAGCGTGGGCCCTTGCCTTCGCCCACCCAGACGGTGTGCGCTTCTCGGCAGCCCTCGCACCAGAAGGTCAGGCCGCCGCCGGCTACGTTGCGCAGGTACCGCGAGAGTGCGCCCATCGTCTAGGCCTCCACTGCAAACGGCTCGATCCGCACGACGCCGGTCAAGTCCTCGGTCTCGATCTCGTCGAGCATGCGATTCAGCACCAGCTTGCCATCGGCGTCGCGCTTGTAGCGCGTCAGCGTTCCGGCCTCTTCGTCGCAGCGGATCGCGTCGCGCTGCCGAACGCCATCGAGGAATACCAGCGAACGGCGATGCTTCGTCGCCCACTCGACATAGCCAGGCTCACCCTCACGACAGCTGAGCTTCATCGCGACGCCACCACGCGCGGCTTCTGCGCCTGCTGCTGCGCTGCCGGGTCAGCGGTCGGATCGGCCGCCGGGTCGACGCCCGGGTCGCCCTCCTGCGGCATGCCGTCGTCCGGACGCGGCTCGAAGTCCACCACGGCGCGCAGCTCGTTCGCGTCGAAGAGCGGCTCCGCCAGGCCGGCCGCGGTCGCCTGCTGCATGGCCGCCGTCAGCTTGCCCAGCTGGCCCGCCTTCGCCTCGTAGCCCGGCGCGTCGAGCGGCGGCCACTCGACCTCGAATTCCCCTGCCTCGATGATCCCGGCCGCCTGCATGCGGGAGATGAACTCTTCCAGCATCGGCGTCAGTTCGTTCAACTGGCGCCCAACGGCGCGCGCGATGTAGTCCTGCTTGTCCTGGTCGCTGGCGAGCCGGCCGGTCTGCTGACCGAAGAGGATGGTGAACGGCAACTGCACCGAGGCGGCAAAGAGGTTCGCGGCCACCTCGAAAGGCTTCGTCGGGTCGCTTTGCTGCGTCTGCAGCGTCGTGGCGTCGCCGCCGGCCAGCGCGATCGAGGCGTCGAGGTTCTTGTTCAGGCGCTCGGTCTTCTCCTCGATGACCTCGCCGACGCTCTTCCCGCTGTCGGAGCCGTCTGCGTTTTGCGTGATCGCCTGCGGGTTGCTGTCCTTCTCGAACTTGAAGACGACCGTGCGGGCCGAGTTCTTCAGAAACGACTCGGCGCTGCCGCCGCTGATCTTCTCCAGGTCGACCAGCGCATTGAAGCCGGCCTGCAGCAGCGGGAC
>Ga0213919_1000216_pt1 | contig 29471 bp, 34 predicted proteins | sample McNCre317MG_FD_161056 | JGI IMG/M metagenome (GOLD analysis project Ga0213919, IMG submission 161056) | Freshwater microbial communities from McNutts Creek, Athens, Georgia, United States - 3-17 MG | ecosystem: Environmental > Aquatic > Freshwater > Creek | place: USA: Georgia | collected... | reverse complement strand
TTATTTGCTCTGCTATATGTAACCCATTGAGATACATTATAACCACTTTCAAATAGATGCAAATTCTTAGGTACAGAAGGTGTATTATACTGAACTAGCATATCGTTATTGCTATGAGGAATACCGACCAAGAATCTATAAGTAGTTCCAGCAGTCAAATGAAGTGGAGTGCTACGAGTAAATTCATGACCATATACACCAGTTGAAATTTCACCTAGTTCAGATACAGTTCCGTTACTATTGCTAGATAACTGGTTCTCAAAGCTTGAATCAAATACCATTCCATACCAATTTCTTTCATCTATGCTGTAGTTATCATAGCATACCCAACCAGTAACATCAACATCTTGAGCAGGTGTAACTTCCATGAACATAGCACCGTAAGTAGATGTATTGACTGTGATAGTTGAACCAAATACATCAGTTACAGACGAAGTATTCTTCAATGTATAACTTCCAATGTCAGTGAATGGTTCAACTACGACAGGTGCTTCAGCATCGCCATTACGAATCTGCATAAAGAATCTTGGGATAGAAGGTCTTTCATTATAGTTATCTGACCAAGGACCAATGTAATAGTTACCATTACCATCATTGAAATCCAATCTACCAGTAGTAGCATTTGACATATCAATTTCCTGGTTAGTGTTAGGATTGATAATGTTCTCAACACCTACAGTAAATCTTGGTGTAGCATTGATGTAAGATGCATTACTGTATGATGGGCAACCAGCAAGGTAAAGACCATTGCTGTGAGCATTAGAAGGAAGGTAAAGTGATGCATAGTATACGCAAGAAGATTTAAGTTCAGTAATGTTAGAATTGATATGAACTAATGGAAATTCATTTCTACCTTGCGTAACTTCTACAGGACCAGTATCGCCAACATAATCTGTATAGCCAGTATCAAAGTCATAGACATACAGGGCAAGCATAATCTTCTTACCTGTGAAAGCCTGCTTTGCATAGATACCAATGAGTGTAGGATTCTCAGTCTCACCATCATCAACACGAATGTCGTGATTGATAGGAACTGTGAAAGCCTGACAGAGCATTACTGCACCATTTGACATACCGATAACAGATGGGTCAGCAAAGTCATATACGTTATCAACATTTGGCATGTCAAAGTTAACTGTCAACTGAGTATCAAGGTCGGTCTTCAATTTCTCAACAGTAGCAACTACATCACCAACTTCAGAGTTGATAATTACCAAGCCAGATGCTGGATCTATAGAAAGACCTTCTCCAACCTTTACCACCAATTTATCATCAACTATGTCAATGCCGGATGCCGGATTTACCTTGACGTTGATAGTGTCGTTGGTAATATCTATTGCATCACCAGCAGTATATTCGGTTCCGCTCGCTGCATCAACAGAAAGGTCATAAGTAGTAGTGTCACCAACAGTAGTCTCAGTAATTTCAACAGAATGATCTGACGATGTTACGACTGTGTTGGAACCAGAACCACCGCCTTGACCAACCACAGAATCCAACTTTACGATCTGAAGATGATCTAGCTGTGCGTAGTTCACACCATAAGGCAAATACGGATAGAAGTAAAGGTCATTTCCACCAATGTAAGAATAGTTACCACCATCAAGCACCGTGCGAACGAATGCCATCTGAATAGTGTTCTCGCCCATCTGATATTCATGTGACCAGTCTTTATAGCGAGTACCATTCTCAAGACCATTATATGAACCTGTTGCTATACGAATGTAACCATCTGCGTTAGCGGCAGATGTATTAGTCATAGCGTAACGAATAGTTGCTGTGACCAAGTAGATACCTGGCTTTAGCAAGAAATTCATATTTCCTGCGGCCTGCCAATTATTAGTGATAAAGTCGCCTTCATACTTATATTCACTCCAGTTATTCATAGGACATCCGAAGGCAAATGCACTACCTGGGTCACGGTCTTCATAATGGCTAGCACCTGCATAGCCATCAAAGTACTGCATGTTAGACTTCTTAACATCAATCTTAAATGTCTTGGTATTAGACTCTACATCAACATCTGTCTGAATGTCAATAGTTCCACACGGTGATGTAAGATCAACGTTAGGTACTTCAGGCGGCAAATCAATGTCGCTGTATGTTACGGAAATTTCGCCGTTCGCGTTCTGGCTAATTGAGGTAATAGTCTTAGTTACCGAACCAGACTTTGAATAAGGTGTCTGCTTATCTTTCTTATTATCAATCTGATCTTGAAGATCTTCACCTGTAGCAGCGATGAGCTCGGTCAATCCTTCAACGACTGTGTCTACAGTATTCTTAATGGATAAGTCCCAATTAGTCTGGTCTGATGTAGATACATCAACGGTGCCATCTTCAGATGTAATGGTTACGACGTCTTTAATGACACTTCCGTCACCAGTAGCAGGCACTACGTTATAACGGCTCATCACCAAAGATCCGAACCTGTTATAGACATAGACGTCATAAGAATGAGCAGGAGACGCCAACACGATGTTGGCGCCGAGGGAATCTAGAGGAATCTTGAACGGATGTAATGTTCCGTCAAAGTCAGATGCACAGTAATACTTATTACGTGTTCCGTGAATGTATACTTCTAGCCATCCATCAGTCAAAGGCTTGCCTGCGGAATTGACTAGCTCAAATGTGGGATCTAAGAGATATGCCCACTGAATTTCTTCGTCATTATTGATCATTATCCTTTACTCCAAAGCGTAGCTGTGATTTATATGTTACATACTATAAATAGACATTCATGCCTAATAAATATGGAAAGGAGAATGGAACATGATTATACCTAAATGGCGTGCTGTTGATAGGAAGCGCAAGATAAAGATCAGTTATACAGATCCTGACTATAGACGATACTACGATGTAGATCTTGATGACTTCCAGCAGCTAGTAATTAAATTGAAGAATAATGAACGATTGACTGATGTAGAGAATAACCGCTACGGTGATTACATTCTGGCTATGTGTGTAATGGTGCTTGAAGGACCTAAGTTCAGAGATAAGCCACGCAACGAGAAAGAAGAAATACTTGAACAGCAATACTTTGAGATGTTGCCTGGCCTAAAGTTATTCAACCCAGATAAAGGTAAGCTCTATTCATACGCATATCGTATTGGTTATACATCGGCGTGTCACTACTATACGATGAAGATTGATGACGCTAGACGCCAAGACCTTATAGAAGAACACTGTAAGCAAGCCTATGAAGATTACTGTGAAGACGTAAATGATCATAAAGTGAGGACATATTTCAATGACTAATACAGAAGAGAAGATAAAGATAAATTGCGTTCCCTTGGACTATAAAGCTTGCGGCCGTTATCGCATTGCATATCCAGCACAGGTAATGTATAATGAAGCAAAGATTACACTGTCGCCGCCTGGGTCATTCCATTATTATGGGCAGGAATGGTTCTTTACACAGCGAATCATTCATAAAGAACTATTTGAACCGTTGCTTGATATAAAGAAGAAATATAATGTAAAGTTCGTGATTGACTATGATGACGATGTCTGGAATGAAATGCCTGAATTTAATAAATGCGGACTTAATCAAGATGGCGTGAAAGATGCAATGAAGCAATACCTCAATGACTTAGCAGATAAAGTAACATGCACCAATGAGTACATTAAGAAGTCATTGATGGAGTTCGTTCCGGAAGATAAGATTATCATAATGCCGAACTGCCTTGACTTTCATAGATGGAGATTTGATAGATACCCATCGCCTAATAATATGTCATTTCTATATGCCGGATCACCTACGCATTGGACTCCAGATAACTATGGCGACTTCTCTAAAGGACTCGTTCATTATCTTAATAATAAAGATGTGACTGTCATGGGCAGAACGCCTTCATTCTTGCCTAAAGCAAGACTATTAAGTAATTGGGTTGACATTGATGATTATCCAATTCAGTTCGCTAGATGTGCGTTGCAGAATAGATTCATTATTGCTCCACTAGCAGATAATAACTTTAACAGATGCAAGTCTGACTTGAAGTATATTGAGTCTTGCGCTGTTGGTCGAGTATGCCTCGTATCAGAGTTCCCTGGATGTCCTTATAATGAGGTCTCGCATCCTCTACAGAGAATACCTGTCAACTCAACAGCAACTGCAATAAAGTACATCGTAGAGCGTGCGAATGAGCATTACGATGAAATTATAGCCCATCAGTATAATGTACTTCAAAGCAGATGGCTTGACTGGCGTAAATACATAGAATTATTTAAGTAGAATACAGAAAGACCCTTGAGCGAGTATTTGCCCAAGGGTCTTATAGTCTCTAAAGGAAATTAGAGCTGATTACATAGCCACGAGGTTGGCTGTAGAATCCTTAACGCAGACGTATACACATCCACGAGGTTCCACGATGCCGGCGACTGCTGCGATAGCAAAGCGAGTCTTATTGGTACCAGCGAATACATCCACTGCACGACCAGTGTGAAGAGTGATACCATCAGGTGTGCTTACGCGGCTGTCAGCGTTAGACCAATCCAATTCCGGAAGAGCATCAAATTCCATAGCACCGTTCACGCGGAAGATACCAGTGAAATAGATACCAGCCTTAATCGGATTAGCGAGCTTCTTAGTAGCAAGGCTAGAAAGAACGATGTTATCGCCGTCCTTATCGCAAGCTTCACGAGTTCCATTGCCAACGAAGTCAACCTTACGGACCTTTACGGAACCAGAAGTTGCGTCTTCAATAGCGATGAATGCCTTCGGAGCAGAAGTCTTCTGACCGACGAGGTCAGTTGCGTAGACTCCCTGTATGAAGAGCGGAGTACCTGCCGGAATGTCTTCGGTTACACCGTTCAATGTCAAGGTGTCATAGTCAGCACCAGTTGCGTAAGATGTAACTGTTGCAGATGCAAGTTCAGCAGCCAAATCTTCAGAGATTTCCAAAGTAGGCATACCTTGCTGTCCGCGAACCTGTGCCTGACCAACAGTACCCTTGAGGTTCTTCTGGAAGCGTGGTTCAACATCACCAGCCGGTGTAAAGCCCTTGCCGCTTGACTGCATGATAGAGTCAATCATCGGGTCAACGAATGCGTACTGAGCTTCAGACGAGATAGATTCAAGGAAGTTAGATGCCTTGAAGAGCGGAAGCCAGCCAGTTCCCACGAATGCAGTGTTCTGGAGACCGATGTCATCCTTAAGAACCGATTCAACGAGGCCCTTAGCAACCTTCTCACCATACGGTTCAGCAATTTCCTTATCCCAGTTAAGGTCAGTAACCTTCTCGAGCAAGTTGGTGTTAACCTTTACGTTACCAATCTTGATGTTCTTGGTAACCTTACGTTCGATGACGTCTTCAGATCCAGATGCGGAAATGTCCATGCCTTCAACGTATTCACCAGCGTCACGAATGACGAATTCATAGCTCTGGCCATTACGCTTGCCAACGAGCTGATCCTTACAGTAGTTCTTAGAACCAACAGTAAGATAAGGTGCTGCTTCTGCAGAACGGATAAGAACGAGTTCTGCCCTGCGGTTAGTCTTAATATCATTTGCCATAATTTATTTCTCCTTTAATATGTCCTAGCGATACTTATGCTTTGCTAGGTAAGCGTTAATTGAGCCCCAATCCTTAACGAGCGATGCGTTAGCAGAATTAGTGTTGCTCTGTGAACTGATTTGCTTCCCAATGACGGGAATTGATTTCTTCTCAACTACATCTGTCTGCGGAACACTGTTCTGCGGCAGTGCAGAATGATGCTTCTCAAGGATTTCATCCGCAATTACTCTAACATTATATTTCAATGCTTCAGGATCCCTGCTTCTGAATAGGCGACGCAATGTTCCGAGGTTAGTCATCAATTCTCGAACTACTACAGGATATTCTTGGAGAGTATCAAGGTAGCCAAGAACGACGTTATTCGGATCATTCTCTTTCAACGCTGCAGCAAATGCTGGTCCTTTGGTAGAAATCAGGCTGCGATAATCATCTAGATCTTTGCCTTCAAAGCAACGTTCAGTAATGATTCGGTCTTGCTCAATTTCCAATTGCTGCTGTTCATACATGTCTTGCTGGCGAATGCGATTTAACTCATCTTTCATATCGCGCTTAGCAAATTCATTATGCACATACGCCTCAGGATCTGGAGTGCCGTCTTCTTTCTGGAAATGCTTGGCTTCTAGATTATCACGCTTCTTGAGTTCTGCTTCTAGTTCCTTAATGCGTGCTTCATAGCGTTCTTTCTGTTGCTTACGCTTATTCTTCTCACGGATGAATGCATAGTCTCTCTGAGCCTGTCTTTCATCCTTCTTCTCAACTTTATCATCTTTAGCAGTCCCTGGGTTATCAGCCTTGGTATCAACTTCAGATTTAGGTTCGCCGTCATTGGTCTTATCAGCGTTATCTTCAGGAGAAGCGACGTCCTTAACTTCTGATTTAGAATCATTAACTTCAGGTTCTGTTGATGAGACAGTCTCTGTAGCCTGTGGTTCATTAGCTGGTGTATTCTCCGGTTGAACCGAAGTATCTTCCTTGCTCAAATAAGCAAGTGCCTGTTCTGTTGACATAGACATAAGGTGTCATCCTTCACCGGTGTTATAAAGTGATGCGTAGGAGAACCACCGTTATCCTTCTACGCAATATAATTAGGGATGTCTTAGTACATCAATTCAAATTTCTTAAGTATCACTTTCTTCCCATTTAATATAATAATGGAATAGATTGAATATATTATTTGGGAAATAAGTGATACTTTATTTCTTATATGCCTTTAGCAGCACGTCCTCTAGGACGGTCAACACCAAATCTATCATCCCAGAATTTATTCATAGCAGAACCAATTGAACCTGGCTTATGAACGAACATGTCGCCATTTACGATATCTGATACAGTCTGTGGATCCACATTAGCGTAAGATTTGCCGAACACAGTCATAACCTTAGTCACTGGGTCATACTGAATTGGTTGAACCCATGAAGACTGTAATGTTAAAGGTTGACGAGGAACAGCATCATCTTTCCAGTATTCAGGTACCATTGCTTCATTAAGTTCTGCTTGGTCATGTAATGCAGCAATAGCAATTTCCTTCTGAGGACCAGGAGGCAAGGCCATAACTGCATAATAGTCCGGAAGATTGGCGATGTCCAGCAACTCGTCATGCATTCTTTGCGTCTGCATGTTAGCGGCTGGATTTCCTCCAGCACCAACAGAACCGCCATTCAATACGTTAAAGAGCATACGTTAGCCTCCTATGATGGATTTAACTGTCTCCACGGAACCATCGGCAACACCGTCAATGTATGCCTGCTGTTCGCGTAATGCAGCGTCAGTCTCAGCTTCTGCTTTAGCCATGCTGCTTTCAGCAGCCTTGATATTGACTTCCTGTTGCTTCAACATAGCATCATTATCAATCTTGACACCCTGTTGCTGCAATTTAGCAGTCTCAAGAAGCATCTTATCCTGTTGCTGAATTTGGAACTTCTGGAAGTCAAGTACACGCTGTTCACGGTTATCCAACATACTCAACTGTGCTGCAGTTAACTGCTGTCTCAGCTGTTCTGCTTCAGCGCGAGATTCTTCAAGTTGCTGTAATGTATCATCAATCTGAGCTTGCATCTGATTCATAACGTGAATAGCAGCCGGATCCTGATTAGCAGTAACGAATTTGACGTTAGGTGGAAGGTTAGCAACTATGTTATCGCTCAATTCCTGTCCAAGGTCATTCTTCAATGTATCTGCAAAGTACTTAGCGATAATTGGCTTCATTTCATCAGGCATGATAGTTGACATAGCAGTCAATTCCTGACGTGCCTTCATTTCTCTCGTAATTACAGACGGTCCGTTCTCTAAAGTGAACATCAAATCACGGCCTTCATTAAGGAGTTCAATGATAATCTTTCCAAGCAATCTTACTGCCTTATATGCGTTATTATAGTAAGATGCAGTGTTAGATTCCTTAGATGCTTCCTGACGGAGAATTTCAGTTGCTGTGCGTTCCTTCTGATCTACTATACCAGTCAATGGGATACCCAAGGTATCTTCCATCAATGTGCGGCATGTACTGATAGTTGCCTGAAGGTCACCAGTCTGGAACTGTTCCTGAAGAAGTACTGGCTGATGTTCGCCTTTCCAAAGGATAGCGACAGAATCATCTTGGTTCATTGCTGCGGTGTTCTGTTCAAGTCCTTTAATTGCATCTACGTTAGCCATGATATTGGCTTTAGCGGAGCGACCTACTCTTTCAATCAGAGAAGAATACGCAATGTTAGCACCAAGTTCCAATGTCAATGTCTGCTGAATGATACCGTTATAGTTAATCTGGTCTTTCTCGAAGATTTCATTACCAGCGATACGAATGATAGGAATAAAGCGTATAGGCAATACTGTATGCTGTACCACTTTATCGCCTACGATCTTATAGTAATCAACCATGTCCTGCTTATTCTTAACGAAGTAAGAAATGACAGCAACTGAATCATCTGGAACAGTCCATTGGTCAAAGTTATTAAATGAAATTGCTGTGTCAATGGATGGGAAATACTCAGGTACCACGTCATCGCCATAAAGACGCTTTGCTTTCTTAACTGGCATATAGTTGATGATAGCGCCTTCTTCAGCGTCAGATCCTTCAACTGATGTACATGACGGGTCAAATGCAATAGCATCAATGTGAGTTGCTGACTCAACGATTACTTTAGGTTCGCCTGTGTATTCGTCTTCAACGGTAGTAACGACCAAGAAGCCGTATCCTGTAAGTACTGCTTTACGGAATGCATCAACCAATGCACTCTTGGTATCTGTATCTGCTTCAATCGTGTCAATAGCTTGCTGAATAACATCAAGTTCCTTCTCTTTATTCGTCAACTCGATATGCCAAGGTGAATTTGAGATTGGCGAGCTAATTGCGTTAGCTAGCGGGTTCCAGTTATTCAATGCAAGATTTATACGCTTTCCTCTCTTATACTTACGAATGAAAGACGTATTCCAGAAGTCTCCGGAATAGCGTCTCATATCATCCACAGCTCTGTCAATCGTATTAGCAAAGCGCTTATCTGACTTTGAAAGGAAGCTTTCGCATTGAGCGATTATCTCTTCATTATCAAATGATTTATCGTTCATTATTAACCTCTTTACTGTCAATAATTAGGTTCTTAAGATATTTCAATCTCAATCATAAAGTAGCCTGAACCTGCATCAGCGGGTGGAATGGTCGAGCTGTCATACGGTACATCCTTAGGCAAATCGTATGAATAAGGAATGTACTGCGGACCAGCAAGCATCTGTCCGTTAAATTCAGTCAACTTATGATTAGCGCCATTTGCTGTTATGATTAGTTCGGCACTATATGCGTAATCCCAAGCAGCGACTGGGCTGAATGAAGTACCATTTAACGGTGATACGTTACCGCTGAACGGTACATGAACAGTCAGCTTTACTCTCTTAATTGCAGCGCCAATGCTGAAGAACGCACAGTTAGGTTGCCATAACTGCGGAATGAACACGCCGTATGCATATCTTGCTCGGTTAGAACCATCAAGGATAGGGAATGCATCACCTCTATAGACTAGGTGTGGAACTGTGAACAGTTCAGGCGCATTCAAGTAATATGCATGCCATACATCGCCATAGATAGTGTAGCATCCCTGTGCTTGGAACATTTGCTTTATGTTCTTTGGCAAGAACGTTCCTGTGTTATTCTCATATACATAGTGGTGAGCTGCATCAGTCTGATAAAGTCCTGCCGTGAGAATAATAGGATCCGCAACTGCCGCAGTGTTATTAGTCCAGGTACCAGCCGCAACTATAACGTTGCTTTCATTATCAGTGTTAAGCTCATGCTGTGCGTTGAAGATGTTATTATCCAAGAAGAACGTCAGCTGATGGTCAGAGTTAACTATTGAAGTTAATTTCTTATTGATTTGAGAATCCTTAACGACCATGTTCTTAGCACGGACTGCTTCCATAATGATAGAGTTATATGAAGTGAAGTTATCACATGTAACCACGGACGAATCAGTAGGTCCAGCAAATGAGGAGTCTCTGAATACGAGTTCTTTATATGTATTCTGCAATCCAACATTAGATGATCTTCCAATGATTACTGCATTAGGCAAGTCCTGTGTAAAGTTAACATTACCGCCATTACACTGAATAGTGATAGCACGATTTGCTGTCTCAACTGTAATGTTAACATCGCAGTCATTGAAGATATACACATTATCAACCCAGTTAGCCATCAATGTGATATTACCTTTGCAGTTATTGAATGTATAGACATGTGTTACGCCTGCTTCATAGAACTTATGTTGACCATTTCCAATGAAGTTAGAAATAACCCAGTCAGCAGACTTATTCGCAAAGTTGATGTCCATGTTCTGCGTTACAGGCATGTTATTAAAGTCTAATGCAGTAGTGTCTTGCGACCAGTTAAGGTATGTCCAATAAGGCAAGTATTCATAGAAGTCAGCAACATCCAAGAAGCAACCATGAATGCCAGCATGTGCAGGTGTGTTATTGAACATCTGCTTAGTCAATTTACATGCGTTATATGTATTTCCAACATCCAAAGTACCAATGACATCCAATAGGCATGATGTAATAGTAGAATTTGAAATGATACCTAGACCGCTGATGTTACATAGATGGAATGTAAATCCTGAAATGTTAGCATTTACATTTACGTTCCATCCCTGCAGCGTAGTAATGTTAGTTGACTTGCTTGCGTCATCAATGATGTAAGTTCCTTCAACGTTAGCCTGTGCTTTATTCAAAGTCTTGATGTTCCAGCTTGACTTAGCATAATTGCTGTAAAGGTTAGTTGATGCGTTAATGAAGTAAGGATCATTATTGAATGCTTGAACACTTGAACTTCTGATAGTTACATCACTATCAATGAACTGCACGCCTTTAGCAACGTCAATAGTCTGAACAGGAGTCAAGGTGATATTGCTCAACTTATAGTAACGATATGTCTGTGTATCGCTGACCATATCAAAGAACATTCTTAGTCCATGATTATTTGCATAAATGCAAGCTCTTTGAATCTGAATGGTCTGGTCTGACATATTCTGAGAATTTGAAGGAAAGACGCCGAAATGTCTTACATCAAGATGCTCTGTAGGCTGAACCATTATCCAACGGCCAGTAAGCTCAGACCCAGCTATAACAGATCCGCCGTCATCTGCAGCATGTGCTGTAGGATCCCACACATAGTTAATTGGTTCTTTATCGCCGGCTGTGTTATATCCAAGCAATGTGATAACTGTATGTCCATCAAATGAAGGAATAGATGCAGGGTCTAACGCACGAAGATCGGCAATGCTATTCACTGCATAAGCGGCTGTTGCGTTAATGTTAACTGTTGATGAGTCAATGCTTTCAGATGTATACTGCAAAGACCACTTCGTAATGTCCGAAGTGTCAATGTCCTGTTCTGATGCCCATGAACCATCGCCAATGTAAAGGTAGAAATAAGCACGAACGTCTTCTTCTACGAAGACCTGATGCTGTGTTCTACCGTATACGTCAGTTATGATTGGGTTGGGCAGACTTACGCCATCAGCGTCATAGATAGGAGCAACCGTATTTCCATCCTTAACCATGAACTGAATGCAGCCATGCAAAGGATGGTTCTGGTTATCCTGATATCTGTTCCAATTATCCCATGATCTCATGTTATTCTCCAAAGATTACTTTATACTTACGCTTGAGGTCTTCTTTAATTGCTTCCTCTTTAGCCTTTCGTAATGCTTCAGCTTCCTTCTCATCAAGAACTTTCTGAACATAAGGTCCAAAGATCGGAATACGTGTTAAGGCCTTTCCCTGTTCATTCTGATATGAACCAAATTGGTTAGTCATATAATTCTTAACAGATTCCTCAGCCGCAAGTTGAGCCAATGTCTTAGCTCCTTCTGTTCTTCCTAGACCTAACTTATCATAATTAGTTAGCAACTTATAGGTCACTGGAGAATGAACATACTCGGTAGTAGGCTGACGGAATGCAGCCATAGGTCCATAATGTTCAGCAAGTTCAGGAGTAACTTCAAGCTCAGCGGCCTTTGCATTATTATAAAGCGTAGGCAAGTCTGGTGATGATACGATGTCGCCTGTGCCTTGAACCAATGCATAGTCTTTCACGCCCTGTGATTTGAGCCAGTTGATAGTCTTCTCTTCAATGTTCTTTCCAGGCTGTGCAGCAATTTCCCAGATAGGAGCATTACGTCCTGCTGCAGCTGCATAAAGTTCAGGATTGATTGAAGAAAGTGACTTCATATCCTGTGCGAACTTACGGACTTCAGCGCTAACTGTTGGGTTATCTGCGTTAGCGATGTTGAATGTTCTATACTGCTTAGCAAGATCATCTGTCATTTCAGCAGCAGTCTTACCTGTACCAAGATCACGCAGCCAAGCGCCAGCTTTATCATTAACACGGCCAATACCAGCACCAGCACCTCTAAGCAATGCACCGCCAACGACGTTAGTACCAACACCAGCACCAACTTCATAAGGGTTAAATTCACCTCTCGGGCCTTCGTCATAAAGAGCTGCATCAGCTACTTCCGATACTAGTGGTTGAGTAACGTTAGAAAGTCCACCTTGAACCACAGGATTAGAAAGAACTTTAGCCACTCGTCCGCCCTTGGCAATAGCCTGAGCACCGCGTGCCCAAGGAACGGCATAAAGCGCATTCTCGCCAACATCCAACGTAACATCCTTAGTAGACGGGCTTTCACCACGTTCAACCGCTTCAACTGAACGCGGGAATACCATGTTAGTGATGGCGCCAGCAATGGTACCGTCATGAGCAATGTCGTAACGAAGTGCTTTGGTTGCGTCTTCAGCCATCTTCTTATTCAATTCCTTCCAGTCGAGACCTTGCTTATCGGCAACGAATCTAATTTGGTCAAGGGGAATCTGTCCAAAGTTCTTATACCAATCCTTTCCAAATTCTTTCTCGTAGTCAACCTTTCCGGTCTTAAGTTCAGCATAAAGTGCCTTACGGAACTCCGGCATCTTCTCAAGATCTGGTGTAGTGTAACGTCTTGAAAGAACAGGACCAGCTGATGCAAGATAATTTGCCACATCAACATCAGAGTCCATTCCGTTGATGAGTTCAGCTAGATCATCCTGATAGGCCATAGCCAATTCTTCAACGATCTTATCTTTAAATGCACCCATTATTATTCTCCTTCAGCCAATTTATACTTATCAGGATTTACTTGCTTCCAACGTATGAGAGCCGCAACGCCTTTCTTCTTAACTGATTCAAGTTCAGCCTTGGCAGCAGCGACCTTCTCAGCGTGGGCTTTCTTCTGTGCTTCCTTAGTCTTACCGACCTTAGGTGCCAATTTATCATTGAGCTGCTTTCTCGTCTCAGGATTCTGAACTAAGTTAATTGCGTCCTGTGCAGCAGCAACACCTGCATCTGTGTCTGCATTAGCAATCTTTCCTTCAGCTGTCTTAACCAATTCATCTTCCTTTGCTTTAAATTCGCCATCAGCTTTAGTATCAACTGTAGCAACTTCGTCTTTAGCGGGTTCAGTCTTACCAACTTTCTTACGCCAATGAGCAGCCTGTGCCTCAGCATTAGCGAGTTCAAGTTGAGCATCACGATAGCCTTCTTCAAATTCACGGCCTTTATATGACTTAAATTTCTGCTTAGCTGCGGAAAGAACGTTCTCAGCCTTCTGCCAGTTAAGCATGTTATCATCAAAGCGAACTGCTTCTTCCTGTGCTTTGATAGCACGCTGAAGTGCTGCGCTGTTCTCCATCTGTTCTCTTGCTTGAACTGATGATGCAATGGCGTCCATACCAGAACGGTCACCATTCAAGATGAACTGCAATGACGCAATGTTCCAACGCGGATCTGCTTTCATATCGCTAAGTTGGCGACTTCTTGATGCACGTTGCTCAGCGACTTTCTTCTCAAGTTCAGCAATTTCAGCATTAAGTTGGTCCATGTTAGCACGTGACTCAGAAGCCCACGGTGTAGCATCGTGGTCAATAAGATCTTGGCTATCATAACCAATGTTGCCTGTCATTGCTTCCTGATAAGAAGTCGGAATGTAATTCTTATATGGATAAGGCATTATCTACCTCCATAGATACCGTTCATAGCCTGAATGTACTTAAAGTATTCTTCCTGTGATGCGTAAGGATTTCCAGGGATTGCATACGGATTAGATGCCACAGCGCTCCTTGAGTAATTTCCAGCAACGTTAGGGCTATACTCAGCGTATTTATTAGTGTTGCCAACCATTCCAACATCCTGTGAATAGTCATTCATCAAGTTAACCGCAATAGCAGATTCCTGTGCTTTCAATGCTTCAGCTTCTGCTTTCTTCTGTTCAAGCAACTTCTCTTCATCAGTCAGATACATGTCAGACCAAAGGTATGCATTTGCTGCCTTGCTACCGATGTCATTAACGGCACCACCCCAAATTTCACCTTGCTTACGAATTTCATCAGCGTTAATCTGTCCGCCGCGCTGTGCGTTAGTTAGCATGTTCTGAATCATTCCAGCATAATTGATGTTATCACGATTATAAATTCCCATAATATCTCCTACTTAATAAAGTCCGGCCATCGCGGTTGAATAAGATGTCTGAGCCGCCATGCGATCTTGCTGTGCTTTCATCAAATCCGACTGACGCGCATCAAGCGTATTATAGTAGTCCTGAGCAAGGTTGCCTTGAAGTGTAGTCTTATACTGATTAGCCTGATTAAGAGCATTAAGTCTGTTCTGATTATTCGTAATAGCGTCTTGATACTGCTGATATGCAAAGTTACGGTCCTGCTGGTAATCTTGCATTGCAGTTCTATACAGTTCATCAGATTTCTCAGTAGTTCCTTTAGCAATGTTCAAGGCAGCACCAGTTCCTCTTCCGAGGCCAGCGCCGGCTGCAGAATGTTGAATCTGCTGAGCTGTGTCGCTCATTATCTTGCTGTAATAAGGATTGAGAAAGTCCTCTTTAGACTTGCTGTAATCAAAGTCCTTAATGTCATACACATAATCTTCAGGATTATATCCTTGGATTGCTGCTTTATATTCATTTACATCCTGTTCAGATCCAAGGCTACCGCGTGTATTATAGTAACTATCAATTTGACTTATGATAGTCTTATATTCGCTGTCGGTAATCTGGCCTTGAGCACGAAGCCGCTGAGCAGCAGCTTGACGAGCTGCGCGTTCAGCTGCAGCGGCTTCCTTCTGAGCCTGAGATGACATGTATGCGCCTGCGAGTGAAGCGCCTGCAGCGATACCCGCTGCTATAAGTGGTGCTGCCATATTAAATTCTCCTTTACCTGATAAATAGTCTTAATTCCACTTCTGTAACACGAGGATACCAAAGCCGGTTACATTGCTTCCTAGTGAGCATGTCAAAGTACTGTCCTTTACTTGAATCCTTTGACCATTTGATAACTGAATGAAGCCATCATACACTGATGGCAACTTCGCATTATCATATTTGGCGCCGGCATGAAGGCTGATTATCAATAGATTCTTTAAGATAGTAAATACAGCCTTCTTATCGCCTAATTGCCCAAATTGACCTTTAAGAGCTTCAATGTTCTGGTTAGATTCGTCATAGCGAACGATCTTTACATCAACATTAGCCATGTAACCTCCTTAGATGAAATTGCTGCAAGGACTGAAAGCGATCTTAAGATTCTCAATAGCAAATGGAATAGGCTCAGTCGTTGAAATTTCCAATGTAAAGTACTTACCCATTCCCAAGTGCCATATAGTAGTAGACCAATCATAACGTCCGATCTTACCCATATAATAGTCTTCATAATCACTGAATGTTGAACCATCCCAAGAATAACGAATTGATACTCTAGGATTGAGTTCAAGGTTATCATAGTGATTATCAAATGACTGCTGACCGTTATTAACGATAAGTTCTGCGCTGTCAATGTAGAATGGACAGTCAACAGATGTAAGGACGCCACCTCTGCGCATCTTTAACATAACACGGTCATCATGTTCGGTATACTTATTCTCGTCCATATAGCATAGCGCGTCCTTAGTGCCAACATATTGCTTTCCATAAGCAAATGTAACATGGTTATAACGCCAGAATGTAAGTCGGTTCATATCATTATAAGAAGCACGGTAGTGCCATGCGTTCTCAGCAATATCATATACGAATGTCTTCTTGCTGTCTTCAAAGGTAATAGAATAGAAGACGTGCTGATGTTCCTGCCAGATAGAAGAATATGCGTTCTCAGGATTGATTATCTGTGTAAGTTCTCTTTCAATATCCTGTGTCGAGATACGAGTGATAGTAGTGTCCTTAATCATGAACACGCCGTTATCACCAATATCGCTCGATCCTAACCACAGCACAGTATTGCCTAGCATAGCAAGTGAGTTAGGAGCCTTGATACCAATGTTACCAGCTGCGTTATCCGGAGAACTGAACGGATTATTCTTATCATCATTATATGAGAATACCTGCCATGAACGTTCACCAAAGGTATAGAGCTTTGAACCATTACTGCATAGAGCAATGGTATTATCTGGACACCATTCAGAATATGTTATGAATCCATAATCAGCAAATTCAACAGTATGAACTCTGAATATGTCATATTTCTCAGGAGTATCATCTGCATCACCGTCAATGAATTCTTGCCACTGTGAATAGTATTGGTCATGAATTTCACCAGCTTTATATGATGCTTTGGTTGCATCATCAAGCGTCATCCACCAGTTGATGAAGTCTTCTCTATCCTGATAGAATGAAGCATCTTCAGCATCTTCAATTTCAAATGGATACTGATATGAAGTATAGAATGCGTCGGTACCAGCATCATTGACGATCAGATAACCATAAAGGTATGCGCAGTGCGTAGGCTTGATATACTCAGTAGTTGAGTTAACTCGAAGCGGTAAGTCAATTCTACGCAAGTCTAGCTGTTGGTCGCCAATAGAAAGGCCTGTGTTGACTGCATACACCGATGATCCATCAACTATGATAAGATGCGGGTGTGCAGAGCCGTAACCGCCTGTCTCGCACATGTGACATTCAGTGGTAAATGAATTTATAGTACCAATTTCATGAACTGTATTTGACTCATCAATAAGATAAAGAGTCTGGTCATATACAGCATAAAGCGTAGGCTTATTATCATAACCTCTAGACACGCGGTACATTCCGCGGCATCGTCCAGTTATGTCCGCGGCCTTCACTTCACCTTGAACAGTTCTCATAAGCAATGAAGTTGAATGCTCTGTTGGATTCTGCTGTTCAACGAACATATTCAAAGACTCGCCTAAGCCTACTTTGGCTAGGTTACTCTTTGAAATGCCTCCAGCAATGTTCTGTATGAGCTTTACTTGAGAAGCCATAAATTCTCCTTAAAGGATTCCGTAACCACCAAGCAATTCAGACTGGCTCATATTACGGTCACCATAGAAATACTCTGAACGTTCAATCATTCTGTCAACTGCTTTAGGAGTCTGAACGTTATCAATCAGGACTCTTACTTCGTTCTCGAGACGCTGCATCTGAGCATCATCAAGACGAGGATACATTAAAGCAAGCTTATGAGCAAGAGCAACGATTAGCAATTCAACATAGTTATCTGGAATGTAAAGTTCAGTGTTAAGGTCAAATTCAATACCTTCGTTATAGTTAATCTTAACGTCGTACTGCATCTTAGCAACAGATGGCTTTAACTGTATGAGCCATTCGCCTTCAGATTTCTGTGTAAATGTAAATACAGGAGCAGTTACAGTATACTTATCAAAGTCAGCTGGAGCAACATATTCCAATTTGGCATGAAGCTGCTTATTCGGTGTAACCAAATAAAGGCTGTTAATCTTCATCATATCAGTTACTTGGAAATTGAACATTGCTCTATACTGAAGGATTCGTTGATAGCGCTGCGGATAAGGCGGTCTTGCTGGGACTCCATACCATGTATAGACAGTGCCTCCCTGTGTGCTAACCGGCATGACACGCCAGATGACACCAGGTCGTCCATCAACAGTTGCCCATACGTCATTCTCAGAATCTTCCTGAGTAAGTTCATAAGCATTCAATTCATCAACTGTGCTGAAGTAAAGGTTATTCTCGCCTTTCAATGTATCAGTCTCGTCATAAATATGAATATATTCATTATTAGGAACGATAATAGAGTTCTGCGTCCAAGCAAGCAGGTTATCGTTATTATACTTCGTAACGATTCCTTTCAACAGTCTATAACCATTCTCAAGCTGGTCGCCCGCAGGTGCTTGACGTCTAGGTACCAAATTGATTCTATGGCATGCTTCTTCTATAATTTCTCTTACGGATTTCATTTAATCCTCCTTTCCCTCTATAAATAGTTCTTTGAGCGCTTTGCATCCCTGTGCATTATTTGCGTCATATTCGTCCCGTGGCATGAAATTGAAGACAGCATCATATAATCTATCGGTATTGCAGATAAGAGGTCTAGACTCATATATCTTGCATTTACAGGTGGTCTCATCAAGATGCTTGCATACACAGTCCCCACGGTCTAATGTAGGATCCAATAGGCCAATCTTACGACAGCAATAAGCCTTACATCCTTTACAGTTAATTGCCATTGATTCTCTCCATGTCTTCAAGAATTGGAATTAACTTCTCCATACGTTCACGCCACTGCTTGGGATGTGATTTAGAGAAGAACCAGTGCACGACCTTATGTGTCATCTGATTAAGAAATACGAAGTTATCTTCATTGGAAATATCTTCATAATGAGATTCATCTAGATCCTTATGGTGCAGATTGCTCATTCTCGTCAATTTAGCACCAGTAACTGGGTCAACCTTCTGTTCATGACGCTTTCTATCACGAAATTCCTTCCATTTCTTTGATGCACGGAATTTCTGCTTCTCTTTCTGATGGTTATCTCTCATGATTCAGCTCCATAATAATACAGATACTTAGATGCAATTTCAGCTGCTTCTTCTGCTGTAGTTCCTTGCTCGACTTCAGTATTATAATGGTTCATCGCATATACAGCTAAGGCAAGTGCATCGCTATGGTCAGGCGAATGTCCTATTTGCTTCTTTATCAGTTCCTTAGGAGCAAGGGCCTGCTGACCTCTATTATTTATGGTTACTTGCTGTGCTAAGATTTCTTCCCTAATGTTATCCTGCGGAATGTAAAGACCACCTCTAATGCTAGAAGCAAGTTCCATGTACATTTCTGTTCGTGCATTTGGATAATCTTCAGTGTATGCCTTCTGAGCAAAGTTAATTCCATTCACCGTGATGTTCTTTGCTTTGAGTACATCAAGTACACCCATTGAATATCCGCCTGTGGCGTCCGCAAAGCCGTTCCTGATATGATATTTCTGATACAGTTCAGCAATAGCCTGTGCTTTCTGGAATGTGTCCGCTTCAAGAAATTCTTTAACTTCAACGATGCCGCAGCGGTTAATGACTACCATTACATCTTTATCCGCGCCTAGACCTGAAGCGTCATATCCTAAGAAGTAATCATTTGAAGTGCCTTGCATACAGCCGCTGAACATATTTCGCATAACGATCTGTGAGGCAACATCGCTATCAACGATCTGCCCTAGTACTTGCTGCTTATAGAGATTTGATCCTTCAATGTAACGTTCTTTCAACTCTTGCTTATATTCTTCACCGGTAAATCTATTATCAAGCGAAGACGCATACACGACCTTTGATGGGTATTTCTTAACTAGGTTAGAGAACCAGTTCTGAACTTTAGATAAAGAGTTAGGTGATGAAATAAGACGGACCATTGAAGGATATTTGCTGCCACGCATACGGTCACGGCAGTAGTTATACATTTCCTCTGGAATGTATGCTGCTTCATCAATAGCTAGCAAAGCAATTTCGGAAAGACCCAATACAGAAGCAGGGTTCTCAGCAGAATAGCCAAAGATATGCGAACCATTTGGAAAGTGGATTTCTTTCTTATTCTGCATAGCATATTCAATATGAGCCCATTCACAGAATACTTGAATTTCACGTATCAAGGCTTTCTGCAAGGCGCCATAGTCCTGAGCGACCATTATGCAGCGAATGCCAGGCTTCTTGCAGCACTGCAATACGATCCACATTGCTAATGCAGCGGATTTGCCTGAACCTACACCACAGCAAGCGATAGCCAAGTCATCGTTAAATCGCTTAAAGATGTAGTCACCTTGCCAAGCGGATATTTCCGGCTTGCCATCTTTCCATTCACTCGTATTCATTTACTATTCTCTAATACTGAACTCCAAGTTAATACCTTGGCCTTCAGCCTTTATCTGTGTAGTCTTAGAATTATCTGACCAATGATCCTTATCACGCTTCTGAAGAATGTTAAGCAAGGTCTGAGCTGACTTTGCAGCGCGTTCCTTCAATAGGCATTTCGTCAATTCATTGCGTACTAATGCGGTGGTATCATTGAACAGTTCAATCCATAAATCTTCAATGAATGGTTCAATGACCGTTCCCGCAGGCGCATTAAGACGGCAAATACGATACCACTCTTCAGCGGTATTAGCAGAAATAACGCCTAAGCAGATTTCTCTGAGGCGTCTCGTATTACGCTTCAATGTGGTGCCGTTCTGGTTGATGACCTTATCATCATTCCAAAGTTCAACACCATCTTTAAGCGTGTCTTTAGTCCATTCAAGCACATTACTCATCGCACATACCCGCCCTGATCTTCTCAATGCGTGTAACTACATTGATGTTCTCTGATAATTTATCAATGTCCTTTAACATGCAGCCAAGCAAGACTTTGATTTCAGTCAAGTCGTGATGCAAGGACGAATCTTTATAGTCAATATGATTGGCAGTAGCCTTTGGTTCTTTCTTAGCAGCCATGATTATTCTCCTTTCATTATGGACCTGAGGAGAGTCGAACTCCTAACCTTTAGCATGCAAAGCTACTGCGCTACCATTGCGCTACAGGCCCTTTATTACTCCTTTACTCTAAATAACTAGAGTTATGCAACACCGTCCGTATCATTGATGCATTCGCCGGTTACTTTATCATAGCAACATGCTTTCACGCATTCATGAGGATACTTATCTTCATTATGCTTCATCCAGATGGTGAATAGACGTTCAGCAAGCAAAGATCCAACTTTATCTTTATCTGGTAAGTCAACTAAATGCAGTGCCCAGTCAAGCCAAGAACGATACTTCTGAAATAATACACCAGGCATAGAATACATATTATGAGGATACATCTCATGTCCAGCATTCACTGTCTTGATAGTATCTGCATATTCAGGCATCTTTGCGGCAATCTTTGACTCAATTTCAAGTAATAAAGATGAATAGGATGGATGTGATTCAATCCACTGACGCATGAATGATGGTTCAAATGTATGAACTGTGTGATAGATCTTTGATTCATCAATAAATGAAGGAAGAATGAGGTGACGTCTCCCTTGGAAGATCGTCACTCTATCAGATGATACCGAGATTTGGTGATATGCGCCAATGTCACCGAACTTAGGATCATTATTCTTGATGACTTTGGCGTCATCGAGCAAATACTTTACGTCATCTGTGTAAATGATGTATGTCACATTTACTCCTTTATAGCAGCAAGCATTGACTTCAATACAGAATAACGAACTGCCATTCTTTCTTCAGGATCCTTTACGTCTATCATTGCCGTCTCAATACGTCTAGTGCCAGCAAGTTCATATGATTGACCATCCCAGGCGCATAGTTCAGTTATTGGCTTTGCTGTCTTGATTTCCAATTCAGCGTCTCTATCCCACAGTTGAGTAATGTACTTCCACCATTCAACCTTTCTTGCAGGCATATCCTTTCGAGTAATCGTATAGTATTTGCCTTTAAATTCAGCCTGATATACATCGCTTAAGCGTCCATAGTTCATAGTCTTATATGATGAAAGGTTGCTATGCATCAATTCGTCAAGTTCTTTCTTCAATTCCGCAGTAACCATAATCTTATTTGCCATTATTTACTCCTTTATATTCGTCTGGCATGCATGCCTGTGTTGCTGGTGTCTGCTGATAGCAAGCAGGGTTGATTTGATATGTCTCCGGATATTTAGGCAAGCCCTGATTAAGTTCAAGCCAGCGGACGCGATTCTCTAGGTCCATTAACTTCTGTTCGACATCTGTCATTAGATTTCCTCCATTTGAATGAGATTAGCAAGTTCAAGCTGTTCGTCAATAGCGTTGAGCATTTCCTCAACTTTATTTGCTTCATCAAGCTTCCTAATGATAACTTCCAATTCCATGATACGATTCTTAATTTCCTGTGATGTCATGATATATCTCCGTATGACGCAAGGCTTAATTGCCTTGACGTAGTATTTATAATAGTTACTATCAGAGAATTCGTCAGTATCACTTTCTTCCCAAATAATATATTCAATCTATTCCATTATTATATTAAATGGGAAGAAAGTGATACTTAAATTTGCCGCCCATAACCGCATTCTAAGACCCGATTTGAATTAGACTAGTAAATATATTACCGATTATTGAAAGAGGTGTAGACATCATTTATTGGGCGTCTAAGAGGTATTAACTCATATATTCGGAGTATTTGCTTGGAAATCCTATGTAATTTCTAGGAAATTTGCCTAGTTATCTCACTCGGAAAGAAATTTCTGCTCAAATCCTTAAATTTGCGAATAATTTATTATATTTGAATACGTAACAGAATGGCTGTATACATCTGTATACATAAATTTACATCAAATTGATGAAATTTGCAGAGTTAGGCTAATATATAATACAGGCTGACGGGCAATGGACGGTCTGAATGCTTGAAATTGAAGAATTTACCGGCTTTGCTGTGGTATTGCGTCGTCCATTTAAGCATACCACAGCAAAGCCTTTATTATTAGGAATGGACGCCTATGAATAACATACAGTATATCGCCATCACGCACATCAATAAAGATGATGCTAAGAACGATAAGCGTGAATGCAACACTGAACATTCAGTGTATCTTAAGAATATGACATTTGATGAAGCAGCCGATCTGCTTGACTGTGGCTGCATCATCGGACGTATCGGCGATAAGACCGACTTCGTTGCTCTTGATTATGACGAATCAACCGTCAACATTGCTACCGTGATTGAGAAGACCAAAGATAACCCAGATTACAGAGTATCTTACAGTGCCTCAAATAATCCTTTGAAGTTCCATGTATTGGTCAATTTACATAGAACCATCACTATTGATGAATATAAGGACGTTCTTGAGGCTGAACACGAGAAATTGCATAAATTGGTCTGTGGTCGCTGTGATGTGCTAGTCCTAGATAAGAACGCAGCAAATTTCTATCAATGCTTCTTTGGTTCATCGGTTAACAGCAAGACATCATATATCCTTGATAACTCAAGACGCCTTTGGAAGTGGGTTAAGAAGGATACACAGCCTAAATTCTATGTTGATAAAGAGGTAAAGATTAGACCATCAATGAATTCAGCCGATTATTGCCGCAAGCATAATCTATTGACTATTGAAGAAGATAAGAGATTTGACGTCATATTGCCTTCAATGACATGTGGCCGTATGAAGAAGATCAAAGAAGGACATCGTTATAACTGGTGCATGATATTTGGAGCAAAGATATTGATGAGAGTTCTTTATCTCAATCACGTATTCAATGAAGGATGGTCTAAATTTGATTTCCTTGATACATTTGACTGGGCTGTAAAGACATCGGTGATGAAGCCTGAAGAATTCTGTGAAAGCCAAGACTTCAAAGGTGTAAGACGCTTCTTTGATAATAAGTGGGACATACTGATGGATAAATCATTTGAAGATATTTGCTCCGTCCTTGAGCCTTACTTCAAGTCATCAAAGCGTCAGTATAAGTCAAGACAGTTGCTGCCTGCAGTATGTTCATCAATCATCAATGCTCATTTGGTTGATGCAAAGACTGTGGTATTTGATGATAAAGACGAACTTCGTGAAATTTGCGATATGAATTACATCAATTACTATAGAGCAGTTGCATACATCAAGAGACTTGACTATAACATCGTATTTGCTACTGTGAAGCAAAGAAGCAAGGGCAAATGCCTTGAAGGATATAATGTAGTTGATAACACTGTGGAAATACCTAAAGATAAGGTAACTGCTGCAATAAAGAATTACTGTTCTCGAAATGCCATTAAGATTATTCGTATTTAATGAGATTAAGTATCACTTATTTCCCAAATAATATATTCTATCTATTCCATTATTATATCAAATGAGAAATAAGTGATACTGAGGAAATATCATCAAATCAAGAGAAATTCATTAGGTAAAGATTATAAATACTACGTCTAAGGGGATAAATCACATGTATAATACATTATTCGTAAATTTCATTAAATGCGCAGATAGGACGTTGATATTCACACAGATTGGTAACCATTCAGAATACTCTAGGAAATATCGTGAAGGAGTATTTCAGAAGTGGGTTGGTATGTCAAGAGATACTTCACGTCAATTATTCATTGACTGTAAAGACTATGATGAATGCAGACATTTGCAGCGAACATTCCACGAAGTATTCAAGCCGTGGATAACTGAAAGTTGCATTATTTCATTAACAGTCAACCTTTCTGATAAGCTCATTCTAACCATCTTAGAACGTCTTCTAACGTCATTTGATAGTCCAAATAGGCATTATATTAGAGAAGATATAATGAGGCGTCTAGCATCATTTGAGCCTATCCAATCACGCCCTGGTTACATTTATCTGTTGAGAATCAAAGGAAAGTATAAGATAGGACTCACGAATGATATTACACGCCGTAAAGAGGAACTTCAGTCAAAGTATAACACGCAAATTGACATAGTTGACCTCAAGAGAACGCAGACTATGGAACTAGATGAAGCAATTCTTCAAATGAAATGCTCCGCCTATAAGTCTGTTGATAATAACTTAGGGCAGCAGAAAGTAGACGAATCGTATTGCTCTGAGCTATATAATGAAGTTCCAGAAGTTACTGAAATCTGGAAGAAATACTGGCGTAATAAATATCCTATAGAAATTTAGCATTATCCTCCGATGACACCGCGCCCTACTAAGCTTCACGCCGAACGGGCGCATTTCTTATATAGAAAGAATTATCTGTTCAACTATTGCCAGATCGCCTTAAATTTATTATATTTAACATAAATCAAAGGAGTTACACTATGTCAAATAATTTACTTCAATTTATCGTCGGAGCAGTCCTAATCTTATGTGTCATCTTTGCTCCTTCAATCGCAGCAGCAATTACTTATGTTATTTGCGGCTTAGTCGCTTTAGCTTGGCTGCTCGTCATATACTCCTTAATTGAAAGATTTATCATCAAGCCACTTCGGAGGAAATATGGCAGACATCAAGCAAAGCAGACGCAATCATCTCTATAGTAAGGCTATTGACTACACAGTCGTTGAGGAATATCTTGACTCGGTCTTTGAAGACGACCCAATTCCCATGCCTGTGACGAACGCCATTAAGAAGGTTGCTAACCGCTTTCAATGTAATAAAGAGTATACGGGACGTTCAATACACGATGCAGTTCATGACTATTATGATAGCAGATTTGGCGGTGCCGCACGAATAAGGAATATGCGTGTCGCTATGAGCAATAACTGCAGGACTGTATCAGATGTTACTAGGAGAAAGATGTCCCAGTCCCAGATGGGTAACCATAATCGTCTGGGCAAATTTAAAGTCTAATAATTCACTTCAATGAATTAAGACCCCGCTGCAGATGTGCTGCTCGGGGTCTTTCCTTATATTTGGGCCATATTTGCATTCTAAGACTCTTTAGCCCATACCAATATATTTCCATTACTACATTATTAAATGATGCTACGCCTCTTCTATCATCATTCTACACGGCAGTGACCGACACATACGGAGCAATATCATAATCGTCGTTCTTTCGGCCATAATGCAGTCCAGCAAGATGTTCAACTGCCCACTTTGCTACAGTTGCCTTTGACTTCGAGATGCCTGCTTTGACCAATCCTTGATAGAACAGTTCGTCGGCTACATCCTTTGCAAGCAGCTCAGAACCGTATGCGCCATCATGACATATACCTGCTATGTTATAGAGCGGGTTGCTGTCATTCCAGTCAGGCAGATACCATCGGAATATCTTAGGAACCGATAGACCGTCTGTCATCGCTCCTTTATCAACCTTTATTCTGAATAGAGCCCCATTATACATAAAGTCAATGAACACAGGGGACTTCAATACATAAAGTCCGTTGACTTTCTCTGCGTTGCATACATCGCTGTGATGCAATATGTTACAGAATGATGCCATGTAACTTCCCTCCTATTTCGTTCATCAATTTATCAAGAGCAACCTTGCTGTCTACCAATGTAACGTTGCCTTCTGTATCAACTTGATACTTCATACCCACTAAGATACATCCTTGGCTGTCCTTCAAAGTATTGCCTGCGTGAATTCGTAAGCCTCTTGATGCTGGAAATTCACTATACTTTCCAGTCATGTAGAATAGCGGTAGAATCCTCTTGAACTTAGGACTGTAATTACACTCGACTGAGTAGCAACCCGGGCTTAGAATGCACGGATCAAGCCCGTAGCATATAAATTCATCGTCTACGTAAATTCTACTGAGATTTCTCAGGTATAAATCGTGGTCAACTATGATAGTCCTCTGTTCTTCCATGATCATTCATCCTGTCATTTACTTCCGCAGCTTTGCCATCATTGAATCTTTCCAATGTGCCAACCAAATATCCTGTAATACGTCTTATTCTTTCAAATGGAACGCCTTCTCCTAGCTGTTCCTTAGTTAACTCATCATGTTCAGTATTCTGCATTCTTCAATCTCCTTTCTATATTCTCGAACATCTTTAGTTCTTCAGGTGATAAAGACAGTATATTCTTTGCGATATACTGTCTTAATGAATAAATGAGATTTAGATTATCTTTAGAAATGTCCATCGCTATGTCCATTATTTGCCGTTCCAATCCTTTGGGTCAAAGAACCATGCGCCTAAAGTTAACACCATCGCTATGAATAGTAATGTCATCATTTGCCGTACTTCATTGCTTTCCAATACTGATATAGTCTTGCACGTTCATTTATTGGATGTTCTTCATCTGTGCCATTATCAAGCGGATGTTCTGCAATAGAGTCAAGATAGTTGAAATATGAACGTTCTGACCCAGGCCACATCTCAAATCCATTAAGATAATATGGACCTTGCTTAGAAGGTACGAGATAACCGTCATACATAATGTCGCGTCTATCATAATCATTGAAGTCTCTATCGTCATACCATCTTTCCTGATTTACGATATACTGCAATGAGTCATCAACGAATTCATCTTTCTCTGCTTTCTCAACTGCTTTAAGAATTTCAGGCCATGATGTACCATAACGACTGAGGTTCCACGCAGACTTAACGGCTCGCTGCTCAGCATTATCGGTGCTGTCAATCGGCGATAAGTCATCAGGTGTTCGATTTCCTCTGAACATTATTATTTCTCCTTACCATACTTGCGTGATTTCCAATACTGATACAGAGCAGCTCTTTCTTTATCTTTAGGCTGGTCCTTAGTATTCTTTCTATTGAAAGCATCATCACCAAAGGAAATTGAATCCAAGTAGTTGAAGTAACCAGCTTCATTACCTGGGTATTCAAGTGGCTCTGGACTATAATTTCCGCTGCCCAATTTAGGATAATACTCATAGAATTCATTTCTTCCAAGGAAATCATCTCCTCTATCAGTCATATACTTATAAAGTTCCACATTGGTGCTATGATGTCCTGGGACACTGTTCACCATGAATAGCGAATCGTCTGGAGCAATGTTATAATTGCTATTAAGAGAATAATCATCCCATCCACGCTTATATAGATATTTCTGCCATGCATTTGGTGTTGGATGAGTATGTCTATAATCTTTATCATATTCATTCATGATTCTTTCTATAACTGGTTCATCCACACCCATGATGCTCATGTTATACAGTGTCTTCCATCTAACAGCATCACTATTATCCGTGCTGTCTATCGGTATAATTGGCAAGTCTGATTTCTTTATATCACCAACGAACATAATCTCTCCTATTTCCTATCCAGCTGCTTAAGCATAATTTCATTCTGACGTTCAAGTGCCTTAGCAAGATGTTCAACTTGAATGTTCAACTTCACGAGTTCTTGGTTAACGATTCCCAGCTGCTTATCTATACTGTCAAGCTTATCACGATGAAGATTTACGATACCTTGAAGTTCGGAAATCTTGAAATCATGAGTCAAGAGCTTATCATGTATAGACTGGGAGTCTGTGTCACGTTCATCTTTCGTAACCTTGCGTTGGCTCTGAATCTTCCAATAGATGAAGCCAAGGCCAAGGACGGTCACCACGATAGGTAGTGCCGCCGCTGGCATAGCTGCTATAATTGCTGTTAATGCTGCTTCCATGATATTAACCTTCCTTATACATTGAAGACGAAATCAAATTTGATAGTTAATGTACCGCTCTTCAATGTCTCTGTAGTAGAACGAATACCATTCTGGTCAAGTGAAGAACCATGAGTCAAATACCAGGTTCTGTTCATACCAGCAACTACTTGGCATAGGTCATCAAATCCCCACATTCCAAGTTCAGTTGCGAAATTAGCATTTGGCGATACGAAAGTGTGAGATTCGCAGGTAATAGAATCATAACCTGTAGCCAAGCTAGTAACCAATCGGCCATAGTCGTCCAATATGATATGTACAGGGCAAGTCTCATCTGTGCAGTTGACGAATGACTCACTAATGTCGGCTGATGTTAGACCTTGGCCATTCCAAAGTTGCGTTCCTGTTCCGTCAAGAACTTTAGTTACTGTGAATTCATACACACCTACATCAGAATCACCTGCGATTGGCAGTTGCCATGTTGCATTACCGTGAGAATCCACGGTCAATACTTTACGATAATCAGCGGACGCTGAATCAGGAATTCTAGGATCTTTATAACGTTCAAGTATGAAGTATTTACGGCCATCACGGTAGTAGGCAACAGGTACTTTGCCTTCATCGGTTGCCAAGGCAGGTACTGGAACGGTAGAACCAAGTTCTGCGTTATCGCATTTGACTATTGCGGTATTTACTGACTGAGCCTGAAATTTCAGGGTGTCAACATCGTATTCACTTGCAGAAATATCAGTACGTATAATTTCAGGTATGTCGCTTGCGCCAACAGCACCAATGTTAGCTCTGGCCTGTGCTTTCTCTGCATCAGTGAAATCCTGTGCTAAATTAACTGCGACTTTATTCATCTTTGCCATATTAAATTCTCCATTCGTGATTAGCATCTTTGATTAAGAAGTCTACACCTTGAACATTATTTGCTCTGCTATATGTAACCCATTGAGATACATTATAACCACTTTCAAATAGATGCAAATTCTTAGGTACAGAAGGTGTATTATACTGAACTAGCATATCGTTATTGCTATGAGGAATACCTACCAAGAATCTATAAGTAGTTCCAGCAGTCAAATGAAGTGGAGTGCTACGAGTAAATTCATGACCATATACACCAGTTGAAATTT
>Ga0213919_1000212_pt1 | contig 29866 bp, 47 predicted proteins | sample McNCre317MG_FD_161056 | JGI IMG/M metagenome (GOLD analysis project Ga0213919, IMG submission 161056) | Freshwater microbial communities from McNutts Creek, Athens, Georgia, United States - 3-17 MG | ecosystem: Environmental > Aquatic > Freshwater > Creek | place: USA: Georgia | collected... | reverse complement strand
GTCTTCTGTGTACCAAATATTTGCGTTGAAATGACCCACCCCCGGTCGAATCGTAGCGGTTAGAGTGCTTGGTTGCCTCTACGGCTGTTGCATGACCTGTGGGCGGCTGCTAGGGGGCTTGCCGGGTCGCTTGCGACTATGTGGTCGGCTGTCCAGGGGTCGTCTGCCCTTGCGCCTTCTCCGCATAGGTGGCAGTTGGTTGCTAATGCCCTAACCATTGCTGCATCTTTGGCGTATTGGCTGTTGTATAGTTTCCGTTTGTCTATGCGGTGTATTGGGCAGCGTGACTCGCCGGGGTTGCCTAGTTGCCCGCACTCGATGCATGGTCTACGGAATTTGGTTGTTGCCATCTAGCGTTTGTCTGTTGTGTAGAAGCCTGTACCTTTGAAGGCTACGGCGGGGCTGTTGTATTGTCTTGCCATTGGCTTGTTGCATTTGAGGCATTCGGGTATAACTTCTGTGTCGTGTATTGATCGGGTGATGACCGATGTTAGGTTGCACGTCTTGCAAGTGTAGTTGTATAACGGCATGGTGTTCCCTTCTGTTGCGGATAGGTAAGACTTGCACTTACTCTGACGGCCGTTGGTGGCTTGCCTCTACTCGTTGGGCTACTATCCTTGCTAATGATTCAACCCCGACCGGGACACCCCAATCCTTCAGTTGTTAGCGCAACCTTTAATGATTGAATCGTGTTTAGTTTATAGCTTTTGTACTGTGCCTGTGAAGTGTTTGCCCGCGTGTAGTTCGAATACTGCTATACCTGGCTGGCTGTCTTCGCCCGAGGTTAGACGATACCAGTTAGACCCGGCATCCATTGTTGGTGCTTGTACCCAGTAGCGTGAGCCACCGTTAGAACTTAGGGCGAGTTCTTGTACCCTGAGATGATGCCAATGCCCGGTTAGTGCTATGGTGGCGGCATGAACGGGCTGTTGTCCGAATGCTTGAGCTTTCCACCATTGGCCGACCTTATCGGGTGAACCGCATTGGTGGCCGTGCCATATGCCTAGGACATGGAAGCCGTCATTGAATACGTCGTAAGCGAGTGATTCGTCTTGCGGGTTAGGGATTAGTACCTTGACTGGTAGCCCGGTTTCTGTTGCTAGGCGGTGTACTTGCTTGGCTATCATAACGCCCCAGTCGTCTTGACCAGGGTTGCCCACGTTTTGTTTGTTGATTTTAAATCGGCAATGGTTCGATGCTACCGATGCGTAGGTTACTTGGTCTGTGTATCGGCTGGCTCGTTTGACGATATCCCAGATTAGGGTTGTTGCTGCGTCTACTTGATCCATTAGCGATAGGTCATTTGAGTATTGTTGTTGCTCGCTGGCTGCGTTGCTAAAGTTTTCTACGATATCGCCTACATCGGCCAGGATAATCTGCTCGTATTTGCCGGCCTTGAACTGTGCTTCTATGCGGTCGTAGGTTTCTAGAATGCGGGCGATGGTTTCTTTGCTGCCGCCGCGGTGGTCGACCTTACCTAGTTGGAAGTCTGCTAGGGCTACTACTAACGCCTTACGATTGTTTTTGTCGCTAACCAATCGTAAGGGTTTCTTTATACCTCGTTTAGCTTCAGCGTATAGCAGCGGTAGGTCTATCCCGGCGTTGGTGCGCTTGCGAAAATGAAAACGGTACGAGGTTAGCCAGCGTGGTTCTGCTGGCCAGGGTGATGCTACTTGCCATTGCGACGTGCGTACGCTGTTGCCTATAACTTCGTATTCTGCCGGGTCGTATCCACGTTCTCGAAGGAATGCTTCAAAATCTGGCTGGCCTTCTATGCCTTGTGTTGTTGCTTCCCCCGTTGTGCCATCGAACTCGACGGCTGGTCGCCATCCGCTAGGTGCTTCTACTTTGGCTGCCGGGTGTAGGTCATCCAGCACAACTACACAACTTTTTGCGGTGGCGGGTAATGCTTAGGTCGCTGAGTTGGATTCCGCGTTCTTGGAGCGCGTTGCATAGGGTGCGTGATGGCCATAGTTCTGAATTGTTTACTGCGTCGATAAGAATCTTGGCATCTTTTTCTTCGAGTTGGCTGGCGATGGTTCGCACTTTGCATGAGTAGGCGCGCGGGGGTGGCGTAAGTCCGTTGAGTAAGCTCATGGTTCTAGCCTATACCGATTTTGTTATGAAACTCGTTAAGTAGTGTTTCAGCGAGGTCATTGGCATAGGGTTCAGGGTCGCGCCCTTCTTGTATTGCCCTGAGTATTCCGGCTAGGTGGTAACGTATCTGATCCATATCGGCAGACCAGATAAGCGGCGAATCAAGCAGTTCTGCGGCTTCCATAAGTTCAGGCATTACTTTTCTCCTTTGATAAGCGCAATAGCCGACTGAAAGCCGTTAGTCCATTCCGGATTTGACTGCGCGTCTTCGACTTGCTCAGAATACTCAGTCAACGCTAAATATTCTTCAAGCAACTTGATAATGCGTGCGCGTTCGATTTCAGCGCCATAACGCTTCCATTGACTAGGGTAATCATTTAGCCAACTGTTGTGATGAAACGATATGTGATCCGCTTCGTAAAAGCGCCTGGCAATCCAATTTGGCTCATACCAAAAAGATTTATAGGCGTAGCCGCACTCGGCGCATTCAAAACGATATTTCATTATTTCATTCCTTTGATAAGAGCGATAGTTTTACACATTTCACAGTCTGCGAGGCAGATTACTTCTGAGAAATTGAATAGTTGACTATGCCAATAGTCTTTATCTAGCAATTCGATGATGCGCGTTTGGGTTTCGGCGCGGGCAAAGTCATAACCGGCACGGTATCCCTTCGTGTATTCCGTTTCAGGCATTACTTTTCTTCTTTGATAAGAGCAATGGCCTGTCCGATAGTTCCGCACCAGTCGTCTTCGCCCTGACATTCTGCTTCTTCTAGCAACTTGATGATGCGTTGGCGCTCGCGTTGTTCGCCTTCCTTGCGATACAACTCACGCGCTTCTTTGCCCGGCGCTTCCATAACAATATACGGTTCGACCTTATCCACCTCGCCCAAAGATTTTAGGTGCGCGGCAAGGCTGCGAATCTTATCCAAACGGAAACCCGCCCAAAGCTTGACATCGGTTTCAACGATAGGCGCGGTAAGCAAACCCCTAGCCCGGAAATAGTCGGCCTTGAACGGGTCAGAATCTAACGCTTTTTCTTCATAACGAATGCCCATTGAATCGAACTGCTTCTTTGTCTGCTGGCATTGCACGCAGTTAGGTAAAGTCCAAACGGTTATTTTCATTAGGCGTTTTCCAAATTCAGCTCGGTTTTAACGAATGACCAGAAGTCTTCTGCCTGAGTGGCGGCAGTTTTCCATGCGTTGTAATGCAACTGGCAGCGATCCATCGACCAGGCGGCCTTATTGCATTCGTCTTCAACGCAACGTGGCTTAGCGTCTTCTGCTAGTTGTGCTGCTAGGCGTTTTGCTTGCATTTTTTCCCTTTTCTCCTGTCGCTTGCGAGCAAACAGGGCTTGTTGTGCTTGGAAATGTTTCTTGCACATTGCTGATTTGTGGTAACGGGGTTCTGTACAGTTTTTGGTTACGCAGTCGCTTTTGTTGATTTCCGATGCCGGGTATAGCACTTTGTAGTGCCGCATACAATGATTTTCACGGTATACGAAGCCTGGACAATGTTCAACCATGCAACTGGTCTTATCTGGCCGATTTCGGCCTTTCAGATATGACTGGTAGCAGTTTGCACAGAATCCGCGCGCATAATTCGGGTGGCCACAGTAGGCGACTGTACAAATTGGCTTTTCGCGGTTGACTAGCAGCCCTTTTTTGCGTTGTGATTGATAATGCGCAGTACAGTAGCCGCGAGCGGCAGCGCGACTGGTGCAAGTGTCAATTGAACACGTTTTAGAACTCATGGCGTAACCTTTTGGTCATAATTCGGATGGCTACGAACACCAAACCGGGCGCTTTTTTGAGTTTGTACTCCAGATTGAGATTTTCAAGCTCATTAAGCATGATTTCGTACTGTTCGCGCTTCCCAGATTCAACTCCGGCTTCGAAAGCGTCTTTAATTGCCTGGTTGAAGGCTTGCTGAGTGATATCTAGCATTATGCGACCTTCTTTGCACGAGTTTTTGGCGCTTTTGTTGGTGTTTTGATGTCGCCGAGTAGTTCTACGACCTGTTGGAACAATTTTTCGGGCGTAATCATTGAGATATTGATGGTTTTTAGCGCTTCAAGCATTTCAACGCGTGCTTTTAGGTGGCCGCGCTTGTAAGCGGCATCTTTTAGCGCGTCAATGTTGGCGCTTAGTTCGTCAAAAATTGGACTAGACATTTGTTAACCCCTTTTTGTAAATTGCTACTTCAGTTTGCCAGGTGCGGCCTCGTGCTACATCGCTAATGCACGTACGCGATACGCCGAGTTTACGCGCTACCGCAGTCATTGATTCGCCAGCAGCGATTGCTTCTAGAATCTGCGGTATCTGTAAATTGGTGAGTTTTGCGAATGGATTTTCTTGCCCACGAAGATATAAATCCCGGTCTACGGCTTCACGACTGTTTTCTGCTGCCGTTCCCCATCGTAAGTGATCCGGGTTAACGCAACTTGGATTGTCGCACGAGTGCAAGGCAAACTGGTTTGCTTTAGGTGCGCCGTAAACGAGTGTTGCAACCCATCGGTGCATACTGGTCATTTTGCGATTGATATACAGCTGACCGTAACCATTTGATTTAGTTAGTTGCCATTCGATGCAACCTGATTCGACGCGCTTAGATCGCGCAAAAACATCTTGTAGGTTAGCGTGTGTTCGATGATTCCGATTGCGTTTGGTAAGATTAGACAATTGAACTCCTTAACTAGTTCGATCATGCCCCAGGATGTGTCCATCATCGCTGGGGTTTTACATTTCTATTGTACTACTAAACCCCAAACAAGCGCGCGACGGCCTGTTAGTGACTTTGAGTAATCGAGTGGCTTTACGAATCCGGCCGTGTGTAGTTCGTGGCGGCGTGATCGGATGCCAGACGGGCTGGCCATTGGTGCTAGGCCGATGCGTGCTATTGACTGGTAGCGGTTGACCAGTTCTTCGTCTGTTGCCGGGTATTTGAGCAAGTCAAGGATTGCGCGTTTGGTTGCTGTTAGCCCTGTGACACTTGATGCGGCTTCGTGTGACGTTATAGGGTCTGTTAGACGAGCTTTAGGCATTGCGCACCCACTTGATGCCAGCGATGATTAGCCCGGTGAAGATACCTGCTAGGGCTAGTAGTGCTAGCGGGGTGACTAGCGGGGCTGGAATGTGTTCTACGCCCCACCATGCGGCGATGATAACGCCTACCGTTAATGCTATTTTCAATTTGTTTCCTTCCCTGAAACTTCAACCGCGTTGGCTGATAAATAAACACTAACCTGTTTGGGATGGAATTTGAAGCATTTCGTGCAAGTTTTTTATAACGATTTGGTTAACGAGATTTGAGCGCCTGAAGCAACCTCGCCAGCCCACAACTTTTTAACCTGCAACTCGACGATTAGGGCATCGTCTTTGATGACCTCGGCCAAGACTAAAGAATCGCAAATTGCGCGAACCAATTTATCTACATCGGGTTTTGATGCTGGCAACCGTTCCCACTTAGGTTTAGCCGGGCGAGGTAGAAAAATAAACGCGGTGAGCTTGAGCGGCTCATCCAGCGGATCAGGTCTGCCCTGTTTCAACAACTCGGCATAACAGGCAACCATAATCGCCTTACGCCATGCTGGTAGTTTCTTTGAAGCTTCGACCATGCGACCACGGTAAAGGGTCTTACTGCCCTGAGTTGCGGGAATGCCCTCGACCGTAATCGTAAACATTAGAACGGTAGGTTGTCTAGCGGTGCGGGTGCAAGAATGGTCTTGACAGCGCTCGCCGCAGTCTTGACGGTCACAGTATCGGCCTTTACGACTAGGTTGTCGTAACGCTTGCCGTCTTTTTCGCTTGACTCGGTGATTTCCTTGCCAGCAATCTCGACCAAATCGCCCTTCTTGAACTGGCTAAAGTCGATGCCAGATTCCCAGCCAGCTTTAATGGTGCGATAGGTGCGGCCAATAGTGACCCATGCTTCGCCATCCTTCTTGCGGTGCGGTTCACTAACTCGCATAGCCCAATCCGGGTGCTGCGGGGTTGCCTTAGTCCAGTCTTCAACGAAGCCTGTAAAGGTGATTTGTGCCATTGGTATCCACTTTCTTTAGGGGTTGATTAAATTTATACGTCGTCTAAGACATTTTTGAGATGCAACGGGTTGCAGCAGTCGGAATGGTTGCATATGCGTTGCCCCGGTAGGAATAGTTCACCGTGCAACATTGGTTCGTCATGCTTGGTAAAGTCGCCTTGCCAGGGAATGCAACGTTCCGCCCCGTATTTGATGGTTTTGGCTGGCCGGGCGCGACAATCGACGCATAACGGATCGGGGCGTTTGCGTTTCGGGTTTTCCCATGCGACTCCACAGCGTGCGCATAGGTTGCGTTCTTCCACGAAACTAAGCCTAGCGAAATTCTAAACATTTGTCTTCATCCTGTATGGCTTGTTTGCGATTAGTCCTGCGTTGATGGCTGCTTGGTGGCAGCAAGGGTCGCAGTACAGTAGGCCTTTGCCGTGTTTGCAGTTTGGCATTGCTGAGCCTTGGTTTTCTACTTGTGCTGTTAGTGCGCGTTCGCGACGTTCATCGGCTTCTTTCGCAGCGACCAGTTTTGCTACCTTGGCGAGAATGTGTTTCGGTTCGACCCAGCGGATATCGGTATCCTGTAACGCCATGAGTGTTGCGTTGCGGGTGATGTCAAACCCTAGGTGGCCAATGACGAGATGCCAAGCCCCGTAGGTTTGTGCTGTCACGTTGCGACCGTCTGCGGCGGCAACAAAATCGAGAATCTGTTTGGTTTCTTCGCTGTTCATTTTATGCCCAATCCGGGTTCGTAGTTATCTCTAAAGGCTGGTTGAAGCTTGCCATGAATTCGGCAGCGGCTTGTTCTCGTTGGCGTTCTTTCGCGTTCCCTGCGGGTGCGGGCAATGGCGGATCGTTCCAACATTCTTGGTTTAGCCAGGTTGCGGGCAACTTCGTGTATGCGTCTACCCGGTTAGGGTCTGTGGCGTAACGGCTTGCCCCGTCGACGATTTCGGCAACGGTTGCTTTTTTGGTGGCTTTTGTGAATGCTGCGAGCGCTGTTGGTTTCGAAGCTCGTCGAGGATAGACAGCCCAAAATTCGTCAAAAGCGTTTTGCTGGTTTTTAATTACTTCGTTAGAAGTAATTGGTTCGGGTTCGGGTTCGGGTTCGGGTTCGGGGGCATCCATTTGCCATTCGTTTGCCATAGCATTTGCCATAGTGTTTGCCATAGTGTTCGCTATAACTTTGCCATCGCTTGGCTTTTGCCAACGCATTCCAGCGCCCTTCTTGCCATTCTCAGAACGCTTGACCTTCAATGCTTCTTGCTTGTCACGATACGCAGAAGCGCTTGGTTGATATTCGCACCAATCGTGAAACCAGATTTCGCCGTTCTCTAGTCGATCCCATAGGCCGACAGCGATTAGCGTTTCGATTAGTTCGTCTGGCGCGCCTAGTTCATCTAGCACATAGGCGGGAATAAATCCGTCTGTGAGTTCGCGAGCTGCGAAGTTGCCCGCCATAGTCCATAAACCGATTGCTTGAAGGCGGTCACGGCGGGGGATTTGGATTACTTTGCGAGAGGTTGAAAAACCGTCGTCTACTTTGAACCAGGGCATTTGTGTTGCTCGTTTCCCGGCAACTCTGCTAAAATAGCAATTGCCGATAGTCTGTTTATCGGTAGGGTAGTCAGTTGCTTGGTTGAAGCTGGCTACCCATTTATTTTATCATGCGTATTGCACTTGATTACTATACATCGTTTTGATCGTATGCAAGTAACGCGTAACGATTCATATCGTTATCAAGCAAAGACCAAACACCAATGGCAACATCATAAACAGGGGCAACCTCGGGGTCTTCCCACGACTCCAACTTCCACCCAAACCGTTTAGCAGTCGCAGCCCAATCCGCATCCGACTCAATCAGCCCGTTAACTTCACTACACAACACCAACAAATTAGCGGGCGAATTACGGCGCTTAGAACCACCCATCCCCCGGTTAGCTCGATGTTGAATAACGAGCGTGTCGTCTGCACGGCCACAATGAGAACAGCGCACATCACGGGCTAGATACTTTTCAAATTCTTTCGGTGTCATAACCGTCTTTTTCTAACTGCATAAACTGCAACTCAATCCAAAACAACACAGACCACCAAAAGCCAGTAGTGAACGCAGCGGTTAGCCCGATTAGCCCACCCATCCACAACAACAAAACAATCATCGCAACGCCTTCAATTCAGTTTCAATCAAACGGCTAATCGTCTGAGTCGACAACTGTTGCAACTCCAACATCTTCAACTTGGCACGAACTCGATTCAAACTAGCCTTAGCCAAATCCGCTTGCAACCGTTCCTCGGCCGCATCCAACTTGGATCGCGCCGTTCGCTCCTTCTCAATACCCGTATTGTTTAGAAACGAAAGATTGACCGTGCGCTCGTACGCGTGTTCAGCATCCGCTAACTTCACTTCAGCATCAAACAACGCCTGGACACCCTTAGCCATCTCCGTCTGAAGGTGTCGCAGTTCCCCGATTGTGTCCGTAATAGTATTGCCCGAGTTCAAGCCGTTCCATCCTTTCGATAATATCGTCGTGCATTTTGTCAGCCGTATTGGTTTGACCTGCACCCATCAAAGCGTGATAAGTTTCGCGAGCTTCAACAATCGAAGCCAGCAAAATGCGGTAATCAGTTGGCGTTAGTTGCAATCTCTTTAATCTTTTCCAGAATCGGCGCACTCACCTTTAGGCGAACCGCATCCGAGTACAGACTACGCAAAGCGACAATATCGCCGGACTTAGCCAACGATTCCGCTTCTAGCAGCCAAGGTCGTGCCGGGGCAACCGGGGTCACATCGCGAGCAACTTTCTGCATTTCTTCAGCAGAAGCCAACGCGGTTTGCTTTTTGTTGCCAGACCAGCCAGCCAAAGCCAAACATCTTCCCACGGCCGAACTCTCGGCATTCTCCATAGCCGACGTTTTATTGGCCATACCCTGACCATCAATTTCGAAAGCGTGACCAGTAGCCTTGGGCAAACCGCGTTCCTGATCAGCATCGGTCAAATAGAGGGTCGCTTTGAATACCCAGGTTGAAACCTGACGATCTTGCAGCGTAGTCAAGTTCTCGGTAATAATTCGCGCATCCGGGTACTCTTTGTAAAGAACCTGAATACGTTCCGCTACGGTCGCGTATTGCGCCAAATCAAACATTGCCATTATTTTCTTCCCTTCATTGCTAGGTAAGGCAACCCAGCACCCTTTTGTTGTTTAGAGCATACCCGAATTCCATCAACAACGCCGTGTTTTTTATCGCCCAAAGCTTCCAACGTGCGCGACTGCATTTCCGTATAGTGCGCCTTAGCCGCATTGAAAGCGTCATAAGCGTTACACAAACTAATGCCCAACTCGCCAAGTTCTTCTTCAGCATCCGTACCAACCGGGTACAGTTCACGCATCGTCTGATAGGTAGAATCTGAGCCGTCAAACGCTGGCGGTGTTTCCGTGAGAACCGCGTTACGAAACGCAACGACCTGATCCCATAAAGCCAACGCTTCGAACTCGTCATACTCAATATCGTGTTCAACCCAGCGCGAACCAACAAGCCCGGCAATCTTCGCAGACTTCAACCCTGTAACGTGCAAGTAATACATCACTTGTGCGCGGTAGTTCGCTGGCGGTTCGTTATCCCAGAACTGGCTAGAAAACTTGAGTTCAAGAATGCCCCAGTCGCCGACCGAGTTGCGGTACAACCCATCGACGTTGCAATGCGCCCATTCGTGTTCAACGTGACCTAAAGTGCCAATCGTAAACACTTCAAGGGCTGGATGCTCAGATTCGAACAAAGCGAGCAAAGCCGGTTCTAAGGCTGTGCCAATCTTCATCGGCATAGATTGTTCGACCGTGCCTGAAACCGCGCCTAGCGACTCGTGGTAAAGGCTGAGAGGGCTTTTCCAAGGTGACAGACCGAGAATAACGCCAACATCTGACCCACCAATTACACCTGGTTGATTTCTAAGCTCGTGCCAGCCAGCAGATCCGTTCTCAAAATCGCCAATAACCTTAACCGTTTCAAACGGTGACTCAGATAGTTTTTGCACATTTCGCCTTTTCGTATTTGACAGTTAGTCTAAAGGGTATGTTTGACCTCGGACAAAATCAAGACAAAGCCGTTACGCGCGCCTACATTGAACTAATAAAGGCCATAGACGACAATGACGGCGTGGAATGCGCGCAACTACCAGACGTGTTTTTTCCAGACGACTGGGAAGCCGGGGTTCAAAGAGATATCCGACTAGCGAAAATCATCTGCAATCAATGCCCGATTCGTCTGAAGTGCCTAGAGTACGCGCTTATCGGTAACGAATCTTACGGAATCTGGGGCGGTTTGTTGCCCCGAGAACGCGCAGACCTGAAGCGTCTAGCGCGAACTACTTCTTCGCGGCTTCCTGAGCCTTCTGCACAGCATCCTGAGTAGCCTTAGCCACCGTGTCCGGGCTTGCTTCGCCAGTCGTAGCAATCGCATAACCGATAGCACCAATAACGCCCAGCATCAAAGTAGACCAGGCAATAACAACACCGTTAATCCAGTCGCCAGTAACAACCGCACCAACACCCGCAGAAGCGCCCAAAATGAACAGGAACAAACCAAAGCCACGCCAGACTAGGGTAGCGACAACGGCGGCAACAGCTTTAGCGCGGCGTTTGATACTCATTAGGCGGCCGTCTTATTTGCGTCAATGTGCTTGAACAAATCAACCAAGTGTTTTGCATCGACCGTGTGAACGTTCAAACCAAACTCGATAGGGGCTGCCGCGGTGTGAAGATGTGCGCCAGTAGAAGCAGAACCGCTAGGGGTATCCTTACCGCCGCCAACCTTACCAACGACAGTCTTGCCACCTTCAAGCAAAGTTCCAATCTCAATCTCAGGCTTAGGGTACAAGTGAGAATACTCAATATAAAGACCATCGCCAGTAGACTGCGTAACAGTCCAACCCAAAACATCAGACCAGAAAACAGCCTTGACACGACCATTAGTCATAGCCTTAACAGACTTACCACCAATAGCAGCTTTCTTACCCCAATCAGATCCGCGGTGCGGGTGAGTGCGGTAACTGGCCATATTGCCAAGCTCGTCGCCACGGTTGCCCGGAAACGGTTCAAAGTATTGCATCTTAGCCATTAGCCCAACGCCTTAATAATCATAAAAACAACACCGCTTGAAATAGCGGCAGAGAGAATACCTGTAACCCAGGCACTAGACCAACGCGCTTTTTCTAGGTCGCGAACGCGCAATTCCAAATCGGCATAGTTCTTAACTGTGGCCTTGATTTCGGCAAGGTCTTGCACAATCTGGAAAAGCATCTTGTCGCTCGTAGGCTCAGGCATTAGGGGTTTCCTTATGGGGTTAGGTTGCGTAGGCCTATGGCTAGTTTACTATGCGGTTAGCGCGGCGATTTCTGCATCACTTAGACCGAGCGCGCCGAGCTTTGAAATGGCGCTTGCTTTGGCAGTAGCCTTTGCAGCAATCTCCGCATCCTTGATCGCCTTAGCCTCGGCATAAGCCTGAGCATCTGCTTCGCGCTGTGCGATTTCTTCAGCGGTCAGTTCGACAATGGTCTGTTCGCCTGTTGAGCAGTCAACAACCAACTTGGTTAGGGGTGCAGTCATTTTATTCTTCTTTCTTGTTAAGCAACAGTTACTCCGCCAGAGCTTCCTTTTTGGATTCCATAAAGCGAGGCGGATGAGTATTGGGCGAAATTATTACCATCAAGTTGCTTAAGAGTTACTTGAGTTATTGCTGAAGTTCCAGACCAAAGGCAAGCAGTAATCAATTGAGTCGCTACCGTAGCATTAGTTTCATCAACCTGATCTGATGAACCAGATTTGGCTGTGCTTCCAGCATAGTTTGGCAAATAAATTAAACAGTTGCTGAAGGTGCTAGCAGTTGCGCCCGAACTAACTGAGCGACCAATTCTAAATCCTGTCGCTGAGGGTGTGCTAACGGCATCGGAAATACCTGAACCCGAACCTTCACCATAAAGTCGGCGCATCGAATAAGTTGAAGTTGTTACTCCATTAAATTGAGCATAGACATCTGTTGCGCCAACTGAAGCATTGCGCGCTGATAGGGCAATCATCAAATCTGTGTAAGTGCCTGGGATACTTGTAAAGTCAATGCTTGCTGCGCCACCAGCGCCAACAGTAACAGTGCTTATCAAAGTAATAGCCATTATGCGCTCACAATTCCATAGAGGCTGATAGTTGTTCCACTAGATAGCCCACCACCCGAGTCATTTGCCAGCATGATTGAAGTGATTGCAGAGGTAGAAGCCCAGCGACCAGCTAAAGCTGTTGTTTCATTTCCAGCAGCATCTTGTCGCGAAAGAAAGGTTTTGTGTTTATCAGTAGCAGAATAATCTAAAATATCGATGATGAGTTGCCCATCAGTTCGCAAAGCACCAGCATCATGGTTAGCGGCAGGGTTGCCAGCGCCTGAGTTGGTAAATGAAGATGCACTTGTTCCATTGCCTGTCATTACTACTCGCGAATAATTGGCTGAATAGTTTGTATCGCTGTTGAAAGTAATGCCTGAGCCTGTTGATGTCGTGCCACCTACTCGGATAATGATGCGAAGATCGCGATAAGTTGCCGGAATAGACCCAAAAGTAACTGTTGCAGAAGTGCCGACAGTTGTATTGGCCAAAGCTACCATTGCATTAGCCACGACTAACCTCGCAATCCATATAGAGAAAAGCGCGAACCGACATCCAGGTTGCCAGAAGCACCAGATAAAACAATCGAAGTAATAGCAGCGGTGCTATTCCACAAAGTCGATTTCAAAGTCACACCCTTATCTACTGCACCAAGCGATCCTGATAGCGAGCGCGAAGTTTTGGTTTTTGAAGTTGATGCAAAATCTAAAATATCAATAACAATCGGACTAAAGCGCAAGTTTGCAGCGCCGTCACCATTGATAAATGCGATATAAGGTGTGCTACTCGTAGCGCCCGAAGTTGAACTTGCGGTTGAGTTAATACCTGATAGACCGTGCCAAGCATAATTAGCAGCATTATCACCATTGAATCGCATAATCATTGAGTCAATGCCACCACCGGCCGTTTCAACAGCGGCACAGCGAATCTGCAAATGCTTATAGTTTGCCCAAGCCGCATTGCTGGAAAAAGTCACAGAAGCGACAGATGAACCAGTTACGAGGCTTGTGGAAATAAGTTCATACGACCCGGCAGTTGAACCGCCAGCGCCCGCAGCCGCCCAAATACCCCAAGGAATCAACCCAGGCATTATGGAATAATGCTTCCAATAACACGGTAAGAGTTCGCAGCAACCTTCATCACCGAAGCACCACCGTACTGAGTATTAATCTTAAACGTCACAGCAGTACCAGCAGTACCAGCACCAGCCCAAGTAGAAACACCAGTACCAGCCGCCAAAATCACAGTACCCGCACCATCGCGAATAACATCCACACGCTCGCCAATATCCAAAATATCCGGCACAGTCACAGTCTGAGCAGAAGCATTACTGAAGTTGATAGTCGTATTGCCATCGTTAGCAGTAACGGTATAAGTCGTAGCAGTCGCATTAGAAATAGTCGAATAGTTTAGACCAACCCAAGTACCGTGAGTATAAACATCCAGCGACTCAGTACCAGTAAGAAACGAAACCATACCAGCAGAAACCGAAGTACCCAAAGCCGACGAACGCGCACCAGAAGTCGCATAAACCTGAACGGCCTGATCCTGCAAATAATTCTGAACCTGCGCCGCGGTCAAAGTTGAAAGCGCGCTAAAAGTGCGCCAACCTGCTCCAGCCATTTAGTTGCTCCTTAATAAGCCAATATATTAGAGTCTAGCAAACCAAACACAGGGTCGTCTAGAACAAAGAACGAAGCATCCAAAGTTTGGAAACCAAGAGTAACCCGATGCTCGGTAAGTGACACTTGATGTGAAACAGCAATAACTTCTGCATACTTTGAAATAGTTGGTGCAATACCATTAGGCGTAAATTTAATCTGACAAACAGACCCAATTTCCAAACCCAAAATGGTATTCTGTTGCGCAGTCGAAATCTGATTCAAAACAATTTCGACCTGTTCGAAACGGAATTCGGGCTGCGAATAAACCGTCACCAAATACGTTGCCAAGTTAGCCAAAGCCGCATCCGAGTTCTGCAACAAACCAGACTCGTTAATCGTACGAATACCGTACGAAGCTTGCGAAGTTAAATCATTAGCAACAACAACAGTTGACGAACCGTTACGAGTTAACTCAGCCTGATTAAACAAAAGCTCAGAACCGTAAGTAACCTTAACGGCACTATACAAAATACCAGAACCATCATCGGCCAACACCGTTGCAGACGAACCAGGTGACGACGACAAACGATCTTTGTACGTCATGTAACCATTTTTATCAACAAAGAAAATGCCCGGCTCAGTCTGTTCAATAATGTTGATGTACGACAAAGCGTTCTGATTGCCCGCAACAACGTCGGCTTGCAATAGTTCTTGACCCGCCGCAATGTTACGTTTATCCGTAGCCCAGTTAACGCCAGGGTCTGACAGCACCGCATTAACGCGCGCACCTGAAAGTTGCGACGTTGCAGTTCCCGCCGTCAACGTCTGCTGCGACAACCAAGACAAAGCATCATAACCAGACACAGACGCAACCGAATTACCATCCGGCGAATAGTCAAGATTCCAGTCGTCAACAATACCCACAAACTGAACCGTGCCATTAGCGCTAATGCGAATATCGCGACGCGGCACAATCTGCCCATAGAACGGTGAAGCGGTATAAGTTGGATCGAAGTAACGGTTCTTGTTATTGAAGGTGGCCATGACGTGACCTGCATTAAAACGGTCTAGTTCACGGTTCTTACCGCGACTAATAGAGATGCCCGTTAGATACTGTGTAACATCCTGATAAGCCGCACCCGAAAGCGTGTAAGTCGTGTTATCAAGTTGACCCTTAACCGGGTCATCCAAAACAAACCAGTTACCTTTAGCATTATCATCGAAACCAAGTTCGATTTTTTCAACAGGCATCGCCATTAGGCACTAACCCAAACCGAGCCATTCGCGCGCTCATAAGTTTTAATTGCCGAAACAATTTCCTTACCGCCAACTTGAACAACAACCTGCGGGGCGGCAACCTGAATGTTGTTCTGCTGAGCAATACGAGCGAAACGAATCGACTCAGACGACGAATAATAATCAGCAGCATTACCCGCCAACTGCTTCGCCAACGCATAAGTATCCATCGAAGCAGCATCAACCGTGACACCCTTAGCAGCCGAATTAACCTGATTAGCGGCCATGTTCAAAGTCGCATTCATCGCACTATTAATCAGACCCGTAAAGGTATCAGCAAACGTTGTAGCCATGCTCGTAGCAGTAGCAGCCAACAAAGACTCCTGCGACTGCAAACCCTGAATGAAACCGCCAACAACATCCTGGCCATTGTTATACATAACAACCGTGGTTGCTTCAGCAACATCGCTACCCGTCTTCTGCAAATCAGCAAACAACGAATTAAGTTCAGTAACAGTTGACCCGCCGCCAGCAATAATTGCAGCGGCAGTAGCGCCGCCAGCGTCAACGCCCGCATCAACAATCTGCTTGAACAAATTCGAATCAAGCCCGGCAGCCTTCAACGCCTTCAGATTAGTAGCAAACGCCTTGGTCTTATCGATAATCTTTTTATACTCGGCAACCAAATCGCCAGCATTCGCCAACTCAACAGTCTTAGTAATGGTCGTAGAAACACCATTAATAATCTGCGTAGTAGTTTGCTGGACAGTATTAGCCTGATCCTTCAAAAGCCCGGTAATGTTACCAAAGCTAGTAATCGAATCCTTAGTCGCAGAATAAAGAGATTGCGCCAAACTAATCTTGTTCGCAAGCTCATCACGCTGGCGACCAATGCCCGCAAGAATAGCCTGTTCCTTAGACGCATACGCAGTCAACTCATTAAGCGCAGTCTGCGTAATAAGTTTGTTATCGAACGCCTGTTGCGCAGCATCCGTAATGTTCTTAAAGTTATCTACAACCTGGCCTTCGAACTGGCCAATGCTAGTTTCAGTCTTAGCCAAATTCTTAAACGAAGCCACAACGCTAGCAAACGAAACTTTGAACTTGTCGCCCGCAGCAGCCAAATCGTTGTAAGCCTGAAGGGCATCATCATAAAGTTTCTTAGCCGCTGCCGCCGCTTCAGCAACCGCCTTAGCATGAGCCTTAGCCGCTGCCGCTGCCGCCTTCTGTGCAGCCGTAAGAACCTTCGTACCCTGAACAACAGGGGTCAGAACAACAGGCGTAGTACCCGGCTTGACACCCAAACCAAGCGCTTGCCCCATCGCTTCCATGCCTGAGTAACGCGAAGCATAAGCATCCGCACCGCGAGCAGCATTAGCCGCCGCCTTGCTTTCAGCAGCCGCCTTATCCATAGCAGCATATGGGCCTTCAGCGGTAAGTTTCGCAACCGCGCCCCAGTCCTTAGTCATAACAGCGCGAGCCATCTTCATAGCAAAGATGACAACGGCCAGACCACGAGCCAACGATTGCAGCGTCAAGATAGCCGGGTTCATAGTCAGCATCATCTTCGTAAAGTCAATGCCCGTTGCAGCCTGGAAATCCTTAAACGCCTGAACGATAGGGTCGATAGTAATCTTCAACTGGTCGAACAGTTCGATAACAACACCAACGGCTTGCGTTAGCACGTCACCCAAAGCGCTAGCAAGAGTAGTCAGATAAGGCACAAGATACTGGTTGATAATGTCAACCAAGATTTGTAGAACAGGTACAAGAACCTTTTCAATAATCGCTACCAGCGGCGGCAGCACCGCAGACACCAACGCGCTAATAATAGAAACGACCGGGTCAAGAACCGGAATCAGCGCATTGAAAATATCAATGATTGCTGGCATAACTTTGAGCAAAGCACTACCCAAAGTATTAGCCAGTTTCATCAAGACATCAAACAGTTTTGAAACAATAGGCGACAGCCCTGAAAAGATATCTCCAAGCTTGCCAAAATATGCGGCGATGTCGCCAGCGTGCGCTTGCAAGAAATCCGCAAACTGTTTAACCAATGGCAGAATGGTGCGGCCAAGTGATTCTTTAATCTCGTCAAAAATAGTTGTTAGACGCTGGTACGGGTTAGCATTACCGGCCGCTTCAGCAGCACCATTGAACTGTGCTTGAGCAGCAGCCAAAGGATCGGCAACACCCTTAACCGCAATACCCATCTTGGCAAGCGCGCCAGTATTACCCTGCGCAGCCTTACCCAAAGCAGTTGCCGCAGCCGAAACAGAAACACCCTTAGCGGCAGCAATATCCAAAGCAGTATTAGTAAGAGTCTGAGCCTTACCAACATCACCAGTAGCACGAACCAACTGCGCAAACGCCGGGCGAATATCATCATCGGCGACACCCGCCATCATCGACATCTTCGAGATAGCAGATTCGACAGAAGCAATCTGGCCTTGAGTTGCACCCGTCGTAGTCTTCAACTGTGTTGCTAGAAGTGCCTGGCTTTTCGCATCCGCACTAGCAGCCTTACCCGCATCGTTGAGAACCTTACCGATTTCCATAACGGTAGCGGCAATGGCGGCAGCACCCAAAGCCTTTTTAAAAGTCGCGCCAAAATCACTAAAACTAGACTGCGCTTGCTTCAGACCAGACGAGTCGACCTTATAACTAATGGGATAGACAAGACCAGCCATTTACAAATTCCTTAAAGTATCGCGCGCCGCTTCTTCAATTGTAGCCTTTATCTGTTCCTCGACCCCAGGCTTCGCTTTATCTCCAGCGGGGTACACAAAGCGCGAGGCGCGACGTTCACGATTCAAACGAGCAATCATTGCACGACCCGCTTTAGTGCGCCCCTCGGAGCGCCTACCAGCAATATCGGTAACAACCATAGCCGGGGAATTAATGACAACACTTAGCAGCGGGGAAACCGCAGAAGTCTTAGAAGCCGTTGCACGAAAACGCAACGTGGTAGAAGTAGCGGGCTTACCGACACCCCATCCCAAACGGCCGTTATTGACCATGCCTTTAAGAATAGGTTGAATAGGCAAGTTAGCTTTAATAGCAGATTGAACAGGCTTGCCAATTTCCTTGACACGCCTGACCAACTGCTTACGAAGATCGGGGTCAACACGGCGAATAGACCTAAGAAACTGGTTAACAGTTCCCTCGACAGTAGCCATGATTATCCGTTCGATTGATTGCGACCCTCGAGATACTTACCCATAGTGAAAAGCATCCGGTCAGATTCCAGCATTAGCAAACTAGGAGCGATGCCCGTTTCGCACGCGAGAGCCGCAATCCAATAAGTCGCCGAGGTTTCCCCCAGCGGTTTTATTTTGGGCTAATCTGCGAAGCCCCAGCCGATTCGACGAGTTCAACCCAAGCGTCGAACTGAAGTTCAGTCTGCTTAGTGCGGTGCAGCGAATGCCACGCCAAGAAAAGCAAGTGAGTAAACTTCATTTCGGTATCAAGCTTGGTAACGCTTAGGTTGAACTTGTCTTCGAATGCAACTAGGTCTGGTGCAGAAGCGGTAACTTCTTTTGCTTCGCCAGACTGAAATTCAATGCGTAGGTTGATTTTCAATTTTTATCCTTAAACCGTACCACGGACAACGGCCGACGCGGTCGGCCAAGTAACACTTACAGTTGAGAGATCGCCGACAGTACCCGAAATAGGGTCATATGCGTTGATAAGGCAAGTGGTAGTGTATGACGGGTTGGTTGCCGAAACAGCAGTTCCAAGTGGCTTGATAACAACAGTACCAATGGTGTTGATTAGCGGCCAGATAGTTGCATCGACTGAACCCGCAGCATAGTCCTGCAAGAAGTCAAGCTTTACAGTACCTGAAAGAATGCCACCCTGGACAGTCTTCCAAACCTGTGATGATGAACCGAAAACGGTAGTGTCTACTTCGTTTGACTGAACCGATAGGGTTGCTGCGTGAAGTGATGAAGTCAGGTCAGTTCCGTTCAACGAAATCTGAAACTGAGTGGCGACGAACTTTGCCATTAGTTGTTTCTCCTAGTTTGCATAAACAATGACTGCGAACTCCGCAGCCAAGTATGGTGTATCTCCGATTGTAATTGAACCGTAAGAGTTCAATCCGGTCACTCGGAGATCGTTTGCCTTTCCACCAAGTGTCCTATCTGATTCTATCGCACGCTTAACACTAGACGAACCAGACGAAGAACAAAAAGCATCCATGCTATTTTGCCCGGTACGTTCAGAAGCACGACCGACAATAACAGTCACTTTGAAATTTAGGGTATCTAGGCCACGAGCCATAGACGCATCAAACGCGATGCTAGTTGGTTCGACGATAGCGATAGGCGGGGTTACAGTATCCGGCACGATGCTATTAGTACGAAGCCCTGAGATAGTCGCAAGGTTAGCTGCGATACCAGAACGAATCTCGCTAATAGTAGCCATTAAGCAAACCCATTCACGCGGCGATAAGGTTCGACCAACTGGCGAACATCCGGGTCGAGCTGAGAACTAACACGCATAACACCGAGGTCGCCGAAACCTGCAACACCTAGCGGCGAATCGTTGCGCTTGAAAATGCGTGAAGCCTGAATAACGCAAGCCTGAGTAATGGCCACAGGCACAGCATCCCAGCCCCAAGTTCCAGTAACCTTTACCAAAGCATTACCGCCGATAGTAGGAAATAGGTAACGCCATAGGGCGCGGATACCAGTAATAGGGGCAACGATACCATCGGTAGGATACGAAGCGTTTAGCGGTTCGACCTGGTAGTCGCCGTTGTTCTGACCAGATGAAGGGTTAGCCCAAATCGTGTCATAGTTACCATTCGAAGTTAGCGCGGTAGCAACCTCGGTAATTGACTGAGCATCATCGATAGGGCAGAAGTAAGGATCGCTTGCATTGAAGAAGCGGTAACCTGACCCCATTGAGTAAAAGACGCGTGCGCAGTAAGAGTCGATAAGGCGACTGGCAGAATTGATTGCAAGCTCGATTAGAGAGTCGTCTACGGAATCCGTAATTCGGAGCGCGCTTTTAACTTGCGCGAGCGTTGCGTAACCATTAGTAATTGCCATGCTTACAGTTTACCCGATAGACGCGCTTTAATATCAGTTGATGAAATGCCAGTTGTGTACGGTAGATAAACCAAACCAATGCCGCGTTCATCTAACCAATCTTGCGTAAACCCCATTTGCTTATAGTAGTCACGCCTAGCCCAATCAGAACCGATAACAACTAAATCAGGAGATGCGGCTTCAATCGCGGTTTTACTATCTGCGCCGTCATAGTTAGGCATAACAAAATCGACATAACGGCAAGCTTCAAGAACCGCTTCACGCTCGGCATAGTTCATAACTAAGCCTTTGCCCTTATAGGCAAGGATGAACTCATCGGTGTTTAATGACACGATAACGCGCCCATGTTTCCCGGCTAGTTCTTTGCAACGTCTGAGAAACGCAACGTGGCCTGAATGAAACAGGTCGAACGAGCCGCCCGTGTAAACTATCAATCCCATCGGTTAGCCCTTCTAATATCTAGCGACCAATTGCCCTCTGTGTAATCATCCTCGGCAACCTTCTTCGAATGAAGAAAACTATTAGCCGCGAAAGATTTTTCATTTACCTTATTGAAACCGCTGGCAAGTGTCGAACTGTTTTCGTGATGAATCACCGCGGGAATGTAATGCGTTCTTACGCCGTGATAATTCACGCGACGTTCAAGATCGTTATCGTCGTAATACAACGGATAAAAGCGCTCATCATAAAGACCAACTTCACGAACCATGCCTTCGCCGAAAATAGGGGCAGACCATTTAGGTTCTATCAACGCAAAGTTCAAAGCCTCGGTATCAACGTTTTCTTCAATGAGCTTGAGCGACCCAGGAGCAAACCAAGCATCGTCATTAATAAGAACCCAATACGGGGCATAGGGTGTTGACTTGACAATGAGATTCCAAGCGCCTGTTAAACCCAGCCCAAACGGTACACGGATAATCCACATATTGACAACCCAAACAGGCTTCTCAGGATTCCAATCCCCAAGCCCCGAGTTGTCAACAATAACCAGATTCTCAACCGGGTAATCAATCGAAGCAAGTAAACGGTCTGCAAGGTCAAACCGTTTCAGCGTAGCGAAACCAACAACAGGAATCACTTAAGCAACTTTGCTAGCAGCGGCTTCCAGTAGGTTTCATAGACAACATCCGCGCCGTACTCGGCAGCGAAGTCCAACGCCTTCTGAGAACGCTCACGCGGGCGCGCAAAGGCATTCTGCAAAGCATCAACAATACCTGGAATAGATGGCACATTGAACCAAGACTTTTGGTGATGATCCCACAACGGCTGCCCATCAACAAGCCAGCCATCGCCAACAAGTTCCTTTGACGCAGCAAAGTTAGAAACAATAACAGGCGTGCCACAAGCTTGCGCCTCGATAGTGTGAATGCCAAAACCTTCACCAAGCGAAGTACCTAGATAAACATCACAAGCCGTGTACAAGCCAGCAAGCACATCTTGCCCCAAACCGTAACGGTATGCAACCTGGTCTACAAGAACAACCTGGTCGTGAGTTAGCCCGCAAGCTTCAAGCAAATCAGGAATATTCCATCCACCAAACACGCCAAACATATCCATATGCAAATACAGTTTTGCATTCGGCTTATCCTTAGCGAAAATACCAAACGCCAAAATGTTCTCGGCCAACGCCTTACGGTGAACCAAACCATTAGCCTTGTTGGCGGCAAAAATGCCAACGATGAAATCATCTTCGGCAAGGCCAAGATACTCACGGCCAGTCATGCCATTAATCATAGGCGTAGGCGTGAACACAGGTTCGATAGCGTGCGGCACATACTCGGCTTCAACGCCCGCATCCTGCATAGCCTTCTGCCCAAACCGGCTCATAGCAATAGGGGTCACAGAATCCTTAGCAGCCCACGCCAAAACCTTAGGCGGGCAAGGATAATGATCCACAGGAATCCAAGACGCAATATTCATTTCGTCATACTTGCGACCCTCGAGAATCCAAGCATCGTAAAGAGTAATCAAAACATTTGGCTGGCCTGGATGTTCCGCAGACCAATGCGCATGATTCAACGGGGTCACATCCTGCGAATAGGCTTGCGCACCCTTAGGATACTCACGAACCAAACCTTCGCCAGAATCCCAATCGCCGATAGAACCCTCGCGACCATAGTTGCTAAGGATTGCAACATCGTACCCGTCACGCTTCAAACGCTTCACAACCTGGTTAGTCTGTTGACCATAACCAGTAGTTGCTTCTGGAGAATTAGAAAACCAAGAGATTGTACCTTTTGCCATTTGTAGCCCTTTCGTTGTAATCTAATCTTATGAGCGCGAACCCCCTTCGCGCAAATAGAAGAACCCCCCAAGGCCTACGCACCTTGGGGGGTTCAGTCTGTTTAACCTAAAACAGGGTTTAGCTTGCGCCGCCCTTGAAGCCCTTGATGTGGCTTGGCTGGATTAGGTTGCCGTCGCCACGCCAGGTGTAACGGAAAGTCACCTGGTCGTTTGCGAAAGCGTAGTCGTCGCTGCGGTCTAGACGGATGCCGCCTACTTCGCGAACGTAGTACGATGCAAGGTCACCGAATAGAACCGAGGTAACGCCAGTTCCAGCAGAAGCTAGATCAGGGTTCTCAGCGATTGAGTAACCAAGCAATAGGTCAGTCTTGTCAGCCGATAGGGCTGGCTCGAAGATGTAGCGGCCGTAGTTGTCCTTGAGCTTACGAACTGCTGAGATAGCAGTCTTGTTCATCATGAAGCCAGCGCCAGGGCGACGACGTGCAAGAGTGTCAAGAGAGTAAACGAGGTCAATTAGGTTGTCGGCGGTGAATGCACCGGTAACACCAGTTCCACCAGTTACGCCGGTTGATGCTGCAACAGCAATACCGGTTGGCTGAGTAGTACCAGTACCGTTGGTTAGGGCAGCGTTAACTGAAGCACCAAGGCCAACACCAATCTGGTCTGATAGGAAACCAAGAAGGTCGACACCGGTGTCTTCTAGAAGCTCGCGTGCAACAGTAATAATACCGCCGTATTTCCAAGACTGAAGGGTCTTGAACGCGTTGAAGGTAGGGTCAGACTCAGATAGTACAGAACCTGCTGCGGTCTGAGTTCCAGCCGAGTAAGTTGCCTGTGAAGGAATCTGAAGCGGCTCACCTGATGCGGTGCGAAGCATGGTCGAGGTTGACAGCATAGGGCCAACATACTTAGCAACAGTAATAACCTGGTCATAGAACGAGGTAGGAACTGGCGCGCCGGTGGTTGACGGTACTAGACCTGCACGCTTTTCGTGACCAAACTCGAATGAACGAGCCTCGCCGCGAGCCATTGCACGAATCTGGTCAGCGTCGCTTGAGCGACCCTCTGGAACGATGAAACCGTTTGATGCAGCAGCAGCACGTTCTTCGCGCTCAGCCATCTTGGTTGCCTCGGTAATGAATGCTGCACGCTTGTCTAGGTCTGCCGAAATTTCAGCGAACTTTGCCGACTCCTCGCCAGTAAGCTCGCGCTTCTCTGACTCTGCAACATCCAGCATTGCCTTGGCTTCGTGCCAAGCCTTCTGGCGCAGTTCAACCTGAGCCTTTAGGAATTCAGACATAATTGTCTTCTTTCTTCTGAATGAAATAAATAGGGAATAAACCTGTCGCGTTGACGCAGAACAGACCTGCCACGCGCTAACGCATAAGCATTACTTAAAGTCTATACGACACCATGCACAGGGTAAAAAGAACCCCCGCCGGGAAAAGGGTAAGACCGGCGGGGGAAAGAAACGCTATGGGAAGTTAGCGGGTTTCTTTTGCATCAACGGTGCGAACTTCTTTGGTCGCACTTGTTGAAGATTCCAAATCCTTTAGCAACTGTGCAACAATCCCAGAATCAGGGTTGCCCGCGAAGTCGCCAACGATTTTGACTGCGTTAAGAATTTCTTCTTTGGTTGCCATTAGATAGCCTTTGCTTGAAGGGTGAGTTTAGCCTTTAGGAGATCCAAAGACTGTTCGACTTTTTCCGTCTTAGTTAGTTTAGCAACTACGCCAGTTAACGCTTCTGCTTCTGCCGGGGTCAGGTCTTCGCCGTTCTCCAACTTGGTTAGACCATCGGTTAGAAGGTCTGCGTCTAGTGAACGAACTTCTGCGCGTACGTTAGCGGTGCTTGCCTGGTAGGCCGGAAAAGCAACGATGCTCACTTCGTGCAAACGAACGCTGTTTAGAGTGCGAGTCTGACCATCGCTAGACCAAGCATCGCCACCTGCCGGAACGCTAAAACCAAAACTCATGTTAGCGACATCGCCACGCTTGATAAGAGTTGCAGCATCGCGGCCAAGTTGCGTATCTGGCAAAGTAGCAATCGCCTTTAGACCGTGAGCGTCTTCGACCAACTGCAAAGTGCCAGCACGGGTAGAACCAAGTACTTGCCCGGTGTCGTGATTCCACAAAAGTTTTACATCGTTACGCGCGGCAAGTGAACGCTTGAAAGCGCCCGGTGCAACATACTCGGTGAACTTGCCACCGATAGGTTCTGAAGGGCTGTTGAATACGCTGGCATAACCTTCGAAAGTCATACCGTCTGCACTAGTCGCGCGTAGTTCTACGTCGACATGGTTCACGCGGGTTTCAATTTTTGAACCGCGTTCTTCAGACAATGGCACTTCTTGAACAGGCTCGAGCTTGCGAACAATCATCTCGGCCGCCTTAGCCCACTTGGTAGCGGTTGAGTTCATCTGCACCATAGGCGTACCATCGGCGTTTACGTTTACGTTAGGGGTGGCGTTAGCCGGGGTGGTATCAATCTCGGCTGGCTTTTCATTGCCTTCGCCAGTCTGACCTTCTGCCACAGCGTGAACATCGACCTGGTAGTTCTTGGCAAAAGAATCGCCGACGATAGCGCGCAGTTGCCATTGGTTTTTAGCGTGAGCATCCTGGCGCTCGGCTAGGAAATTAACAATACCCTGCTCATCAAGTTCGTTGGCAATCTGCAAAGCGTGAACGACAGATTCCAAAACATCCTCGTTAGCCATGTACAAAGAACGGCACATCTCTAGCGGATCGCTTGAATCGGTAGGTTCGATTTCATCGACAGACTCTAGGTAATCGCTCAGCTTGATAGGGGCATCGAAATTGAGTTTGCGAATGTTCTCCGCAATCGGGTCAATAGCATCATTTGCATCGGTGTAAATTTCACCAAAAAATTCGTGGTACTGCGCGAAGTTAACACCGCGTACGTTCCAATGGAAGCCGTGAGCAAGGAACTTGAAATTAACGGTATCGCCGAGCAAGTCCTTTAGGCGTAGTGCTAAGTCTTCTTTGGTGCATGGCAAGACCGCCACGCCATTAAGGGTAGTGCTGTCGTCTACGGCTGGATACTGGTCTGCTGGATTCATTTCACGCTTTACAGGTAGTCGGGTCGGGTCAATGACGGGAATGCCCAGCGACGCATAAGCCGCGCGCGCACCGCCATCGTTATCAATCGCAAGAGTCACATCGTAATTCTTGAGTAGTTCTTGTGCAGTATTCTTTTTGAATTCAATCGACTTTGCAGAACTACCGAGGTTGTTCATGTAAAGATGATCGTAATCCATTCCTAGTTTAGCCAATTGCGCGACAGTCTGCGCACGGTCTGCTTCTAAGCGGCCGGTAACTAGCATGATGCCAACGTTTTGTTGCGCAACAAAATCGGCGGTATCGGCAATTAACATACCGTTGTGAATCAGGGTATCGTCGATATCGCAAATAAGTACCTGGTTGTTACCGTCGCCACCGTCGCGACCTTCGCCAGAAGTACCTGCAAAGAATTGCCCCATCGGGCGTAGACCTTCAGCCATAGAAACAGCAATCATTTGGTCTGTTGCATCTTGCTTAGTTTCGTGACACGCAACAGTTACAGGCTTGTTATCTTCGAGCTTGATAACAGCCCAGCCTTTGCAATCCGCTTGCTTATCTGAAATGTAGTAAGGCATTAGTGGTCAATCCTTAGCCATGAAACAGAACAAGTGCCAGCATCGGTAACCATGTTGAAAGAAATGCCAGGCGGGATATCGAAATCGATAGTTGCCAACTTATCCAATGCCAAACCGTTAGCAGTAGTCAAAGCGCTATTACCGATGTACAAAGTTTTAGTCGTGTCATTATTGCGAATGTGGATATGCGACCAGCCGTTAGAATTGCCATCGATTTGTACAGGGCTAGTACCAACAAACAAAGTACCGTTAGAGATAGCGCTCATTAGTTGCCCTTATAAACGGTATCTGGCGCGTTAGGGTCGATGTTCTGAACCTGCTGCAACTTAGCCGATGGAACGCCTGAGTGCGGGATAACAGGCAAGTCGAAAGCCTTCAAAGTTTCTACCGGATCGAAACCAGCAAGAATCATATCGTTAGCCATCTTCACCTTGATTTCAGTCGAAGACAATTCGGCAGCATTCAAGTTCACGTTTGCTAGCGGTACACGGTAAGTGTCGCCACCGTCAACAGGTGGCAAATCTTCTAGACGGTGAATGTCATTGATGGACAGCCAGCCGCCCTGCACGCCTACTGAGTAACCCTGCATACGGGTTGCGAAATCAGCTTCAACCAAACCATCGAGATTCCACTTAATGAATACGCCTTGTGGTAGAAGGCTAGAGAAACCCTGTTCTAGTTTCTCCACAAACGGGCGAAGCGAGTGCGTAACAAAATCCTGCGACTGCTGTTCAGCCGACGAATAAGATGAAGTGCCTGGAACGCCCAAGAGAACTGGCGGGATTTGGAAAGCACGAGCAACCTCTAGAACCGCGAACTCGCGACTCTGCACCATCTGTGCCTCGTCTGGCGTTGAACCAGTCTTAGTGTACTTAGCGCCACCCGTGAGAATTCCGGTGCGGTGAGCCTTGCGGTATCCGGTGTGACGTGAGTCGAAACCTTCAACCAATGCGCGAGCTTGTTCCTTAGCAAGAGTTCCCGGATATTCAATAACACCCGAGGTCTGAATGCCGCCACCAAAGAAGCGAGCAGCAAACGCTTGCAAAGCGATAGACAAACCAAAAGATTCTTTTAGCGCTTCAACGCGACCCTTGCCAGTTAGCGCACCTGGTAGAAGTACATCGGTGATGTGAAGAACTTCGTTAGCGGTTAGGCTTTTGTTTTCTTCGCCCTGGTAGTGGAATACCTTGCGGCCAGTTGCGGTAGAACGAGTAACGTTCACAAGCGTTGGATCGAGGGCGACAAGGTTGACAATCTCTAGGGTTTCAGGGTCGCGGAAAATGCGAGTGTATGAGTTGCCCCAAACGAGAAGGCTAATAAGGGTCTGCTGCCAGAACGCTTGACCTGATACGAGGTCGATATCTGGCTTCTGTACCCAGGCTGGTTTCGGGCGGTAGTATTCGCGCGTACCATTCTTGCGCACAAACGTATCGCATGGCAGCGTTGAGATAGTTCCCGAGATAAGGTTTACGGCTGCATAAAAGGCGGTAATGCCGAAAGAAGAATTCGGGGTTACGTTCGCGCCTGAGTCAGATTGCCAAGCGAGAGAATCGCCAGCACCCCAAATAGACTGAAATGAAATCGCGCGTTCTTCAGCGCCTTCAAAAGAGTTACCAAGACGACCAAGCATCACTTACGCTCCAAAGCTAGACCAAACAAAACCAAGCCCACGCCAGCGACAATAACGCCAGCGGGGATAAACCAAAGGCCAACACCGAGCGCCACAACCGCAACCCCGGCGGCTTGTAGAATCGTAGCTTTCAACATACCTACCTAAAAAGAAAAGAACTCAGGTACAACCTGCGTTTCTAGTCTACCGCTAGTTGCACGGTCTAAGGCAAGGATGGCTGCAACGGCACAGTCGATGCGGCGACTACTTGCACGATTTTCTTTTACGATGCGAACGCCAAGCGCATCCGACTTGGTGACAGCGTTAGACAAGTGGCGGGTGAGCATCGGGTTACCGTCATGATGCATCCGGCCATCGGTCACATAGTCGAAGAACTTTGCGCACGAAGTAACCATTCGCTTAGCGCTAGTAGACGGATATTCGACAATAGGAATACCAACATCGGCTAGGGCTTCCATGCTGCGTTGCCAACGGTACGGGTCACAGGCAACTTCGCGAACCTTATGCGTTGCGCAGAAATCAATGATGGTCTGTTCGACTTCTTGAATAGGCACTCTCCAAGTGTCATCGTGGAACTGGTCGTTTTTTTCCCACGCCTTGACCATAAACACATACGGTTTCTCGTCATCTTTGGGAATGGTGCAACCAACGATTGCAGTCGCATCGCCTGAGAATGAGCCGTCGAAGCCGAGCATAATCTCGTCGTCGTCTGTCAACTCGCGGGGTTCTGCATGAGTTTCCCAAGTGCCATTCGGCAACCAACTAATCTGTGAACTTACCCATTGGTTTAAACGCTTCGTGCGAAACTCGGCTTCAGGGGTGCGGCGAATAGACGAAACAAAGTCGGCTTCAGAAACGATATCGTCGAAGCCAGGATTCGCTTCAATCCATGCATCGCGCGAACGGTGATCCGCATCCGGGTTTGCTTCCCACCAAGCCATGAAAAATGCCGGGTCAATGATTTCACCGCGGGCAACCTTTTGGCCGTATTGGTAAAGACTGTAACAAATAGAGTCTTGCCCCGTCATATCAGACTTAACCCCGGCAGTTGTAATCGCAACCAACTGGCCAATCTTGCCACGGTTACCCATAGCCAAAGAAAATACGTCGAACAGTTCACGGTTCTTATGCGCGTGTAACTCATCCATAATGACGCGGCTAGGGTTCAAACCTTCTTTAGAATAAGCCTCGGCCGAAACAACACGAAAGACACTAGACGTAGCGGGAACATAAATCGAATCCTTATACAACGTAACCATCGAAGACAGTTCGCTATTCTCAACCATGCGCTTAGCCTCGCCAAAGACAATGCGAGCCTGTTCCTTTTCCGCAGCAACAGCAATCACTTCGCCACCGCCAATGCCCTCGGCAATCAAACTATAAAGGCCAATAGCAGCAGACGACAAAGCCGACTTGCCATTCTTACGCGGCATCCCAATCAAAGCCGTCTGAGCCATAAGCCCGCCCTGCTCATCACGCGCGTAAAGATGCTTCAACAACTCATGCTGCCAAGGTCGCAACTCCAATGCCTGACCAGCACGCCCGGCAATACCATCCTTACCAATAGAACCAAAAGCTTCTGCAAACTCGGCAGCAAACTCACCATCGCCACGAGCCAAAGCATCCGGCGCAACAGGCGTAAGCCAACGCGGCGGCCAACTACTGTGCATTAGCCTTCTCAGCCTTCTTAGCAAGCAGTTCTTCAAGCTTCGATTTAGTCTTAGCCGAAACCAAACCCAAACGCGTACGGTCAGACGGACTGAAACCCATCAAAGAAAATGCCGCAACAATCTGCTTCTCAGTTTCCAACAAACTCATATTCGTAGGCCTATCCACAGGATTAGCCGCCCAAGCTTCACGCAACACCTCGCGCCGATCCAACAACTCACAAGCCAACTGAACCAACTGCGTATCAGTCTTAATACTTATCCACAACTCGCCAGCACCAAACACCGAATCCCAAAACTGTTTACCCACAACACCAAGCGGGCGAATAGGTTCAACATACCCATAATCAAGCGGGGCAATAGCATCATTCAAACGCATAGCACGCTTACCCGGATTGCCCTGCATCAATTTCAACTCGGCTGGTTTCGAAGGATTTCCCATGCTCCTAGTCTAACCAAACCCCAAAGGTTTCAACTGCGGATGTGCAGAAATAAG
>Ga0213919_1000211_pt1 | contig 30029 bp, 26 predicted proteins | sample McNCre317MG_FD_161056 | JGI IMG/M metagenome (GOLD analysis project Ga0213919, IMG submission 161056) | Freshwater microbial communities from McNutts Creek, Athens, Georgia, United States - 3-17 MG | ecosystem: Environmental > Aquatic > Freshwater > Creek | place: USA: Georgia | collected... | reverse complement strand
ACCGCGACGAGCTCCCGCAGCTCGTGCTGCGCCTGGAGCGTGAAGCTGAAGCCGAGGGCGGTCAGCGCCGGGTCCGCGGCGAGGGCGAGCAGCCGGTCGCCGAGCACGCGCAGCGTGATCTGCGGGTCGGCGCGTTCCAGCACCGCGCAGGCCAGGCACAGCAACACATAGCGGCGGCGCTCGTAGCCGGGCAGCCCGCGCGTGGTGTCGTGCACATCGGCCGGACGCTTGTACAGACGCGCGGCATCGCGCTCGATATGCAGGGGCCAGCCGGTCTCGCGGGCGAACCATTCGCGCAAGGCATCGGCGTGGCGGCGCACCGCAGCGAACTCGGCGTGGGCGGGCGTCATCAGCGGCGTCATCAACAGGGCGCGCAGCGCGGCGGTGAACGCCTCGCGTTGGTGGAGAGCCTGCTGCTGGCCGATCGCGGTGCTGTCGGTGCTCATCAGGGCGCTTGCGTGGCGGTGATCGTGATGCGGTGGTCGCGGCCGGCAAAGATGCCGGCATCGGTGACGATTTCGGCCCGCGTGTGGGCGCCCAGCGGCTCGAGGCGAATGCGCAGCAGGCCGTCGCCGGTCTGACGTTCCACCACGTCTTCCGGCGAGGATTGTCCGGTCAGCGCCTCGCCGAGCAGCGACAGGAACAGCGCGAAGGCGTGCGGATCGAGGTGGCCGAGCTCCGACAGGCACATCGTTCGACCGGTGGCCAGGCGCGCACGCGCGGCTTCGACCTGCCGGTGCTCCTCACGCAACTGGCGCGCGAGCAGGGCGCGCTCCTCGGTGCGCTCGCGCACCTTGGGCAAGGGCCCGCGTGGGGCGGCTTCGCCGTACTCGCGCAGGCGCGGATGGATGGAGAGCGGCGGCGCCTCGGCCCACGGTGTGGTGGCCGGCAGCTCGTTGCCGACGCCCGGGGTCAGCGAGAAATGGCGGGCCGGATTGAGGGCGAAGGCGGCGCGCCCGAGGCGGTGCGCGTCGTCGTCGCTGCCGCAGGTCGCGAACCAGCCGGCGAGCACACGGAAGTCGGCAGAGCGATCGCTGCGCCCGCTGCGCCGCTCATTGAGTGCCGCGACCGCCGCCAGCAGTTGAGGAATCGCCGCGCGTGCCTTGGAGCGCAGCACCTCGGCCTGCGGCGCGTCATGATGGGTGCTGACGAACCAGCCGCGCAGGCCCGCCCAGCGTTCGCGCCAGGCCTGCTGGCGCTGCGCGAGCGCGTCGGCCTGCGCGGCTGGGTCGCCGGGCGCGGCGTCGCGTGCTTCGCGCTGCGCGGCCGCCCGCAGCAGCGGCTCGATGCGCGGATGCAGCGATGCGATGTGCTGCGCGATGGCGCCGGAGCGTCCGACGAGGTCGCCGATGAAGCGTTCGAGGTAGTCGATCAGACGTTGCTTGTAGGCGAGCACCGCGGCGGCATCGGCCTGCTGCAGTTCGATGCTGCGCGCCATGCCGGCCATGAAGGCCTGGGCGTTGTCGGCGAGGCTTTCGAAGACGCGCACCAGATCGCGCAGGGTTTCGTGCAGCTTCGCTGCGTCCGGCGTGGGTGCGTCGGCCAGCGCGAGCAGCGTCTTGAGACGGCTGGCGATGTCTTCGAGCGCGACGGTCTGCAACTCGGCACGCCGGCCGAGCGCCTTGGCAAAGGCCGTGAGGGCGGTCTCGACGGCTTCGCCGCCATGAGACAGGCGGTAGAGGAAGCGGGCGCGGTAGAAATCGCTGATGCTGGCGACACGCGCGGTGTCGGGCTGCGCCTCGAGGTTGCCCCAGTCGGCGAGTTGGGTGAGCGCGGTCTGGACTTCCTCGAGTTTCGGTACGCCATCGGTCCACGGCGCTTCGGCCAGCACCTCGTCCGGTCGCATGTGGAGCCTGAACTGGCGTTTTGCGGCGGCAAAGCGCTCCATGATGCTGCGGTAAATGCCGACTTTGTCCGTGCTGATGTGTCGAAACAGCTCGACCGATGTGTTCGCAAGTAGCATGGGTGGGCTTGTGGGGAGGCTTACTTCGTCCGATGTTGGCAACAATGCGGGCGCTTGTCGAGGGGACCGCCCGCGATCCCGACCGCCCCTGTCCCGGTTCAGACTGCCGCTTTTGCCGGCACGAAGGCGGGCGCCGGGGCAGCGATTTCGACGCGGTTGCGTCCCCGGTGCTTGGCGAGATACATGGCCTGATCGGCACGATGGATCGTGATTTCCGGTGCTTCGCCTCGGGGGCACAACGCCAGGCCGATGCTTGCGGTCAAGGCGATGGGGCCGCGTTGGCCGGGGGCTGGCCGGGCGGCCAGTTCGGCGCGCAGCCGCTCGGCGACGCCCGCAGCCTCGTCGAGCGTGGTGTTGGGCAGGTAGATCGCGAATTCCTCGCCTCCGATGCGACCGAGCAGATCCGCATTGCGCAGACAGTGCGTCGCGACGGAAACGAAGTGGCAGAGGGCGAGGTCGCCGCTCTGATGTCCCCAGGTGTCGTTGATCCGCTTGAAATGATCCAGGTCCACTGTCAGTACCGACAGAGGGGTGTCCATCCGGCTGGCGAGGTGAGCGGCCTTGTCGAGCAGGATCATGAAGGAGCGGCGGTTGAACACGCCGGTCAGCGAATCCCGCTCGGCAAGGCGCCGGAGGGCAGTTGCGGTGTGTTCATGAGCCAGCATCAGCACCCCGAAGGCCATCAGGACCAGCGCAAGGATCGATTCGAGGATGACGAATGCCGACACGGAAATCGTAAGGTCGATGATCAGTGCGCCTTGCGCGTTCCACGGCAAGATCCACGAGCGCAAGATCAGGAACACCCCATGACCGGCACAGGCCAGCGCAAAGCAGTAACGCGCCGGATAAAGGCGCCGCCCACCCTGGCTCAGCGTCAAGGCGCCCGACAGGAACAGCATCCCGCAGACGACGTTCGAAATCGTGATGCGCAGCGCCGGGTTCGGTTCAACTGCCGTCAGATAAGCGGAGGTACCGATGAGCGTTGCCAGCGCAGATGCGCTCAGGCGCCGTGAAATGCGCGGCCTGCCCATATAGGCCCGCGCGCCGGCGAGGCTGAGATAGGCGGTCGCGACGAATAGCGTCTGCACCACTGCGACGGAGACGACGTTCACCTGTGATCGGCCCAGCAGGGCCAGGCAGGCAAGCACACCGCACAGATAGGATGTCGCCCACGCCGACAAGCCGGCGATGTGCCGGTTGAAGTGGCGCACGACGGCGATCACGGCAGCCATCAGGGCCATCAGGATCGTTGCGAGGATGAGCAAGGTCGGGGTGTGCATGGCGGGGATCGGGTAGGCCGGCATGGGCGGCAGTCAAATTGCCGCCGGTGTGTCATCGCACACGGGCGATTTCGATTTTGTGCGATTGTAACCAAGCCATTTACCCATGTCTTTTAAAGGGTTATCGGCGGGACCGGTTTCGGCGCGCGCAGCCTCAAGCTTTGTGAAAATTTTTCGCTAATCTTCCGTTATCGACAACACGAAAGGGAGTGTCCATGGCACGTTCGGGCCAATTCGGCGATCTTCAGGCTGTGCTCGTGGAGCCCTCCGGCATGCAGGCGCGGGTGATCCGCATGGAGTGCGATGCGGTCGGTCTGACCGCGGTGGAGGTCGTCGGCAGCATGGCCGAGGCCCTGGTCGCGATGCGTGCGCGGCGTCCCGACCTGGTGCTTTCGGCCCTCTACCTGCCGGACGGATCCGGCACCGAGCTGGTTACCGCAATGCGCGCCGACCCTCTGCTGGAAGCCATCGCCTTCGTGCTGATTTCCAGTGAGACCCACCCCCAGGCCCTGGACCCGATCCGCCAGTCCGGCGTGTGCGGCATCCTGCCCAAGCCTTTCGACCGGCGGCAGCTGGCCCTGGTCATCAACGCAACGGTGGACTATCTGGGCGCCCACGACGTGCTGGACGACGAGTTCGATCTCGAGGATGTGCGCGTACTGCTCGTGGACGACAGCTCCAATGCGCGCAAATTCCTGCGCCGGGTGCTGGAGAAGCTGGGCATCCGCGACATCCTCGAGGCGGGCGATGGCCGGGAGGGGGCGGCGATGCTGGAGGAAACGATGGTCGACCTGATCGTCACCGACTACAACATGCCGGAGATGGACGGCCGCGAGTTCGTCGAATACGTGCGCACGCGCAGCTGGCAGCGCAGCGTGCCGATCCTGATGGTCACCAGCGAGACCTCGGAGAGCCGTCTCGCCGCGGTGGAGGAGGCTGGCGTGTCGGGGATCTGCGACAAGCCCTTCGAACCATCGGTGGTGCGGCAACTGCTCGGGCGGATGCTGGCCCAGGGCCGGGAGAAGGAATAAGAGCGTCGGTCACGCCTTCACGGCCTCGAGCAAGGTCTTCACCGCGGTGACCCGTGACTTCAGGTCCGGCGTGGCGATCTTGCGGATCAGCTTGTCGGGGCCGGCCATGCGGGTGTTTTTGTCTTTCTGGATCAGCATGATCACCTTCACCGGGTCGATCGGGGCCGATGCATCGAACTGCAGGCTGAGCTGTGATTCAGACGCCTCCATCTTGGCGACACCGTAGGGCTTGACCAGCATGCGCAGACGATGGGTCTCGAGCAGCGTGTGGGTCTGCGGCGGCAGGTCGCCGAAGCGGTCGATGAGTTCTTCCTGGATGTCGCGCAGTTCGTCCTCGGTCTCGCAGTTGGCGAGGCGCTTGTACAGCGTGAGGCGTTCCTGCACGTCGCTGCAGTAGTCGCTGGGCAGCAGCGCGGGGGCGTGCAGCTTGATCTCGGAGACGACTTCCAGCGGCTGGCTGAGGTCCGGCTCCTTGCCCTGCTGCAGGTCACGCACCGCACGCTTGAGCATCTCGGTGTAGAGGCTGACGCCGATCTGCTGGATCTCGCCGGACTGATTCTCGCCAAGCACTTCGCCGGCGCCGCGGATCTCCAGATCCTGCATCGCCAGGTAAAAACCGGAGCCCAGCTCCTCCATCATCGTGATCGCCTCGAGGCGCTTCTGGGCCTGGGCGGTGGGTTTGGCATGAGCATCGGTGAGCAGGTAGGCGTAGGCCTGGTGGTGGGAGCGCCCGACGCGGCCGCGCAACTGGTGAAGCTGGGCCAGGCCGAAGCGGTCGGCCCGGTTGATGAGGATGGTGTTGGCGGTGGGGATGTTGATGCCGGTCTCGATAATGGTGGTGCACAGCAACAGGTTGGCCTTCTGCGTCGTGAAATCGCGCATCACCCGTTCGAGCTCGCGCTCCGGCAACTGGCCGTGGCCGATCACGATGCGCGCTTCGGGCAGCAGTTCTTCCAGGGCCTCGCGGATGTTTTCGATAGTCTCGACCTCGTTGTGCAGGAAATACACCTGGCCGCCGCGCTTGAATTCGCGGATCACCGCCTCACGGACGATGCCCTTGCTGAAGCGTTGCACGAAGGTCTTGATGGCCAGACGTTTCTGCGGGGCGGTGGCGATCACCGAGAACTCGCGCAGGCCTTCCAGCGCCAGCCCCAGTGTGCGCGGGATGGGGGTGGCGGTCAGGGTGAGGATGTCCACCTCGCTGCGCAGCGCCTTCAGGGCCTCCTTCTGACGCACGCCGAAACGGTGTTCCTCGTCGATGATGACGAGGCCGAGGCGCTTGAAGGTGACGTCCTTCTGCAGCAGCCGGTGGGTGCCGATGAGGATGTCCACCTTGCCCTCGCCGAGCTGCTTGATGGCCTCGGCCTGCTCCTTGGCGCTTTTGAAGCGGGACAGTTCGGCGACCTTGATCGGCCAGTCGGCGAAGCGGTCGGCGAAGGTCTGGTAGTGCTGCTCGGCGAGCAGGGTGGTCGGGCACAGCACGACGACCTGCTTGCCGTCGGCCACCGCTATGAAGGCGGCGCGCAGGGCGACTTCGGTCTTGCCGAAGCCCACGTCGCCACACACCAGCCGGTCCATCGGCCGGCCCGATTTCATGTCGGCGACGACGGCCTCGATGGCGGCCATCTGGTCGGGCGTTTCCTCGAAGCCGAAACCATCGGCAAAGGCTTCCAGGTCGTGCTGCTTGAAGTCGAACTGATGGCCCTTGCGCGCGGCGCGCTGGGCGTACAGCGACAGCAGTTCAGCAGCCGTGTCGCGGACCTGCTGGGCGGCCTTCTTCTTGGCCTTTTCCCACTGGCCGGAGCCCAGGGTGTGCAGATGGACGGCTTCCGGGTCGGCGCCGGCGTAGCGGGTGATCACGTGTAGTTGCGACACCGGCACGTAGAGCTTGTCGCCGTTGGCGTATTCGAGATGCAGGAATTCGGTCTGGCCCTCGCCCAGATCCATGTGCACCAGCCCCATGTAGCGGCCAATGCCGTGGCTGGAGTGCACCACCGGGTCGCCGGGCTTGAGCTCGGAGAGGTCGCGCAGCCAGCCTTCCATGGTCGCCGCCTTGCGGCTGTCGCGGCGGGTGCGGGTGCGGGCGGTGGCGGCGTAGAGCTCGGATTCGGTGACGACGGCGAGGCCGGCCTCGGGCAGCACGAAGCCGGCGGCGAGGGGGCCGGTGCCCAGCGCGAGACGGGCATCGCCGCCGACGAAGGCCTCGAAGTCGGCGCTGGCGGCGGGCTTGAGGGCGTACTCGGCGAAGTATTCGGCGATGGTCTGCTGGCGGCCGGCAGACTCGGCAAGCACCAGCACCCGCCCGGGGAAGCCGGCACAGAAGGCCTTGAAACGGTGCAGCGGATCGCTGGCCTTGCGTTCGACGGAAACGTCCGGCAAGGCGATCGCCGGCCCGCCACTGCCACTGGCGGGCAGGGCAAGGCGGACGCGTTCCTTCAGGGCGACGAAGAAGGCCTCTTCCGACAGGAAGAGCTGCTCGGGTGCCATGATCGGCCGGGTCTTGTCGCCACCGAGGAGCTGGTGGCGGCTGCGGGCGTCCTTCCAGAAGGCGTCGATGGCCCCGGGTACGTCCCGATGCAGGAAGATTGTCGCGTTGGCCGGCAGGTAGTCGAACAGCGTCGCCGTCTCGTCGAAAAACAGCGGAAGGTAATACTCGATGCCAGCCGGCGCGATGCCGTTGGAGACATCCTTGTAAACAGTGCAGCGGGACGGGTCGCCCTCGAAGGTTTCACGGAAGCGGCCACGGAAGCGGGTGCGACCGGTTTCGTCCAGCGGGAACTCACGCGCCGGCAGCAGGCGCACTTCCTTCACCGGAAAAACCGTGCGCTGGGTGTCCGGGTCGAAGGTCTTGATGCTCTCGATCTCGTCGTCGAAGAGGTCGATGCGGTAGGGCAGGGCGGCGCCCATCGGGAACAGATCGACCAGACCGCCGCGCACGCTGTATTCGCCCGGCGACATGACCTGGGTGACGTGGGCGTATCCGGCGACGGTCATCTGCCTGCGCAGGCCGTCCACGTCGAGGCGGGCGCCTTGCTTCAGGAAGAAGGTGTAGGCGGCAAGGAAAGCCGGCGGGGCGAGGCGATACAGCGCGGTCGAGGCCGGGACGAGGGCGATGTCAGCCCCTCCGCGGGTAATCGCGTAGAGCGTCGACAGTCGTTCGGAGATCAGATCCTGGTGCGGCGAAAAGCTGTCGTAGGGCAGGGTTTCCCAGTCGGGCAGCAGGTGGGTGGAGAGGCCGGGCGCGAGCCAGGCGATCTCGTCGGACAGGCGCTGCGCATCGATCGGATTGGCGGTGATCACCACCAGCATCCGCCCGCCGCCGGCGAGCCGGGCGATGGCGAGGGCGTCACCCGATCCGGCGAGCGCCGGCAGGTCGAGGCGCTGGCCGGGTTTGGCCTGGGTGAAGGCATCGAGGGTGGGAAGCAGGGCGCGGAGCGGGCTGGAGGCGGGCATGCGGAGCGGATGCTGCGGGGAGTCGAGCCGCGAATTATACGGTTGCCGCGTGGGCAGGGGCAGGGCGCTCAGCCCCGGTCGACCTGGAAGCTTTCGGCGATGCGGTCGGTTTCCGTGCCGACTTCGTCCCAGCTCGATTCGCTGGCGTGGGTCCAGCCGTGGCGGTCGCGGGTGATGACCGTCGAGCAGCGGGTGCCATAGCCTGGGGCACGGATGAAGGCGCTGGACAGCATGCGCTCCCAGGCCAGGCTGACGCCGGTGCGGGGCAGGTCGGCGTCGGCGGCCGGGCGGTCGTCGCGCAGCAGTTCGCGCAAGGGCGTGTCGTCGGGCAGCGCGCGCAGCGCAAGGGCCAGGCGCGACTTGCCGGCAGTGACCTTCGGCCACGGCGTGTCGAGGAGATGGTTGGACAGCGCGTGGAGGCCCGGCTCGAGGAGGCGTGCGGCGCCGCTCTCGCTCTCGTAGATGCCAAGACTGTCGCCATCCGACACGAAGAGGTTGAAGGCGTTGTAGCGCGGACCCTCGTGTTGCAGGCGGGCGAGGGCATCCGCGGTGTTTTCCCTGCCGGTGAGAAAGTCGGCGACCAGCGCGCCGCGCGACGGCGTGCCATTGCGGATGCGCTGCGGGTCGCGGAAATTGGTGAGGCCGGCAAAGCGGCCGCTTCGGGTCAGGCCGAGCCAGGTGCCGCCGGCCTCGAGATCTCGGCCGGCGAACAGCGTGGGTTGATCCTTCCACCAGGCCGCCGGCGCCGCCGGACGGGTGAAAAACTCGTCCCGGTTGGCGGCAACGACCAGCGGGTAGTCGGGATGGGCGCGCCAGGCGACAAGGATCAGGCACACGGGACGAAGCGCTCCGTGTGCCGGCGGCGGCCGTCGTCGATGAAACGTGCGAGGGCGTGGCGTTCGACGGCCTGTTCAAGGGCTGTGTCGAAGGCCGCGACGTCGGTGACGTCTTCGTAGATCTCCATCCACGTCCACGGGTCGTCTGCCTTGCGCAGGAAGCGGCCGGTGACACCGGTCGCCTCGTGGATGTCCGCCTGGGCGAGGTGGAGCGTCCGTGCCAGATCGGCTTCGACGCCGATCTTCACCGCGTAGTAGATGTAATAGTGGCTCGGCGTCACGGCCGGACCTCAGCCGAGGGAATAAGGCAGCGGCAGGAAGGCCAGCGCCGGCCCCTCGGGCGCACCGGCATGCACCTGGCCGGCCTCCGCACTGGAGGTCTGCAGCACCACGAGGGCGTCGAATCCGCCGCCGGGCGCCGGCGCCGCACCGACCACCTTGCCGGCGGATTGTTCGCCGAAGTCGGCGGCGTAGAGATCCGTGCCGGCCGCCAGCGTGTCCACGTCCGCATGCACCCGGTACATGCGCTTCTTCAGCTTGCCGAGGTAGTGGGTGCGGGCAACGATCTCCTGGCCCGGATAGCAGCCCTTGGTGAAGCTGACCCCGCCGATCAGGTCGAAGTTGAGCATCTGGGCGACGAATTCTTCCTGAACCGGCGCGGTGATGGTGGGCTGGCCGGCGCGGATGTCGAGCCACTGCCAGGCCGCGGTGCCGGCCGGAAGGGCACCCGCGCCGGTGAACCTTTCCCACAAGGCGGCGGCTTCGGCCAAGGGGGCCGACACGATGAAACGGGCGTCGTCGAGGCGCACCACGGTAGCCATCCCCGGCGCGGTGGCCATCCCGCTGCCGGGGATGCCGAGGCCAGCGGCCTCCAGCGCGGCCCCGGCCTGCGGCCCGGCGAGGCCCAGCAGCACGCAGTCGCCGCTGTCGTCCATCAAGCGGACCTTGGAGCGCAGGATGTACATCGACAGCTTCTTGAGTATCGCTGCGTGGATGTCGGCCGACAGAGCGAGCAGGCAGTCGCCGCCTTCGCGCCATAGCAGGATGCTGGCAAGCATGCGTCCTTTCGGGCTGTTGAAGCTCGTGTACTGCGCCTCGTTGGCACCGAGCTTCTTCACGTCGTTGGAGAACAGGTTGTGAAGGAAGCCGCTGGCGTCCTCTCCGCTGACGCGGATCGCGCCGAGGTGGAGCAGGGGGACGACAACCGTGCCCTGGGCGGCATCGGCCACATCCTCACGGACATCGTCGTGGAACTGAATCGAAAGCGCGTCCGGGAAGCGTGCGCCTTGGTTGGCGAGAAGGGTTTGCCAGGTTGCGTTCATTGCGTATCGGGGTCCAGAGTCTGAGACAAGTCGAAAAGGGGTTTGCGCGTTATTATACGGGGTCACCGTGATGGCCTCGGGCCTGCCGGGGGGCGCGGTGGCGTTGCTGCCACGCCCTTGCCGGGCCCCCGAGAATTCCGCCCTCGTGGCCCAGCGGGCCGCAGAGGTGGGTCATATGTCCTTTCACCCCCTTCGTTTGTTCCGGATGCGCCAAGTTCCCCGATGAAGCGCCTGATTTTCCGTTTACTCGTGCTGGGGCTCGTCGGTCTCGTCTGCGCTGCCGTGGCCCTGGCCTGGTTTGCGTTCCGGCCGATCCCGCTGCGCGAGAGTCCGCTCGATTTCACCATCGAGCCGGGCTCGTCGATGAAACAGGTGGCCCGCCAGCTCGTCGAGGCCGGCCTCGATGTGTGGCCTGCCGCGATCGTCTCGCTGGCCCGGGTCACGCGTACCGCGAACGGGATCAAGGCAGGAAGTTATGAGGTGGAGGACGGCGTGACACCACGTCAGCTGCTTGTCATGCTGACCCGGGGTGACGTCAGTCAGGCCGAAGTGGCGCTGATCGAAGGCTGGAATTTCCGCCAGATCCGTGCGGCGCTCGACCGCCATCCGGAACTCCGCCACGATACGGCGACGCTGACCGACGCGGAGATCCTGCAGCGCATCGGTGCCGACGACCGTCATCCGGAAGGGCTGTTCTTCCCCGACACCTATCTGTTCTCCCGCCGCTCGAGCGACCTCGAGGTGCTGCGCCGCGCTTACCGCCACATGCAGGTGGCGCTTGCCCGGGAGTGGGCGAGCCGCGCCGACGGTCTTCCCTACAAGAATCCCTACCAGGCGCTGACCATGGCTTCGATCGTCGAGAAGGAAACCGGCCTGGCCGCCGACCGGCCCATGGTGGCGTCGGTTTTCGTCAATCGCCTGCGGGCCGGCATGCTGCTGCAGACAGACCCGACGGTGATCTACGGCATCGGTGCGGACTTCGACGGTGACCTGAAGAAGCGTGACCTCCTCGCCGACACGCCCTACAACACCTATTTGCGTCCCGGCTTGCCGCCGACGCCGATTTCCATGCCAGGCACCGCCGCGCTGCGTGCCACGCTCAACCCGCCGGCGACCGACTATCTGTATTTCGTGGCGCGTGGCGATGGCTCGAGCGCCTTCTCCCGGACCCTCGACGAACATAACCAGGCGGTCGCCCGCTACATACGGAAACGCAACCCGTGACACCCCGTTTCATCACTTTCGAGGGCATCGATGGGGCCGGCAAGAGCAGCCAGATCGCCGCGGCCGTGGCCTTGATCGAGGCTCGGGGCATCCCGGTCGTGCAGACCCGGGAGCCCGGCGGCACACCGCTGGGCGAGAAATTACGCCAACTCCTGTTGCACCAGCCCATGCACCTGGAAACCGAGGCCATGCTGATGTTCGCGGCCCGCCGCGAGCACCTCGCCGCACTGATCGAGCCGTCCCTCGCCGCCGGGAAATGGGTTGTCTCCGACCGCTTCACGGATGCGACCTATGCCTACCAGGTCGGCGGCCGCGGCCTCGACGAAGGCAGGTTTGCGGTGCTCGAGCAGTGGGTTCATCCCCACCTGCAGCCCGATCTGACCCTGGTCTTCGACCTCGATCCGGTGCTGGCGGCACAGCGCCTCGCCGGCACCGGCAACGAGCCGGACCGCTTCGAACGCGAACAGACGGATTTCTTCCGGCGCGTCCGGGCGGCCTACCTGCGCCGTGCGGCCGAAAGCCCCGCGCGAGTGAAGGTCATCGATGCCAGCCGGAGGCCGGAAGAGATCAAGAAGAAGCTTGAGGAAATCATTGCAGAGGTCTGTTTCAAATGATTTTTGAATGGCAGGCTGCGCTCTGGCAACGGGCTCTCGAGCGCGCCGATCGGCTGCCTCACGCCTTGCTCCTTGCCGGCCCGGCGGGCGGTGGCAAGCGGATCTTTGCAGAGGCCCTCGCAGCGCGCGTGCTGTGCGCACAACCCGACGCCGATGGGTACGCCTGCGGCGCCTGTGAGGATTGTCAGTGGCGCCTGTCCGGAAACCATCCCGATCTGCTGCGGGTCATCCCGGAGGCAGACCGGGAAGAGCAAGGAGAGTCCGCTGCCCCCAAGGCCGATAAGGCGGACGGGGGAAAGGCCGACGGTGGGAAGGCTGCGAGCCGGCAGATCGTCATCGAACAGATCCGCGAACTGCAGCAGGCGCTGACGACCGCGGGTCACCGGGGAGGGCGCCGGGTGGTGATCGTCGACCCGGCAGAGGCAATGAATCCTTACACGGCCAATGCACTTCTTAAATTACTCGAAGAGCCTGGTTCAAGTGTATTGTTTTTATTGATTAGTGCTTCGCCGAAGAGGCTGCTTCCGACGATTCGCAGCCGCTGCCAGACCTGGGCTTTTCCACGCCCGCCAGCAGAGGTGGCAGCACGCTGGCTGGCCGCGCGGAAGCTGCCGGACGCCGCCGCGCTGCTCGACTTTTGCGGAGGCATGCCACTGGCTGCTGCCGAACTCGCGGAAGGTGGTGGTGCTGCAGCGCGCAGGCGCTTCGTGGAGGATATCGCCAGCGTGCCGGGCAAGGCGCCGCTGCGGCTCGCCGGTGAATGGGAAAGCTGGCTGAAGAGCAAGGAGGCGATTGCCGCCGGCTTTGACATGCCGACCCTGGTCAGCTGGCTGCAGCGCTGGGTCGCGGATCTGGCGAGCCTGAGACTGGGTGGCCCGGTGCGCTTCTTTCCGGCCCAGCATGACATCCTGCACAGGCTGGCCGACCGCCTGTCCGTCGATGCCGCCCTCGGCTGTTACAATGATGCGATCCAGTCGCGTCGGGTTGCGCTGCATCCGCTCAATGCCCGGCTTTTTCTCGAGGACATGCTCCTGCGCTACGCCCGGAACCTCCGGACGGCCGCGCCGACGATGCGCAAATGAACGATATCCCCAAGCGGCCCGTTCAGGCACGGCCGAGTGTCCTGTCCCTCAACATCAGTTCGAAGTCGGCGCTCTACGCCGCCTATATGCCATTCCTGAAGAATGGCGGAATCTTCGTGCCGACCACGCGCGATTACAAACTGGGGGACGAGATCTTCATGCTGCTGCAGATCATGGACGATCCGACCAAGCACCCGGTGGCTGGCGCGATCGCCTGGGTGACACCTGCAGGCGCGCAGGGGAACAAAACCCAGGGCATTGGTGTCCAGTTTGCCGGGGATGAGGCCGGGCAGGTGCTGCGCAACCGGATCGAGCAGATCCTGGCAGGCCACCTGGGTTCGTCGCGCCCGACTCATACCCTCTGAGCATCGCCTCCGACATCCGGACCCTGGCGGAACGCGTGCCGCCGGGTTCCGCCGCCGAACCCCGGATCCGAATCCCAGATCCGAATCCTTTTCCCGCCGCCGATTTCAATGCTCGTCGACTCCCACTGCCATCTGGACTTCCCCGATCTGATCGAGAACGAGGCTGCCGTCCTCGCGCGCATGGAAGAGAACGGCGTGACGCATGCCTTGTGTGTCGCCGTGAAGCTCGAAACCCTGGCTGGCGTGATCGGGCTGGCCGAGCGTCACGCCAACCTGTTTGCTTCGGTCGGGGTGCATCCGGACAACGCCGATTGCGAGGAGCCCGACGAAGCCCGGCTGCTTGACCTGGCCGCCCACCGCAAGGTCGTTGCAATCGGCGAAACCGGGCTTGACTATTACTGGCACAAGGATGCGCCGGAGTGGCAACGGGCACGCTTTCGGACTCACATCCGCGCGGCGCGGCGTTGTGGCAAGCCGCTGATCATCCATACGCGCGATTCGGCGGCCGATACCCTGCGCCTGATGCGCGAGGAGTCGGCCGGGGACGTTGGCGGTGTGATGCACTGTTTTACCGAAACCCGCGAGGTTGCCGAGCAGGCTCTCGACTTGGGATTCTATATTTCCTTCTCCGGCATCGTCAGCTTCAAGACTGCCGAATCCCTGCGGGAGGTGGCGCGTTTCGTACCCGCCGACCGATTGCTGGTCGAGACCGATGCGCCTTATCTGGCACCGGTTCCGTTCCGCGGCAAGACCAACCAGCCGGCCTACGTTCGCCACGTGGCAGAGGCTGTCGCGACGGCTCGCGGTGAAACCCTGCAAGCAGTCGCCGACGCCACCACGCGGAATTTCTTCCAGCTTTTCAAGGACGCCAAACCCTCATGAAGCCCGCCGCCTCCGCTTCTTCCCGCATCCGCCCCATCCTCCGGTCGTTTCGTGCCAGGACGCTAGCCTTCGCGATCGTCGGTCTCCATCTGGCCCTGCCTGCGGCGGCCGATTCCCTGGACGACTTGTTCAATGCAGCCAAACTCGGCAATGTGTCGGAAATCACCCGCCAGGTTTCGCGGGGGATGGACCCCAATGCCTCCGATCCCAGTGGCAATACGCTGCTGATCATCGCGGCCCGCGAGGAGCAGCCCAAGGTGGTGGCCGAACTGCTCAGGCAGCGGGGCATCAAGCTCGACGCCCGCAACACCGCGGGTGACAGCGCCATGATGCTGGCCAGTCTGCGCGGCTACACCGATATCGTCGAACTGTTGCTGAACGCTGGCGCGCCCTTCGATCACCGCGGCTGGAATCCCCTCCTGTATGCCGCCTTCGAGGGCCGGCTGGCGACCGTTGAACTGCTGCTCGCCAAGGGCGCCAGCCCCGACGCGCTGGCGCCCAATCTGAGTACACCGCTGATGTTCGCGGCGCGTAACGGGCATGACGAAGTGGTTGCCCGTCTGCTCAAGGCCGGTGCGAATCTGGAACTGAAAAACGACCAGAACGAAACCGCCGAAAGCTGGGCCTTGAAGAAGGGCAATACCTACATTGCCGAGATGATCCAGGCTGAGCGCAAGGCGCGTACAGCGCGGGGTCGATAGGCCGTCGACCTGATGCTGGCTGGAACCCATGGATTGCCCCGGACGGTGCGCCGTGAAACGATTGGCGTGGGGCCTCCCGGGATTCAGTGCCGGCCATGGCCATGGTGGTGGATGTGCCACGGGAGCGAAGGGGCAACCCGGCGCAGCACCCCGACGCCGACCAGGGCCAGCAGCGCCGGCGCCACGGCGTGTCCGCCCTCGCCACCAGCCAGCAGAACTCCCACAAGCACACCGCTCGACATCAGTATCCGGCAGATCAGATTTTCCATTATCGTCTCCTCTCGAAAAGGCATTTTCCCGGCCCCGCAGGGCGCCTGGCTGAACATGTCGTCTTAAACATCGGGTGGCAGGCGTGATGCCCTCGATAGCTGTAATTATATACAGTTATCGAGGGCGCGCAAGCACCGGCTTACGGATAGGCATGAAGCCTCTTGCATGACGGCGGCCCCGGGCTAAACTTCCGTCGATGAACACCGCCGACCATCAAGCAGTTTCCCCGCCCCTTCCTCTTCGCCCCCTCGACGAGCTTCGGATCCCCGGCGAACTGGATGGCCACAACGGCGACAATCGTGCCGATCCGACCCGCCTGCAGATCAATGCGACCTGCGACGCCGATGCGATCCGCTGTTTCCTCGGCGAGTACGACCGTTCGCCCGGAACCTTCCGGATCTACCAGCGGGAGTGCGAGCGGCTGCTGCTGTGGGCACTGGTGGATTGTGGCAAGCCTTTGTCCAGCCTCAACCGGCAGGATTTCGAGGGCTATCTGAACTTTCTGGCCGACCCGCAGCCGTCGGCCCTGTGGTGTGGACCAAAGGCCGAGAGGGCGACCGACAGGTGGCGCCCGTTTGTCGGGCCGCTCAGTGAGAGCGCCGTGCTCACGGCGATGGCGGCGATCAATTCGCTGATGCGTTATCTCGTGGATGCCGGCTATCTCCTCGGTAATCCGCTTGGACTGATCCGGCAGCGCCGCCGCAAGATGTCTAGCGAGGCCGCTGGACCGCTGCGGGCGGTGGCGAGCACCGACGAGGTGGAAAAGATCGAGCGCTTCCTCGACGAGCAGATGTGGCAGGCAGTCACTGCCGCCATCGAGGCGATGCCGCGGGATGCGGAGCGCGAACGTGATGCCTACGAGCGGGCGCGCTTCGTCGCAGCGACGCTTTACATGCTGGCGCCCCGCGCCGGCGAACTCGAAAGCCATCGCATGAACAGCTTCCGTGAGGAACGGGGCTTGTGGTGGTGGCACGTGGTGGGCAAGGGGGGCAAGAAGGCCAAGGTGCCGGTTGCCGAAGACATGTTGAAGGCGCTGGTGCGCTATCGCAAACATCTGGGGCTCAGCGCGGTGCCAAGACGGGACGACACGACGCCCATCCTGGTATCGGTGAAGGATGGCAGTCCGATCACTGCGCGGCGGCTCAACCAGATTCTGAAGAAGATCTTCAGCGCGGCGGCCGAACTGCTGCCGCCGGAGGCCGAGCACAAGAAAGAAAAGCTGCGGGCCGCGTCGGCGCACTGGGGGCGGCATACCGGGATTACCGCGAAGCTGGACAGCGGCATCGACGAGCGCTTCGTGCAGAAGGACGCACGACATACGGATGCTCGCACGACCCAGCGCTATATCCACGAGGAAGAAGAGCGCTGGCACGACGAAGCGCAGAAGCAGCGCCTGCCTTGGGCGGGCGGCGGCGGGTGAGGTCGGGCCGGGCCGCTCAGGCTCCATCCTGAAGAGGCCGCGATGACGGGGCCTGCTTTATTGGTTCGGGATGCGGAGGAATCGATGTTTCGTCATAAATATTACGTTTTCCGGACGTACACGCATGGTATTTTCCTGACGTTACGGTAGTTGGCACTTACGCAGCAAAGGAAAAACGACCATGGCGCGCAGCAGCAGTGTTACTTTCGAGGCGGTCCAGCAGATCTGCTTCCAGTTGCTCTCCCAGGGCGAGAACCCCTCGTTCAATCTCGTCTATTCCGAGCTCGGCAACAAGGGCTCGAGCGAGATCGTGCAGCGCTATATCGACCAGTGGCGCAGGGAGACCGGCGCGGCCTTCTTCCGTCAGCGCAGCATTCCGGGCATGCCCGAGGAACTGGTGTCGGCTGCCGATGCATTCATGGGCAAGCTGTGGTCCCTGTCGCTCAAGCAGGCCGACCAGATCCTGGCCGCCCAGAGGCAGGAACTCGAACAGGAGCGGGAAGCCTTCCGCATCCGGCTGCAGCAAGCTGACGACCATATCCGGCAACTGGAGGCGGATGCTGCCACCGCGGCACGCCAGCTCGAGGTCTTCGAACAGGAGGTGCGTGCCCGGGATGGCTCCATCGGGGATCTTCGCAACCAGGCGCTTGAATTCCTGCGCCAGCGGGAAGTCCTCGAAAGCCGGATCCGCCAACTCGAGGAAGCCGCTGACCTGCGGGAACAGAAGTTCGCCGCCGAATCGGAGCGCCTGTCCCGGCTGCTCCAGACCGACCGGGACCGCTATAGCGCGGCCCTGAAGGAAGAACAGGATCGCGGCGTGCAGGAGCGCGAACTGCTCATGAAGCAGATCGAGCAGGCACGCCAGGAAAAACTGTCGGACATCACGGCAATGCGCCAGCAACTGGCCAACCGGGAAGAACGCGAGACCCGCCAGCGGGAGCAGACCGAGGAGGCCAAGGCGGCCTTGCGCGAGGCAGTCTCGAAGAGCCGCCAGAGCGAGACCTCGCTGGCTGCCGCGGAGGGGCGCATCGAGCGCTTGCAAGCCCAGCTCAAGACCGCCACCGAGGCGGCTCACGGCAAGGAGTCGGCGGTTGCCGCAGCGGAGGCCCGGGCCCGCGCGGTCGAGGAGGTCCGCCTGGCGGAAACGGTCCGTGCCCAGAGGGCCGAGGCCCTGCTCGCGGAAGCGCTGGCGGAGATCGCGATGCGGAAGAAGCAGAGCGCCTGACAGAAGGAAAGTGAGGCAGGCCGCCCGGCGCCCCTGCCTGCTTTTTCCGCTTATCGGTTCGTCTTCAGTCTGCCGACTTGCCCGGTACGGCGTGGGCGGCCAGCCACTGCCCCAGCATCATCGAAATCCACACCATTTCGCCGTAGTAGCCGGGGTAGGCGGGTAGATGGGTGCTGAATAGTCCGGCGACGAAGTCCTGGCGCAGGATGTTGCGCTGAACCAGGATGTCCAGCGATTCGCGGGCCAGTTTCTCAAGCCCGCGATGCTTCAGAACCCAGTGGCCGTAGGGTAGGCCGAAGCCCTGCTTCTTCTTGGTGATGATCTCGGGCGGCAGGAAGTCCCGCAGGGCTTCCTTGAAAAACCAGCGTAGTTGCAGGCCCTTGAGCTTGTATTCGGGAGGCAGGGTCAGCGAAAAGTCGAGCAGATCGTCGTCGAGCAGCGGGAAGACGACGTCGAGACCGGCCAGGCGGGTGCTGCCGATCACTTTGGGCAGGTCGTTGTCGGCCAGCGTGAAGCGCCAGTCGAAATGAAGCATCTTGTTCACCAGCGCATGGGCACGGGTGTTTTGCCAGACGCGGCGCTGCAGCTTGATGGGGGCGTCGGCATCGATCCCCGCGAGGAAGTCGGCCGGGAAGATGTTCTCCATGCCCAGCCGGTAAAGCAGGTTGTACTGGGCGGTCCGCTCGGGCAGCGGGGTGTTGGCCTGCTCGATGTAACTGGCGGCCTTGCGCATCAGCGGAAGCTTGCCGAGCGGCGTTTGCATGATCACGGGTTCGAGCAGGCCGCCCTTGATCAGGCCGGGCACTTTCTCGTAATAGCCGAACACGCGCTGCTTGGCGTAGCGGGTGTTGCCGCCGAACAGTTCGTCGCCGCCGTCGCCGGCGAACATCTTGCCGTGCCCGTCATCGTGCGCGAGTCTGGCGCACAGGTAGGCGGGAAGAACCGAGGAGTTGCCGAAGGGCTGGTCGTAGGACGTGGCAACCGCCGGGATGTGGGCGACCAGGTCGTCGGAGGTGATGTAGTAGGGGCGATGCTTGACGCCGAAATGCCGGGCGGCGATCCGCGCGAACTCCATTTCGTCATAGCCTTCGGCCTCGAAGCCGATCGAATAGGCGGTCAGCGGGTTGCCGCTGCGGGCCAGCATGCCGACGACGGTCGAACTGTCCGTGCCGCCAGACAGGAAGGCACCGACCGGAGCGCCGTCGAGTTCGCGCTCGACGGCGCTCCGGATCAAGGACTTGAAAGTCTCGGCGGTATGCGGGAAGTCCGCATCGGCGGGCTCCTCGAAGCGGGGCTGCCACCAGATGGCGATCTCGGTCTGTTCCCGGTCGGCCAGCAGGCGGGCGCCGGGTTCCAGCCGATAGATGCCCTTGAAGATGGTGCCCGGCGCCGGAATGGTGTGGAAGTAGAGGTAATCGAAGACGCCCTGCGGATCGATCTCACGCTGCAGCGCCGGAACCTCGTTGGCCCGGCCGGCGAAGCTCAGCCGCCGGCCTTCGCTTGCGTAGCAGAAACCATGGGTGTTGAAGCGGTCCGACGCGAAGCCGATCCGTCCCTTGGCGAGATCCACCCATAGCAAAGCGAAGCGCCCACCCAGCATGCCAAGAAATTCGTCGGTGGCGTCGCACAGTTGAGCGATCGCCGCGGCCCATCCGTCGCGCGCGATCCGGCTGGCCAGCGCAGCGTCGCGGACGCGGGGTTGTCCCTGGATCAGCAGCGCCTGCCGGTCACGGGCAAAAAACCGGGTGTCGCCGTCGATATCCAGGTGCAGTCCCGGCAGGCGGAGGCCTTCGACGGGGTGGAGGCGCTCGAAACTCTGGTTCCGGTCGAGGGTGTCGAAATCGATGAAGCCGCGGATCATGGATAGGCTGCGCTTTCGGGCGAGTCGGGCAGAGCGGCTCCAGACCAGGAGAGCCGGATGGCATTCTGCACGTGGGGTGTTCGGTTAAAGGTGTCACCGGCGTCTGGCCGGATGGCGTCCAAGGGCGCGCTTTCGCGTCCTTGAGCAGTGAAGCGCGCGAAGATTAGCAAATGATCATGATGTTGGCACGGCGATGTAAGGGTGTCCGTGAAATTCGTACGGCGCATGGCGTGCCGGGCGGTCTCGCGGACGGCGGCTGTACAAAATCAAGGTTTTGCATTAGCATCATGCGCCTGTTACTGGGATACTAAACGGCAGCGTGAGCTGCCGTTTCGCCTTTCTGCCGACGGGGCTTACAGGCCGGAACCAGTGCGGCGGAATGTCCGAATGGGATCCGTTTCCGGCCCGCCGGCGCAATAAACGACAACGAGTGCCATGAACGCACCGAGACACTACCTACAGTTCAAAGACTTTTCGCGCGCGGAATACGACTATCTTTTTTCCCGCACCCGCTGGATCAAGGAAAAGTTCAAGCGCTACGAGCCCCATCACCCGCTGTTTGACCGAACGCTGGTGATGATCTTCGAGAAGGCCAGTACTCGCACGCGCCTTTCGTTCGAGGCCGGTATGCAGCAGCTCGGTGGCTCGGCGATCTACCTCAACACCCGTGATTCCCAGCTCGGGCGCGGCGAGCCCGTCGAGGATGCGGCCCAGGTCATCTCGCGGATGAGCGACATCGTGATGATCCGCACCTTCGAGCAGTCGATCATCGAGCGCTTCGCCGAGTATTCCCGCGTACCGGTTATCAATGGCCTGACCAACGAATTCCACCCTTGCCAGATCCTGGCCGACATCTTCACCTTCATCGAGCATCGCGGCTCCATCCAGGGCAAGACCGTCGCATGGGTTGGCGATGGGAACAACATGTGCAACACCTGGCTGCAGGCGGCCGAGCTGCTCGATTTCAGGGTCCATGTGTCGACGCCCCCCGGTTACGAGGTCTGCGCCGACTTGGCGGGCGTTCAGCGCACCGATCACTTCGTGCGCTTCGCCGACCCGATGGAGGCCTGCCGCGGCGCCGACCTGGTGACCACCGATGTGTGGACGAGCATGGGCTTCGAGGCCGAGAACGACGAGCGCATGCGTGACTTCGCCGACTGGCGCGTCGATGAGGAAATGATGCAGGTCGCAGCGCCCGGTGCGCTCTTCATGCATTGTCTGCCCGCCCACCGGGGCGAGGAGGTCACTGCCGAAGTGATCGATGGTCCCCAGTCGGTGGTCTGGGACGAAGCGGAAAACCGTCTGCACGTGCAGAAGGCGCTGATGGAATACCTCCTGATCGGCAAGGTCGAAGCGGACTGCCCTTGAGGTGCAGCAGGCTTTGTTTCAAGAACTCACCCCCACATTAGCGGAAAGCTGGACATGAGCGACGTAAAGAAAGTGGTGCTCGCCTATTCGGGCGGGCTGGATACCTCGGTGATCCTCAAGTGGCTGCAGGACACCTATCAATGCGAGGTGGTGACCTTCACCGCCGATCTGGGGCAGGGCGAGGAGCTCGAGCCGGCCCGCGCCAAGGCCCTGAAGTTCGGCATCAAGCCCGAGAATATCTTCATCGACGATCTGCGCGAGGAGTTTGTCCGCGACTTTGTCTTCCCGATGTTCCGCTGCAACACCGTCTATGAAGGTGAATACCTGCTTGGCACCTCCATCGCCCGTCCGCTGATCGCCAAGCGCCAGATCGAGATCGCCCGCGCCACCGGCGCCGACGCGGTGTCGCACGGTGCTACCGGCAAGGGCAACGACCAGGTCCGCTTCGAACTCGGCTACTACGCGCTGATGCCGGGCGTGAAGGTCGTCGCCCCGTGGCGTGAATGGGATCTGCTGTCCCGCGAGAAGCTGCTGGCCTACGCCGAAAAGAATGGCATTCCCATCGAGATGAAGCACAAGCAGGGCGGCTCGCCCTATTCGATGGACGCCAACCTGCTGCACATCTCCTTCGAAGGGCGTCACCTGGAAGATCCGTCGGCCGAGGCCGAGGAGTCCATGTGGCGCTGGACCGTATCCCCCGAAGCCGCGCCGGATGCGGCCGAATACGTGGATCTCGAGTTCGAGAAGGGTGATCTCGTCTCGATCAACGGCACCAGGATGAAGCCCCACGAACTGCTCGCCAGGCTCAATGAACTCGGCGGCAAGCACGGGATCGGCCGCCTCGACCTGGTGGAGAACCGTTACGTCGGCATGAAGTCCCGTGGCTGCTACGAAACCCCGGGCGGAGCGATCCTGCTGCGCGCCCACCGTGCCATCGAGTCGATCACCCTGGACCGCGAAGTCGCCCACCTGAAGGACGACCTGATGCCGCGCTACGCCAGCATGATCTACACCGGCTACTGGTGGTCGCCCGAGCGCCTCGCGCTGCAGGCCCTGATCGACCACACCCAGCAGACCGTGAATGGCTGGGTCCGCGTGAAGCTTTACAAGGGCAACGTCATCGTCGTCGCACGGGACTCCAAGACCGATTCGCTGTTCGACCCCACCATCGCCACCTTCGAGGACGACCAGGGCGCCTACAATCAGAAAGATGCGCACGGCTTCATCCGCCTCAACGCGCTGCGCATGCGCATCGCCGCCAACGCGAAGGCCAAGCGGGGCTGATCGGCAGCCATGGACCCCAGTGCGCCACTTTTTTTCGGACTGACCGTCGCGGAGTTCGAGGACATCTCCCTCAAGCTCTGCGTCGGCGGGCTGATCGCCTACATGATCTTCATCATCGGGCAACTGGCTTGGGAGTCCAAGGCCGGCAAATATGGCGCGATCTGGATGTTCGTGGGGCTCGGGGTCGGTTTCATCGGTTTCATGGCCAAGGGCATCATCCAGAAGCTCCTTGGCATCGAATAACTTTTCACCTGATCTGCAAAAAATGACCCAATCCGCCCAGTTCGACGGCGTCTCCGTCGTCAAGCAAGCCAACGTCTACTTCGACGGCAAGTGCGTCAGCCATACTGTCCTGTTCGCCGACGGCAGTCGCAAGACCGTTGGCGTCGTGCTGCCCGCGAGTCTGACCTTCAATACCGGCGAGCCCGAAATCATGGAAACCGTGGCCGGCAGCTGCCGCTATCGCCTGAAGGGCGACAGCGAGTGGAAGACCTCGACGGCCGGCGAGAGCTTCAAGGTGCCGGGCAACTCCAGCTTCGATATCGAAGTGAGCGGCGAGCCCTACCACTACGTCTGCTACTTCGGCTGAGCGGGGCCGTTCATGCCGTCCTTCGACATCACCTCCGAAGTCGACATGGTTGCGCTGCGCAACGCCGTCGAGGGTGCCAATCGAAAGATTTCCGGCCGTTATGACTTCAAGGGCAGCGATGCCCGCGTCGAACACGCTGAAAAGCTGCTGACCCTTCATGGCGACAGTGACTTCCAGCTCGAGCAGATGCTCGCCATCCTGCTTCCCGAGATGACGGCGAAGAAGATCGATGTTCGCTGTCTCAAGCACGGCGACGTGCAGAAGGTCGGTGGCAACAAGGTCAAGCAGGAGCTCACCGTCCGTGTCGGCATCGAGCAGGAGCAGTCCAAGCAGATCGTCAAGCTGATCAAGGACAGCAAGCTCAAGGTGCAGGCCAGCATCCAGGGCGAGGCGGTACGGGTCAGTGGTGCCAAGCGCGACCTCCTGCAGGACTGCATCGCGCTGGTCCGCAAGGAGATTACGGACTTTCCGTTGCAGTACGGCAATTTCCGGGACTGATGCCCGGCCTGAAGTGCCGCGCGGGACCGGCACTGCGGGGCTCGCACTGAGAATGAACCAGCTTTCGGGCTGGTTTTTTTTTGGGCGTTGTTCGGGGCGAGACCGGGCAGGAAAGGATGGCGGCTGTGGCAAAATGAAGTGCCGCTGCTTCTCCTGCCGTTCTGGATCCGATAATGATTCCGCGCCGTGGCGCCATCGAGCGCTCCATGCAGCTTGCCTGCTGGTCATGCCTCCCCGCACTGCTGGGCGGCTTTCCGCTTGCTGTCGACGCAAGGGAAGTGGTGCTGGCCGGCGTATTCCCGGGCAAGGCGTTGATTGTCGTGGATGGCGGAGCGCCGAAGGCCGTGGGTGTGGGAACCACTACGGCGGACGGCGTTCGAATCATTGGTGCCGATAGCGAGGGCGCCACCGTTGAAGTGGATGGCCGCCGCTTCCGTCTCGTCGTCGGGCAGCATGCCGTCAATGTCAGCAGATCTCGTGACGGGGGCGGGAGAGCAACCGGGATCACGATCCAGGGTGACCTGAGGGGCCAGTTTCAGGTGACCGGAACCGTGAATGGTGCCTCGATGCTGTTCATGGTCGACACGGGCGCGACCTTCGTGTCCCTCGGGCGCAGCGATGCCCTGAAAGCCGGTGTGGATTTCACGAAGGGGGAGCCTGCCTTCATGCAGACGGCCAACGGGGTGGTTCGTGCGTGGCGCGTATCGTTAGATACCGTCCGCGTCGGCGATGTCACGCTGCGCAACGTCGATGGCATCGTGCATGGGACGGACATGCCTTTCGCGTTGCTGGGCATGAGCTTCCTCAATCGCATGGAATTACGTCGGGAAGGCACGAGCCTGCAATTGCGTCAGCGTTATTGACAAGAGGAAAACGATGAGTGCTGCCAGTCCTTTCAGTCGTCCTCTTTCCGCCGATTGGCTGAGGGTATGTTTTGCCACGCAATGCGACGTCGAAGCCCCCGAGGAGGACGGCGTGCCGCCCGGTCCCTTGCGGGCCGCCGCGGTGCTGGTGCCCATCGTTCTCCGCCAGCCTGAGCCGACGCTGCTCCTCACCCGCCGGACCGATCACCTTAACCATCATCCGGGTCAGGTCAGTTTTCCCGGCGGGCGGGTCGAGGAGCAGGACGAGTCCCCGATTGAAACCGCACTGCGGGAGACAGAAGAGGAAATCCGCCTTAACCGCGCCCATGTCGAATTGCTGGGCTGCCTGCCCCAATACCGGACCGGCACCGGCTTTGACGTCACCCCGGTCGTCGGCCTCGTGACACCGCCCTTTGAACTATCCCTGGACGCCTTCGAAGTTGCCGAAGCCTTCGAGGTTCCCCTGTCCTTCCTGCTCGATGCGGCGAATCACCAGCGCCATTCGGCGCTCATTCGTGGAAAGCGGCGCGAATACTACGCGATGCCTTATGGCGATTACTTCATCTGGGGCGCGACCGCGGGCATGATCGTGAGCCTGCACCGATTCGTGTCCCGCGCCACTAACGCGATTTGTATTGACCCCGTTTGATGGTATCTTGAGCCTTCCCCACTAGGACAGAACCACGGGGCCGTCCACGAGCCCTTCGTCGCATGACCCTGTTTTCGCTGATCGTAGCCCTGCTCATCGAGCAACTTCGCCCCCTTCCTGTCGCGCGCTTCGTTCAGGCGCCGCTGTCCGGGCTTGCTCGCTTTCTAGAGGACCGCTTCAACGATGGGGAGGCGCGTCATGGGGCTGTGGCATGGTGGATCGCCGTGTTGTCGATCTGCTTTGCATCCGCATTGATCTACTTTCTCCTGTGGCACCTTCATCCGGTGATCGCCCTGGCATTCAATGTGCTCGTGCTTTATCTGACCATGGGCTTTCGGCAGGTGAGTCACTACTTCACCGATATCCAGTTGGCGCTCAGGATGGGGGAACTTCCTCGCGCCCGACAGTTGATCGGCGAGTGGCGGGGGCGCTCCCATGATCAGTCGAGTTCCGGGGAGGTGGCGCGCCTCGCCATTGAGGAGGCGCTGGTTGCCGCCCATCGGAACGTGTTTGGCGTCATTTTCTGGTTCATCCTGCTACCCGGTCCGAGCGGTGCGCTGCTGTACCGTCTGTCCCGTTTCTTCCATGAGACCTGGGGGGGGCGGACGGACGCAGGGGACTTTGGCAACTTTGGGCGCTTTGCGGAACAGGCCTTTGCGTTGCTCGACTGGGTGCCGGTGCGCCTCTCTGCGGCAGCCTTCTCGATCGTCGGCGACTTCGAGGATGGTGTGTATTGCTGGCGTGCGCAGGCAAGTCAATGGGCCGACAGGGCTTCCGGTATACTGCTGGCCAGCGGGGGCGGGGCACTGGGTGTCCGCCTTGGCATGCCGATCCACGAATCCGGCGAGATCATCGAGCGGCCCGAGATGGGTATTGGCGACGATGCGGACGTCGAGTTCATGCAGAGTGCTATCGGCTTGATCTGGAGAACGTTGGTGCTGGTTTTTCTCATGCTGGCGCTATTAAGCGTTGCGAGGATGGGTTGGTAATTTTGGGTATCTCAATTGAGAGGAGGAAAACATATGGCCAATCGTGAAGTTGTGGTTTTGAGTGCGGTTCGTTCCGCTATCGGTTCTTTCGGTGGATCCCTTGCTGATTTCGATACCAGCGAGCTCGCGGGCATCGTGATGAAAGAGGCTGTCGCCCGATCCAAGGTCGACCCCCAACTGATCAATTACATCACCGTCGGCACCACGATGCCGACCGACTCCCGCTACGCCTACGCCTCCCGCGTTGCTTCCATCCAGGCTGGACTGTCGATGGAGTCCGTGGCCATGCAGGTGAGCCGCCTGTGTGCGTCCGGCTTGCAGGGCATTGTCACGACCGCCCAGAACATCCTGCTGGGTGATGCCGACTACGGCATTGGCGGCGGCGTCGAAGTGATGTCCAAGGCCGCCTACCTGATGCCAGCGCTGCGTTCCGGCGCCCGCATGGGTGACACCAAGGCCATCGACAGCATGGTCGCCGTGCTGACCGACCCGTTCGGCGTCGGCCACATGGGCATCACCGCCGAAAACCTGGCCACCAAACACAACATCAGCCGCGAGGAGCAGGATGCCTTCGCCGTTGAATCCCAGCGCCGTGCCGCAGCGGCCCTCGATGCTGGCTACTTCAAGTCGCAGATCGTTCCGATCGTCAAGCAGACCCGCAAGGGTGATGTGGTCTTCGATACCGACGAGTACGTGAAGCGGGGTACCACCATCGAGGCCCTGGCCAAGATGAAGCCGGCTTTCAAGAAGGATGGCACGGTCACCGCCGGCAATGCCTCCGGCATCAATGACGGTGCTGCGTTCTTCGTACTCGCCGATGGTAACACTGCCGTCAATGCCGGTTACAGGCCGACGGCACGCCTGGTGTCCTACGCGGTTGCCGGTGTTCCCAACGATGTGATGGGTGAAGGTCCGATTCCTGCCACCAGGTTGGCGCTCAAGAAGGCTGGCCTCAGCCTGGATCAGATGGACGTCATCGAGTCCAACGAAGCCTTTGCTGCCCAGGCGCTGTCGGTGTCCAAGGTGCTTGGGCTGGATCCGGCGAAGACCAATCCGAACGGCGGGGCGATTGCTCTCGGCCACCCGGTTGGGTGCTCGGGCGCCTTCATCGCGACGAAGGCGCTGTACGAACTCGAGCGGATTGGCGGTCGGTACGCGCTGGTCACAATGTGCATTGGCGGCGGCCAGGGCATCGCGACTATCTTCGAGCGGATCTGATCCGCGCTTTTTGTCGTTTGCAAAGCCCCGCCTTTTTGGCGGGGCTTTGTTTTGGTGCGCCCGGCAGGGCGCATTTCCGCGGGTGCAAGTCTGCGGAATCCTTTGTTGGCCACACAAAGAGCTTGCCAAGGGGGTAGGTTTACCCATAAAATCCTTGGCTTTACTGCATTTCTTTCAGGATTAATACAAGATGGCCAATTCGGCACAAGCCCGTAAGCGCGCCCGTCAAGCTGTCAAGGCCCGCGCCCTCAACATGAGCCTGCGTTCGCGTCTGCGTACCGCCATCAAGGCTGTCCGCAAGGCAATCCTTGGCGGTGACAAGCAAGCTGCCCAGCAGGTTTTTGTCGCGTCCCAGCGCACCATCGACAGCATCGCCGACAAGCGGATCATCCACAAGAACAAGGCTGCCCGTCACAAGAGCCGCCTTTCCGCTGCCATCAAGTCGATGGGCGTGGCTGCAGCGGCCTGAGTTCGCGTCTTCTGGCTGAGTTTCCGTGTTCGGGAGCTCAGTGGCAGGCACCCAATCAAAACGGGATCGCAGGTGCGGTCCCGTTTTGATTGGGTGCCACGGTAATCAGCCTGCGATTCGTGCGCACGATCCTGGTGTCGCTTGACATCGAGATTTTTCACGCGTTATATAATCCATTGCGAATAAACGCCCGTCAGATCCCTAATGGTGCGTTGGTCGTGGATAGCGAAGTTTCCTGTTTGTTAATTATTTAACGAGGGGGCTGATGTGAATAAATCCGAGTTGATTGACCAGATTGCCGCGAGTGCCGATATTCCGAAAGCAGCAGCAGGCCGGGCATTGGATGCCACCATTTCCGCCGTCACGCTTGCACTTCAGGAGGGTGGGAGTGTGACGCTCGTAGGTTTCGGCACCTTTCATGTCGGCAAGCGTGCGGCGCGGGCAGGACGTAATCCGCGCACAGGGGCGTCGATCAGAATTGCGTCAGCAAAGATTCCAAAATTTAGGCCTGGCAAAGCCTTGAAAGATGCATTAAACTGATGTGTCCTCAGGTTCGCCAACGAATGGCGACACCTCGGTGTAAAAGGGTGCTTAGCTCAGCTGGTAGAGCGTCGCCCTTACAAGGCGAATGTCGGCGGTTCGATCCCGTCAGCACCCACCATATCCGCTGGATATGGCAACGTTTCTGGAGTGGTAGTTCAGTTGGTTAGAATACCGGCCTGTCACGCCGGGGGTCGCGGGTTCGAGTCCCGTCCACTCCGCCAACTTTCGGGTCGTTGTGTCGTCGCGATTGCTAGATTGCCAATAAGCCACGTGTGTGGCTTTTTTTGTGTTTGTAGATTGTCTCCCACCTCGGCAGCGGGTCATACGCTGGCGCGAGGCAACTGAGGATTCAGCATGTTCGACGCGGTACGCAACAACAAGAAGATCGTTCAGGTTTTCCTGCTTCTGATCACACTTCCTTTCGCATTCTGGGGTGTCGAGTCCTATGTAAAGAATGTCGGCAGCGGCGGGGAACTGGCGTCGGTCGGCGGTATTCCCGTCAGCCAGGGGGAGTTCCAGCAGGCGATGCGCGAGCAGCAGGAGAGGATGCGTGCGGCGCTGGGGGCCGGCTTCAATCCGGCGATGATGGACAGTCCGGAGGCAAGAAAGGCCGTTCTCGAAAACCTGGTCAATCAGCGGCTGCTCTCCCTTGATGCGAGCAAGATGCGCCTCGCGGTTTCGGATGACCGTGTGCGTGAAACGATCGCCGCGATCCCTGCATTTCAGGAGAACGGCCATTTTTCCCTGCCGCGCTATGAGGCGCTTCTGAAGGCCCAGGGGATGACCCAGGCGGTTTTCGAGTCGCGTCTCCGGCACGATCTGGCGCTCCAGCAGGTGCTCGGTGCGGTCGCGGAAGGGGTGATGGTCTCCCGCGCGTCTTCCGAGCAGGTCTATGCGGTGCAGTTCGAGGAGCGTCAGGTCAGCGAGGCCCGTCTGGTTGCAACCCAGTATGCGTCGGGGGTCAAACTGGCCGACGATGCGGCTCAAAAGTACTACGACGCAAACCGCAAGCAATTCGAGACGCCGGCGCTGGCCAAGGCGGAATATCTGGTTCTCAGCAAGGATGCCGTAGCCGACCAACTGGTGATCGGCGATGAAGAGATCCGCAAGGAATACGATGCCCATCCGGAGCGTTTTCGGCAGGGCGGTGAGCGGCGTGTCAGCCACATCCTGATTCAGGCCGACAAGAGCGCTGGCGACGAGGCGCTCAAGGCTGCACGGGAAAAAGCCGAGGCCTTGCTCAAGCAGATCAAAGCAAAACCGGCCGATTTCGAGAAACTGGCCAAGGCTAATTCCCAGGATCCGGGTTCCGCGGAGAAGGGTGGCGATTTGGGTTTCTTCGCCCGAGGCGCGATGGTGAAGCCTTTTGAGGATGCGGCTTTTGCGCTCGAAGCCGAAGGCGCCCTGTCCCCGGTGGTCCAATCCGATTTCGGTTTCCACATCATCAAGCTGACAGGTGTGAAGCCGGAAAAGATCCGTCCATTCAATGAAGCGAAGATCGAAATCGCCGCCGAACTCAAGCGCACAGAGGCGGCCAGGAAGTTCGCCGAAATGGTCGAGGGGTTCACCAACACCGTCTATGAACAGTCGGACAGCCTCAAACCGGCCGCCGAGAAATTCAAGCTTCCGGTGAAGACGACCGAGTGGATCGCGCGCGGCGGCAAGGCGCCGGCCCCCTTCGACAACGAGAAGCTCATGTCAGAGCTGTTCTCCGATGATGCGGTGAAGAACAGGCGCAACACCAGTGCCGTCGATGTCGGCACCGGGGTGCTGGTGTCGGCGCGCATCGTCGAGTTCAGGCCGGCCGCGCTGCGTCCGCTGGAGGAAGTCAAAGCACTGATCGACAAGGGTCTCGTCGCCGAGGAGGCTGTGAAGCTTGCTGAAAAGGACGGCGAGGCAAAGCTGGCCCAATTGGCCAAGGGTGAGGCGGGCGATATCCAGTGGGGTGCGGCACGTCCGCTCCAGCGTTCGTCGAGGGATCTGCCGCCTGAAGCCATTCGGGCGATTTTCCGGGCGCCCAGCGAAAAACT
>Ga0213919_1000208_pt1 | contig 30137 bp, 30 predicted proteins | sample McNCre317MG_FD_161056 | JGI IMG/M metagenome (GOLD analysis project Ga0213919, IMG submission 161056) | Freshwater microbial communities from McNutts Creek, Athens, Georgia, United States - 3-17 MG | ecosystem: Environmental > Aquatic > Freshwater > Creek | place: USA: Georgia | collected... | reverse complement strand
CAAAAGTTATTTAAGCCCGTCATCTCAACGAATACGCAGGAAATACGAACATGACATCCCTCGTGATTGCAGAACACGACAACGCCAGCATCAAAGGCGCAACCTTGAACACCGTCACAGCCGCAGCAGCCATTGGCGCTGACGTGCATGTGCTGGTCGCAGGCCACAACGCAGGTGCCGCCGCAGCGGCAGCAGCCCAAATCGCTGGCGTGAGCAAAGTGATTCACGCTGATGGCGCTACGCTGGAAGCTGGCTTGGCTGAGAACGTCGCAGCGCAAGTGCTGGCCATCGCTGGCAACTACACCCACATCTTGTTCCCCGCCACAGCGGCGGGTAAGAACGTGGCACCGAGAGTCGCCGCCAAGCTGGACGTGGGCCAAATCAGCGACATCACCAAGGTGGACAGCCCAGACACGTTTGAGCGCCCCATCTATGCGGGCAATGCGATTGCTACCGTGCAAAGTACAGATGCTGTCAAAGTCATCACCGTGCGCACCACAGGTTTTGATGCAGCCGCCGCAACGGGTGGTTCCGCTGCCGTGGAAACTGCAGCAGCTGCAGCCGACTCAGGCAAGAGCAGCTTCGTGGGCCGTGAAGTCACCAAGAGCGACCGCCCAGAGCTGACAGCTGCCAAGATCATCGTCTCCGGTGGCCGCGCCTTGGGCAGCTCAGAGAAGTTTGACGAAGTCATGGTCCCCTTGGCTGACAAGCTGGGTGCTGCGATTGGTGCCAGCCGTGCTGCGGTGGACGCAGGCTATGCCGCCAATGACTTGCAAGTGGGTCAAACCGGCAAGATCGTGGCACCTCAGTTGTACGTGGCCTGCGGCATCAGCGGCGCCATCCAACACTTGGCCGGTATGAAAGACAGCAAGGTGATCGTGGCCATCAACAAAGACCCCGAGGCGCCGATCTTCAGCGTGGCTGACTTCGGCTTGGAGGCTGACCTGTTTGTGGCTGTGCCAGAGTTGGTCGCTGCCCTTTAAACACACTGTGAAAAGGCACTCTTCGGGGTGCCTTTTTTGTACTGAATTTTGGAGACATAAAAATGAGCTACATCGCCCCCATCAAAGACATGGTGTTCAACATGGAACACTTGGCTGGCCTCGAACAAGTGGCCCAAATTCCAGCATTCGAGGACATGGGCGTGGAAACCGCCCAAGCCGTGCTGGAAGAATGCGCCAAGTTGAACGAGTCGGTGCTTGTGCCTTTGAACTGGGAAGGCGACAAGAACCCATCGTTCTTCAAAGATGGTCACGTGACCACCACGCCCGGCTTCAAAGAGGCCTACCAACAGTACTGTGAAGGCGGCTGGCAAAGCCTGCAGCACCCCGCCGATTTTGGCGGTCAAGGTTTGCCCAAAACCATTGGTGCGGCTTGCGGCGAAATGCTCAACTCGGCCAACATGAGTTTTGCGTTGTGCCCGATGTTGACTGACGGCGCGATTGAAGCGTTGCTCACCGCTGGCTCTGACGAGTTGAAAGCCACGTACCTTGAAAAGCTCATCTCTGGCGAGTGGACCGGCACCATGAACTTGACCGAGCCACAAGCAGGCTCTGACTTGGCGGCTGTGCGCACCCGCGCCGAGCCTTTGCCAGATGGCACCTACAAAGTGTTTGGTACCAAGATTTTCATCACCTACGGTGAACACGACATGGCCGAAAACATCATTCACTTGGTGTTGGCCCGTGTGCAAGGCGCGCCCGAAGGCGTGAAAGGCATCAGCTTGTTTGTGGTGCCCAAATTCATGGTGAACAAAGACGGTTCATTGGGCGCGCGCAACGATGTGCATTGCGTGAGCATCGAACACAAGATGGGTATCAAAGCCAGCCCCACAGCGGTGTTGCAGTATGGCGACCACGGCGGTGCGATTGGCTTCCTCGTCGGCGAAGAAAACCGTGGCCTTGAATACATGTTCATCATGATGAACGCCGCGCGCTACGCCGTGGGCGTGCAAGGCATCTCGATTGCTGAGCGTGCTTACCAAAAGGCTGTGACCTTCTCGCGTGACCGCGTGCAAAGTCGTCCCGTAGACGGCAGCATGAAAACCAGCGCGCCCATCATTCACCACCCCGACGTGCGCCGCATGTTGATGATCATGCGTGCTTACACCGAAGGCTGCCGCGCGATGGCCACCGTGGCTGCGGCGGCGTATGACGCCTCGCACCACCATCCAGATGCCGACACGCGCAAAGACAACTTGGCGTTCTACGAATTTTTGGTGCCGTTGGTCAAAGGCTTCAGCACCGAGATGAGTTTGGAAGTCACCAGCCTGGGCGTGCAAGTGCACGGCGGCATGGGCTTCATCGAAGAAACGGGTGCGGCACAGTACTACCGCGACGCCAAAATCTTGACGATTTACGAAGGCACCACTGCCATTCAAGCCAACGACTTGATCGGTCGCAAAACAGGCCGTGATGGTGGCCAAACCGCCAAAGGCATTGCCGCGCAAATCGCCAACACCGAAGCTGATTTGCTCAAGAGCGGCAGTGCCAATGCCAAGGCGATGGCCGCACGTTTGAAAGCGGCACGCGAAGCCTTCTTGAATGTGGTCGACTTCGTGGTGGCAGGCGCCAAAGCCAGCCCCAACGCTGTGTTTGCAGGCAGCGTGCCTTACCTCATGCTCACCGGCAACTTGGTGGCTGGCTGGCAAATGGCACGTGCTTTGTTGGTGGCTGAGGCTGAGTTGGCCAATGGCAACGATGCAGTGTTCATGCAATCCAAAATCACCACCGCACGTTTCTATGCCGACCACATCCTGACCAAAGTGCCAGGCCTGCGCGACAGCATCGTGGACGGTGCAGACAGCGTGACTGAGTTGGCACTCGACGCGTTCTAAGTTTCGACGTTCGCTCAATTCAAAACCATCATCAGGGCACTTCACGTGCCCTGAACTTTCTAAAGGGTCTGTATGTCGCGTTTACCTCTGGTGCTGCAATCGCTCAAGTTCCCCGTCATCGCGTCGCCGCTGTTCATCATCAGCAACCCCAAGCTGTTGATTGCGCAATGCAAAGCGGGCGTGGTGGGTTCTATGCCGGCGCTCAATGCGCGTCCGGCTGAACAGCTCGAAGCGTGGTTGATTGAAATCACCGAGGCATTGGCCGCTCACAACCGTGAACACCCAGACCAACCCGCTGCGCCATTTGCCATCAACCAAATCGTGCACAAGAGCAACGACCGCTTAGAACACGACATGGCGCTGTGTGTGAAGTACAAGGTGCCGATCATCATCACGTCGCTCGGTGCGCGTGAAGACATCAACGCCGCAGCGCACAGCTACGGCGGCATCGTGTTGCATGACGTCATCAACAACAAGTTTGCGAAAAAGGCGATTGAAAAGGGCGCTGACGGCCTCATCGCTGTCGCCGCGGGCGCGGGCGGGCACGCAGGGGTGAAGAGCCCGTTTGCCTTGGTGCAAGAAATTCGCGAGTGGTTTGATGGTCCTGTGGCTTTGAGTGGCTCCATCGCCACTGGCGGTGCCGTGCTGGCTGCGCAAGCCATGGGCGCAGACTTTGCCTACATTGGCTCGGCCTTCATCGCGACTGATGAAGCGCGTGCCGCGGACGACTACAAGCAAGCGGTGGTGGACGGCACGTCGGACGACATTGTGTTGAGCAATTTATTCACGGGCGTGCATGGCAACTACTTGGCACCTTCCATTGTCAAAGCAGGCCTAGACCCCGAGCACTTGCCCGAGAGCGACCCCAGCCAAATGAATTTTGGTGGTGGCGCACAAAAAGCATGGAAAGACATTTGGGGCTGCGGCCAAGGCATTGGCGCAGTGAAGGCGGTGGTGCCTGCGGCTGACTTGGTGGCGCGTTTGAAGCGTGAGTACCAAGCGGCCAAGCAACGCCTCGCGGCTTGATGCGAACGCCTAGGTTTTCAAACCAAAGAAAAAGCCGCTCAACTGAGCGGCTTTTTTGTGGGCGATGCAAGCGTGATTAACGCAGCACCAGCACTGGCACGGTGGCGTGTGTCAGCACTTGTTGTGTTTCGCTGCCCAACAGCAGGCGCTTGATGCCACGACGACCATGTGAAGCCATCACGATCAAATCGGCTTTGTGTTTTTTGGCGGCGGCAATCAGCGCGTCAGACACGATGTCAGACTTCACGACCACAGCCTTGGTGTTCACACCTTTGGCTTTGGCGGCTTTGACCACAGCGTCCAACACTTTTTGTGCGCTGTCGGTCCAGCCTTTTTCAATTTTTGCAACTTCAGTGGCAGTCAAAGGCAATGAGCCTTCAAAGTAGCTTTGTGGGTAACGGGGTGTTACTTTGACAGCGACCAGCTCGGCGCCGCTCAAAGCTGCCAGTTCAATCGCGCTGGCAATGGCTTTTTTGGACAAGGTCGAGCCATCGGTGGCCACCAAAATTCGTTTGTACATAAACTGCTCCTTTTGTTGATTTCAACCAAAGCTTAACGCATGTTGTGTGTCTCGTGTTGATGCACGTCAAGCTCTGGCAAGACGAAACCGTTAGGCTACACCCCTTATGCATTCTGATTCTTCCATGGTTGAACTGCTAGACGACCGCCAAGAGTGGCTGCGTTTTAGCCAACCACACAAACCCACCCCCCAAGGCTCTGACGACTGCTGGGATTCGCATGTGGTGATCCAAGGCATGCACTGCGCCGCCTGTGCTTTCACGGTCGAAGAGGCGCTCATGTCCGTGCCGGGCGTGCAATCGGCCGAAGTCAATGCTGCCACGCATCGCGCCAAAGTTGTGTGGTCTGCCGCACGGGTGACGCCATCGGCATGGATGGCTGCCATTGCCGAAGCAGGCTATGGCGCTCTGCCTGCGGCCGACAGCAGTTTGCGCCAGGCGCGACACGAGGAAAGTCGTCGGGCTTTGTGGCGTTGGTTGGTGGCAGGCTTTTGCATGATGCAAGTGATGATGTATGCCTATCCCGCATACGTGTCGCGCGAGGGCGACATCACGCCCGACATGGTGTTTTTGTTGCGTTGGGCTTCCTGGGTGTTGACGCTGCCCGTGGTGTTTTTCTCGTGTGGCCCGTTCTTTGGCAATGCCTTGCGTGACATCCGTGCGCGCCGCGTGAGCATGGATTTGCCGGTGGCGCTTGGCATGGTCATTACCTTCTTGCTCAGCTCTGTTGCCACGTTTGAACCCAATGGTATTTTTGGTGCCGAGGTGTATTACGACTCGCTCACCATGTTTGTGTTTTTCTTGCTCACGGGGCGTTGGCTAGAGCTGCGCGTGCGTGACCGCACGGCGGGAGCGCTGGAAGCCTTGATGAACCGCTTGCCCGACAGCGTGGAGCGCCAGTTGCCAAGTGGCGAGTTTGAGCGTGTGGCCGTGCGTCGCGTGATGGTGGGGGATGTGATTCGTGTGCTGCCGTCTGAAAGCTTTCCTGCCGACGGCGTGATTTTGCAAGGCCAGACTTTGGCCGATGAGGCCTTGCTGACTGGCGAGTCGCGCCCGCAAGCGCGTGGCGTGGGCGACACGGTGGTGGCGGGCAGCCACAACCTGAGTGGCATCGTGACCGTGCGGGTGGTGCAGGTGGGCGAGGGCACGCAGTTCTCGCAAATCGTGTCTTTGATGGAAAACGCCTCGTTACAAAAACCCCGCTTGGCGCAGTTGGCCGATCGCATTGCCAAACCTTTCTTAATTGGGGTGCTGGTGTTGGCGGCTTTGTCTGCCGTGTATTGGTGGCCCACCAACCCAGGGCATGCCTTGATGGTGGCGGTGGCGGTGCTGGTGGTGACGTGTCCGTGTGCGTTGTCGCTCGCCACACCGGCGGCCATGTTGGCAGCCGCTGGCAATTTGGCGCGTCACGGTGTGTTGGTGCGCAACCTGCAAGCCTTGGAGTCATTGGCTGAAATCGACACCTTGATTTTTGACAAAACGGGCACGCTCACCCAAGACGGTCAGCGCGTGACGCAGGTGATGACGGCAGAAGGTGTCACGCCAGCCTACGCCTTGGGCTTGGCCGCAGCTTTGGCCAAGCATTCGCTACATCCCTTGTCGCGTGCGTTGGTGCAAGCGCATGACGCTGCGGGCGGCGGTGCTGTACCCGACGTTCAAGATGTAAACGAAATGATTGGTCAGGGCTTGGAAGGGCGCTTAGACGGGCGTTTGCGCTTGGGCTCATCCAAATTTTGCACACCAAAAACCAAGGGAATACCCGAGACTGCGGGTGTTTGCCAAGTACACTTATGCAGTGAAAACGAGTGGCTCGCAAGCTGGCAACTCTCGGAAGACATCCGTGTTGATGCGGTCCAAACGGTGAAAGCACTGAAAGACCTGAATGTGGATGTGTGGTTGCTCTCGGGCGACCGACCTGAGTCAGCGCAGCAAGTCGCACAGCAGGTGGGCATTACCCAAGCATTTGGGGCGTGTACGCCACAAGACAAGCTCTCTCGCATGCAGGTTGCGCAGTCGCAAGGCGCGCGGGTGGCGATGGTGGGGGATGGCCTGAATGATGGCCCTGTCTTGGCCGGAGCCCATGTGTCGATGGCATTTGGCAACGCGGTGCCCTTGGCTCAGTCCAAATCGGACTTGGTCTTGATGGGCGGCAGTTTGTTGGTGGTGGCGCAAAGTGTCAAGTTGGCCAGGCACACCCTGAGGGTGGTGCGGCAAAACTTGGTGTGGGCTGCGGCTTACAACGCCTTGTGCGTGCCGCTGGCGGTGGTGGGCTTGTTGCCTGCTTGGCTGGCTGGGTTAGGAATGGCTTTGAGCTCGTTGTGGGTTGTTTTGAATTCTTTACGACTCACCAAAGGATTTTGATGGATATCTTGTATTTATTGATTCCGCTGTCGGTGTTGTTGGTGCTCTTTATTTTGGGCGGCCTTTGGTGGGCTGTTCATCGAGGCCAATTCGACAGCGTGGAGCAAGAAGGCGAGCGTATTCTTAGAAACGATTGATATGAATCAATAACTCGCAAGAGTGATTTGAGGATACTGGTTTGAAAATGAAAGGTGACCGATGAACTCATCAGAGCAAGCCGTTTACAGCGATACCGTTGTACGGCAGTTTTCCATCATGGCGGTGGTTTGGGGTGTGGTTGGCATGTTGGTGGGCGTGATCATCGCCTCTCAACTGGCTTGGCCTGAACTGAACTTTGGCATCCCTTGGTTGACCTATGGCCGCTTGCGTCCATTGCACACCAATGCGGTGATTTTTGCGTTTGGCGGCTGCGCCTTGTTCGCAACCAGCTATTACGTGGTGCAACGCACCTGCCATACGGCCTTGTTCCTGCCTAAATTGGCTGCTTTCACCTTCTGGGGTTGGCAGTTGGTCATCTTGGCGGCTGCTGTCAGCTTGCCTTTGGGTTTCACCCAAGGTAAGGAATACGCTGAACTCGAGTGGCCCATCGACATCTTGATCGCTGTGGTGTGGGTTGCCTACGCTGTGGTGTTCTTCGGAACGGTTGGTACGCGCAAGATCAAGCACATTTATGTGGCTAACTGGTTCTACGGTGCGTTCATCATTGCGGTGGCCTTGCTGCACATCGTCAACAGCGCAGCGATTCCTGCGGGCATGATGAAGTCTTACTCTGCCTACGCTGGCGCACAAGATGCGATGGTGCAGTGGTGGTACGGCCACAACGCGGTGGGCTTCTTCTTGACCGCTGGCTTCTTGGGCATGATGTATTACTTCATCCCTAAGCAAGCCGGTCGCCCTGTGTACTCGTATCGCCTGTCGATCGTTCACTTCTGGGCTTTGATCTTCACGTACATGTGGGCGGGTCCTCACCACTTGCATTACACCGCTTTGCCTGACTGGACTCAGTCGGTCGGTATGGTGTTCTCGTTGGTGTTGTTGGCACCTAGCTGGGGCGGCATGATCAACGGCATCATGACCTTGTCTGGCGCATGGCACAAACTGCGTGACGACCCTATCTTGCGCTTCTTGATCGTGTCCTTGTCGTTCTACGGCATGTCCACGTTCGAAGGCCCCATGATGGCCATCAAAACAGTGAACGCTTTGTCTCACTACACCGATTGGACCGTTGGTCACGTGCACTCAGGTGCTTTGGGTTGGGTGGGCTTGGTGTCCATGGGTTCTATCTATTACTTGATTCCTAAGTTGTTCGGCCGCAAGGAAATGTTCAGCGTCAAGGCGATCGAGGTCCACTTCTGGTTGGCCACCATCGGTATCGTGCTGTACATCGCTGCGATGTGGATTGCCGGCGTGATGCAAGGTTTGATGTGGCGCGCGATCAACGCCGACGGCACATTGACTTACACCTTTGTTGAGTCTGTTAAAGCGACTTATCCGTTCTACGTGATTCGCGTGGCCGGTGGCTTGTTGTACTTGACGGGCATGGTCATCATGTTGTGGAACGTGGTCAAAACTGTGACCAGCGGTAACACCGTGACTGTTGCCATTCCAGCACCTGCACACGCCTGAGGAGAAATAAATGTCTGATAACAATTCCAAAGGCTTCTCCCACGCCAGTGTGGAGACCAATAACTTCTTGATGATCGTGTTGATCTTGATCGTTGTCGCTTTTGGCGGCTTGGTTGAAATCGTGCCTTTGTTTTTCCAAAAATCCACCACTGAACCTGTCACTGGCGTGAAGCCTTTGACTGCTTTGCAGCTGGCAGGTCGTGACATCTATGTGCGTGAAGGTTGCTACAACTGCCACTCGCAAATGATTCGTCCATTCCGTGCTGAAACATTGCGCTACGGTCACTACTCGGTGGCTGGTGAGTCTGTGTATGACCACCCTTTCCAATGGGGTAGCAAGCGCACCGGTCCAGACTTGGCTCGCGTGGGCGGCAAGTACAGCGACGAATGGCACCGTGTTCACTTGAACAACCCACGTGATGTGGTGCCTGAGTCCAACATGCCTGAATACCCATGGCTGTTGAAGAACACGGTGGATGCAGCAGCAATGCCTGCGCACATGAAGGCATTGCGCGCAGTGGGCGTGCCTTATACGGATGAAGAAATCGCTAAGGCCTCAGAAGACGTCACGGGTAAAACCGAGATAGAAGCTGTGATTGCTTTCCTCCAATCACTGGGCCTCGCGCTCAAATAAGGAGACACATCCATGGATGTCAATGATCTGCGCATTGCGACCACGTTGATTTCATTTGCCTTGTTTGTCGGCATCATGGTGTGGGCTTTTTCTCGACGTAACAAAGAAGATTTTGAGGCAGCATCAAAGCTGCCCCTCGATCAAGACTAAGGCCTGAGGCCTTTGTAAAGGAATCGAATCATGAGTGATTTCACAAGTAATTTTTGGTCGATCTTCGTATCGTCCATCTCCATTTTTGGCATCGTGTACTGCGCATTTTTGCTGTGGTTCTCTGCCAAAGTTAAAGTGTCGGCACACGAAGATGACGGCACAACCGGCCACGTCTGGGACGGTGACCTGCGCGAAATGAACAACCCCTTGCCACGTTGGTGGTTGTGGCTGTTCATCATGACCATGGTGTTTGCTGTGGTGTATTTCATTGCTTACCCTGGTTTGGGTGGCTATGCAGGCAAGTTGGGTTGGACATCGCAAGGCCAATACGAAGCTGAAGTGGCCAAGGCCAACCAAGAGCTTGAGCCTTTGTATGCTGCCTTCAACGCACAGACCCCTGAACAACTGTCGCAAGATCCCAAAGCCATGGCTGTGGGCGAGCGCTTGTTCATGAACAACTGCGCACAGTGCCACGGCTCTGACGCACGCGGTTCAAAGGGCTTCCCTAACTTGACCGACAACGATTGGTTGCACGGTGGTACTACGGACAAGATCAAAGAGACCATCACCAAGGGTCGCATTGGTCAAATGCCTCCTATGGCCGCAGCCGTTGGAAGCCCTGACGACATTCGTAACGTGTCGCACTATGTGTTGAGCTTGTCTGGCAGCCCACACGATTCCGTGCGTGCCGCTTTGGGTAAGTCGAAGTTTGGTGCATGCGCTGCATGTCACGGTCCTGACGGTAAAGGTATCCAAGCCATAGGCTCTGCGAACCTGACCGACAAAATCTGGTTGCACGGCTGGGGCGAAGAAGCCATCACGGCCATGATCAACAAGGGCAAAATCAACCAAATGCCAGCACAAGAAGGCCGTTTGACTGAATCGCAAATTCACGTATTGACCGCCTACGTTTGGGGCTTCTCGAATAAACCTGCTGCTACGAAGTAAAACGCTTTGAACTCTGCTGACGACTCCAAGCAGCGCAAGACCATCCCCATCGTTCCAGAGCCTTCGGGCTCTGCGGACGAGGCGATGGTCTCGCTTTATGCTGCATCGAAAAAAATCTACCCTCGCTCTGTGGAGGGTATCTTTGCTTATTGGCGCTGGATTTTGGTGGTCCTGACGCAGTTGGTGTTTTACGGTTTGCCTTGGTTTGAGTGGGGCACACGCCAAGCGGTGTTGTTCGATTTGGCGTCGCGCCGGTTTTATATTTTTGGTTTGGTCTTGTACCCGCAAGACTTTATTTATCTCACCGGCCTGTTGGTGATTTCAGCCTTGGCGCTGTTTTTGTTCACCGCGGTGGCTGGGCGTTTGTGGTGTGGCTATGCCTGTCCGCAAACGGTTTATAGCGAAATTTTCTTGTGGATTGAGCGCAAGGTCGAAGGCGACCGTTCAGCCCGCATGCGCTTGGATGATGCCGATTTCTCCTTAGAGAAATTGGTGAAGAAATGGTACAAGCACATCATCTGGATCTTCTTCTCGATCTGGACCGGCTTCACCTTTGTGGGCTACTTCACCCCTATCCGTGAGTTGGCGATGGAGTTCTTCTTGACCCAAATGAGTTCATGGGAACTTTTTTGGGTGTTCTTCTACGCCTTTGCCACGTATGGCAACGCAGGCTTTATGCGCGAGCAGGTGTGTAAATACATGTGTCCTTATGCGCGCTTTCAGAGCGCCATGTTTGACAACGACACGCTCATCGTCACCTACGACACCGAACGCGGTGAACCCCGCGGCCCACGTTCCAAGAAAGCGGAAGTTGGCGCTCTGAACTTGGGTGCCTGCGTAGACTGCACCTTGTGTGTCCAAGTGTGCCCCACCGGCATTGATATTCGCGACGGCTTGCAGTACGAGTGCATTGGCTGCGGTGCTTGCGCCGATGTGTGCGACACCGTGATGGACAAGATGGGCTACGCCCGTGGTTTGGTGCGCTACTCCACGCAAAATGCGATGAACAACAAGTGGACGCCACAGCAAATGTGGCAACGCTTGATGCGCCCGCGCGTTCAGATCTACACCATGATCTTGGTGGCTGTGACGGTGGGCTTGTTGGTGTCGTTGAGCTTGCGTACGCCGTTTAAGGTCGACGTGGTGCGCGATCGCTCAACCCTGTCGCGTATCACCGAATACGGCACGTTGGAAAACGTGTACCGTTTGCAAATCATGAATGCGGCTGAAAACGTTCAAACCTACCGCTTGTCCGTCAAAGGCTTGCCGGGTTTGAAAATCACGACTGATACCGAAGTGATGGTGGATCCTGCACAAGCCCGCTGGGTGGTGCTGCGAGCCGATGTGCCTTACGGCTCTGTCGAAGGCGGCTCGCACAAAATCATGTTTGAAGTTCAGGCCTTGGGTACCGATCACTTCGTGGTCGAAAAATCTGTGTTCATCGTTCCTAGGTAATACATCATGAAACAAGATACGTCTGATACCCAACCTTGGTGGCAATACGGCCATGTCTGGCTCATCATTGCGGGGCCTGCTGCGGTGGTCGTGGCTGGCTTCATCACCTTGGCGATTGCGATTCGTGTCCCTGACCCCGTGGTGGCCGACGACTATTACCGCCGCGGTTTGGACATCAACAAAACCTTGGCGGCAGAAAAAGACATGCAGTTGGCGCCCGCTATGCAGGCGCGCAACCATGTGGTGACTCCAAAAGCTGAATCAGCCAAGCCAGACACCCCCGCGAAAACCCCATAACTTTTTCGCGCATTCGGCCCTAAACTGAATTCGTTCCTTCTCAGGAGAATCAGAATGTTGGCCCAAAGAATGATGTGGATAGCATGGCCCGCTTTTTTAGTGGCGGGTGTTTTGGAAATGCTTGTGTTTGCATTTGTGGACCCGCAAGACATGCAATGGTTTGGTCAACCCATTGAGCTCTCACGACAAGGTGTGTACACCTTGTCGTTTTTTGTTTTTTGGGCCATCACAGCGGCATCGAGCGCTTTGACAACTTTGCTCTCGGTGTCGCCATTTGAGGTGAACCGTTGCCCCTTGGTGCCCACCGAGCGTCCAGACGGTTGCCCCAAGCAAGAGGTGTGCTGCGAACCTGTTGCCGTTTAACTTGGCTGACAGGTTTGTGCGTTCACGATGAGTTTGAGCGCATCTGGATTGAGGATGCGCACGTGACGCTGCTTGACCTCAACAATGCCATCTTCTACAAATTTAGAAAACGTGCGGCTCACGGTTTCTAGTTTGAGTCCTAAGTAGCTGCCAATCTCTTCGCGCGTCATTCGCAAAACCAATTCTGATTGAGAGAAACCCCTGGCGTGCAAACGTTGCACCAGGTTCAGCAAGAAAGCGGCTAAGCGTTCTTCAGCCCGCATGCTACCCAGCAGCAACATCACCCCGTTTTCGCGCACGATTTCACGGCTCATGATTTTGTGCACATGGCGTTGCAGCGAGGTGATTTCGCGCGACAACTCTTCAATGCGATCAAACGGCATCACACACACTTCAGCGTCTTCGAGCGCGACAGCATCACAGGTGTGGTGGTCGCTCACGATGCCATCTAAGCCAATGATCTCGCCCGCCATTTGAAAGCCCGTCACTTGATCGCGGCCATCCTCAGATGAGATGCGCGTCTTGAAAAATCCCGTGCGAATGGCGAACAGTGCGTTGAACTTGTCACCATTTCTGAAAAGGTTATCGCCGCGAGTTACTTTGCGGCGCGTCGCCACCACCTCATCCACACGTTCCATTTCACTCTCATTCAAGCCCAAAGGCATGCAGAGCTCTCGCAAATTACAGTTGGAACAGGCGACTTTGATACTGGTGGAATTCATGGGTGCGGACAGTCGTTTGTGTTGATGCAGGTCAACTTTTTAATGTGCCTGCACGCCTATTATGGAGCGCAAATTTAGGTGTGAACTTATGCATTCTCTTGTCCTCAATCCAGAACTTTTGCGGCGCTATGACGTGGCTGGGCCGCGCTACACCTCGTATCCCACGGCAGACCGATTTGTGGAGGCGTTTGGTGAGGCTGACTACTTGCAAGCGCTAGAGCAACGCCGCGATGGTGTAGGCGCAAAAGCCTACCCCTTGTCGCTGTATGTGCACATCCCGTTTTGTGAGTCGCTGTGCTACTACTGTGCGTGTAACAAAATCATCACCAAGCACCATGAGCGTGGTGCCGAATATTTGCGTTATCTAGAGCGTGAAGTGGACCTCAACATTGCGCACTTAGGTCAAGGCCAAGTGGTGTCGCAGCTCCACTTGGGCGGGGGGAGCCCCACATTTCTGAGTGATGATGAATTGGCGCACCTGATGTCTATGTTGCGCCGCAATTTTCAGTTTGCGCCGGGTGGCGAATATTCGGTTGAGATTGACCCACGCACGGTCACGCGCGAACGATTGGCCGCTTTGGCCGAACAGGGCTTTAACCGTTTGAGCTTTGGTGTGCAAGACTTTGAACCCGCTGTGCAAAAGGCGGTGCACCGAATCCAGCCCGCAGAGCAAGTGTTTGATTTGGTGGCGGCCTCACGCGAGCTGGGGTTTGAGTCGGTCAACGTGGACTTGATTTATGGCCTGCCCATGCAAACGCCTGAGACCTTTGAGCGCACGCTGGGCCAGGTGGTCAAGCTTCGCCCAGACCGCATCGCGTTGTATGCCTATGCCCATTTGCCCGAGCGCTTCAAACCGCAACGCCGCATCCATACCCAAGATTTGCCACCTGCTGCCTCTAAGCTGGTGATGCTCTCCAGCGCCATGCGCGTGCTGATGGACGCGGGCTATGTGTATGTGGGCATGGACCACTTCGCATTGCCCACTGATGCGCTGGCAGTGGCCAAGCGTCAAGGCCGTTTACACCGCAACTTCCAAGGCTACAGCACGCAGCCCGATTGCGACTTGATTGCCTTGGGCGTCTCTTCCATTGGCCGTGTGGGCCCGACCTTCAGCCAAAACGTGAAAACATTGGACGAGTACTACGACTTGCTCAACCAAGGCCGCTTGCCCGTTGCGCGTGGCATGGCCCTGACGCGTGATGACTTGGTGCGCCGCACCGTCATCATGGCGCTGATGTGCCAAGGCAGTGTGCTGTTTGAATCGGTGGAGTTGTCGCATTTGGTGGACTTCAAGCAGTATTTCGCCCCAGAGATCAAAGCGTTAGAGGCAATGCAAGAACAAGGGTTGTTGACCATGGATGACGCTGGTATTCACGTGACTGAGCTGGGTTGGTTCTTTGTGCGTGGTGTGGCCATGGTGTTTGACAAATACCTGCAAGCCGACAAGAACCGCGCAAGGTTCTCTAAAATCATCTGATGAACACAACTTTGGCCCTCACCGCACTCCTCATGGGGCTCGCGGGTGGGCCGCACTGTTTGGCCATGTGCGGTTCGGCTTGTGCGGGCATTGGTCGTGCGGCCCAAAAGCAAACGGGCGGGCAGGGCACTTCGGCCATGCTCTTATTTCAATTGGGGCGCGTTGTGGGTTACAGCGCTTTGGGCGCGTTGGCGGCCAGCACCATGCAAGGCGTGGGTTGGCTCAGCACACAGTCGGCGGTGTTTCGCCCCTTATGGACGTTGCTTCACATCGTGGCCTTCATGGTTGGGTTGCTGTTGCTTTGGCGCGGTGAACAACCGATTTGGCTCGAAGGCTTTGGTCGCGGCATTTGGCGGCGTGTGCAGGCGATGACGGCGCACCTCAAATTGCGCAATGGTGGCGCGGTGGTCCTCGGTGTTTTGTGGGCCTTGATGCCTTGCGGTCTTTTGTACGGTGCGCTTTTGGTCGCTGCACTCAGCAACAGCCCCGTTGAAGGTGCTGGTGTGATGGCGCTCTTTGCATTGGGCAGCGCCGTGGTGTTGACGATTGGCCCATGGGTTTGGTTGCGCTTGCGAGGTGTACAAACCGTAGATGGCCGTAGCGGCGCATGGGGTGTGCGTTTGGCTGGGGCTGCACTCGCCGTCAGTTCAGGCTGGGCCTTGTGGATGGGCCTTGTCGAGTACCAAGCTCCGTGGTGCTTGGTGCCTCAATGATCAGCTCGTGATGCCTTTGTAAAACATATAAGCGGCCAGCACATAGAGCACGCTGGCAAACACGCGTTTGAGTTTTTTCACGGGCAGCATGTGTGCTGCTTTTGCGCCTAGCGGTGCTGTGAACACGCTGCAAGCCGCAATGACAGTCAAAGCCGGCACCCAAATGAAACCAAACGCATCGTCAGGCAAACCTTGCACCGACATGCCGCTGATGATGTAGCCCGCCACGTTGGCCACGGCAATCGGAAAGCCCAAAGCTGCACTGGTGGCCACGGCGTTATGAATGGCCACGTTGCACCACGTCATGAATGGCACGCTGATAAAGCCACCGCCAGCGCCCACCAAACCAGAGATAAAACCAATCACACCACCCGCGCCCATAAGGCCTGCGGTGGCTGGCACTTGGCGTGTGGGTGCGGGCTTTTTGTCTAAGAACATTTGCGTGGCTGAGAAGCCCACGAACAAACCAAAGAAGATGGCCAAGTAAGACCCCTTCAACAAGGCAAATACGCCCAAGCTGCCAATCATGCTGCCCAACACGATGCCGGGTGCCAAGCCTTTGACCAAATCCCAGCGCACTGCGCCACGTTTGTGGTGAGCGCGCACGCTTGAGATTGAGGTGAAGATGATGGTCGCCATCGACGTGGCAATGGCCATCTTGACGGCCAGGTCTGCGTCCACGCCACGTTGCGAAAGCATGAAGGTGATGAAAGGCACCATGATCATGCCGCCCCCAATGCCGAGCAAGCCAGCTAAAAAGCCAGTGCAAACGCCAAGCGCGGCGAGTTCAAGAATCAATTGGGGTTGGAGGTCCATGAGCGTGCAGGCCTTAAAAAGTAAAAGGTGTCTGCAAGGAGCCCCAGGGCCGTCATCCTGAACCGGGGGTTCAGGTGGGCGAGGTCAGGTCAACGTTGGGTTCATCTGACGCGAGACGATCACGCTCATCAACCGATGTTCCAAGCCCGAGCTCTATGAGCATTGGTTCAAGGAAATATAAAGCCCCAAGGACTTGCAGACGCCTTGATTGTAGGGCGCGTTAGATCAATTGGTTGTCGCGTGCGAGCACCGCATCCATGCGCTGCAGCAAATTGTGCAGGTCTGTGCTGTGTGCGCTGCCATCGCTGCTGGCTTGTGCAGCCGCAGGTCGGTCGGTTAAGTCGAAAGCCAAGTTGAGGGCGGCCAGCACGGCAATCCGGTCGCGCGCTTTGATCTTGCCTGCATCACGAATCTTGCACATGGCTTGGTCCACCTTGCCAACAGCTTCGCTCAGACGTGTTTCGCCACCTTCGGGGCAGCCCAGCACATAGCCTTGGCCCATGATTTGAACTTCGATTTGTTTCACGCGTTGTCCTTTGTCTTGGCTTCTGCGCCTTGGGGCAGGCGATCAATCAATGCGTCAATGCGGTGGCGAGCAGCCCCTAGGCGGGACTTGAGCAAGTCCCGCTCGTGCGTCAGCTCTTGCACTTGGGTTGCAAGTAGTGCGTTGGTGCGTTGCAGTTCTTCGTGACGCAGCAGCAAATGCTCTACGCGTTGGGCGATTTGATCGATCAGGGGTGTTTGTGACATGGCCTTGGCATTTTAAGGTGGCTGCAAGGTTAATCGTTAAAATTGTCAATGTTGGTGCTCGCGGTGTGGTTCACACGCCGCAGTTCAACGGGAAGCAGGAGGGTTGCGTCGCTCGCTCGACAACACCTCACCTGCGCTGCCCCCGCAACGGTCAAGCGGACGAGCCCTTTGGCTCCGCTTCTGTCACACAAGCCACTGAGCGCCTTGAACAAGCGCTTGGGAAGGCGACAGAGGTAGTCTCCGCCAGCCCGGATACCGGCCAACAAGGTGGCGGTGCGCCTAAAAATGCGCCGCTAAATCGCTCAAGCACTGTCGGGGAAGGCGGTGAGAGCACACAAAGTTGGTTTTAAATCATGAAAAAATCTATCCGTCTCCGTGCGCGTGCATTCGCGCGTGTTTCAGCACCTGCGCTGTCTGTTTTGTCTTTGGCTGTTGCTGCAAGCGTTCAGGCGCAGGGCATTGAAGTTAATCCTGTGGTGGTTTCTGCAACGCGCATGGAGCAACCTTTATCGCAGGTGTTGTCATCTGTGTCGGTGATCACGCGTCAAGACATTGAGAAATCACAAGCAGCCAGTTTGGCTGATTTGATTCAGGGTGAGGCTGGTTTTGAGTTTGGTCGCACAGGCGGTCCTGGCGCGACGACTTCCTTCTTCTTGCGTGGTCAAGAAAGCAAAAGCGTTGTTATCTTGATTGATGGTGTACGAGCGCAAACAGACGGGGCAGGGGCCTTGACAACAACAAATTTGCCGCTGGCTCAAATTGAAAGTGTGGAGATCTTGCGTGGCAATGCCGGTGCGCTGTACGGTGAATCTGCAATCGGTGGTGTGATTAATATTCAAACCCGCCAAGGCTCTGTCAAACCTAATGCATATGGATCTATGACTTACGGTTCGCACAATACATCCTCCCTTGACCTTGGTTATGGTGGCCGTGTTGATGATTACGGTTTTAACGTGAATGCTGGGCGAACAAGCACGGATGGTTTTTCGGCGATGAATGCGCAGCAAAATTCTGGAATTAATCCTGCAAAGGATGGATCTTCGAGTGAGTTCATTTCTGGTCGTGTGGATAAGAAAATCAACGCCGATTTGAAAATCGGGTTGCGTGCAAGATTGCAATCGGCAGCGACGGACTATGACTCTGATTGGTACACAAATACGACGCGCCAAAAATTCAAAACAAACACTGATGCATTAGGTGGATTCGCTCAGTTGGCGATCAATGATCAGTGGGTAAGCACGCTTGATGTCTCTCATTCCAACTTCAATTACCGTGACTATGTTGATGGTGCCTTGACAACCATTTATGGCACAAGCACACCAAACGGTGAATACGATGGTCGCCAAAATGCGGTTCGCTGGTCGAATGCCTATCAATTCAGGGACCAAACGGTTGCTACTTTTGGCCTTGATAAGTTAAGTGAAAAATATGCTCAGCAAAACAGCTACAGCTCAGATCGCGAAACCTTGGGCTATTTCGCAGGCGTTACCAGTACTTTGGAAAAGTTCACACTTCAAATGAATTTGCGTCATGACGATGTGAACGTCGATCGGGTTGCTTCTAACATTTCCAAGTCCAACAACACCAAGTCATCAACAGGGTTGTTGGGGCTCGGTTATCAGTTGAATACCGATTGGCGTTTGACGTCGACGGTTTCTTCGGCTTTTCGTGCTCCAACAGCGTATGAGGCTTACAAAAATTCATTGTTAGCGCCTGAAACACATGTTGCACATGAAGTTGGTGTTACTTATAAGTCCGAGCAAACCCTTGCAAAGTTGGTTTATTTCGAAACATCCACCACGGATGCCATCGTTTATAAAAACGCCACTTATGTGAACGTGGGCGAGTTGAAAAACAAAGGCTTAGAAGCCACCTTACGAGCAAATTGGCGTGGCCATAGCTTGAAGGCCTCGCTGGTTTCGCAAGACCCATGGAATGTGAGCGAGAACACCGCATTGACACGACGTGCACGCAATTACGGATCTGTTGACATTTCGCGTCCATTGGGGGCGTATGAGGTTGGCACCAAGGTTTACACATCTGGCGCTCGCAGTGACTTCAATTACACCCCTTATCCTGCTGAACCTGTGACTTTGAGTGGATACACCCTTTGGTCTTTTTACGCGAGCCGTAAGATCGACAACGAATGGACGGCTCGTGTGAAGTTAGAAAACGCTTTCGATCGTCAGTACCAATTGGCCTATGGCTACAACACCCCAGGCCGTGGCATCTTTGCCACCTTGCAATACCAACCCAAGTAACTTGAATGTTTGATCTGCTCCCCCAACGCATCGTCTGCCTCACCGAGGAAACGACCGAGTGGCTGTACATGCTGGGGGAAGAGGCGCGCATTGTGGGCATCTCGGGTTACACCGTGCGCCCGCGTCGTGCGCGTGATGAGAAGCCCAAGGTCAGCGCGTTCTTGAGCGCCAAGATTGACAAGATCTTGGCGCTCAAGCCCGATTGCGTGTTTGGGTTTTCTGATTTGCAGGCGGACATCGCGGCCTTGCTCATCCGTGCGGGTGTGCAGGTCACGGTGTTCAACCAACGCAGCGTGGACGAGATTTTTTCGATGCTCTACCAAGTCGCTGCGATGGTGGGTCAAGCCGAGCAGGGCTTGCAATGTTTGCAGCAAATGCGTGCGGAGTTAGACGCGATTCAAGCAACGGCGGCCACGTTCAAGCGTCGGCCCAAGGTGTACTTTGAAGAATGGGACGAGCCGCACATCAGTGGCATCCGTTGGGTGTCTGAGTTGATTGGCATCGCGGGTGGCGACGATTGCTTTCCTGAGTTGGCGCAAATGCCCATGGGCAAAGACCGCATCATTGCCAACGGCCAAACCATCGTGGACCGTGCGCCTGACATCATCATTGGCTCGCTGTGCGGCAAAAAGTTTCGCCCCGAGAAAGCCGCTGCACGCGAAAGTTGGCAAGACGTGCCAGCGGTTCGCAACAATCAAATTTTTGAAATCAAGTCCGCCGACATTTTGCAACCAGGCCCAGCGGCGTTGACCGATGGCGTGGCGCAGTTGCACCAGATCGTGAAGCAGTGGGAGGCTACCTATGCGTAAGCGCTCGCCGAACGAGCGAATGGTTGTGTGGTGCGTGCGATGGTTCCTTATGGCCATCACCAGTTTCACCTGCCTCGCGCAAGCTGTGGTGTTGCGAGATGACCGCCAGATCGAGGTGACCATTGCCAAACCACCGCAACGCATCGTCAGTCTGTTGCCCTCACTCACCGAGACAGTGTGTGCTTTGGGGCAGTGCGAAAAACTGGTGGGCGTGGACCGTTATTCCAATTGGCCGGAGAGCATTGCCAAGTTGCCACGCATGGGCGGCGGCATTGACCCCAACATTGAAAGCGTGGTGGCAGCAAAGCCCGACTTGGTGTTGATGGCCACCTCGGCGCGCGGTGCAGAGCGCTTTACTTATTTGGGGTTGACGGTGTTGGCGCTAGAGCCGCGTTCGCATGCCGATGTGCAGCGTGTCATGCGCATCGTGGCGCAGGCTTTGGATGTGCCGGTTGCTGAGAGTGACCGCGTGTGGCGTCACATCGATGCTGCGGTGAATGCCGCAGCGCAATCTATTCCGGCTCAGGCCAAAGGCCAGCGTGTGTACTTTGAAGTCAGCCGTGCGCCGTATGGTGCCAGCGAATCGTCGTTCATTGGTGAGACTTTGCAGCGCTTGGGCGCGGGCAACATCTTGCCTGCATCGCTTGGACCGTTTCCCAAAATCAATCCCGAATTTGTGGTGCGTGCGCAGCCCGACATCATCATGGTGGGCGACAGCAACTTTGCCGACATGACCACGCGCCCCGGCTGGCAAAACATGCGTGCCATGCGCACGCAACGGGTGTGCCATTTCAAGTCGGAAGAGTCTGATGTGCTCGTGCGTGCAGGCCCACGCATGGCCGAGGCCGCGCGTTTGATGGCCAAGTGTTTAACTGGCAAAGCCAATGACAAGTCGAAAGGCCAACCATGACGACGCATGGCGCACGTTGGTCGCCTGTGTTGGTGGCTTTGAGCCTGCTGGTGTTGTGTGTGCTCGGCATCGCGCTGGGCAGCGCTGTGGGCAGCACCGGGTTTGAAAGCTGGCTTTCAGCCATGCGCGACGACATCGCTTGGCAAATCGTGTGGGACATCCGTTTGCCGCGCAGCGTTGGTGCTTGTGCCGCAGGCGCATTGCTGGGGCTCGCTGGTGCATTGGCGCAGGGCTTGTTTCGCAACCCCTTGGCAGATCCGTACTTGTTAGGCAGCGCCTCTGGTGCGTCGTTGGGTGTGGCGGTGGCTTTGGCCCTGTTTGGTGGCAACCCGTTTGCCACAGAATTTTTGGTGCGTCTGGGGTTAACAGGTGCCGCGTTTGTGGGGGCGGTGTTGGCCGTGATGCTCACCCTGGTGCTGGCGCGTGGTGTGCAGCACACGTTGCGTTTGTTGTTAGCCGGCGTGATTGTGGGCGTGGTGTTGGGGGCGCTGGCGTCGCTCATCACCCTCATGCGTCCCGATGTGTTGCAAGGCATGCAAGGGTTTTTGTTGGGCTCTACCAGCTTCATCGGTTGGAACGCGTGCGTGTTGATGCTGGGCGTGTTGCTGGTGTGTGTGGTGTTGGCCTTCGCACTGAGCCGTGTGTTGGATGCTTTGAGCTTGGGTGAGTCCACTGCGCTGAGTTTGGGTTTGCCGCTCGCGCCCGTGCGTGTGGCGCTGGTGTGTGTGTTGGCGTTGGCTACCGGCACAGCCGTGGCACAAACGGGCTTGGTGGCGTTTGTCGGCTTGGCTGCGCCGCACTTGGTGCGTTCGTTGGTGAAGAGCAAACACAACTGGATTGTGTTGTTGTCCACCTTGATGGGGGGCGCGTTGCTGTTGGCGGCTGACTTGTTGGCGCGCATGCTGTTGTCGCCACAAGAAATGCCCGTGGGCGTGCTTACGGCGGTCTTGGGCGGTGGCTATTTGTTGTGGCTGATGTACCGCAGTCAAAATGCGCCGCATGGCGAAAGCTCAATCGCCAAGGCGAGGGCAGGGCAATGACGATGCAAAGCAATCGCCATCAGCTTATAGGCGCTCAAAAATTAGCCATGTGTTTGCAGGATGTGCATGTGTCCCTCGCGGGGCAAGAGGTGTTGCACGGCATTGATATGTCGTTTGTGGCAGGCCGCTGGACCAGCATTGTTGGCCCTAATGGTGCGGGCAAGTCCACCTTGCTCAAGGCCATGGCAGGATTGTTGCCTGCCACTGGCCACATCTTTTTGTTTGACCAAGCGCTGATGGCGATGGATCGCAAAGCGCGTGCACAGCAGCTGTCGTGGTTGGGCCAAAACGAATCCGCGTCTGACGACTTGCGCGTGTGGGACGTGGTCATGTTGGGCCGCATGCCGCACCAAGACTGGTTGGCAGCACCCAACGCGCATGACCATGCCGTGGTCGAAACGGCGTTGAAAGCCACACAGGCGTGGGACTGGCGGGAGCGTTCCTTAGGCCAGCTTTCAGGCGGCGAACGTCAACGCGTCTTGTTGGCCCGTGCCATGGCCGTGCAAGCGCAAGTGATGTTGATGGATGAGCCACTCGCTAACCTAGACCCGCCTCATCAAGTGGATTGGCTGGAGCAAGTGCGCTGCCTCACCGCGCAAAACACCACCGTCATCAGTGTGCTGCACGAAGTGGGCATGGCTTTGCATGCCGACGATATGGTGGTCATGCAAACAGGTCGCGTGGTGCACCAAGGTGCGTGCGCCGATGCCGCGACGCACCGCGCCGTCGAAGCCGTGTTTGACAAACGCATTGCCATTCATTCGCTGGATGGCCAGTGGGTGGCCGTGCCTAAGCTTTGAAGAAGGAATCGCCATGACAGCCAAATGCGTAATGGTGTTGGGCACCTCCAGCGGCGCTGGCAAAAGCTGGCTGACCACAGCCTTGTGCCGCTGGTACGCGCGCCAAGGTTTGAAGGTGGCTCCGTTCAAAGCACAGAACATGAGTAACAACGCGCGCGTGGTGGCTTCGCATAACGGTCTCGGTGAAGTGGGCGCTGCCCAATACTTTCAAGCACTGGCTGCCAAGGCCGAGCCCGATGTGCGCATGAACCCCTTGCTGCTCAAGCCCGAGGCCGACACACACAGCCAAGTGGTGTTGCTCGGCGAGGTAAACAACGAGTTGACGAACACCCCTTGGCGTGGTCGCAGCGAAAAAGTGTGGCCACAAATCGCTGCATCGCTCGACGCCTTGCGTGCTGAAAATGACGTGGTGGTGATCGAAGGCGCAGGTTCTCCAGCCGAGATCAACCTCATGGCCAACGACATCGTCAACCTGCGTGTGGCACGTCATGCCGATGCGCGCTGCTTGTTGGTGACCGACATTGACAAAGGTGGGGCGTTTGCCCACTTGTACGGCACATGGGCTTTGTTGCCCCCTGAAGATCAAGCGCGCATCAGCGGCTTTGTGCTCAACAAGTTTCGGGGCGACGCATCGTTGCTCGCACCTGCGCCCCAGATGCTGCAAGACCTCACCGGCGTGCCCACCGTGGCGGTGTTACCCATGTGGTGGCAGCACGGCTTGCCTGAAGAAGATGGTGTGTTTCACTACGCCCCCACGCTCGGGGTGGGGCGTTCCCGCACAGTCGCCGTCATCGCCTACCCACGCATCAGCAACTTGGATGAATTTCAGCCACTCAAGAACGTACCCGGCATACGCTTGCTGTGGGTACGCAGCCCTGCTGATTTGGCTGGCTTGCAGGCGAGTGATTGGGTGATCTTGCCCGGCTCAAAACACACCAGCAGCGACCTCGCTTGGTTGCGCGCACAAGGCTTAGACGCGGCCATTGCCAAACACGCCGAGCAGGGCGGAGCCGTGCTGGGCATTTGCGGTGGCTTGCAAATGTTGGGCGAGGCCTTGATTGACACACATGGCATTGACGGCAACGCCGCGGGCCTAGGGCTGTTGCCTGTGGTCACGCAATTCGCGGTTGACAAAACTGTGCAGCGCACCCGTGCCAAGTTTGACGAGTTGCGCGGTGCATGGTCTGCTTTGTCGGGCGTACAAGTGAGTGGCTACGAAATTCACCATGGCCAAACGCAAGCACACACGGCCATGGCTGCAGCAGGGCAGGTGGCACATGAGGTGATGCCCGGTTTGTCGTGGCAAAACGATGCAGGCAACGTGATGGGTTCTTATCTGCACGGTTTGTTTGAAGACCCAGCTGTACTGCACGCTTTGTTTGGCGCGCAAACGCCCACGTTAGAAACAGTGTTTGAAGGCTTGGCCGACTACTTAGACCAACACATGCGCCGAGAGGTTTTGCAGGGGCTGCTCGTGTAACTAAGGAATTAAGGGCTAACCCTAGATTTCAAAAAAGCACAAGGGAAGCTTATACAAATCGAGATTCCCCTTTGTTGGTTTTGCCGTAATGATGGCGGCCATGACAACAACGCTCGACATGAATTTGCTAACGACATGGGTCGGCAAGCAAGAGACATTGAATGATGAAATCTCTGCGGCCCCTGTGCGTGCCTTGTCTGCAACCTTAGACAGAGATGACCCATTGCCCATGCCTGGGGACACGCTTCCTGCGCTGTGGCATTGGTTGTACTTTTTGCCTGCTGCGAAGCAATCCCAAATTGGTGAGGATGGCCATGCCAAGCGGGGTGGTTTTTTGCCACCCGTGCCGCTGCCGCGTCGCATGTGGGCCGGTGGGCGTTTGCAATGGCACGCTCCGCTGAAAGTGGGCGATGCCGTCAAACGCGTGTCCACCATTGAGTCCGTCACACACAAATCGGGCCGCTCCGGCGATTTGCTTTTTGTCCTCGTCAAGCATGAAGTGCACAACGCGCAAGGCTTGTGCCTGACAGAAGAGCACGACATTGTGTATCGACCCGCTGCACAGCCGGGCGATCCGGTGCCCGCGCCCATTGCGGCGGCAACCCTGGCAACGCAAGGCGAGCCCACGGGTGAGTTGTGGACACGCGATGTCATTCCAGATGACGTGCTGCTGTTTCGCTACTCAGCGCTCACCTTTAACGGCCACCGCATTCACTACGACCGCAAATACGTTACTGAGGTCGAAGGCTATCCCGGCCTCATTGTTCATGGCCCTTTGATTGCCACTTGGTTGGTGGATTTGGTACGCCGTCACACCGACCGCCCGATCCGACGCTTTGAGTTCAAAGCGCTGCGTCCCACGTTCGAGTGTGCCGACCAGCGCCATGTGCGCGTCAGTGGTCAGCCACAAGTCGATGGCAAGCACGTGCGCCTGTGGGCGCAAGACCACGAAGGCTGGTTGACCATGCAAGCCACCGCTGAACTCGCTTAATTTAATTTTGAAATCTTGATGAAAACCCAAATCCCTACCCCCGATGCGCATCAAGAATTGCGCGAAGCACTGCGCGCCATGTGCGGCAGTTTTGATTCTGCGTACTGGCAAAAAGTAGACGATGAGCGGGGCTACCCCGAAGCGTTTGTCAACGCACTCACCGAAGCCGGTTGGCTGGCTGCCTTGATTCCTGCCGAGTACGGTGGCTCGGGTTTGGGCCTGGCTGAAGCTTCGGTCATCATGGAAGAGATCAACTTCGCGGGTGGCAATGCAGGCTCATGCCACGGCCAGATGTACAACATGGGCACGCTGTTGCGCCATGGCTCCCAAGTGCAAAAAGAGTTGTACTTGCCCAAGATTGCGACGGGCGAATTGCGTTTGCAGTCCATGGCCGTGACCGAACCCACCACAGGGACGGACACCACACAACTCAAAACCACGGCCGTGAAAAAGGGCGATCGTTATGTGGTGAATGGCCAAAAAGTTTGGATTTCACGCATTCAACATTCCGACTTGATGATTTTGCTGGCGCGCACCACACCGCTCGCAGATGTGACGCGCAAGAGTGAAGGCATGTCGATCTTCATCGTGGATTTGAAACAGGCGATTGGCAACGGCATGACCGTCAAACCCATTCGCAACATGGTGAACCACGAAACCAACGAAGTGTTTTTCGACAACCTTGAAATCCCTGTCGAGAATTTGATTGGCGAAGAAGGCAAGGGCTTCAAATACATCTTGGATGGCCTGAACGCTGAACGCACCTTGATTGCCGCCGAGTGCATTGGCGACGCGTATTGGTTCATCGAGCGTGCTCGCCGTTACGCGACCGACCGCACCGTGTTTGGTCGTGCGATTGGACAAAACCAAGGCATTCAATTTCCCATCGCAGACAGTTACATCGAAACCGAAGCTGCCAACCTCATGCGCTTCAAAGCCTGCGAGTTGTTTGATGCTGGCAAACCTTGCGGCGCAGAGGCCAACATGGCCAAGTACCTGGCAGCCAAAGCGTCGTGGGAAGCGGCCAATGTCTGTTTGCAAACCCACGGTGGTTTTGGCTTTGCGTGCGAGTACGACGTGGAGCGCAAGTTCCGCGAGACGCGCTTGTACCAAGTGGCACCGATTTCCACAAATCTGATTTATTCCTATGTGGCAGAGCATTTGCTCGGACTGCCGCGTTCGTTTTGAGCCGCAACATGAAACGACCTCTCGATCACATCACCGTCGTGTCTTTAGAGCACGCCATTGCCGCACCGTTTTGCACACGACAGCTCGCTGATTTGGGGGCGCGTGTCATCAAAGTCGAAAGACCCGAAGTTGGCGATTTCGCCAGAGGGTATGACCAGCGTGTGAACGGCATGTCTTCGCACTTCACTTGGACCAATCGGTCCAAAGAAAGTTTGACGTTAGACATCAAGCACGGACAAGCGATGGACGCGCTTTTGAAGTTGCTTGAAACAGCGGACGTTTTTGTTCAGAACTTGGCACCTGGTGCCACCGCAAGGCTGGGCTTGTCTGCAGAAGATTTGAAAAAAATCAACCCACGCTTGATCGTGTGCGATATCTCTGGCTACGGCAATTACGGGCCGTACCGCGACAAAAAAGCATACGACCTGTTGATTCAAAGCGAGGCGGGGTTTTTATCTGTCACCGGCACCCCAGACAGTCCATCAAAAGCTGGGTGTTCCATTGCAGACATTGCGGCGGGCATGTACGCCTACACCAACATTCTTTCGGCCTTGTTGTTGCGCGAAAAAACAGGCCATGGCTCACACATTGATGTCTCCATGCTCGAAGCCTTGGGTGAGTGGATGAGTTTTCCTCTTTACTACGCCTACAACGGTGCCGAGCCGCCCGCCAGATCCGGCGCATCGCACGCCACCATTTATCCGTATGGTCCATTCCCCGTGGGGGGCGGTGCAACCGTTATTTTGGGTCTTCAAAACGAGCGCGAGTGGCAAGTCTTTTGCGAGAAGGTGTTGCTCGATCCGTCGCTGGCAACCGATGCACGTTTCAACAGCAATACAAAGCGCCATGAAGGCAGAACCGCGCTGAAAGCCATCATTGATGCATGCTTTCAAACGCTCAGCATCAAGGAAGTCGAAGCCCGGTTGGATGACGCCAAGATTGCCAATGCGCGCATGAATGAGATGAAAGACGTTTGGGATCACCCCCAGCTGGGTGCGCGTCATCGTTGGCAATACGTTGAGTCTCCCGTGGGAGACGTGCCTGCGCTCTTGCCGCCCGGCGTGAACAACGAGTACACCTACCGAATGGATGCCATCCCCGCGGTTGGGCAGCACACAGAAACGATCCTCAAAGAGCTGGGGCTCAGTGCCTCGGTCATTGCTGAGATGAAACAAGTCGGAGCGATCTAAGCCATGGACAAAACCTTCCCAAGCCAGCAGCTCGCAACGTTTGCCGCGCAGCTGCAAGCCCGTGACATTCCGCCTCATGTTTTGCGCAAAACAGAAGATCTGTTGGTCGATTGGTTTGGCTCTGCAGTCGCCGGAAAAGGCGCGCGTGCTGTTGAAACCATTGGCACATTCATTGAAAAAATGGGGCCTGGTACCGGTCCTTCAGAAATTCTTTACAACCGCAAACGCAGCACGCCTTACTTTGCCGCCATGGCCAACGCGGCGGCATCCCATGTGGTGGAGCAAGACGACGTTCACAACGGATCCGTTTTTCATCCGGCAACCGTCGTCTTTTCACCCGCTGTGGCCGTGGCCCAAGCCATAGGTGCCTCTGGGCAAGACTTGCTCGTGGCATCCATCGTGGGTTACGAAGTGGGCATCCGAGTGGGCGAGTTTTTGGGCCGCTCACACTACAGAATTTTTCACACCACAGGAACCGCTGGCAGCATTGCGGCGGCAGCGGCTGTGGGGCGACTGCTCAATTTGACGCCCAGTCAAATGCTGCATGCGTTTGGATCAGCCGGCACGCAAGCCGCTGGTTTGTGGGAATTTTTGCGAGATGCCGCCGATTCAAAACAACTGCACACAGCGCATGCGGCTGGCACGGGTTTGATGTCGGCCTATTTGGCCAAAGATGGCTTCACGGGCGCGCAGCAAATTCTCGAAGGCAAGCAAGGCATGGCTGCGGGCATGTCCACCGACGCGGACGTGACCAAGCTCACAGACCGACTCGGCAGCCGATGGGCCACCGTTGAAACATCGTTCAAGTTCCATGCCTCTTGCCGCCACACACACCCTGCGGCAGATGCGTTGCTGCAAGTGATGCGCGACCACCATCTGACCATCAACGATCTGAAGAAAGTCACGACGCACGTGCATCAAGGTGCGATCGATGTGCTTGGTCCTGTCGTTGATCCTGCCACCGTGCATCAATCTAAGTTTTCAATGGGCACCGTGTTGTCCCTTGCCGCAAAACATGGTTTTGCCGGATTGAGTGAGTTTGACCAAGACTTCAAAAAGCCAGAAATCACCGACCTCAGAGATCGGGTTGTCATGGTTTTGGATGACGAGGTGGATGCCGCATACCCCAACCGTTGGATTGGCAAAGTCACGGTCGAAACAAACGCCGGACACGTCTTTGCAGGCCGCGTTGATGAACCCAAAGGCGATCCTGGCAATACGCTGTCGCGCGATGAGATTGAAGAAAAAGCCATCCGCATTGGCGTGTACTCACACGGTGCCACCCGCGATGAACTCAAGCAGGCCATAGATGCACTCTGGCACATCGAGTCGGCCCAACAAGTGGGGGCACTTCTGCCATGACCGCCTTCAAACGACTGAAGGAATCGTTGAGCAGTGCGCAAGCCTTCCTCTTTGTTCCCGGTAATCGCCCCGAGCGATTTCCCAAAGCACTGGCAACCCATGCGCACGCGGTCATCATTGATCTTGAAGACGCGGTGCCTTTGGCGCAAAAGCAGGACGCGCGCCACATGTTGTTGGAAGCGTTGCCTGATTTGCTCAAAGAGTTTTCGAGTCGCATCGTGTTGCGCATCAACGCCTACGGCACGCCCTTTTTCCATGAAGACCTTGAGCTGGTGAAAAAGTTAGGCATCAACGCCGTGCTTCTGCCCAAGGCTGAATCCAAGGCGCAACTGGCTGAGATCGAGAGCAAATTGCAGCGCCCCATTTGGATCATTCCGATGATCGAAAGCGCACAAGGCATTGATCAAATGAAAGACATCGCCTCGCACCCCTCGGTGGTTCGGTTGACATTGGGGAACATCGATTTGCAGGCCAACTTAGGCATGGCGTGCGGCGCTGACGAGCTGGAGCTTCTTCCTTTGCGTTACCAGATGACGGTCATGAGCCGCCTGTTTGAACTTGCCGCGCCTATTGATGGCGTCACCGTCAACCTGACATCGGATCAGATCATCCAAGGTGACATTGCGCGCGGCAAACGACTGGGCTTCACTGCAAAACTTTGCATCCATCCCGCGCAAGTGGACCCAGTCATTGCAGGCTTTCGTCCCTCAGACGTTGACATAGAAAAAGCCAAAGCCATTGTGCTGGCCGACGCCAATGCCGCTGGCGCCGCCGTGCAACTGGACGGAAAAATGGTGGATCGTCCTGTGGTCCTCATGGCCAAACTCGTACTTCAACAAGCAGGTATTCAATGAATTTAGACACACTATTACTGGGCGTGGCAGACGGCATTTCTTATGCCGGTTTGCTTTTCTTGGTGTCCCTTGGGTTGACGCTGATTTTTGGTGTTTTGGGCGTTCTGAACATCGCACATGGCAGCTTGTATGCGTTTGGCGGCTATTCCGCTGCAAGCATCACCAGCTTTGTGATGCGACATGACTTCGCCTCGACGCCTGTTTTGTTCTTGTCGTTGCTCACCGCTGCCATTGTTGTGGGCGTTGTGGTTGGCTTGATCTTGGAAGTGGCGCTTCTGCGGTATTTCCAAAAGAAAGACCCCGTCATTCAGTTGTTGGTGACATTCGCCGCTTTTGTGATTTTTGAAGATGTGCAAAAACTCATTTGGGGCACATCACCTTATTCGGCGGGCGAGCTCGTGACGCGGCTGGGGACGGTTGAATTTTTTGACGTCACTTACACGGTTTATCAGGTGCTGGTCATTCCTGGCATTGCATTGGTCAGCTATTTTGGTCTGAACTTTTTCCTCAAGAAAACCTCTTTAGGGAAACAAACGGTGGCGATCACGCATCACCGTGCA
>Ga0213919_1000207_pt1 | contig 30189 bp, 47 predicted proteins | sample McNCre317MG_FD_161056 | JGI IMG/M metagenome (GOLD analysis project Ga0213919, IMG submission 161056) | Freshwater microbial communities from McNutts Creek, Athens, Georgia, United States - 3-17 MG | ecosystem: Environmental > Aquatic > Freshwater > Creek | place: USA: Georgia | collected... | reverse complement strand
TAGTTAGAATTCCAAATACCATTCTTGGTTTCCAACACAATATAGTCCTTTACTCCCTGTTCTTCTACTTCCGCAGTAAAGGTATCGTACTGCCCCCCTATCTTGGTAATCAAAAAATAGAAGGTATCTTTTTGATTATGGTCAAGATGAGTACGAACAAAGTCAAGAACACTAAACCCCCTTCCTTCATTAATCTTGTTGTAATTGTCTCGTATCTCTAAAGATACAAAATGCCCTTTCCAACGAGTTGGGTCTTTATACCCTTTACCGTCACCATAGTAAATAGAATATATCATGTCTTGTACCCATCATTAGGTTGATGCTCATAGAACTGAAACACAAAAGGAGTATTCTCTTCTGAAACATAAAATGAAGTGTAATGCTCCAGTTTAAAAGGCCTATACCCTGCGTAAAAGTTACGGGGAGCCCTCGGTGGATTTTGCTTTGGAAAAGCATCATAAGGGAGTAAGGACAAAGAACTTTCTACTTGCCCACAACATCCACCAGCCATTTTAATTTCTCCTGTGTGTCGCTGCACACAAGCGTGTGCTTTCAAAAAGGCATAGGCGAATCCAGCTTCATCCTTTGTCATAGGTTTTCTCCAGATATTCGTGAATGTATTTTGTGGCGGGAGAGTCCAAGTCCATCGCTTCTGGATGCCATTGGATAGCGTATCCTTTAATCTTTTTAAAGAACACAAACTCCGGCTCAACAAACCCTTCGGGAAGAATATACCGTTGATCTTTCTGATAAGTGTAGTGTTTGTTGGGGTCTTTGGGAGTAGTCCAAGCAACCAACTCATGATCTGTCTTTTCCAAACCACACATCATTTGGTGATGTATTGTATTGGTGTAAAACTCGGTGTTATCCTTTGTGGTAACCATGTGACCATATCCTGCATGATTGGGTACATCTTGCAGAAGAAACCCACCTGCTGCTGCACACAGCATTTGAGCACCACGACAAATACCAATAATGGGGATACCAAGGGCAACCGCTTTATGAAGAAGCTTCCATTCCACCAAATCACGACGAGGAGCACCTGCATACGTGTACTTGGATTCTTCATGCCCATACAATTTGGGGTTGATATCAGTACCCCCCCAAAGAATAAGCATAGAGTCCTTGTCTTGTATGTCCTCTGGGCCATCAGCCCTGACTACACGCTCAGCAAAATTGGCAAAAGGATAGCCGTTATCACCATAAAACCCTGAGTATAGGGTACTAACTTTCAGTCGATTAGACAGGGAGGATACCATCTTTGGTCACTTTCTTTTGAACAAATTCTGCAGGAGGGCAAACACCAGCGGATTCCATACTCCATACAGTTACTTCTTTACCGGGGTGTGCCTTGGCCAAAGCCAATACAACCACATCAACATCACGCTCATGCGCCATGAAGCATGTCCCACCTTGGATAGCAGGTTCAATACTATTAGAGTCAAACGCCTTGATTGCCAAAGCATAAGGCTCCATTTGACGCAAGCCATCTACATGGAACTGTACCTTCTCTTGTTGCCGGCGGTCTACAAAAATAAATTTCATCATGTTTTCCTCAACTTATTTTCACAAGTCCACACATGGAGTGTGTTTCCAGTTTTCTTATCTTCCACAGCCAATTGGATATAGTTGGGAATAGCCCCACCTTGAGTCCAAGTTACCTGTGAAAAGTCCTTTAAAATTTTAAGGACAATCCCTCTAGTGGGATTACGCCTTGGTTTCTTAAAGCAAACTTCTTCTCCTTCCTTGAAAAAGCATCGGTTAAGATGACGTTGAAAAATGTTTTCCTTACTGCCGGGTACACCAGAAGGTTTACTCAGTGCCAAGGATAATGTTTTGCCCGTTTTCTTTGGCTTGTTGATTACGAAGGTTAACAAGATGTGACTCCTCCAAGGTTAAATGACGTACCCTTTTCGGGGCCATATGGATGATGACAAACTCTTCTGCCTTATCCTTCTCATGCCTTCCAAATTTAGGACACTTGACAACAAGACACTTAGGTTGAAAAATACCTTGATCTTCATCAATGGGAGCCATGTGATGAATCTCAGTAATATCCTCCAATATGTAAAGGTAAGGAAGTTCACCCGTCTTTGCTGGCACAGAAGAGAGGGCAAGATATTGACCTTTAATAAACTCCGCCTTGATAGACTCTATCCATCGAGAGTAGATGATCTTATCCCATGTAGGACGGGTCACCGTCTGTACAGGAGTTCTACTCACAGGAGGAAGAGCTAAAGGAGAGGTAGCTGGCCAACTAGGAGGCGGAGCATCGGGCTCGTCTCCAGTTAACCAACGCCCACCAATAAACCTCTGTAGCCTAGACCCGAAATTCTGAGGAATTGGGGTTGGTTTCTTGATTTGAAAAGTAAGCATAGTCATCCGTGTCAAAGGGAACATCTTCACCACTACCAATAAAAACTTTCTTCGGGGCAACCGGAGGAGGTTTCTTTGGTTGAATATTTCCAGAATGAATCAAAGAAAAGAAATGGCTGCATGAAGCACACTTCTCTTGTTTGGTACAAATAGGACAGATCATTACTTCACCAGCCTTTTGTTCAGTTCGTGAATTACGTTACGGGGCAAGTGGTTTCCGGCCACTACTTTACATCCCCAATGGAATCGTTGAACGCGAGTCCAATTATCCCATCCATTACCAACAAACACATCAAACACATGCTTTTCTTTTTGCTTGATAAACATAAACACTCCAAAAGTTAGTTACTACTCTTTTGAAGAGGAACAGGGATAATCCTTAGTTCCACTTCCGCTTGCACTGCCGCTACTTCCTTCAACTCATAAACTCTACAGAACTCATGAGATTCATTTAAAAGTTTAAATGGCCTGCCCGGAGGGACTCGAACCCCCAACCTACAGCTTAGAAGGATTAGACTTGACAATTCTACTCTTTTATGATATAATATAGTGGTCAATCTACTAGGAATCGAACCTAGATTCACAGCTTAGAAGGCTGTTGTATTATCCATTATACGATAGACTGGAGAATATCATGTCATATATAAATAAACAAGACCAATACAAAAATCAAATCTTTCGTTGGAGAAAGGTAAAAGAAAAAGCAGTTACTTACATGGGAGGTAAATGTACTCTCTGTAACTTTACTGGTCATCCTGCTGCCTTTCATTTTCATCATACAAATCCAGAGGAAAAGGACTGTAATTGGAACAAACTAAGACTTCGTTCTTGGTCTAGAATTTTACTTGAGCTAGAGAAATGTCAGCTCCTCTGTGCCAACTGTCACGCTGTACAACACACCCAATCTAAATACGATTGAGCTACGGGCAGAAAATTACTTACGACGAGGGGGACTGGAAACAGGTCGTGATGTTGGTCGCTGTACAGGAGGAGGGACGGTCATCTTTTTCTCTGGAGGAGTGGGTTTGTTGATAACCACGGTACGATTATGCACCACGGTTTGCCGTACCACTGTAACAGGTGCAGGAGCAGGTACAGAAGGGCTTGGCCGAGTTAACAAACCAGTTGCCAATGTACCAAGGGCTGCACCAGCACCCGCTGCCATCATGGTTTCTCCAGCACTAGGTCCTGATGTAACAGGAGGAGCAGAGGACACACCAGATTCAAATGCTGGAGCAGGAGTTGAACTACCCCCACCACAAGCAGTCAAAGTAAGGGCTGTAGCGATCAAAAGAAAATACAATTTTTTCATTGGTTACTCCAATTAGGAATGTTGATACGAACAAGAGAGCGAAAGCAATCTTTTTTCACAGGAAGAGACTCGTGGACTGTCATGACATTTGCCGCATAGACAAGATTGGGTTCCATATACACAGGCATCAAGGATGCCGTGTCAATGGAAGAACAATCACCTCCCCGCCAATCTTTTACAAAATCACGGGAATACTCTCCCACATAAGACATGGCGTCACCAGTATTGGAAGCAAGAAGTAATCCCTCCATACTACCCACACCAGTATGTCTTCCCGGTGAGTGTCTTCCGGGTGATGGAAAAGGTGAGTGCTTTGGGCCACCACCGCCATGCATTTGCATAGAAGGAATCCAATACCCATCCACATGCTTTCCCGGACGGCGATGATAGTCCCCTGCCTTTACAAACTTTTCATCTATCATGAGATACATTTCTTCATCTGTATCAACATTAGCAAGGATTTGATTTACAGTATCAGTGTATCCTTGAATTTGGTTTGGCAATGGAACTCCTTTTCGTATAGGAGTCATGTAGATTTGTAGCCCTGTCCAAGTAGGAAAAGAAACCTCTCCCAACTTAGAAACGGTAGAAGCAAGCATTCCTTTTCCTTTACGGAAGTTTGTTGGTATGTATTTCATCACTTACTCCTTCGGCAGAAAGTACTTCATTGCAAAGGACATATCACCCAACAGATAGTTCTGTTTGGTTTTGCTTTGCGCTTGTGCAGTCAGTCGAGAGAGTTCTTGCGGGAGATACCGCAATTGAACCACCTTGACAGGTGCTTTAGCAGACTCAGCACGGCCTGTGGCCTTGCAGTACATGTCTTTCTTGGAACAGAAAGCAGCTTGAACATCCACTTGAGTCGGAGACTCGGTGTTTCCAGTAACACGAACAGTAACACCACCGCGTCCCACAGCGCCATAAGGACGCAGATGAAAATAGCGAACAACAGAAGTCATTTGAATACCCTTTGAAAAAAGCTCTTTCCGAGCAGGACTCCAGCTACATTTTGCTGGTCATAGTCTACTGTCACTAGACTACAATCAACATCAGGTTATGTAACGAGGATACTTGGAATTGAAAGATTGTCCAACAATGTCCCGAGTATCATCACGAATAAACCCACCCACTTTTTTGCAAAGTTTTGCGGCGGATTTAAAATATTTTAAAGGGCGTCCATGTCGTGTTTCAATTAACATTCCCTGTTGACGAACCATTTTGCTTACAAAGAACATTTGATTTCCTTTTTTGTATGTCAATAACCATGCGTGTGGCATCATCATCGTAGTAATAGGATAAAACTTCCCATTCATCTTCATCACTACGAATAACTAATTCCTTATGCATAGCCTCATTAATTTCAAGAATGGGCGTGTCTGGAGAGCTATCCCCATCAAACAAAACAAACTCAAAAGGCTTCATAAAATCCCTTTAAAACTTTAAATGGTGCGGGCACCCGGAGTCGAACCGGGATGCTGCCTTTAAGCAAGCGGCGGATTTTAAGTCCGCTGTGTCTACCATTTCCACCATGCCCGCTGTGATTTATTGAATCACCTTATATTTAACAATGTCGTGCATGTGCCCATATATGTGAGGCTGAAAATGATTCCAACGAAACTGGCGGCCACTCCTTGTATGGATAGTCCCATCCCTAAATGTGGCACATACCAAGCTTGCAAGGTGGACAGGGATGATACCACCATTCCAATCAATCCATTCAGCAGCCTCTTTCTTGACGGGGTGTTCCTTAAAGTCCGCCACATTTTTGAAGGAAAGACTGGCGCGTTCCTCAAGTATGAAGTAGGTACCCAATTTGAAAAGCTCAAGAAGGGCACCGCCCTCTACCTTTTTTTGTACCCATTGAAGATGTTCTTTAGCCTTCTCATAAGACTCAAAACGATACCCAACTTCAATCAATGCCCCGTTGGGCTGTTGCATCAAAATAAAAAAGCGCATAATGTGTTCTCCTAAAGATCGGTCACCTTTAAACTTTTAAACAGACTCTGGAGCAGACGCAACAGGGTTCAACTGTGCCATGCAGTAATGATAGGTATCACGACGAGCATGGACAGAAACATCAGGCCGGTACTTTTTCCCGGTACCCTTGGCTTCATTGGTAAGCACTTGACCACCAAGGCGGCCAGTGTTAATACCCTTGCGAATGGCCGTGTGCGTAGCAGCAATCAGAGCAGCAGACATGGCAGATTGGGTTTGGATTTGGGGCATGATGTTTCCTAACTAAGTTAAACGATGTGACATGCATCCTGTAGCCCTTTAAACTTTTAAATGCTTAAAGGACTAGGAGATACAGTCAGGCAGGAACGTAACGTGTGTTACGTGTTTCAAACACACCATCTTCCTCTATCAATTCGACAGGGGATGTTCTTGCCATTTTTGTGTTAGACACAAGATCAGAGGGATGATCTATCGGGTAAAGCAACACAGGAGCCCCAAAACGAATGTCAGAGGCTAATGCACGATAGTGAACAATCTTTTTCATGTTAGTTCCTTTAAGCGTAAACAAACGCGGTTTGACGGAAGCAAACAGTGGATTTAAAACTTTTAATTGGAATAAACCGATTAAGTTTCCTATCCCACACCCTTGCCTTGAATTCAGCATTGCTGAAAAGAAACCCATAGGACATTGCCATATGGTAGTGAGAGCATTCACGCTCGATCAAATGATCTTTCCAAACACCAAACACAATAAAACGCTTTCGCATAAGGTCGGTCATTAAAAGCTCCTGTTGAAAACCTTTTTTGTAACCACTAAAATAATGGGCACAAAAAAGCCCGGACTAGCCGGGCATTTAAAAGTTTAAACCCTCAGAATGGTGCGGGTTCTGTCTTGGCAGGGGCAACCACTGGCGCGGGGCGCTTGCGTTGATCGATCATGTTGCCCAATGCTTTATGAAATTCTTCCAAGGTTTGCAAGGGCATGTCCTTCATTTGTTTGAGCCAGCCAAACAGCAGGGATGCGGTTTTCTCCTGATTCGTGGGCTTGTCATCCCCATCATCATCCCCATCATCTTCCACCGTAGTGGCTTTTGCTTTGCGACCACGGCGAGTAGTGGGCGCAGCAGTCTGGGGCTTGTCTGTTCCATCGCTGGCCTTAGCTGCAAGTGCATCGGTTGCAGCCATGCTGATAATGCCCCATGCCATGGAGTAATCAGGAATCCAACCAGTCTCCAGTGCCTTTGACATTTTCAGCCAAAGGCTGATAGTAGCATAGACACTACCATCTTTTGATTCCATGGTAAACCACGTCTGGAGGTTGACATTGGCAATCGTGGCGCGTTCTTGAATTTCCGCTTTGCGCCCTTCGAGTACTTTCCTGAATTCAAGATGGCCATCGCGCTCCAGACCTTGTAGGCGTTTCAGGGTATCTTTCATGCTTTCGCGTGCCTTTGCTTCCGCATCTGCCTTTTTATCAGCATCGCGCAGCATGAGCAAACCCATTGCATGGCCTTTGGCCAATGCCCCATTGGTTGCCGCTTTCTTAGACTTTCCGGCGGGTTTCATGTTTGCAAGATCCATTTTCAAACTCCATTTAAAATGTTAAATGAGAAGGGCATTTAACTAACCCGGAAACACATTACACCACATTTCAAATAACCCTGTCAAGTGTAGGGTTATTCAAGATGTTGTGTAAAAACAACAATTACTTTTGCTTGTCCTTCGCGTAGATTATCTCATAAGCAAGCATTTTCAATTCTTGCAGTTCTTTTTGGGTGACTTTCTTTGTGTTGACACAAAGCCCCATAAATTTTGCTTCACTGAAAAGAACATTAAGAATGCTAGCTTGTCGCATAGCTTTTTCAGAGGTTTTCACAATGCATCCTTTAAAAACTGTTAAATGAACTATTCACTAGATAAAAATCTAGGAAACCGAATTACACCACAAAACTAATACCCAAGTAAAGCATAGGGTTATTGAGTACTTTAGTATTACATCATGGGAATGGTCGGTCATTCAATGGCAAACAAATATCAAATACGCGCCCGCGCGCGAATAGCAAATATCGTGCCAGCCCCTGAAAATGGGGTAATACTGTGTTTCCATACATACCGCTAGAATGCGTTAAAACCCTCCTAGAAAGCTCGACAATTTTGGGACATACCTTACCCCTAGAAAAAAGTTTTGACGTCACCTAGGGCATTCCTCATAATGTGAAATGCGGTTATCCACAGCCGAAAATGAGTTATTCACAGGGGTTGTTCACAAGTTATCCACAAAGACAGGGGATTTTCCCTAGCAAGAATTGTGCCAATGATGGGGGGAATATGTTAGTAAATACTAACGTGGAATAGCAGGGAGGATAGTCGTAAGCTATTGATATTGAAGGAGGATTTAAAACATTAAATAAATATTTGATAGGGATATCAAAAAATAATTTGTCAATAGGGGAAAACCCTTATATAATTTCAGGCAGAAATCTTTAAAATGATGGGGGGGAGGGGGAAAAGCTGTTGGCTTAGAAACTTGGATTACCATACTTGATTAATTTTTGTAGGTTAAAAATAAAAGGGTGTATTTATTTAGTTTATAGGGAGGGGGTTATTATTTATTAATTATAGTCTAGGTCGCTGACGCTCCCACGGCATACCATTAGGTGTGCCATTATTATATTATATTATATTATATTATTAATATATATTATAATATATAATATTAATAATATATATTATATTAATATATATATATATATTATATTAATTATACTATATTATATTAAAAGTCAATAGATAATAAAATATTTTTAAAATAATTAATAAAACTATTGACTTTTTATTTTATTTATGATATAATATATAGTATATGCTGCGAGTATTACATACTCTCCGCAACTAGGAGAATACCATGAAATATATACTTATCCTGCTTACAGTAGCTATGCTACTTGTATCTTATCCTGCAAAAGCACAAGATATTGTGCAAACTCAGGTTCCTGTAACCATACTGTCTACCGAACAATTCGAGGCTTTACTGAAATATGTCGCAACTCTTGAACAAGCAATTGAACGGCTTAAAGCTCAAAAATCTTGCCAAAGGTCACAAAAAGAATCATACGTGGCCAACTGAAAAAAAGCTGGAAGCTGTTGTCCAGTACTTAACTATTGGAAACATGAAGTTGGTTTCAGGAATTACTGGAATTGACTATGCATTGTTAAGACAATGGAAACTCCAGCCGTGGTGGAAGGATTTTGAAAATGAAATTCGTGCCACTCAAAACATTGAAATGGATAATAAACTAACCAAGATTGTTGATAAATCGCTGGATGCGGTTATGGACAGGTTAGAAAATGGAGATTTCTTTTATGACCAGAAAACTGGAAAAGTAAAAAGAAAGCCTATTTCAATGCGGGATGCTGTAAGTGCCTCAAAAGAATTGCTGACTAAGCGTGAGTTAATTCGTGATGGCATCACTGAAAAGAAAGAAACTAGTCAGGTTTCTGTAACTGAACAATTAAAAACACTTGCACAAGAATTTGCTAAATGGGCTAATAAACCCAACAAATCGGAAGCAATTGACATTGAGTTTAAAGAGGTAACTAACGATGCCATTTATGAAGAACGTGTCGTACAAGAATCTGACTCGTCCAGAACAACTGGCATACATGAGGGAAAAGAACAAGAAGTACTATTTAAAGAAAGTAGGGGTCTTGGTGAGGACTCCTCGAACTGAAGAACAACGTAAACAACTTTATCGAGAAAAGGCAAATCTACGAGCAACTCGCGCTAAACATGCACGCTTTACAGATGAGCTAAGTACTTTAGTTTTTAAAGAAGCTCATGCCCTTAGAAAATTACGTAATCAGTTAACCGGAATAATTTGGCATGTAGATCATATTATTCCATTAAAACATAGACATGTTTGTGGGTTACATATTTGGAATAATCTCCAAGTTATTCCAGCAAAATTAAATTTGGAGAAATCAAATGCCTTTTATGAAAAATGGGAAACGGGACTACCAGAAGGAGAAGGCGTGGGATCACAGCCATCAGAATGGGAAGAGGTTGAAGGATCGGGCGGAGAGGAACAAAGCGAGGTCGATTCTGGAGAAAGAGGGGAAAGTCCATAAAGGTGATGGATTAGATGTAGACCATAAAACACCTATGTCTAAAGGTGGTTCTACTACTAAATCTAACCTTCGTGCAGTTCCTGCTAGTCAAAATAGAAGCTTTAGCCGGAATAAAAACGGCTCTCTTAAATCTCAAACTTCCAAAAAGGAACGTAAGTAATGGCTACTCGTAAACATAATTCAAAGAAAATTTTTGAAAAATCCCCTAAAGATAAAGAAAAAAAGGGGATGAAGGAAGGTTCTAAAAAAGAAATTGCTTTTGATAAAAAGCAAATGAAAAAGAAATCTAAATAAATTTAATAACCTTTATTAGACCCTTGGTGTAGTGGTAGCACAAAAATCTCCAAAATTTTTGGTTGAGGTTCGATTCCTTAAGGGTTTGCCAATAAAATGCTTACAGCAGATGTAATTCAAGGTTTTGCTAGTTCTCTCCTACAAAAGAACTTTGATGGTGCAGTTGAATCTCCAGAATGCCACTATGAATGGTGGACATATTTTTGTAGTTTGCATGAGCAAGTAGCTATTGCTGCTCCTCGTGGACATGCTAAAACAACTGCTTTATCACACACTTATACTTTAGCTGCTGTTTGTTTTCGTGAACGGCAGTATGTGTTAATTGTTTCAGACACTATTTCACAAGCAGTACAGTTCCTTGGGGATATTAAAAAGGAATTGGCTGAAAATGAACAATTACGTAATCTATTTAAAATTAAAGGGTTTACAAAAGAAACCGAAGATGATGTAATTGTTTTATGTGAAGATGGGTGGGAATTTCGGATTTCTGCCAAAGGTTCTGAGCAAAAGGTTCGTGGTTTAAAATGGGATAATCGTAGACCAGATTTAATTGTCTGTGACGATTTGGAAAATGATGAAATCGTACTTAACAAAGAACGCCGCCTTAAATTCAAAAGATGGTTCTATTCAGCGTTATTGCCCTGTAAATCGTACAGGGGAATTGTGCGGTATGTTGGTACTATTCTCCATTCCGACAGTTTGCTTGAATCCCTTATGCCTAAATTGTCCGACAAATACACGGAACAAACAGAACTTAAAACATATAATACAAACAAAAAAGCCAAATGGCTCTCAGTAAAATATAAAGCACATAACCCTGATTTTAGTGCTCTTTTGTGGCCCCAAAGGTATACTAAAGAGTACTTTATTAATAAACGTGCTGAATATATTGACCAAGGGATGCCTGATGGTTATTCGCAAGAATACTTAAATATTCCTATTGACGAGTCTGTTTCTTATTTTAGAAGGTCCGATTTTAAAGAGCTTTCTGAAATAGACATTAAAAACTTTAACCAACAAAATTGGAAGAAATATTACAATTTTTATATTGGTACAGATTTAGCCGTGTCTACTAAAGACACAGCAGACTGGTCTGTATTTGTGGTTGCTGCAATGGATGAAACAGGTATGCTGTACATTATTAAAACTATACGAGAACGAATGGACTCTCAACAAATTGTAACCACTCTTCTTGGATTGCAACGAGTGTACAATCCTACAGCAATATCTATTGAAAAAGGCCAAATTGAAAAAGCAATTGGACCTTTTTTACGTCAACAAATGTTAGAAACAAATACGTTTTTAAATTTACTTCCCATTTCTCCTAGTTCTGACAAAGTAACTAGAGCACGTTCTATACAAGCTAGAATGCGAGCTGGTGGGATTAAATTTGATAAACGGGATGACAATTACTTTAATTTAGAAGAAGAATGTTTATTGTTTCCTCGTGGAAAACACGATGACCAAGTAGATGCTCTTTCTTATATTGGTTTGATTATTGATAAACTTCAAGAAGGTTCTTCCAAAAAAGAAGTGGAAGAAGAGGAAGATTATGAAGAATATCTAGAAACTTTGGACTACTCTTCTGGTAGATCAGAAATTACAGGATACTAAATGAAGACAAAGATAGCCACACAAGACCTTATCTACCAAAAAAATATTGCTTTGAGTTTGGAAGACTCTGATTTAGATTTTATTGCTAAACAAGTTTTAGATGGTTTTGAATTAGACCTTGATTCTTGTACAGAATGGAGAGATAAGCATGAAGACTATTTAAAACTAGCTCTTCAAATCCAAGAAAAGAAGAATTTTCCTTGGCCTAATGCCTCTAATATTAAATTTCCATTGCTTACTACAGCGGCAATGCAATTTTCTGCAAGAGCTTACCCTACATTAGTACCTTCTGACCAACGAATTGTTAAAGCAAAGGCTGTCGGACTACCCATTAAAGAAGAAAAAATGAAGTTTGTGGATGCTATTTCCACACACATGAGTTATCAAATCTTTAATGAAATGCAAGATTGGGAAGAAGAGCAAGATAAAAATCTAATGCTTTTGGCTATTGTCGGTACTACGTTTAAAAAGACGTATTATGATGAAGATACTAAGCAACCTTGTAGTAAATTAATTCTTCCTAGCTCTTTAGTAGTTAACTATTGGTCTAGTTCTTTAGAACGTTGTTATCGTAAAACAGAAATTATTTCGATTACTAAAAATGAAATTCTTGAAAATGTAAACGCAGGGTTTTATTTGGATTTGGATTGGAATAATAGTGACCCTCAACTGTTAAAAAAGGAACGTTTAGACCTTACAGAAGCTGGCCATTTAGATAATTCTACCCCTTATGAGTTTTTAGAACAACATACTTATCTTGATTTAGATGAAGATGGGTATGAAGAGCCTTATGTAATTACGGTAGATTACAACTTGAAAAAAGTTGTTCGTATTGTTTCTAGATGGGCTAAAGATGGTATCACAGTAGATGCAAAAAATAAAATTCTAAAGATTAAACCTTTAGAATATTTTACAAAATACTCGTTTATTCCTAATCCAGATGGAGGTTTTTACGATATTGGATTTGGCGCACTACTTGGCCCTATTAATGATTCTATTAACACTGTTATTAATCAATTAATTGATGCTGGTACTCTTGCTAATATGCAAGGGGGCTTTATATCTAAAGGCTTGCGGATTAAACAAGGCGAAACTCGCTTTTCTCCCGGTGAATGGAAATCTGTTTCTACTACTGTAGATGATATTAAAAAAGGATTGTTCCCATTACCTACCAAAGAACCTAGTAATGTTCTTTTCCAATTGTTAGGTCAATTAGTTCAATCTGGTAAAGAAGTGGCTTCTGTTGCTGAGATTTTTGTTGGGAAAATGCCCGGACAAAATACTCCTGCAACAACTACAATGGCTACTATTGAACAAGGGATGAAAGTATTTACTGCTATTTATAAGCGTGTGTATCGAGCAATGGATAAAGAATTTCAAAAAATCTTTACTATTAATAAACTTAATGGCACAGATATTGCAGAAGTTTTAGATAATCCTGAGTTTGATACCGCTTATAATATGGTAGATTACAAAGATATTGTTCCTGCTGCTGATCCTAATGCAGTTTCTATCAGTGTAAAAGCAATGAAAGCAGATCAACTTATTCAGTTGCTCCAAATTGCTGGCCCTGATTTAAACAAACAAGAAGTTATTCGACGTATTGTTGAAGCTCAAGAACAACCTGATCCTGAAAAATTGCTAAATACTGCTCCTCCTGCACCTTCTCCTGAAATGGTTAAATTGCAAATAGAAGGGCAAGAAAAACAAGCAAAACTAGCTCTTCAAAAAGAAGATCAAGATTTTTCTCATTGGAGAGACACAATGGCTTTAGAAATTGAAGCCACTAAAAATCAACTTTCTCATATCGTATCCGTATTGGAGGCAATGACTAATGCTCAAACAGCAAATTCACGAGTGGATGCACAACGAAATAACACAGGAAGTGCTTGACGTATTTAAGCGCAGACGTGAAGAGGCCAAAGAAATTTTGGCTTCTAACGCAGGGGAATATCCTTTGCATGATAGACGATTGGTGGGCCTTATACAAGCTTACACCGAAATAATTAACCTTGATACAGACGAGGAATTCGATGAGTGAAGAACTTAATATTAATGTAGACCCGACAGAAACCCAAAATACAGATCAAAAAGAAACTGTTAATCCTTATGAAGCAAAGGCTTTGGAAAAGGGTTGGAAACCAAAAGATCAATTTGAAGGTGATCCCGCTGAATGGCGTGATGCCCGTGAATTTTTGGATCGTGGGGAATTGCTTGATACCATTCATGGTGCAAACCGTAAGGTAAAGCAACTGGAAAATGCCCTTAAACATTTTGCAGAACTACATAAAACAGTAAGTATTACTGCCTACAATAAGGCACTAAAAGATTTGAAAGCTCGACAAGCAGTTGCTGTTGAAAATGCAGATCGTGATGAGTTTGAAGCAGTCTCTCGTGAGATTGATGAAACTCAAATTCAACTTAATAAAGAAGTTGAAAATGTGTCTAAAGTAACTTCTGAGATTGACTCTGCAGAAGATATTGAAACCGTTTTTAAGTCGTTTGTTAGTAAGAATGCTTGGTATGAAACAAACCCGGAAGCAAAAGAATATGCTGATGAACAGGGACAGTTGTTTAAAGCCAAAAATCCTAACACTAGTTTTCAAGATATGTTAAACTATGTGGAAACAAAAACTAAAAAGCTGTTTAAAGAATTAGACCCTAATCGTAAACCTGCCCCACAGGTTTTAGGTAATTCCCGTACTAGTAATGGTGTAAATAAAAAGACTGATCGTTTGGATTATTCCGAATTTTCAGAACTAGAACTTAAAATTGCTAGTGATATGGCGCGAAACAAAGTAGTCAGCTCTCGTGACGAATATCTCCGTATGATTAAGGAGAGTCGTTAATGTTTGAGATTATTCCTATTGGATACCGTGTACTAGTTAAAAGTACATTGGAAAAGAAAACAAAATCTGGAATTATTCTGGCTGCCGATGAAAAAATGGAGGCTGGAGCTAAAGACAAAGGAACTATCGTTTCTTTAGGCTCTACAGCAGGACAACATCCTGATCTTCAATGGAGTAACTCGGTTAAAGTAGGGGATACTGTTGTATGGGCAAAATATGCTGGAAAGCAAATTTTTAATCCCGCAGACCCCGAAGGAATTTACATTCTTTTGAATGATTCAGATATTTTAGGAGTAATTAATGAGTCTGCTACAGAAGCTGCCTAACGAATTACAACAAACTGCTCAAGGTTACCGTCATTTTAGTTCGAGTGACCGGCAGTTTTACGAATGGGTTTCCGATGTTATGAATCGTCGGAACACACCTTATGAAGATACAGTTCTAGCTTGTTCCAAAGCTCTTCAAAGCTATGTAACAACAATTGAACAAGAGTATGGCAAAGAGGCTGCCCAAGATTTTACCAGATATACAGGTATAGACAAATTCTTTTCTATTGGAGAAAATAATGAGAGAAAGAACACTTAAAGATGTAGAGAAGCGCGAAGAGCGCGTTAAGCGAGTTTCAATTAATGGCTTGCGGGATATTCTGACAGTGGATATGGAGTTGAATCCTGATTTCCATTACTGTTGGGTGAATGACTATAACGTGCATAAATATACGCGAAGTGGTTATTCTTTTGTTGAACAAGTTAAGTCTGTTGGTGAAGATACCGCTAATCGGGCATCGCAAGTGGGTTCTAGAGTTAGTAAGGCAGTCGGTAACAATGTTACTGCTTTCCTCATGCAAATTCCTATGGAATACTACTTAGAAGATCAAAAAGAACTTCAAGATGCTGTCGCTGAACGCGAACAACTAATGCGACAGGCTAACAAAAATTCTGGGATGTATGGTGGAGTTTCAATCGAAAGAAAGTAATCTATACTTACAGCCAGAAAACTTTAATATTTGGAGATAATTAATGCCTAATATTTCTCGTCCTTCTGGCTTGAAGGCCGTCCGTTTTATTAGTGGTGCATCGTGGTCTGGTGAAGCTGAGCTTCATTACGTATCCGCATCTGATGCCACTGCTATTTATGTGGGCGATTTGGTACAGTTTGACACGACAAATCGTGGTTCTGCATCTACTGCACAATTTCCGGGTCTTCCGGCAATTAAGCAGTATGCTGCAGGTCAGACGAATGCTCGTGGGGTAGTTATTGGTTTCCTGCCGGAACCTGAGTTTAACCAAAATGCGTTTGCTACTTTGATGCGTAAGTATCGTGTGGCTTCGACTGAGCGTTACGCTTTGGTGGTGGTTGATCCCAATGTGGTTTTTGAAATTGAAGAACACGCTTCTTCTACAAAGTCTGTATCTGACATTGGTAAGAATATGGATATTGCTGTAGTGGCTGGTAACGTTAACGTGGGTGTTTCTCAAAGCACTCTGGCTAACGCAGCTTCTGCTACGACTGCCACTTTGCCTCTGCGACTGTATCGCTACAGCCAGCGGATTGGTAATGAAATTGGTCAGTATGCCAAATGGGATGTGTTGCTTAACACGTCTGATTTGAAGAATTCCACTGGCCTGTAAGGAGATAACTAATGTCTAGTACAATTAATACTGGTAGCTTTTCCAAAGCACTCATGCCCGGCGTTAACGCTTGGTATGGTGATGCTTATAAAGAGTACCCCGTAGAATATACGGCTTTGTTTGATACCTATAGCTCTCGTAAAGCTTTTGAAGAGGATATGGGTGTTTCTGGTCTGGGTCTGGCTCAGACTTTTGGTGAAGGTCAGTCTATCAACTATGATACGATGACTCAAGGGTTCTTGACTCGCTACACGCACGTGAAGTATGGTCTGGGATTCATGATTACTCGTGAAATGGTGGATGATGACCAGTATGACGTAGTGGGTCGCCAACGTGCTCGCGCACTGGCCTATTCTATGCGTCAGACCAAAGAAACGGTAGGCGCTAACGTTTACAACCGTGCTTTCAACTCTTCGTATGTTGGTGGTGATGGTGTTTCGATGATTAATACGGCTCATCCTAATGTGATGGGTGGTACGCAATCGAATCGTCCTGCTACTGACATTAACGTGTCGGAAGCTGCATTGGAACAAGCTTTTATTGATATTCAGCGTTTCAAGAATGATCGCGGTCTGTTGATTCAAGTGATTCCTCAGTCGCTCATTATTCCTCCGGAACTTGAGTTTGAAGTTAAGCGTATTCTGCAATCTGATGGACGTGTTGGTACTGCCAATAACGATGCCAATATCCTTAAGGGTATGGGTCTTTTCCCGAAGGGTGTTGCAGTTAATCACTATCTGTCGTCTGCTACCGCTTGGTTCATTCGTACAAATACCCCTGATGGTATGAAGTACTTTGAACGTATGGCTGATACGTTTGCGGAAGACAATGATTTTGATTCGGATGTGGCTAAATTTAAAGCGCAAGGTCGTTACAGCTTCGGTTGGACTGACTGGCGTTCTGTTTACGGTACTCCGGGCGTCTAATTAATTTTAGGTATCGCGGTAGATGTAACGGGTAGAGTTGAACGCACTACCCACCTATCTTTATAAAGGAAATTAATTATGGCACAAATTCCAAAACTTGCAACGGGTGTACCGGGTCGTCGGGACACGCATTGTTTAGTTTTTAATATTGCCCGTGGTGAAGCTATTTCTACAGTTCGTGCAACAATGCCTAAAGGGGCTATGCCTCTGTATGTCACAATTAATGGTAGCACTGGCAGTAATGCTGGTACTACAGCTACATTGAGTCTGGGTACTGCTGCTAATAACACTTACTTTCTTAATGGGGTTAGTGTTCTTGGTGCGGCTGGTGTAGGTCAAATTACACCCACTTCGTTGACAAATTGTGGTAAAGCTTTGACAGCAGATACTGTTATTACAGCAGGTTATGCCGAGTCCGGCACAGTTTCAAGCACTGGTGGGCCTTGGACTATCGTGATTGAATATACACGGCTTGGGCCGGGTGAATACAATACTTCCACTGGTTTAGTGGTTCAGTAATGTGAAAAGGGGAACTTGCTTCCCCTTTTTTTGGCTTTTATTTAAAGGAACCTTATGCGTCCCGTTTCAATTACTGTAAGTTCTATAGCCGCTTCCCAATGGATTCCAGTGGACTATAGACAAGCTCCCTTTTCTATTGGATTTGGAGCAAAGATTAATAGTGGTACGGCTACTTATACCGTGCAACATACATTTGATAATGTATTAGACCCTACAGTTACTCCTGTAGCGTTTAATCATCCTACTGTCGCTGCAGCTACGGCTAATGCTGATGGTAACTATGCTTTTCCTGTACGTGCGATTCGTTTGAATGTTACTGCAGGAGCTTCTCCTAACGTCACATTGACTATCCTCCAAGGAAATCATTAAAATGCCAATCAACCTAGGGGTATCCGTTTCTCCAAATAATAGTGTTTTTTTAAACTACCTTACTTCTAGTGTAGAGCTAAAATCAAACGCAAATTCTTTTACGCCGAGTCAACTGTCTGGATTATCCCTTTGGTTGGATGCTAGTAATGCTGCTAGTATTACACAAGCTTCTGGAACTGCTTCCCAAATCAATGATTTATCTGGAAATGGTCGTAATTTTACACAAGCGGTAGGGGTTTCTCAACCTAACGTGTTAAGTCCCGGTGATCCTTCTGGATTGGCTTTTACTACTTTAAAGTTTGATGCTGCCAAAACAATGTCAGCAACTTCTTTTAATGTGACTGGTACTGGTGTATCTATTTACATGGCTTTAAATATGTATGGTACAGGCTCAGCCACGTTTGGTGTGTCTCAATATACAATTGCAGACCAGTATTTTGGCTTGGTAGGTACTACACTATTAGCTTTTAGTCCTACAGGTACAGGTAGAGTTCGTTCAGTTTCTGCAACTGCTTCTGGTAAGCATGTACTTTCTTGTGTGGCTACTTATGGCGCTACAGCAACTCATTTACGTCAGGATGGTACAGAATTAACAAGAGATTTAGATCAAGCACTAAATTCTCCTGCAACTATTTCTGTTATTAATCCAAATCCTGATGGTTCTGCTGCTATTGGAGAAATTATTGTTTACAATCGGCCTTTAAGTGACACAGAAGATGCTCAAGTTAGAGCCTACTTAAAAAGATGGGGTACTCCATAATGTACGTATTATTTAATACTTTACAAGAAGCATCTGCTTTTGTGGATGCTTGTAACACTCTTTTTAATCTTCCAGACGAGAATCAAACATCTACTTATACAACAATAGAACCTACTCTTTTAGGACATTTTATCTGTGTAGTAGAGGATTTTAGAGGAATTTCTAAAGAAGAAATTTCTAAAGGACTCTCTTTATATTCTCTTGCTGATTTAGTTGCTCTTAAAGAAAAACCAGAACTTCCGGTGCATTTACCATGAGACATACTAAATGGATAAATGGGGATTGGAATGCTATTTGTCAATCTTGTAATAGGCAATTTAAGTATTCTCAATTACAAAGGCGATGGGATAACTATAAAGTTTGTGCAAAATGTTGGGAACCTAAACCAGAAGCATTTCAAAAATATACTGTTATAGAACGAAATGTAACTAATTGGGTTAACGCTGATATCATTATTCCAGCTTCTTGTACTTTTATTACTAGGCAGGCTGTGGCAGGAGTAGGGACTGCTGGTTGTATGGTAGCAGGATTAGATCAAGGATATAGATAATGGCGGCTTTATCAAATTTTGTGGATGGTACTAGTAAAGTACTTTCTACATGGTTAAATCAAGTAGACGTATTTGTAAATACTCTATTTAATGGGGCTACAACGCCTACACAAGCTCTTACTGCATTAGGTGCTACTACAGTAGGGCAAAGTGTTTTAACAGCTATTAATGCAGCAGCAGGGCGTACTGCCTTGGGTTCTACCACAGTAGGGGATGCTTTGTTTATAGCTTCTAGTGCTGCTAATGCTAGAACAACTATTGCTGCGGCAGCTTCTGGAACTAATACAGATATTACCTCATTAAATGCTCCGGCATTAGGGGCAGCTACGGCAACTACTCCCGCTACAGGAGATAGGTCTACTTTAGTTGCTACTACAGCAATGTTTACAAATGAGTTTCAAAGTAATTTAGCTACTTCTGGATATCAGAAACTTCCTAATGGTTTAATTAGAATTTGGGGTACTTTTACTGGTTCTGGTGGTTCTGCATCAGTAACTTATCCAATTACTTTTCCAACTGCCATTTATCATGTTTCTTGCCAATGGCATGATTTTAATACAGGACCTCCAAGTAGTCCTATGTACTCAACTTCTGGTAGTAGGGGATTAAGTTCTGCTACTTTTACTTATGGAGTTGGGGCTTCTACATCTGTTTCTGGAACTTACGAAATGGTAGGAAAATGATTTATTTTTCTAAAACTACAAAAGGGTTTTATGACCCTGAGATTAATACTAATCTTCCCCAAGACGCTGTTCAAATTTCTAATGAACTATATCAAACTATCCTTCGTGGTATAGAAAAGGGGCAGATAGTAAATGCAGATAATAATGGATTTCCTATTTTAACAGGGGAAATTGTAATTGTAAATGGAGCATCTTATGGCAGCATTTGAATCAGGTAGTGCAGGATTTGCTGCCTATACTTTTGGAATTGGTAAGCTTTTTACGTTGGGTTCGGCTCTTACAGGAGCCTTTTTGATGGCTATTTTTAGACCACCGAAAACTAGAAAAGAAATGTTCTATCAAGGAGCCGTTGCTCTTGGATGTTCTTTTTTGTTTGGGGATGCTGCTGTACAATTGGTGGCAAGTTATATCCAAAACGGGGTAAATGCTATTGCTATTCATGGTTTAGTGGGAGCATTGTCTTGGGGAGGTTTCGGAGGTTTGGCTGCATTTAGAGATAAACTCGGAGCAAAACCTATAGACGAAACTATTAAAGATGAACTTAAATCTTAAGTATGGCCTAATTCTCGTATCATTTATTCTATACACTTTAGGTGTTATTTGGGTAACTAATCGTGTAGTTGATTATAAATACACTAAAGAAAAGCTGGATATAGTTACCCAAGTACTAGACACTAAAATAGATAATGATAAAATTGCTGCAGACGTATCTAAATTAGTAGAAGAATCTATTAACACATATATGTCTAAATCAAAGACAATTACGAAAGAAATTCAACATGAGGTTTTTACTAATCACGTTTATACTGACTGTAAGTCTACTGATGGCATCGTGCAGCAGTACCAACGTAAACTCGATAGTCAGTAAACCACAAGAAGATTTACTTACGGAATGTGTTAAAATTTCTAAAGATGGAGATTTAAGTACTTTTGGTGGCGTATGGTTAAAACTGGATGAAGTTACTGACCAGTATATTATCTGTGCAAAACGACATAATGCTTTAGTAGATTTTATAAGGAAACAAAAATGAGTTCAACATACACTGCTACTAGAGATACCATTATTGCTGGTGCATTAAGACTAGTTAAAGGACTTGCTCAGGATGAGACTCCTACAGCCGGACAAATTACAGAAGCAGCAGATGCTTTGAATTTGATGCTTAAAGGTTGGCAAGGAATTGGGGATCAATTGTCTGCCCGTAAATTTTATGCTTTAACTCATAATACAGCAGGAAGATGGGTTTTTGCTGAATCCGCCCCTAGTTTAAGTACTCTTCAAACATACTACAAATCAGATTTACAATCTACTGATTATGTATATGTTCCAATTGGCCGTCCTTTACAAATCTATAATATGTTTGCTAGGGATAATATTAATGGAACACAGTATGAAGTTAATCTGATCCCTAATAAAGATTTTCAATCTTTAAATCAAACAGCAACTGCTGCTGGTGAGCCTAATCAATATACGTTGTACAACTACAATACTTTTAGTGTTCTTCAAGCATTTCCTAGACCTAGTGCCGATACAATTGCAAATAAGTCTGTAATTATGTGGTACAAGCGTCCTATAGAAGACCTATTGACTTCCTCGGACATTCCAGACTTTCCTTCTGAATGGCATGAAGCAATCAAGTATGGGTTAGCTGTGCGACTAGCGGCAGAATATAGTTTAAATCCTAATGATAGAATGGCATTAAAACAAGATTTTAATTTCATTTACTCTGAGGCTTTAAATGCAAATAATGAAGGTACTTCTTTATACTTTCAACCAGAATTAAGAAATAGATAATGGCACAACAACAAGTCCAACAATATGAAAGAACATTTACATATCCTGTTGGGACTATGTATAGTGTGTCTTCTAGTATTACTAATGGGATGGTTGTTTCAGATCAAAACAAAACTCTTAAACAAGAGTTTAAGTCTTTGACGCAACGACCTTCTCTTGGTTTATTTACAGGTACTATTAATCCTTGGGTTAGTTCTACAGAACTAATTTTACTTTGTCAAGATATAAAGAAAACACAGAGCACTAGCTCTGCTGTTCAAAAACTTACCCTTATTGTTACTAGAGATACTGGTAATATAGCTAGGTATTACATACTAACTTCTAGTACTTCTTTAAGTTTAACTGATGCCACTATTACTTATATAGGCAGTACTCCTACTACTGCTCCGGGGGCTAATGTAGAATCTATTGATCTTTTAGATTATCCATTTGATAATCAATATGTGTATGTTACTTTAGGTAGTTCTGGGTATTTGGTTAAAATTGATATTGGAGCCCTTACATTAAGTACTGTGGCATACACTTCTTTTGACCCCGGAGTTAAACTTGTTGGTACAACAGAATTAGATGGGTATGCTTTTTATTTAAACACCGATAATAGAATTTATAATTCTACCCCCGGAGTATACCAAACAGTACTCTCTACAGATTATATCACTCCAGAGTCGTTTGCTGATACTGCTATTTTTCTTGGTAGAATTAAAAACTATCTTGTTGCTGTAAGCACAAATAGTATTGAGTTTTTTTATACTACTACTCAAGTAACAGGAAGTCCTTTAGCTCCTGCTAAAGAATATGTAATTACATCAGACAGTCCTATTCTTCGTGGTTCTGTGGCGATTATCAATGATGTAATCTTTTTTGCTACTAGGGATGGGTTTTACAAAGTAGAGGGATTTAAACTATCCTCTATTTCTAGTATTGGGTTTAATGCTTCTGTACAAGGAACTTTAAATTCTGTTTACCTATATGCTCAAGGATTTTCTGTAGCTGATAAGGCCTTTTACAGTATTATTAAAGATACCTCTTCTATGTGGGTATACGATATTACAGAAGATATTTGGTATATTTGGTCTGGATTTAATTTTAGTTATACTAGAGCTATCTTTGCAGGTAGAGTACAAAGTATTTCTAGAACAGGTATTATGGGTTATGTGGACTCTGGGGTATCTAGAATTCGCCTTCGTAAATTTAATATACTGACTACTCAAGGTGGTTGGGACGAAACTACCACAGGCAATAATTATTTTACAACTTCTGTAAGCCACACTAATATTGATTTAGGTGAGCAAAAACTCAAAGTAATTAAGGAGATTGACCTTGTTCCAGATACTTCTTACAATGGGTATGCAGCCCCAACTACTAATATCACTTATAACATTAGTCTTGTAGATGGGGATTCTACAACTAGAACAATCACTAGAACTTTAAGTTATAGCCCAAGATACTCTTATTTTTACACTAGAAAATTAGGTTCTTGGATGAATCCTAAACTTAGTATCAGCTTTAGTGGTTCTACTACAAATGCAACACGAGTATTTATTAAAGAAGTGTCTGTATCTGTAATTACTGGAACTGAATAATGTCTGCAAAAATATTACTCCCGCCCCCTATGGGGGCAGAACCTTCTATTTGGGCACAATGGTATAGTGCCTTTAGTCGTTTTGTAAATGATTATTTAGCAGGGGAACCCCAAGTATTTACTCCAGTATTTACTAATTTAACCACTGCTGGAAGTGTTACTACTAAAGGTTGGTACTATAGAGTGGGCTCTATTGTAAAGTTTTATGTAACTATTACTACCTCTGGTGGTGGTACTTCTCAATCAAACGCTGGTGTTACTACAATGAATCTTCCTATTACAGCAGCGTTTATAGATGCTGGTAGCGTGTCAGATTCCACAGCTAATATCTATATTGGGGGAGCTACTCTAAGTTCCAGTACACAGAAAATGTATCCTCCTTCGTGGGGTCCAACAAGCAATACGATTGTTTTAACCGGGCTGTACACAGCAGCATAATCAAAGGATATTTATGGCAGACACAATGGATGGATGGGATTTTTTAGCACATCCTACAGTAGCTCAATTTTATCAACAAGGGGATGCTGGATATACTGGTGGATATGGTACTCCCGGTGGCCCGCAAGCAGACCTTAGCTGGCAGTCTTCTCCCGGTGTAACAAGTAATTCCTATACTGACCAAGATGGCAATCTAGTTACTAATTGGAAAAATGCTCAAGGGCAATACTTGCATCCATACACAGGACAAGTAGTAGATACTTCTGGTGGAAGTGCTTTAGGAGATTTGGCTAACATTGGTATGATGATTGGTGGAACTTACCTAGGTGCTCAAGGTATTGGTGGTGCTTTAGGTGCCGCTGGTGCTGGCAGCGCAGGTGTAGCTCCGTCTGTTCCTTCTATTGGGGAAGCCGGTTGGGGTGCTGATCTAGGTATGGATACTGGTACAATAGGAAATGCTGCTGCACCTTCTATGGGGTCTGGTGTTGTTCCTAGTTCTACTAGTGGTACTGGCCTTAGTTCTTTAGTAAATAATCCTAATTTTGCTAAGTATGCAGGTTTAGGTGTTCAAGGCCTTCAATTACTTGAAAATAGGTCTAATGCAAATAGACAACAAGCAGCCAATGACCAACGTAATAGTTTGATTTCTAATTACATTAATAATGAGAATGCAAATCGACAAAAAGCTATTGACGCATACACTAATCTAGATGTAACTAAAACTCCTGATTACAATAATGTAATGGATTCTGTGTATAACAAACTATTGAGAGAAGACGCTGTTGGTGGTAGAGTAAGTAACCCAATTAATCGTCAAGCAGCTCTTACAAGAGCAATGGCAGATTGGGGTACTAGTTACAAGTCAAACCTTTTAAAAGCATATTCTACTGGTGGGGCTTCTCCTAGTGTTATTGGAAACTATGGTACAAACCAAGTGCAAACCAATTACACTAATCCTATTGGTACTGCTGCTGGTATTGCCACTGGATTAAAGACTTTAACTGATCTTTGGAAGTAATATGGATTACGCAACAAACGTACAAAACCCAAACCCCGGTCTACAAGGGTTGGTTTCCGGTATTCAGTTTAATAATATGCTGGAAAATATTCCTAAGAATAATAATCTTGCGGATATTGCTAGACAAAAGAATCAATTGGAACTAGACCAACTTGTTGCTTCTCAACCGGGGTTGTTAGATCAAATTAAAGCCAAGAATGCTTTATATGGTGCTGATGCCTCTCCAGAGGCTATAGATCAAGCTGTAAAAGCTCAAGCGGCTAGTAGAGAGGCTACCCTATATAAGAATCGTTTAGCGGCTTCACAGGCCTCAGATTCTCTTATTAGACAACCTATTGAGGCACAAAATAGTTACACAAAAGCTTTAATTGAATCTCAAGATATTACTGATGGTCAATTAAAGAAAGCTATTCCAATGCTTCAAATAGCCGCAGAAGTATCTAAAAATCTTCCTCCTGATGTAGCAAAACAAGCAATCGCTCAAATTTTAACAGATCATCAAATAGGGCAAGACCATCCATTTTTTAAAGGGATTGCTTCTAGTTCTAATCCTTCGGAAACAGTTAAAACTTTGTTTGATGCCTTTTCTAGTGCCTATGAAACTAGACAAGAAAAAGCAGCTCAAATAGCAGCTAATGCAAAGAAAGCTGTTGAAGCAGTAAAACAAGAAGGAGCTAATAAACGTGCAGCAATGAAGGGTTCTGGAGTAAGTGTAAAAACACCTAAAGCACCCACTACAATAGATGCGGCTATGATTGAACAAATCAAAAAGCTTCCAGAAGAACAGCAAGCTGCAGCATTAGCTAACTATGCAACACAAGTAATGCAAAATAAAGCTACGGCTGGTAAACCTGATGCAAGAGGGCAAATGACTCCTGTAGTTCCGATTACTCCTCCTCAAAACTCTGGTGGAGCGTTACCTACTTTAAGTGTTTCAGATAAACGGGCAGCACTTAGAGAATTACTTAAATAAGGACTTTTATGGCTGATTGGATTGACAATCTATCTGATGATGAAGCAGATGCTTTATACACTTTTAAAACAAAGGGAGTTGACGCTTTATCTGACCCACAGGTAGAAGTACTGTACAAGTACAAAGACCAATTAAAAGGTCAGCCTAAAACAACTTCTTTTGCAGAAGACTTAACCAAAGGTCTTCAAAGAGGGGTTGGTTCTGTTCGCCGTGGTTTAGATATTGCTGCTGGTGGTTTAGCAACTGCTTTTGGTAATATTGATTCTGCGGATAAAATTTATAGCCAATCTGATGCTGATTATCAACAATTACTTAAAGACACTGCTCCTAGTGGTGAACAAGGATTAGCTGGTAAGATTGTAAGTGGGATTGGTAGTACTGTACCTGTTGTAGCAGCTTCTATGCTAGGGGGTGCCCCTCTACTTGCAGCCACTGCCGGTATGCAGGCTATTCCTACTGGTGCTGATTTAGTTAATCAGGGGGTAGATGCTTCTACGGCAGGAAAAGTTGCTGCTGTTCAAGCAGGAGCCAACATGGTATTTGGTACAGTTCCTTCTATTGGGGTACTGGCTAAAAATCTGTACTCCATTCCTGCAGGTGCTGCTGCAAATGCTATTGCTGGTGGTATTGCTGATTCAGCTTCTCAAATAGCATTACAACGCGCTGGATATGAAGAGCAAGCCAAACAATTTAATCCCACTGATTTAAGTAACCGTGCGGTTGATGCAGCAATTGGGGCTCTCTTTGGAATTAAGATTAAATCTACTTCTCCTCAAGTTGGAAGAAATGTTTTACAAGATGTTATCCGTCCTGAAAACTTAGACAAAATCAAAGACACTGATAAAGAAGCTTTTATTGGGGAACTTGTTACACAACATATGCTGGCAGAGCAAAGTGTTCGGGAAGCTCTTGTAAATGAAGAAGCTACTCGTCAGCATTTAGATATTGCTCCAGAGGGACTAATCAAAACTAAGACTGCTCAAGAACGATTGGAAGAAGGCTATCAAGGAATGTTTGAAAAACGAGTTGCTTCGTTTTTTGAAAGAATTGGTAATCAGATTGCTGGTAGAGAAAGTGAGTTTAAGTCTGACGAAACTGGTGCTCGTTCTTTAGCTGATGATTTAAAGAGTAAAGTAGAAGAGGCAAATGCAAAGTTGACAGAACTTTGGAATGCTGCTCCTAACAAACTTTCTCCTAAAGTATCCAAAAAGACACAAGAAGAGTTTCAGAAATGGATTCAAGACAAACAAGACTACCAAGAAGTTCTAGGAGAAGTAAAAAAGAGCATTGAAGAAAATGCTGCTAATCTTACCAAGGCAGATCAAGAACGTGCTGCTAGGACTTTAAGTAGGTTAGAAGAAGATTTTCCTGAGTTGTTTAATGCACAATTCAAAAAGATTTCTCCAGAACCAGAATTAGTTCAAGCTAAAGACACTGTTACGGCAACTAAAACTTTTGCTGATAATTACAAAGCTACGATGAAAGAAGCTTTGTCTGCTATTCAACAAGAAATGGAAAGCCGTGGTAAACCTTTATTCCAATCTTTTGAAGATTTTTCTAATAGACTTCCTCCTGAATACTTACATAAAGCAAATGAACTCTGGACAGATGTTTTAGGAAACACTCTTCCTAAAGAACTTAAAGACATTACTCCTCAAGAAAAGGAACAGTTAGTTCTTACAGAACTCAAAAAGAAAGATAATCTTTCTAGTGAGTTTCTAAGTAAATTTGGTGATAGAGGTATTCTTGATATTTCTAATCAACGTATTGAAGACGCAATCCAAAAAACTCTTTCAGATACTCAAAACTCTGTAACTGGTGTTACAAAGAAATTAGTGGGCGGTGGACAGATGTTGGGGTTGTTGAAAAACAATCCATTACTTCGTGCTTTAGCAGATCGCTTTAATGGTGCAGAAAGACTTTCTTCTGCTGCTGTATACCGTGATTGGACACTTAATCTGTCAAAGCGTTTCCATGAAATGCCTAAAACAGATGCTCGTCAAATCATGGAAGTAATGCAACAGAATGAAGGTAAACGTTACCTTACTGATGCTGAACTTAGAGAACTTGGTTTTAGTGAACAACAACGTGGGTTTTATCTAGAGACTCAGCGAGTCTTTCAAGACTGGTTTAAAAAGATTAATGATACTCGTGTCGCGGCTGGAATGGAAGCATTACAACCTAGACCCGGATATTTTCCTTCTCGTTGGAGAGGGGATTTTTACATTAAAATTTTAAACAAAGATGGGGACTTGGTTAAACTAGTAGATTCAAATAATAAGCAAGACTTAAAACTTTTAGTAGACCGTTTAAAAATTGAAAATCCTAAGTACAAATACGGAGAAATAGAGCAACGTAAAACTCGTCGAAACGATACCAGTGTCTACGATGGTATGGATATTCTAAAGAATATGGCCGAAGGAGAAGAAGCTGCTAAAATTTCTGCTTTAATAGAACAATATTCTAAAGAACAGTTCTACAAAAAGGGTGGTTTTGATAGGCACTTTAACCAAAAGAAAGGGATTGAAGGAGCCTATTTAGATAAAGAGGGACAGCTAGACATTAATAAAATGTCAAAGGCATTGGAACTTTATATCAACCAAGCAGCTAAATGGGTAGAGTTTCAAGCACTTAATACTGATATTCAGAAAGTAACTAACAACTCCAAACTACGTTCGGCTAATCCTACTCTTATGCGATATGTGGACGACTACATTAAGTTAAACTTAAATGGTCAAGAAGCTATAAATAAAGCATCTAAGGTAGATGAAGGAATTACTGAAATGTATTCCTACATTAGCAACAAATTGGGGTTTGGTGAGAAGGGAGCTGCTGGTGTTCGTCAAGACATTCAAGGAGCAAAAAACCTTATCACTAGAAGTATGTTGAATTGGGTTAATCCTAAATTCCTATACTCTCAGTTTATTCAGCCTTACACTGCTATCGCTCCTATGCTTTCTTTTGTAAAAGCTAGATTTCCAGAAGCAAACCTTTCTCTAGCTATGGCTAGATCAGCAGAAATCTTTTTAACTCCTTCTAAAGAGAATTTAAATTCTTTTAATAGAGAAGCTTTTGATTATGCTAAAAAGAATGGTTTGATTGAGTCTGACTTTGAAAATCTTTCGGAACATACCAAAGGATTCTTTACAAAGGTGACAGGTGAGGATATGGTGGTTAAGTTTGAAGAGCGTGGTAGAGCTATTGTTTATATGACATTAGCAAATGCTCTTAGAACAGTTAAAGTAGATGGTGAATCTATTCCTAGAGACATTGTGTACAAGACTGCCGCCAACTTAACTGACGTAGCTTTGGTAAATTATCGTCCCGGTGAACGAGCAATGATTTACCATAACCTTGGATTGTTTGGTAATTTAGCATCTGGTCTACAAACCTTTAAGCATAACGATTACGGTCAACTTGCTTTATACACTAAAGAGGCTCTTCAAAATAAAGCTTTTGCTCCTATGGCAATGTCTTTAATCATGAAGGTAACTGTTGCTGGTGCTACAGGTATGTACGCTTTTGATGATGCGGATAAATTTCTTAAGATTGTTTCTGATGGAAAGCTTAGCCTTAAAAGAATGCTTTTGGAAATGCAAGGGAACAAAACCTTTACTGATTTTGTAACTTATGGATTACCTTCTGCATGGGCAGGCGCTGATTTAAGTTCTACTGTGTCTTCGTCTAGATTTGCTCCTGATATGAAGTCTACTGGTATTATGGATATGCTGGCCGCAGTTAATCCTATTGCTGGAAAGATCATTGACGTTGGAGTAGAGTCTACTAGAGCTGCTAAAACTTTACTCAAGGAAGGTGACCTAACCTCTCTTGATAAAGGACAATTGGCTAAAGCTATTCTCCCACAAGGGGTAGCTCAAGGTGTTGCTGATTTATACTTCAATACTAAAGGAAATACTGTGTATTCACCTAGTAAAGATGGAGTTAATGTTAGAACCCAAATTCCTGCCGATCAATCCTTCGATAGAAATATTATTAAGAGTTTAGGGTTTTCTCCGTTAAGAGAAACTAGAGAATCATCTAGTGCTTTTGAAGCACGACTGTTACAACAAGCACAGAACACTCAAAAGAAAGATATTTTGAATCGTCTGGAGAGACTTTCTCTAGATGGTAAACAAAATACTATTGCTTATCAAGAACTATTTGATAAGTATGTAAAATTGGGGGGTGATGCTCAAAGCCTAGGTAAAAATCTAGTTAAAGCTTACAACCAAAGTCCGTTAGATCGTGCTGTACCCTCTAAGGGATACACTCGTGGTAACACAGAGGTTATGGATTTGAAAAATACTTTTAAACAGAATGTGGATCAAAAATGAATACTTCTGATAATGGACTAGAGTTTCTAGAAGATGTTGAGGGTGTTTGTTTAAAAGCATATAAGGATGGTGGGGGTGTTTGGAC
>Ga0213919_1000206_pt1 | contig 30514 bp, 27 predicted proteins | sample McNCre317MG_FD_161056 | JGI IMG/M metagenome (GOLD analysis project Ga0213919, IMG submission 161056) | Freshwater microbial communities from McNutts Creek, Athens, Georgia, United States - 3-17 MG | ecosystem: Environmental > Aquatic > Freshwater > Creek | place: USA: Georgia | collected... | reverse complement strand
TCGCCTTTAGTAGGGCCTGTTCAAATCCGGCAACGTGGGTGCCGCCCTTAGGCGTAGAAATAATGTTTACGTAGGACTTGAGTTCTGTGTCGTAGCCGGTTCCCCAACGAACGGCAACATCAACGGCACATTCACGCTCTACCTCACGAGAAACCATGTTTCCCGACTCGTCTAGAACCGGAATTGTTTCGGTGAATTTTCCTAGGCCACTTAATCTCCAGGTAGAGGTTAGGGGTGAATCCTTGGCAAGAAAATCCGCATACTCAACAATGCCGCCTTGATAGCGGAATTCCTGATGCTGGCGTTCGGGTCCACGCTCATCCGTGATTCCAATACCTAGGCCAGGAACAAGAAACGCAGTTTGTCTTGCACGTCCGACTAATTCGTCCGTTGAAAAGAAAGCATCCTTGATAAAAATCTGAGGATCAACCCAATATCGAACTCGAGTTCCCGACACTGATTTCGCAACTTTGCCGATTTCTCTCAGCAACGAGCCGTCTTCGAAGGGTTTGAATGGGTTAGTCGGTGCTATTCCGCTTCGGTCGTCGAAAATACCCGGCTCTCCACGCCTGAATGACATCGCGTAAGTTTTGCCGTCGCGGTCCACCTCAACGTCTAACCTTTCGGAAAGCGCATTCACGACCGACGCGCCCACGCCGTGCAGTCCACCAGAAGCAGCATAGGACCCTGAGCCAAATTTACCGCCGGCGTGCAGCTTGGTGAATACAACTTCGACGCCGGTCAGTCCCGTCTTCGGCTCGATGTCTACTGGTACACCACGAGCCTTGTCGCGGACCTCTACCGAATTATCTTTGTGCAGGATTACATCGATTTGATTTCCGAACCCAGCCAAGGCCTCGTCGACTGAGTTGTCGATGATTTCCCAGAGGCAGTGCATCAGACCGCGTGAGTCGGTCGAACCAATGTACATGCCAGGACGCTTGCGAACCGCTTCGAGTCCTTCTAGGACAGAAAGATGGCGGGCTGAATAGTCAGAGTTAGGCACCTTGAAATGCTATCTGTGATCAAGCTAGAACCGCGGTTTGACACGGGTGGGACCAAAGGCTACGCAAATACTTCGCAGTTAGCGAAATCGTGGCGCAATTAGCAGCGCATTACCGTCATGTGTGGTCATATGTAATCGGAAGGGATTTGCAATGAATCAAGAACTTACAACCGAACTCGAAAACGACGAGATTTCGGAGAACACCGGTCTAACAGCTAATGATCGCTGTGACATTTGTGGAGCGCAGGCGTACATACGTGTCGAGCTTGCTGCAGGTGACTTGATTTTCTGCTCACACCACGGAAACGAAAAGCGTGCCCAGCTCGAGCCTGTTTCAATCGCCTGGCACGACGAGACTGCAAAGTTACTCGCTCGCTAGCTCTCGTTCAAGCTTCCAAATTTCACTGACTAGGTCGGCCAACTGGCCGGCCTTTTCATTTGGCAAAGCCGGCAAAGTTTGAACACCAGCACTATCGCAAACAAGTCTCAAAAGTCGCTCCACCAAGTTGCTATTGCGTGAGAGAACTGGTCCATGAAGCATGGTGCCAAACTGGTTTCCATTTCGGGCAAATGTCGGCAAACTCGATTCGGTGTTTACATAACCAAGAAACTCGGAACCTTCGAACAAAGTGATTTCAAATTTCGAGACTCGTGGTCCAACGACCGGAGCCTCGATCTCCGGGAAAAAACCCGAGTCCTTCAAGAGCTCGTAGCAGGAAGAAACTGCCAATACTGGAAGAGTGGCACCTGAGCGCTGGATTTCACCCAAAATCACCCGCACATCCGCCCGAATTTGATTCCAGGCAGCCGCAGAACCGTGGCCCATGAATAGGAAATCTAGATCTTTTAGGTCTTCCTTGGATTCAACTTTGATAGTCGCGAAATCAAGACCGCGCCAAGCGAGCTGCCTTTCCAAGACTTTCACATTGCCTTGGTCGCCATTCAAGTCGAGGTGCCCGGGGAACATTGTTCCGATTCGAATCGTCATCGCGTCACATCCTCAGGGTCTGTAAAGCCAAGAATTCGCCTAATTCTTCGCATGGCGTCTGCCGAGAATATGACGGTCTTAACACCACGACTAGGTTTAGGAAGGGCGAAAAAGTGGTTCAAAGCTGTTTCAAGATCCCCCTCAACTAGGCCTAGCGGTATGTCTTCATAAGCCAAACGCAGAGCGATTTCGGCAAAGTTGAATCCAGTCACGACGTCCGCATGAGTCAAGTTCTTAAAATCTACGGTCCATAGCCAGGACGGGTCGTGAACATCGCGGCCGATTGCAACCATTATCTGCTCGGGTTTCGTGATCAAATTATCCAGGTTGAGTTGAAAACTCATTGGGTTTTGAACCAGGATGAACTCGACATCCTCTCCCCCAACCTGTGCTATCTCGCCACGGGCAAACACTGGGGGAAGTTGGTCCAGGACCTGGGAGGCAAGTTCTGCATCGAAGGAATCCGCCAGGTAGGCCTTTGCAGAAGTCAAAGCGGCGATCGAATCTAGGGCGTAGTGAAGGCCACGATTTGGCAAAGAAAATTCGAGTTCTTTAGAACCTAATCTTGCCGTTGCTTGAAGCTCCGCCACCCGAATGATTTCGTTTTCAACTTTTGGCCTTGGCAACTGAGCAAGGTAGGTTGGCGCCGATCCGAGTCCGTGTTCTGTTTGTTTCAAAATGTCTGAGACAATCCCAAACCAGCTCAAATTGCAGCTAACTTCTGGCTCTAACATCACCGTATTTTGATCGTCACCGTTTAGTAGGACTGTGCCAGTTGTTCGTTGTGCCACTAAGGCGAGTTTTTGGCGTACAACCGCGGGGTCAACGAACCGATCCAGTTGGTCCTCAAGAACATTCAGAATTGTGGACTGTCGTGGCTTTATTCGCTTCGTTATTTCGGCAGCGTGACCCTCATCCATTTCAAGTATTGCGACATCGCCCGGAATTCGCCCAAAAAGATTTGATTTCTCAATTATTGCGGAGTAAAAACCCTGTTCGATATTCGCCGTGGAAGGATTCGTAAACACAGATTTGCCGTGCGCCCGAGCAATCGCGACGAGCATTTTTGTGGTTGTAGATTTGCCAGCCGAACCAGTAACAACTACAAGCCCATCTGTGAAGCTGTTCAATGTCTTCGCTAGCAATCCGGGAGCAATCTTGCTCAAAACCAATCCGGGTAAAGCCGATCCACCGCCTGGCCGCACTTTTCTGATCAGGGCTCTAGTAAGGCGACCGATCAGAATTGCCACGAAGTAGCGCAAATTAATTCTCTAAGTAGTCGCGTAACATCTGGGAGCGAGATGGGTGACGCAGCTTAGACATAGTCTTTGATTCGATCTGACGAATTCTCTCGCGTGTGACGCCAAACTCTTCACCAATTTGATCAAGGGTCTTTTGAACGCCATCGCCAAGTCCGAACCTGCTACGAATTACTCCGGCTTCACGCGGGTGAAGGGAGTCAAGAATTCGCTCGAGCTCACGCTGAAGCATCGTGAAACCAACTGCGTCAGCCGGCACAACCGCTTCGGTGTCTTCGATTAGGTCACCAAACTCGCTATCGCCGTCTTCACCCAATGGGGTAGACAACGAAATAGGCTCACGGCCGTATTTCTGAACTTCGACAACCTTCTCAGGTGTCATATCCAATTCCCGCGCTAGCTCTTCTGGAGTAGGTTCGCGGCCCAAATCCTGAAGAAGCTGTCGCTGAACGCGAGCAAGCTTGTTGATGACCTCGACCATGTGAACTGGAATACGAATAGTTCTCGCCTGGTCAGCCATAGCGCGAGTGATTGCCTGGCGAATCCACCAGGTTGCATAGGTCGAGAATTTATATCCCTTGGTGTAGTCAAACTTCTCTACCGCACGAATAAGACCCAAGTTACCTTCTTGGATAAGGTCAAGGAACTGCATTCCGCGACCGGTGTATCGCTTGGCCAGGGAAACAACCAATCGTAGGTTTGCCTCTAGAAGGTGGCTCTTTGCTCGTTGCCCGTCTTTGACTACCCACTTGAGGTCACGTTCTGCCTCGCGGGTCAACTTGGTCTCGGTTGCAAGCTTTTCTTCAGCAAACAGGCCGGCTTCGATGCGCTTTGCCAGCTCAACTTCGAGTTCGGCATTAAGAAGGGCTACTTTACCTATCTGCTTTAGGTAGTCCTTTACAGGGTCAGCGGTAGCCCCGGTAATTGTTGTGGTCTGAACCGGGATGTCGTCATCCTCGCGGTTCGAAAGAACAAGTGCTCCTTCAGGAACAACGATCTTCTCTTTATCGTCATCTTCGTTTTCGTCATCGTGCTCATCTTCAACGACAGTCAAGTCGATGGCTGCAGTAGCCTCGGCGACAATGTCCTCCACGGCGATGTCATCGACCTCGTCGATTTCCTCTTCATCTTCGTCGATGCCCTTTGAAGCTTTGATTGCCTTGGCTGGCTTAGACTTCGCTGCCACAGGCGCAGACTTTGTTGCCGTCGCCGGCTTGGCTGTCGATTTTGTTGGAGCCTTGGCTACCTTTGGAGCGGCCACGGTCGAAGCTGCTGCGGTTTTAGGGGCTGCTGCGGTCTTAGTGGCAGTCTTTGCCGGTGCATTCTTCTTCTCAGCAGTTGGCTGTGACTCGGCCTTTACCTTGGTAGTCGTTGCCTTAGTTGCAGTTGCCTTTGGTGTGGTCTTAGGTGTTGCAGGAATGATCGTTGCTTCTTTCTTAGTCGGTGTTTGAACCCCCGAAGTTTTGCTTTGCCCCGCGTGCAACAGATTAGACAGGAAGCCGCGCTTCTTACCGTCTTCGTTATTCTTAGCCACGTCTACCTCTCAGTGCCAGCACTTTGCTGGTCCGGGCATTACTAAGACCCATGTCAAATCCATTTCAAAATGGACGACTGGGTCTCTCAGCAATTATGCCACCAAACCGCCACATAAATGGTCGATTCGTTATATCTGTGTCATGTTGCGAGGTTAAAAGCAAGAGAATTCGCGAATCTATTCCCGAAATCTTGAATTAGCACTGGTTAATCGGAATCTTCGCCCGAGTTCTTTCTGCGGCTTGCGAGGTAATCCTCCAGCTCTGCCGCAATTTCATCGGCATTTGGAATTTTGCTAGATGGTTTGCTGATCGGTGCCAAATTAGCACCGCCACGTTCATTTAGGTAACCCTGCTCAAGGTTAGCAATCATGCGGGACAGCTCCTCATTGTCTGCAATCTGCCCATTGAGCTTAGTTAGGAACCGCTCCCCCTCATCCCTGAGATCGTCAGTTGGAAAAACCAGCCCAGTAGCCGCTGAGACCTGCTCAAACGCCATGACCGCCGCTTGAGGATATTCACTTTCACTCAGGTAGTGCGGCACGAGCAGTACATACCCGGCTGTTGGAACCTCGGCTGCCGCCAAGCGGAATTCGAGGAGGTGTAAAACGTTTCCGGGAACCTGAGTTTGAGGTCGCCATTCCGAAGTGTCTTCAATGAGATATTTTCGATTACCTGACACAGTTACGCCCACAGGACGGGTGTGTGGAATTGGGAATGGAATGGAGTGCACCCAGGTGAAATCGCTGACTGCATAGAAATCTAGGATGAAGGTCATTGCGTCGGCAAAAGCTTCCCAGCGGAAATCCGGCTCATAACCATGAAGGTAAAGGAAGGGCTGCCGAACTTCATCCCAAACGAGGTAGATTCCGAGCACAGGAGGGTCATACGACTCGATGTGGTCTTTTTCAAAGAACATTACGGGTCTGCGGGATCGATAATCGAGAAGCTCATCGTTGTTGAAACTGATCAGCAACTTGTGTTCCAAATTGCCGAATATTTGATCTGCAAATTGTGAAACGGTCGAGCCGGCATCTGTGAAGCCACTCAGCCCAGCAAGCATGTGTAAACCAAGGGTCACTTCTGTGTCCACATCGTGGATCGTGAAAAGGTCTTGAGGCTGAAGCATGTCTAAATCCTAACCCTCGATAGTGGCGCGTAGCATGGTGCTATGCCTGCTATCAAGCTCTCAACCCAACCATCTGGTCTTTCACCTAAGAAAGGTCAAGTAGTTGTTATCGGCCTGAAAGATGCCGACAAGAAAGTACAACTAATTTCACACCGATCCGATTCCCAAGCCCTTGATGGGCTAGACCTGCAGTCATTGGGTTGCTCAGGGGCCTTCGAAAAGTTGACACTTTTGCCCGGCGTAGATGGGCAGGTCTTTGCCCTTATTGGAACAGGAACCGAAGAGTTGGACGAGGATTCACTGCGGGAATTGGCTGGTTCTGCGGCTAGGTCACTTCAGCAATTCGAAACGATTATTTTAGATCTGCCTAGCGATGATGCACAGGACGCGGTTAATTTGCTTGAAGGAGCGCTTCTCGGCCTATACCGATACCGTGGACCACACGAAGATTCGGCAAAACTGAATAAGACCCGCGCTCAGGTTTCTCGAATTGTTGTTATCACCGAGCATGAAGTGCCAAAGTCAGCCATTCAACGTGCCGAAATCATCGCGGACGCAACAAATCACATCCGGGATCTGGTGAACACACCCCCGAATCACCTCTATCCGTCTAGTTTTGCCGACAAGGTCAAGGCATATCTCGCAGAGTCAAACCTCGACGTTGAAGTTATAGATGAAAAACAGTTAAGGAAACAAGGTTTTGGTGGCCTAGTGGCCGTTGGCCAAGGGTCAATTCACCCGCCACGGCTTGTAAAAATAACCTACAACCCGAAAAAAGCTTCAAAGCACCTGGCACTAGTCGGTAAGGGAATCACTTTCGACACTGGGGGAATTTCTATTAAGCCTTCTGCATCGATGGTTGGAATGAAGTACGACATGGCTGGCGCTGCTACTTGCTACCAAGCCATCGTTGCAATCGCTTCGCTAAAGCTCCCTATTCGAGTTTCGGCATATCTATGCCTTGCGGAAAACATGCCATCCGGTTCGGCTTTGAAACCGAATGATGTGATCAAAATGCGCAACGGTAAAACGGTCGAGGTGTTGAACACAGATGCCGAGGGAAGGCTCGTGTTGGCCGACGGCTTGGCTCTTGCTGTCGAAGAGAAAGCCGACCTCATCGTTGACATTGCTACCTTGACGGGAGCAGCCCGCGTGGCGCTCGGTAATCGATACACGGCAATAATGGGCAGTGCCGACGCTGTTTCAACATTAGAAGCGGCTGCTTTTGATGCCGGTGAGCTTATATGGCACATGCCACTGCCAGTTGAATTGCGAAGTGCTCTCGAGTCGGATGTGGCCGATTTAGCGAATGCAAAAATTGGTTCCACAGCTGGTGGAATGTTATTGGCAGGGCTTTTCCTCAAAGAGTTCGTGGCCAGTAAAGAGACAAAAAAACCAACATCTTGGGCACATTTAGACATCGCCGGCACGGCAAATAATGATTCGAGCCCTTATGGCTATGTTCCAAAGGGTGCTACTGGCGTCATGCTACGAAGTTTGGTTTCCGTAGCGGAGGGTTTGAGCCACCAATCGACCCCAAATAATCAGTAGTAAACTTTTTTCTATTAGTGAACCTTTAAAGGGAGTAATTCGTGGCTGACCACAACTTTGACGTTGTAATTCTTGGTGGCGGAAGTGGTGGCTATGCAGCCGCACTGCGCTCAGCTCAACTAGGCAAATCAGTTGCCCTTATTGAAAAAGACAAGCTCGGCGGGACCTGCTTGCACCGAGGATGTATTCCGACCAAAGCTCTTCTGCACTCTGCAGAAATTGCCGACAACGTTAAAGAAGCCGCAAACTACGGCGTAAACGCTCAGTTCGGCTCAATCGACATGCCTCAGGTGAACAAGTATCGCGATGGCATTATTGACCGTCTTTTCAAAGGCCTAACGGGTCTTGTTGGCTCGAAGGACATCACAGTTGTTTCTGGTGAAGGCCGCCTTGTTGGACCAAAGACCGTACAGGTCAATGGCGATAACTACACCGGTACAAACTTGGTACTTGCTTCAGGTTCTTACAGCCGGTCATTGCCGGGGCTTGAAATTGGTGGACGAGTCATTACCTCTGAGCACGCGCTGCAGTTGGATTTCGTCCCCAACAAGGTCATCGTCCTTGGTGGCGGCGTTATCGGAGTTGAATTTGCCTCAATCTGGCGCTCATTCGGCGCCGAGGTAACAATTGTCGAAGGCTTGCCAAGCCTGGTGCCTAATGAAGATCCATCGGTTAGCAAGGCTCTTGAGCGAGCTTTCCGCAAGCGCGGCATCGATTTCAAGACCGGTGTCAGGTTCTCGGGCGTTGAGCAGCACGCAAACGGTGTTGTCGTATCGCTCGAATCTGGTGAAAAGCTCGAGGCTGAACTTATGCTCGTTGCCGTCGGGCGTGGACCAAACACCGCAGGGCTTGGCTATGAAGAACAAGGCATTCGCATGGACCGCGGTTTCGTTCTGACGAACGACCGTTTGGAAACAAACATTGCCGGTGTTTACGCTGCCGGTGACATCGTTCCTGGTCTTCAATTGGCACACCGAGGTTTTCAACAAGGAATCTTCATCGCCGAAGAAATTGCTGGTCTTAAGCCAGCTGTCATCGACGAAAGTGGCATTCCTAAGGTCACTTACTGTGAGCCTGAAATTGCATCGGTTGGCCTCACCACTGCGCAAGCAACGGAGAAGTATGGCGCAGACAACATTTCAACCTACGAATACAACCTTGGTGGAAACGGCAAGAGCCAAATTTTGGGCACTGCCGGCTTTATCAAGCTAATTCGCCAGAACAACGGGCCGGTCATCGGTGTGCACATGATTGGTTCTCGAGTTGGAGAACAAATCGGTGAAGCACAGCTGATCGTCAACTGGGAAGCCTATCCAGAGGATGTCGCAACACTAATCCACGCCCACCCAACCATGAACGAGGCCATTGGCGAAGCACACCTTGCTCTTGCCGGCAAGCCTCTGCACGCACACGCCTAAGAATTCAAAAAGTCCCACAAGGAGCAGTTAATGAGCGAATCAGTAGTACTTCCAGCACTCGGCGAGAGCGTAACCGAGGGCACCGTTACCCGATGGTTGAAGAAGGTGGGAGACTCGGTTGCAGTCGATGAGCCTTTAGTTGAGGTCTCAACTGACAAGGTTGACACTGAAATTCCTTCACCAGTAGCCGGTGTCATCGAGCAAATTTTGGTGCAAGAGGATGAAACGGTTCAGGTCGGAGCCGTGCTTGTAATTATTGGTGATGGCTCGGGTGCCGCCGCGGCTGCTCCTGCAGCACCAACTGCTCAGCCGGTGGTTGCTGAAACTCCTGCACCGTCAGCCGCTCCAGTTGCGGAGACAGCTCCAGTCTCGCCAGTTGTACAAGCTCCAGTTGTCGTGGCTCCTGTAGTTGCTGCTCCAATCGTTTCTGCACCAGTAGTCGCAGCCCCAGTAGTTACAGCCCCTTCAGCCCCAGTTGCATCGGCTCCGGTTGCCCAGGCTCAAAACTCGGCACCGGTTAGTGACGCAGGATATGTGACTCCTCTAGTCCGCAAACTTGCAAACGAATCTGGAATCGACCTTTCGCAGATCTCAGGAACTGGAATTGGTGGCCGAATTCGAAAAGATGATGTTTTGAGCGCGGCTCAAGCACCTGCAGCGGCCACTGCTACTCAATCGATTCAGGCACCAGCTGCCGTATACGTTCCGGGCGCAGCTTCTCCCCTACGCGGCACTACTGAGCCAATGTCACGCCTTCGTAAGGTACTTGCAGAGCGTGCGGTTGCGTCAATGGTTTCAACGGCACAACTAACGACCGTCGTCGAGGTTGATGTAACCAAAATTGCCCAGCTTCGCCAGCAGGTACAGCAGGAGTTTGTGGCAAAGTCAGGTGGCAAGTTGAACTTCATGCCATTCTTCCTTCTAGCCGCGGCAGAGGCTCTACGCGTGCACCCGAAGCTAAATGCAACCATCGATGGCGAAAACATCGTTTACCACGGAAGCGAAAACATCTCATTCGCTGTTGACACCGAAAAGGGTCTCCTAACTCCGGTCATTCGTGACGCCGCAAGCCTCAACATTCTTGAGATTGCTCAGCAGATTGCTGACAAAGCCGCGCGTACCCGAGCAAACCAGTTAAAGCCGGATGAACTTGGTGGTGGAACTTTCACTCTCACTAACACCGGTTCACGAGGAGCGCTTTTCGATACTCCAGTTGTCTTCTTGCCTCAGGTGGCAATTTTGGGCACTGGCGTTGTTTCCAAGCGTGCAGTAGTTGTTACTGACGCTAACGGACAGGATGCGATTTCAATCCGAAGCATGGTTTACCTTGCACTCTCATACGATCACCGTCTAGTTGATGGCGCAGACGCAAGTCGCTTCTTGGTTGACGTAAAAGCAAGACTTGAAGAAGCCAATTTCGCTTCGGTCTTGGGTCTATAGGCGCAGGCTAAACCTAAGTATTAACTCGAGGTTAGTGAGTTTCCCGGTCCACGGACCGGGAAACTTCGCTTAACCGCCATCTGTCCCCTGACCTTACCCAAGTGGCCTGGAATGTAGCGCCGCCGCTAGATGCAGAGTCGCAGGCAATTTTTTCAAAAATGGTTCCACCAAGATCAACTGAAGAAATTATTGATAGGCGTGGATTTTTAAGATCTGAAGGATTCATGGTTCGTGAGATTAAATCCGTGCAATTGACGGGGTCGCCGGACTTTTTGGAATCAGATTCGTGGGGGCCAGATGAACTACTTCGAAGCGATTTAGACACACCAGAAATCGCTGCGCCAGGCTGGGACAAGCTACCGTTGCTCTGAAAACCAATTAACGAAGCGCATCCCGTGATTGCTAGAACAATTGCAAAGGCAAGAGGTTGTTTGGCCGACCTGGTGAAACTAGGCCGCCGAACCGGTGAGAAAGTTGCCTCCTGAGCTGAGGCAACTACCCAGTTTGTGGTTATCCGATTTCGTATAACCTCAGGAGCGAATCGTTTTGCCATTTTGCAAGTATTCTGCAGCGGCAAGGCGGAATAACTCGCAGGTTGAAATTTGTTGATACCTGATGCACGTAACCTCATGTGCACAAAGATTTAGAATTGCATAATGCCAGAATTTCTGACTGCCGGACTAGCACCAAATTTCATCGAATACAACGATGGATGGTCTTTGCAACGCGAAATTCACGCGGAAGTTGCATCTGGGGCTCGACCAGATACCGTAATACTTCTCGAACACTCCCCCGTTTATACCGCTGGAAAGCGAACCGAGGATTTTGAACGCCCTAAAGACGGCACTCCGGTTGTTGAGGTAGATCGTGGTGGCAAGATAACTTGGCATGGTCCGGGGCAGCTCATCGGTTACCCGATAATGCAGTTGCCACGACCTATTGATGTGGTTGGTTATGTTCGCTGGCTTGCGCAGGTTCTAATTGATTCAATAGCCGAATTTGGGCTATACACCGAGCGAGTACCAGGACGAAGCGGGGTTTGGGCTCCCCTTGGTGACGAGCATGTCAAAGTTGCAGCAATCGGCATACGGGTTGCTGAGCACACGACCATGCATGGCTTTGCGCTCAATTGCAATAACTCTTTACAACCATATGAAACGATTATTGCTTGCGGTATTCAGGATGCGACGGTGAGCACTCTGTCAATCCTGACCGGGCTTGAAATTACACCCGCGATGGCAGCCGAAGTTGTTCAAAAACACCTAAAACAGATTGGCAAGGTCGAGCTTTGACCCAAATTGAACCGAAGCCAGAGCGCAAGCTGCTTCGCATTGAGGCACGAAACAGCGCAGTGCCCATTGAGAAGAAGCCGAGTTGGATCAAAACCACGGCAAAGATGGGCCCCGAGTATCAGGCGCTGCAGTCTCTAGTAAAGACCGAGAACTTGCACACAGTCTGTCAAGAAGCCGGCTGTCCAAACATTTTCGAATGCTGGGAGGACCGTGAAGCAACGTTTCTCATCGGCGGCTCTCAGTGCACACGTCGGTGCGATTTTTGTCAGATAGATACCGGCAAGCCAGATAATTTTGACCCTGACGAACCTCGCCGGGTTGGTGATTCAGTAAAGCGAATGGCACTCCGTTACGCGACAGTCACCGGTGTTGCTCGCGATGACCTGCCGGACGAAGGCGCATGGTTGTATGCCGAAACTATTAAGCAAATTCACCGTCAATCGCCCGGCACCGGTGTCGAGATTCTTGTCCCAGATTTCTCTGGTAATCCAGAGTTACTTCTGAAAGTCTTCGAAGCTCAACCCGAAGTATTCGCTCACAACGTCGAGACGGTGCCACGAATTTTCAAGCAAATTCGCCCAGCCTTTACGTACGAGCGATCTCTCGATGTCATAACTCAAGCAAGAAATTATGGTTTGGTCACAAAATCAAACCTAATCCTCGGTATGGGAGAGACCCGCGAAGAAATATCACAGGCCATGCAAGACCTATTCGACGCTGGTACCGACATCCTCACAATCACGCAATACTTGAGGCCAACGCCAAAGCACCACCCCGTTTCGCGTTGGGTGAAGCCCGAGGAATTTGTTGAAATGAAAGAGGAGGCCGAAGACATAGGTTTTCTTGGTGTCCTCAGTGGCCCCCTAGTTAGAAGTTCATATCGCGCTGGTCGGCTCTGGGCCGCATCGATGGTCAAGAAGGGCCTCACAATTCCCGCTCACCTACAGCACCTAGCTGATGCCGCCGCCAAGGATGGCTTCAGTCAGGCCGTCTCGAGTTAGGCTTATCTAATGGCTAAAACAAACAAAGAACCTGGTCGCGTAGCACAACTGCTCAAGATCTATCAGATGACAATTTCTGCCGATCGTTCGGCTCTCTGGTGGGGACTTGGCGCGATAACCGCTGGTATTTTAATTGGTCTCACACTCGGCTTTTCCATCGGTGAGGGCAAGACAGTTGGTCTTGTCGTTTGGATTGTCACCGGCACGCTAATGGGTTTATTGACTGCGCTGATCATTTTGTCTCGTAAAGCCGAGCACGTGGCCTACTCCCGAATTGAGGGGCAACCGGGTGCAGTAAGTGCGGTCTTGAGATCTGCACTCAAAAGAGGATGGCGAGGATCTGAAGTTCCAATTGCCGTCAATCGAAATCAAGACGCCGTTTATCGTGCGATTGGGCCTGCCGGAGTTGTACTAATCGGCGAGGGCGTTCGAAGCCGAGTCCAACCGATGCTTGAGGACGAGAGGCGCAAGGCTCAGCGCGCGGTTCCAGGAGTCGATGTGAAGTTCATTTTTGTGACTCAGGATGCAGACGGCGTCAAACTAATGAAGCTCGCCCCGATGCTGCTCAAGCTCAAGCGAACTCTGAATCGAAACGAAGTCGCTGCAATCGACAAGCGCCTATCAGCCCTAGCCAACGCAATGCCAATTCCAAAGGGAATCGACCCAAAGCGCATGCGGGCACAGCACCGCTAAGTATCAACCAGTATCGCTAGATACGAACCAGTACGGTGTTTGCGGCTTTGTCGTGGAGACCGCGATTGTCGGCGTCCCAGATGGTAGCCGGGATAACAAGCAAAATCAGACCAATTCTGATCAGTGATCTCCATAGTCCGACGTATCCACCAGTCAGGGAACGCACCTGCAATTTCATTATGCGATGGCCGACGCTGTAACCAATGGTCGCTACCAGAATCCACTGTTGCAAGGCGAAAATAATCAGCGTTGCGGTTGAATTGCCGGCGAAGAATGCCTGAGAAACAATCATGGATAGCCCCCAATCGATGAAGAGCGCAGCCACTCTACGTCCGAATTTAGCCAGGCTACCACTGCCCGATTCTGGCAAACCAAGTCTCTGGCCGGCCCACTTCTGAGGTTTGTTCATGGGTTCAGACTAAACGAAAGTTTTTACATTCCCGAAACATCGATTGGACGAGTAAGCGGGGCCGATTCGCTAGACTTAGCTAGATGGTTTAAAGATGCCCATCCCACTCCAATTGAAGGGAAATCCCCTATGTTCAAGACTGCCTCAGAGGTCGTTGCATACATTAAGGAAAACGACGTAAAGTTCCTCGATGTCCGCTTCACCGACCTACCTGGTGTTCAGCAGCACTTCAACCTCCCAGCCGCAATGATCGATGAGCAGTTCTTCATCGATGGTCAGCTATTCGATGGTTCATCAATCCGCGGTTTCGCGTCGATTCACGAATCAGACATGCAGATCATTCCTGATGTGACTACCGCTTACTTGGACGCTTTCCGCGCCGAGAAGACCCTCATCATGATCTTCGACATCTACAACCCTCGCAACGGTGAGATCTACCACCGCGACCCTCGTCAGACTGCTCGCAAGGCTCAGGCATACTTGGCGAGCACAGGGATCGCTGACACCGCCTTCTTCGCTCCAGAAGCTGAATTCTTCATCTTTGATGACGTTCGCTACGAATACAAGCAGAACAGCTCAATGCACTTCATTGACTCGGATGAAGCAGCCTGGAACTCAGGCCGCGACGAGCGTGTCAACGGTCAGGGCGGAAACCTTGCTAACAAGACCCCATACAAGGGCGGCTACTTCCCTGTAACCCCAGTTGACAAGCACGCAGACATGCGCGACAACATCGTTCTTGAGCTGATTGCTGCTGGTCTAGAGGTAGAGCGCAGCCACCACGAGGTTGGAACCGCCGGCCAGGGTGAAATCAACTACAAGTTCGACACCCTACTTTCATCGGCTGACGACATCCTAAAGTTCAAGTACATCGTGAAGAACGTTGCAGAGCAGTGGGGCAAGGTTGCAACCTTCATGCCAAAGCCACTCTTTGGTGACAACGGTTCAGGTATGCACGTGCACATGTCATTGTGGAAGGAAGGCAAGCCTTTGTTCTACGACGAGTCAGGCTATGGCGGTCTTTCAGACATCGCTCGCTGGTACATCGGCGGTATCCTGAAGCACGCCCCATCACTGCTTGCGTTCACCAACCCAACCGTGAACAGCTACCACCGTCTAGTTCCAGGCTTTGAGGCTCCAGTAAACCTTGTTTACTCAGCTGGTAACCGTTCGGCTGCAATCCGTATCCCAATGACCGGTACAAACCCGAAGGCAAAGCGCATTGAATTCCGTGCTCCAGATGCTTCGTCAAACCCATACCTTGCATTTGCTGCAATGTTGATGGCTGGTATCGACGGTATCAAGAACCGCATCGAGCCACACGAGCCAGTTGACAAGGACCTATACGAGCTACCTCCTGAGGAAGCAAAGTTGATCCCACAGGTTCCTGGAAACCTCGAAGACGTTCTAAAGGCTCTTGAGGCAGACCACGACTACCTACTTGAGGGCGGCGTGTTCACCAAGGACCTAATCGAGACCTGGATTGATTACAAGCGTATTCACGAGATCCAGCCAATCGCGCTTCGTCCACACCCGTACGAGTTCGAGCTTTACTTCGGCGTCTAGTCGATAAATAGAAATGGGCCCCTATCGAGAAATAGGGGCCCATTTTTTATAACTGGATTGGACTCGAATTACTGCGCATAGAAAAGTCGCTCATACACGGCACGAGAACGTCTCGTAATTGCCAAATAATCCTCTTCAAGTTGCGAGGCGGAACCTGCAGGATACTCGAGAATGCGCGCCATGCCATCGAGTTGCTGGCGATCCGTAGTCAATACATCAGAGCGTTTATTTGCCCACAGAACCGCAGACGAGCGCACTCGTGACGCGAATGTCCAGGCCTCTTTCAAGACCCGAGCATCATGTTCGGCAATTAGCCCTTCTCTAATGCAAGCATCCAAGGCTTGCAGAGTTTTGGGAGTTCTAATGCTCGGGTGCTCATTTCCAAAACGCAATTGCATGAGTTGAACCAGCCACTCAACATCGCTGAGTGAACCACGACCAAGCTTGGTGTGTCTCCGAGGATCGGCTCCCTGAGGCAGTCGTTCGGTTTCCATGCGAGCTTTGATCCTGCGAATTTCGATGATTGCCTTCTCTGGCAGGTCTTTTGGATATCTGAATTCATTAATCAGTTCCAGAAAGGCAGCCACTAGAGCATCGCTACCGGCAATCGGTTTCGCTCTTAGGAGAGCCTGGGCTTCCCAGGTGTCCGCCCAGCGCTCGTAATAGGCGCGGTACGAATCGAGCGATCTGGCATTTGGGCCCTTCTTGCCCTCTGGTCTCAAATCCAAATCCAAATCAAACTCGAGAACCTGATCTGCCGATAACAACTTTATTTCTTGAATGATTCGCTCAGCTGTTTTTTGAGCGAGTTCTGGAATCACACCCGGTAGGGCCTCGTAAACGAACATGACGTCAGCATCCGACCCGAAACCAAGTTCCTCTCCCCCAAATCGACCCATTGCGATAATTCCGAAATCTAGTATTTCGCGAGGGTTATCCAATGAAACGCCCGAAACATCGAGCTCCATTACGACGTCAAGAATCCCACGGAGATAACAAGCGGTTAAGTCGCTAAGCCCCTGGGAGATCTGATCCAGATCTAGTTCACCCAAAACAGCACCCATTGCCAATCGCAGCGTTTCCCGCCTTCGAATTTGGCGCATTGAATTTGCAGCCGATTCACTTTGTTCATGACGAGCAACGATGGCATTGAACTCTACTTTGAGCTCGTCCTCGGTCATAGGAATCAAATCCTCGGTCTTCTCAAACCAGGCTGCCGCCTCGGGAATGCGTTCAAAAAGGCTGGTTGCTAAGCGACTATTCGAAAGCACCTGGGTCATTCGTTCGGCTGCACCGGTTGCATCCCTGAGCATTCTCAAATACCAAGGCGATTCGCCAAGGTCTTCGCTCAAGCGCCTAAACGCTAGTAAGGCGGAATCAGGGTCACTTCCACGTCCAAACCACTCGATAAGCACGGGCAGCAGTTGTTTCTGAATTGCGGCCCTGCGTGACAACCCCGATGTCAGTGCAGCGATGTTCTTGTGAGCAGCCTGGGGGTTTGTGAAGCCGATCACTCGCAAACGGTCTTCTACTTGGGCGCTAGAGAGCTCTAAATTGGAGTCATCCAATTTAGCCACAGCGCTGAGGAGGGGCCGGTAGAAAATCTTTTGATGAAGCGCACGCACTTGAACTTTTACGCGCTCCCACTCTTCAACTAAGCCCGTTGCCGTTGTTTTCAAGCTGACGCTTCGAGCCAATGGGCGCAGTTTCGACTCAGAAGTCGGCATCAGATGGGTGCGCCGCATTTCGGAAAGTTGAATTCGGTGCTCTAAAAATCGAAGGAACTTATATGCCGAGGCGAACTGCGAGGATTCCTGCCGGCCAACATATCCAGCCGCAGTTAGACTCTCAAGCGCCCCAAGGGTGTCGCGTTGATGGATCGAGTCATCCGTGCGTCCATGAACGAGTTGAAGCAACTGCACGGTGAATTCGACATCGCGGAGACCGCCAGGGCCAAGTTTTATCTCTAGATTTAGCTCGTTATCGGGAATGAATTGAATTACCCGTTCACGCATTTTCTGAGCCGATTCAACGAAATTTTCACGGCCAGAAGAAGCCCAAATCTTTGGTGTAAGCGCCTCGATATAGGCGTGTCCCAAAACCATATCGCCGGCGATTGGTCGAGCTTTCAAGAGCGCTTGGAATTCCCAACTCTGGGCCCACCGATCGTAATAAGCGATGTGCGATTCAAGAGTGCGCACCAGGGCGCCGGATTTCCCCTCAGGGCGCAAATTCGGGTCCACTTGCCAAAGGTCAGGCTCGCCGGCAGTTCCGTCCATTGCACGCATCATCCGCGTGGCTATTTTCGTTGCCACTTCAACCGCTCGCGAGTTCTCAACTTCGGGTGAATTCGACTGGGCAACATAGATCACGTCAACGTCGCTGATGTAATTTAGCTCGCGCGCGCCGCACTTACCCATTCCAATCACAGTCAGAGATGTCGCTGATATCTCAGCTTCGGTGAAGATCCCATGCTCTTTTGAAAATAACAGCTCGGCTCTTGCAATCTGCAAGCCCGCTTCTATCGCAGCTCCAGCGATATCTGCTAGCGCGGCGGCAACAATTGGAACAGCATCCTGAGGCGCCGGGTGGGTCAAGTCAAAAATCGCGATTTTTAGTAGTTCAAGCCGGTATGCCCGGCGCAGAGCATTCCACGCGTCGACCGAGGAAAATCCCTCTTCCAATACCGGCGCGACGGCCTTGGTAACGCGGGCTCTGAAATGCTCAGGATCGGATGATAATGGCTCGTTGGTTTCGAAAACACTAAATGCAGCTGGGTTTCTGCGGAGAAAATCGGTGAGAGATTTTGAAGCACCCAGCACAGCGCACAATCGCACCGCACTGTCATGCTTATTCAGCAATTTTTTAATTCGAGATTTATCGAGTTCTGCAAAATCCAAAAGACTGTTTAGAGCCTGATCTGGATCTGGACACAATGCCATAGCGGCAACTGCCGAGCGACCTGGATCGCCAACAAGCTTGACTAATTGATCAAGTTTCCCGACGGTGCCGCTTAGATCAGCAAAACCGAACTTAGCAAATTCGGAAAGACCGGTTGGTCGATCTGGATAAGCCATGTTTTAGAGAGATTCGAGGTTATGCTTCAGCTCAAATGGCGTTACTTGAGCGCGGTACTCGCTCCATTCGCGTCGCTTGTTCGCAAGAACATAACTGAACACTTCTTCGCCCAGCGTTTCCGCAGCCAGCTCAGACTCTTCTAACTTGCGGATGGCGTGATCCAGAGATTGAGGCAATGGTTGGATGCCCATGGCCCGGCGCTCTGCATCTGTCAGTGCCCAAACGTTGTCTTCGCTCTCGGCAGGTAGAGGGTACTCCTCTTCGATTCCCTTCATGCCCGCAGCCAAAATCAGTGCATAGGCGAGATACGGGTTAGCTGCCGAGTCGATGGCACGGTACTCGATTCGAGAACTGTTTCCCTTGTCTGGTTTATAAAAGGGCACTCGAATTAGTGAAGAACGGTTGTTGTGGCCCCAACTTACATAGCTTGGTGCCTCGCCACCGCCCCAAAGTCGCTTGTATGAATTCACATACTGGTTTGTTACCGCGGTGATTTCAGGCGCGTGCTTCAAGAGACCTGCGATGAAGTGCTTTGCCGTCTTTGAAAGGTGATATTGGGAACCGGCTTCAAAGAACGCGTTCGTGTCACCTTCGAAGAGGGACATGTGGGTGTGCATTCCAGAACCAGGATGCTGCGTGAACGGTTTTGGCATGAATGTCGCGTAAACACCCTGTTCAATTGCGACTTCCTTGATCACAGTTCGGAAGGTCATGATGTTGTCAGCCATGGTGAGAGCATCTGCGTAACGCAAATCAATTTCATTTTGTCCCGGTCCACCTTCGTGGTGGCTGAACTCGACTGAGATGCCTAGCTGTTCAAGCATCCCGACCGCACGACGCCTAAAGTCGTGAGCTGTTCCACCAGGAACATTGTCAAAGTATCCGGCGTTATCGACCGGGATTGGCCCCTCTGGGCCAACCTGAGAAGACTTCAGAAGATAGAACTCGATTTCAGGGTGAATGTAGAAAGAGAATCCACGATCGGATGCTTTGTTCAACGCGCGACGCAAGACGTTTCTTGGATCCGCAGCGGCTGGCTTACCGTCCGGGGTTTGAATGTCACAGAACATGCGCGCAGTCGGGTCAATCTCACCTCGCCAAGGCAAAATCTGGAAGGTGCTCGGGTCTGGCATGGCAAGCATGTCAGCTTCGTAGGTGCGAGCTAGGCCCTCAATGGCCGAGCCATCGAAGCCCAAGCCCTCTGCGAAGGCACCCTCAACCTCAGCCGGGGCGATCGCAACCGACTTGAGAGTGCCCGCCACATCGGTGAACCAAAGGCGGACGAATTTAACGCCACGCTCCTCGATTGTGCGCAGTACGAAGTCGGTTTGCTTGTCCATCGAAAAATCCAATCTCTACCTGCTACTAGGCTAATGGTTATGCCTAAAGTTCGCTTAGCAATGGCCCAGACAAACCCGATCGTGGGTGACATTTCTGGAAACCTTGCGCAAACAATCGAAGCTCTTCGCGAGGCGGTCTCGAACAAGGCCAATCTCATCGTCTTTGGCGAGATGAATTTGACCGGATATCCAATCGAGGACCTATCGGTGCGCGAAAGCTTCCTTTCCGCCGCGGAGAAAGCTGTGTCTGATCTCGCGCTCGTTTTGCAAGCTCCAGAGTTTCGCGGAGTTGCGGTGGTTGTTGGGCATCCTGCAAAGTCAGAAAATCCAACTGGCTGGGCACTTGCCGAGAACTCTGCGACCGTCCTCGTAGACGGCAAAATCTTAGGCCGCTATGGAAAACATCACCTTCCAAATTACTCAGTTTTTGACGAATTTCGAAACTTCATATCTGCTGACAAATCACTTGTTTTTGAGTTCCAGGGGATCAAATTTGCAACCCTGATCTGTGAGGACATTTGGCAGAATGGTGGCCCGGTGGCAGATCTCAGCACGAATCGAGTGGACATTGCTTTGGTTCTGAATGGATCTCCGTTTGAGCTCGAAAAGACCGACGTTCGATTGAAGATAGTTACCGACCTCGCCACTAAGCACGAGTGCGCTGTTGCCTATGTCAATCTGGTGGGCGGGCAGGATGATCTTGTATTTGATGGCAACAGCCTATTTGTCGATTCGACCGGAGAGCTCATTGCCCGCGCCCCCCAGTTTCAGTCATCGGTAACCTATGTGGACATTGAAACGAAAGACTCCGCTAGTTCTATTGGTGATGAGGATCGCCAAGATGAATTGGAGCAGGTATGGAATGCGTTGACGTTGGGATTGCGCGACTACGTTGAAAAGAACAGGTTCAAATCAGTTGTACTAGGTCTCTCAGGCGGGATTGACTCGGCCGTTTGTGCGGTTTTGGCCGCAGATGCAATCGGTGCAAACCGCGTGTTCGGCGTTTCGATGCCTAGTAAATATTCCTCTGACCACTCCATAAGTGATGCAGAGGACTTGGCAAGCAGAATTGGCTGCCATTACCGAGCACAACCAATTCCAAAAATGGTTGCAAGTTTCGAATCCGAAATGCAACTGAGCGATCTTGCATCCGAGAATCTCCAGGCCCGCGTTAGAGGTGTAATCCTCATGGCTCTTAGCAATAGCGAAGGCCACTTGACTCTAACCACCGGTAATAAAACCGAATTAGCTGTTGGATACAGCACCATTTACGGTGATTCGGTCGGCGGATACGCTCCAATCAAGGACGTAGAAAAGACTCTCGTTTGGAAATTGGCAACCTGGCGAAACGACTTCGCAGTGAAAAAAGGCTTGACTCCCCCGATTCCTCAAAACTCGATTACTAAGCCGCCTTCTGCTGAACTTCGCCCGGATCAGTTGGATCAGGACTCATTGCCTGACTACGAACTACTTGATTCGATGCTCGACCTATACGTTGAAAAACGCCGGAGCCGGGAGCAAATAATTGCTGCCGGGTATGAAGCTGAAACTGTCGATCGAATTATCTCCCTTGTCGACGGCGCTGAGTGGAAAAGGCGCCAGGGAGCTATTGGAACAAAAATTACCGGTCTTGCCTTTGGCCGGGACAGACGCCTCCCAATCACCAACAAATTTAAGAAATAGAAAAGGAAACTCAAAATGGCAGCTGACAAACTAATTTCATCTGGTGGACCCTGGGAATCAGTCATTGGCTATTCCCGCGCTACCGTAGCCGGAGATTACGTTCATGTATCCGGATCAACGGCAACGGTCGATGGAAAGTTGCAAGCAGAGGGAGATGCCTATGGGCAAACCCTTGTTGCTCTCAATGAAGTAATTGCCCCGGCATTGGCCCAGGTGGGCTATACCTTGGCCGACGTTGTCCGTTCCCGTGTTTACCTCTCAAATGCCGCAGACATGGATGCCGTTGGCCGGGCGCACGGAGAGGTTTTTGGTGACATACGTCCGGCTGCAACTATGTTGGCTGGAATTCAGTTCATTAACCCGGCAATGTTGATCGAAATCGAAGTCGATGCTTGGAAACGAAACCAGTGACTGATCTTTCGTCTCTAAGGAAGATTAGGACCACTCATCTCACAGAATTAAAGCTGTCTGGTCAAAAATTCTCGTGTCTGACTAGCTACGATCAACTAACCTCATCAATCTTCGATGAAGCCGGCATTGAGGTAATTTTGGTTGGCGATTCGGCCGCTGACAACGCTTTAGGTTACGAAAATACCCTTCCAATCACGGTTGAGGAGTTAGTCTCGATCGGCCGAGCAGTTGCGGGCGCAAGTAAGCGCTCTCTGATCGTCGTTGATTTGCCATTTGGCTCATATGAAATCAGCGCGGAGCAGGCGCTAAACACAGCCATCAAGGTCATGAAAGAGACCGGAGCGGATGCAGTCAAGCTTGAGGGTGGTGTTAGAAGCATGGAACAGATTCGAGCTTTGACCACTGCCGGCATCCCAGTTATGGGTCACATTGGATTCACACCGCAAAGCGTCAATAATTTGGGTGGTTTTAAAGTGCAGGGGCGCGGCTCCGCTTCAGAGCAATTGATCGCCGATGCGCGTGCGGTTAGCGATTCCGGAGCTTTCGCAGTGGTGCTTGAATTAGTTCCAGCCGAACTCGCCAAGCAGGTAACCGCCGAATTGCCGATTCCGACAATTGGAATTGGTGCCGGGCCATCAACCGACGGACAAATCTTGGTTTGGACCGACTTTGCCGGGCTCACACCTCACAAGCCAAAGAAATTCGTAAAGCAGTACTTGAATTTACGCGGTCAACTGCTGGAGGCAGCGCAGAACTATCGTCATGAGGTAGCAAACGGGGAATTCCCAAGCGATTCCCAATCCTTCGACAACTAGTCAGACTGCTCCTCTTCACGCCAGACGCGATTTCGATTGGCGATTGTCGTTAGTGCGTCTTGGGCGTCTTCTCGTGTCCTAAAGGGGCCGACTCTAAAACTTGCGGGCGACTTTTTTCCGACCTCAACGCGAAGCGTTTTCAAATTAAACCAATACTCCGGATTTTCATCTTTTTCCGAATACACACCTGCCATAACACGAGCATAACCTCACAAAGAATAGACTTGGAAAATGCCTCGAGACCTTGCAACCGGACACCTGATTATGGGTAAGGTTTCGCTGCAGCGATCAGTCCCCGCCAACATAGAGCGACCGGAGTACGTTGGCAAGATCGCGCCTGCCAAGTTCATGGGCTCGGATGTTAAGACTCCGGAGCAGGTTAAAAAAATCCGAAACGCCGGAAGGATTGCCGCCCAAGCCATTGCGTTAGTCGGCGAGGCTTGCAGGCCAGGAGTCACAACCGACGAGCTCGATCGTATCGGCCATGAATTTGTGGTGAGTCAGGGAGCCTACCCATCCACTTTGGGATACCGAGGGTTTCCAAAGTCCATTTGCAGTTCAATAAACGAAGTTATATGCCATGGAATTCCTGACGACACTGTCTTAGAGGACGGCGACATCGTCAACATCGACATCACAGCTTTTAAAGACGGTTTTCACGGCGACAGTAACGTGACTTTTATGGTCGGCGATGTGTCAGAGGATTCACGGCTGCTTGTCGAAAGAACTCATGAAGCGATGATGCGTGGAATCAATGCAGCTTTGCCGGGCAGGGCGATAAACATAATCGGTCGAGCAATCGAAACGTACGCAAAACGGTTCGAATACGGAGTGGTTAGGGATTTCACCGGCCACGGAGTTGGCGAGGCGTTCCATTCAGGTCTCGTTATCCCCCACTATGACTCTGCACCACACTATGCAGATGAAATACAAGCAGGAATGGTTTTTACCATCGAACCCATGCTGACTCTCGGCACATTTGAATGGGATATGTGGAGCGATGACTGGACCGTGGTCACAAAGGACAAGAGCCTGACTGCACAGTTCGAACATACAATTCTGATTACCGACAATGGGCCCGAAATACTTACCCTCCCTTAGTAAACGAAGGAAACAAATTGGCTAAAAAAGCGATCGGCATCGACATCGGTGGCACCGGGATCAAAGGCGCCCTGGTTGATGTGAAAAATGGCAATCTCATTGGTGATCGTGTTCGCTATGAAACCCCTGACGGAGGGCACCCAAAGGACATCGCCGTTGTGGTCGCCAAGGTTGTTCGTGACCTCAAGCCAGCTCGTTCAACTTTGCCAGTGGGTGTTTGCTTTCCCGCAGTAGTTCAACATGGCAGAACTATGTCAGCAGCTAATGTCTCAAAAGAGTGGATCGGGCTCGACGCTGATGGATTGTTTGAGTCGACTCTGCAGCGTCACGTGCATGTGTTGAACGACGCCGATGCAGCCGGAGTTGCTGAAATGAAGTTTGGAGCGGGACGCAAACGCAAGGGGCTCGTGATCATGACCACCTTGGGAACCGGAATCGGAACCGCAATCTTCCAAAACGGGGAGTTGGTTCCAAATGCGGAACTGGGGCACCTGGAAATTGACGGTGTTGACTACGAAACCAAAGCCTCATACGCTGCCAAAGAGCGAGAAAACTTGACCTGGGCTCAGTGGGCAGAACGCCTTCAGAAGTACTATTCAACCCTGGAGCGACTGTTCAGCCCGGATCTCATAATCGTTGGTGGCGGCGTATCAAAACAATGGGAAGAGTTCCTACCACTCTTGGACCTAAGTGCCGAGATTGTGCCAGCAATTAAGAGAAATAATGCCGGAATTTTAGGGGCAGCTGCCCTAGCTTGGAAAAACTCAGACAACGATTAAGTGGATGGGCCGGCTGATACGCCGGGTTTTGTCCCTGTTGCCAGGTGACGGTCATCTATCTAGGAAAGTCATTGCTAACTTTCTCGAGCGGTCTACCCGAAGACTTGAACGAGCCGCTCTATACGCCTTCTGTCTGACCTTGCTCCAGGCGAGGTTTACATAGCCGAAACGCTCACACGCTCCGCTGGTGGTCTCTTACACCACCGTTTCACCCTTACCACTTGCGTGGCGGTCTACTTTCTGTTGCACTGTCTCGCGGGTTGCCCCGAGTGGCTGTTAGCCACCGCCTTGCTCTTTGGAGCCCGGACGTTCCTCGTCATTGCTGCCGCGACCGTCTTGCCGACCCATCCAATTCAACCCTACTGGCTAATCGGGCGAATGCTATAGGTGTGAAATCGAGTTCGCCGTTACAAGTTCGGCGGCTTGGTCGCCCCAGAAGCGAATGATGCTGATTGAGCAAGGAGCTATTTGTGGCCGCCAATAGGCAGCGGGGCCAGAGTCCATCGCCGCCTTGATGAACCCCCGGGTTGGCATTACGTGGGACACAACAACAATCGTTTTCCCACCATGCGCTGAAAGTATTTCACGTCGGCCCCGCTGGACGCGAGCATCGAATTCGGCTAGCGATTCACCATTTGGCGGTGAAGCGTCCCAGCTTCCTTGCCATGCAGAAAATTCTTCGGGCCACTTAGACATAACTTCTTCATTGGTTGACCCATCCCAATCACCAAATGAAATTTCGGCAATGTCATCATTTAGTTCCACAGACAGTGACAATTCGTTGGCGATGATGTTGGCAGTATCCACGGTTCTTTGGATCGGTGAGGCAACAATGGCTGAGATTGGGGGTAGGTGACCCCACGGCCCTGTAGAGCCAATTTCAGAAAGCGCACGGGCAACTTTGTGAGCATCTGACCTGCCGAGCTCCGACAGGCCGGGATTCTCTCCTCCGCGACCCGAAATGCGTTTATTTTCGGTCAGATGAGTACGACCATGTCGAACCAAAATTACTGTGGTGAGTGGCTCGGTAACCCCGCCGGGAGCTCTAACTGAGCTTGGGGCAGTCTGGTTGAACTCTGCTATCGGGGCACGAGCTGGCTCCTCGACACTGGAGACTATCGCGTCGGCCTGCTGATCCATGGCTTTATTTGCTAAGGCATCGGCTCGTGAGTTTTCTTCCCTAGGTATCCATTGCCATCGAAGCTGTTTCCCAGCGACCAATGCTTGAACCCTCGCACCCAGTTGGAGCATGTCAGGATGCTTGATCTTCCAGCGGCCAGCCATTTGCTCAATCACAAGTTTGCTGTCCATGCGCACCAAGACGCGTGCTTCTGGATTCAACCCGAACGCGCCTTCCAAGCCTGCGATCAAAGCCAAATACTCTGCAACATTATTGGTTGCGATTCCAATAAACCTAGAAATTTCAAGCAGAACCTCGCCCGTGTCTGCATTTATGACACAGGCGCCTGAACCAGCCAATCCAGGGTTGCCTCTGGAACCCCCATCGGCTTCGATTATGAGGTTTAAGGGTTTCGTCATCGAACTAAAATCGCCTGACACTCAGGGCAAGTTGCTATCTCATCGCGTGCAAGTGATTCAACCTCATTGAAGGCACTCGCACCAAGACTAATTCTGCAGGCGCCACATTCACGACCTATTAGACGAGCAACTGGGACTCCCCTGCTTGCTTTCTTGTTGTACAACTCTGCTAGTTCAGCAGGAAGCGCCGCAAACTGCTTTGCGCGATCATTTTGCTTGAGATCCAACCCTGACCTGAGTTTCAAAAGTTCACTCTCGGCGGCCGAAACTCCCTTGTCCAACTCTTCATCGATTGCAGCCTTATCGACTGCAACTGTTGCAAAAACGGCCTTTGCTGCCTCTAATTCATCCAAAATTGCCAACTCGATGTCCTCAAGATCAGACTTTCGCCTTGCGAGGGACTCGAGCTCGCTCTGAATGCCCTGAGCGTCTTTAGCGTTGTTTGTTGAAGCTAGCCTTTCTTTGTCCTTTTTTATTCGAGATTCGACTAGTTCAAGATCGGCTTCTGAACGCTTAAGTTCGAGTTCTACTGTATCCAGTTGGTTCCGAGCAGCGATTAGCCTTCCCGCCAGCTCGCGTTGTTGCTCGCGAAGTTTGGTGAACTGTGCACCGGAAGCGATTGTCGTAATCGTTGCCTTTGAACGAGATATCTCAAGATCTAGGTTTGCTAGTGACAACAGGTCTTGCTGCTGATTTTGGGTCGCTTTCATGCGCTGCCTTCTTTAGTTAGAGCTACTACTGGGTTACTGCGAAATCCCAAGGATCGGTGCGAATCTCACTGACCACAACTTGTAGCCCAGTAAATCTATCGTGTATCTGCATAGCAGCCTGCTCAAGCCACAGCCATTCAGCGGCCCAATGTGAAATGTCAATAAGTGCAAATTCACGACCGGATGCCGACGCGGTTTCTCTTATTTCCTGTGCAACATGGTGGCGCAAATCGGATGTGACGTATACATCTGCATGGGAGTCATATGCCGCCTGGATTAGCGAATCACCTGCACCTGCGCAAAGTGCCACAGTGCTAATCTCTTGCTCAAAATCGCCAGAAACCCGAATCCCAGTTGCGGTCGAGGGAATGCGCTTGGCAATCAACCGGGCAAACTCACCCAGCGTTGTTGCTGATTCAAGTTGACCAACCCGGCCATGACCGATGGCTTCTTGGCCCTTGGGAATAAGCGGAATGGATGATTTGAGTCCAAGAACCTGAGCTAGGCAAGCAGACACGCCAGTAGGCACAATGTCGGCATTGGTATGCGCTGCATAAATCGAAACATTGTTCAGAATCGCTTGGCTGAGAATCGAACCTTTAGCGGTATTCGCAGCCATGGTTTTAATGCCTCGCATAATCGGTGGGTGGTGTGCGACCACTAAATCGAATTGACCATTAATGGCTTCATTGATCACTTCTTGGGTAACATCTACCGTTAGCAAAACGCGCGCAACGGATGAGCTCAATGAGCCCGATATCAGTCCTGGGGCATCCCATTCCTCTGCGCCATCAAGCGGCCAAAGAGTTTCGAAATAACTAACCAAGTCCTTGAGTAGATTCGCCATCAGTCCAAAACTCCTAAGACATCCTTTAGATCATTTCTTCGGGCCTCGATTTTTAGCACTTCGGCCTCCTGTTTTTTAATTCTCGGGATTCCAAATAGAACCGGAAATAGCAAAGAGCATGCAAAGGCAATTACCAAGCCAAGATTTCCTTGTCTCCAAAACTCCGAGTTAGAAGCAAAATTCGAGAAATAGCCGAGCCATTGAAATTCCTTTAAGTCCGATTTCAACAGGCCGTAGCCGATTAGAACTGAAAATGCCCACCCAGAAACGTTGACCCAGTTAACCCGCTTGTAAAAGCCGTAACTGCGGCTCAATGAAACTTCATGGTAGGCAATCCTGCGAATTAGCACGTCAGACACAAAGATGCCCGACCACGCAGCCACGGGTACTCCAATCACCAAGCTGTATCCCTGGAGGATCGACCACACACCGATTGGACCGAAATATTGCAAACCCAAAAAAGCCAAAACCAGCGCGCCTACGGCTGTTGCAATAATCGCAAGGCGCGGTCTAACTCTGAAACCGAATGACTCAAAACTCAGACTGGATGACTTGAGTGCCATAGCCAGTGTTGTCAACAGGCTAAAGGCTAAAGAGGTCACTCCCAACCCGTTAAGTGATGCCGAATCGCCAGCAAACTCTCTCAAGAAACCCGAGTTCGAAGATTGCGAATTATCTAGCAGTACTATTCCGGCGATGGCTATTGAGCTAGGCACAATTGCCAGGGCAAGAAAAGACCAGGCGGCAACCTTCCAACCACGGACCGAGTGTTTTAAGGCGCTTGCGTAATCCGCAGAAGCCGAGGACCAAGCCAAGCCAAAAACAGCGAAAAGAATAACCGCGGCTCCAAGGGCACGCAGCCAAGAACCCTGACCGTATCTTTCAGATGTTGAAATGCCAGACGAAGCCTTAAAACAAAAAAGTGTGATCGTGGTGAGTAAACCGATCGAACCTGAAATGCGTTGGATCCAGAAAAAGGATTTAGGGCCTGTGTTCGCAAGTATGACGGCTAGCACGGTGATTGTCAGAAGCACCAGAGCAAGCAGGCCATTACTTGAGCCGGAAATCAGATTAGAACCGGAAAAAGAATCCTGATAGATAAGCAAGTAGCCGGAAAGAACGAGCGCGAGCGTCCAAAATAATCGACTAATTACCAGAAGCACAGAGGGCGCAATGTTACCGAAAACTCCAAATGCGGCACGCGACAGAAGCATGGTTGGCAGCGAACTTCGTTTACCGGCAATTGCACCCACTGCCAGTATGCAAGCCGACACCAGCACTCCCAGCAGCACAGAGAAAATCGATTGCAGCATGGTCAACGCCAAAGACTTCAGCCAATAGGCGGCGGCAAACGGCAATAAGGATCCGGTGATGGTGAGCCAGACCCAAAATTGTGAAGCAGACTTCACTGATTCCACGGCTGGCTCCGCGGCAGGAAGAACTTCCAGCTGCTTGGCCTTTTCATCAAAAGCAGTGGCTTCTTGCTCGGCGTCGTGTTCCGGCATGACAGCCTTCCCTAAAACCTGGGACGACGAGTCTTTGACATCGATGACATCTAATAATTCTTCTGAAACCAGTTCGCTTTGCCGAGCTTTCCAAGCAGCAAGCTCAGATTTATCCGTCTCGCGCAACTGAGCCTGAGCTTCGAGTATTTGCATTTGCACCAAAACACCGGCGTTTTCAGCTTTGGCTCGCTCAAGCACTTCTTGCAGTTCAACATCGCTTAGGGCGCGAGGTGTTGGCGGCAAATTTGAGTCGGCGTGCATAGGTAAATAGTAATGCCGGGGTGTCTAAACACCCCGGCATTTACCGTTTGTGGGCCCTACCGGGATCGAACCGATGACATCCACGGTGTAAGCGTGGCGCTCTACCAGCTGAGCTAAAGGCCCCTCTTTCGAGGGTTGCGTTGACCGCAACCAGAAAAGCCTACATCAAAATCGACTTGATTGGCTAATCGATTTGATGCTAGAGACTGGCGAGTGCGCGATCGTACTCATCCATGCTTCGTGCCTGACCAGGTGCGGTAACGAATTTCGAAACCAACTCGCCGTCTTTGTTGATCACAAAGGTGGCACGGTTAGCAATGCCCGCTTCTTCTAGGAAAACGCCATAAGCCTTGGCGACTGCGCCATGTGGCCAAAAGTCTGAGAGAACCGAGAACTTGTACCCCTCGTGCTCTGCAAACTGCTTCTGCACGAATTTTGAATCAACCGAAATAGCGAGGAGTTCAACGTCGCTGTTGTCAAATTTCGCGAAGTTATCGCGAATTTCACAAAGCTCACCACTGCAGATGCCAGAAAAAGAAAGTGGGTAAAACACTAGTACGACAGGCTTTTTGCCTCGGAAATCTGAGAGCTTCACAGTTTCACCGAACTGGTTCACTAGTTCAAAGTCTGGCGCCTGGTCTCCAATAATTAGGCTCATTTGGTTTCATCCTTAGGTTTTTGATCTTGCTGTTACCGGCTTTTACTAAGCCATTTCTATCTTGAACAACCAAAACATACAAACGCGTCCCAATGTCGTCATAAACTCTTATGAGGCTTCACCAAAGCTTTTCGTTAATTTTTGTCCATCCCCCACGAAAGAGGATGTCGGTGTCCATTAACAACCAGGATGCATTTGCGGTCAACACCCCTGACCTAGACCCACAAGAGACCAGTGAATGGCTCGAGTCGCTTGATGCGGTAGCGCGAGTGCATGGCCGAGGCCGAGCACGCGAGATCATGTTGAACCTGCTACGCAGATCACACGAGTTGCAACTGAATGTTCCTATGGTTCCGACCACGGACTACATCAACACAATCGCGCCTGAGAATGAGGCCGAGTTTCCCGGCGATGAAAAAGTCGAGCGAACATACCGTGCCTGGATGCGCTGGAATGCTGCAATGCTCGTTCACCGTGCACAGCGACCTGGCATCGGTGTCGGT
>Ga0213919_1000202_pt1 | contig 31583 bp, 28 predicted proteins | sample McNCre317MG_FD_161056 | JGI IMG/M metagenome (GOLD analysis project Ga0213919, IMG submission 161056) | Freshwater microbial communities from McNutts Creek, Athens, Georgia, United States - 3-17 MG | ecosystem: Environmental > Aquatic > Freshwater > Creek | place: USA: Georgia | collected... | reverse complement strand
TGGTAGTAGATAAGACTAGCAAATTGTTAGGTAAGGCTGTTGCTACGGATGGTTACAGCAACACTACAGCTCAATTGTACTGCACCAATGCGCATCGACTTGGTGAAGGTTGGTCTATTCGGCAATGCTTGGATGCTTTGGGTTTCCCGGAAATTTATGAAAGTCAGGTGCGAATGCATTTGGTTTAAAAAACACCCCCACCCTGTCAGGGCTAGGGGTGTTTTTTTTTGTTTTAAACTGCCAATTTCTCTACGTTAGTAAAGTTGACTGTGATGTCTTCTTTAATAATAGTTGTGCCGTCTGGTTGAACAAACAGTTTCTTCTTAACGCATAAACGACTTTCGTTCTGTGCCAGAGTCAGTATCTGATAGTTCTTATCACCGGCCAAACCTTTGATACCCACACTTATAACAGAGTCACTGCTGTATACAGTAATTTGTTTATGCAGTTCAGTTATATTAACAACTGGATCATCTATCCAATCGTCCACTAGCTTAACAATACCAGAAGTCAATCTGTTTCTAATATCATTGTCGTGATAGACTTTGTTATTTACATAAAGATCTATAATCAAAGATTGTTCAGCGTCTACGATATCTTCTGTGTAACTGTCTGGATAGACCCTTACTTTACCTAAAGTAGTCTTAGGATAGAAGAACAGCTTAGTCTGCTCTAACAATTTCTTTTGACTTTCTTTAAGATCTTCAGTGATCCAGGTTCTGATAGTTTCGGCTATCTCAGCTCTGTAGGCTATAAAGTTAGCATCTGTGGTAAAGTAGTACCGCCCATCCACAAAAAGGATGTCTAACTCTTTATCCATAGAAGCTATCTCATCAGGTACAGGGTTACCATCAGCATCTATGACCGTATCACCAGCTTTGTATTTATAGATCACAGCACCAGAGTTATCTCTTACTATATCTCCAGCTGTGTGAAGTTTATCATAAACCACATTACCAGATGTATTTATAGTAAAGATAGACCCGGTAACAGGATCTGTTCTGTAAACATCTTCTGTATATAAAAGAGGTATGTCTGTAGAGTGCTTCTTATATACAGTACCGCCTGGTAGAGTCCTTGATCTGGACCAGAGGTTCTTTAAAGCATATCCGAAGGTAAGATCTAAGGTTTCGTGTGTGATGACCTTAAAACCTGGTCCTGTTAAGAATATAGGGGCATCACCATCCGCTTCACTGGGTTTAAACCCTACAGTGATAGAAGACGACATGTGATAGATCTTAAACGACTTACTCAACAGACATTTGGTTTTTATCTCTGAAGTAGAGAACATCTTGCCTGATGTCAGAGTGATATAGTCATCTGTATCTATGTCGTGGTTGGTTTTGATCTCAAATTTAAAGATACGCTCGTTACCAGAGGCTCCATTGCTTCTACCTAGATAGATACCCTTGATAAAAGCTGCATTGGTTTCATTGACAGGTACATAGCCTAACACCACGGTTATATCGTTATCGGCCACGGCTTTGTATTGATTACCAGACTTGGTGCTGATAATAAGATCATAACCCACAGATGTCTTTGTCAAACTGAAAGTCTTGGTGTTGACAGGCAACATCATGGTTTCATTCTGGTAAATGAAACTTAAGTTCTTGGCAAAAGGTTGATCTAGGTGATAGGCTCTTGAATCAAACTCAGATTCGGAACTATCAAGCACGTAGTAGAAAGGGTTATAGATATACTGTTTACTATTGACCTCTACAGCTAAGGCTGTTTTAGGCAATGTGTCTATGGCAGCTTTCTCAGAAGTGGTTACTATCCTAACCACACCGTTTTCATTGATAAACAGATTGTTACTGTGTATAGTGATTCTGTTAATATTATCAGAAGCTGTTTCTAGAGTTCTGATATAACCTAAATCCATGTTTGTTGTAGACATACCAATATTGGCAGATGTCAATAACTTAAGATTGTTAGGATTAGGTAGTTTCTTAATAGCTAAGAATACTCGATTAGTAACTACATCGACGTTCTTCACCAGTTCGAAACCGCGATTTTCTATATAGCTGGTAATTTGAGCGTTTGTGATGGGTAGTTGTCTGTCACCTATAGAGTTTTGAACGACTCTATCCCTTAATTCCAAGAACGATATTTGGTCACTACCGCCGTATGTAAACTGATCACTAAAAGCCAGCATACTTATTTCAGTCATAGCTGCTGTATATACATCATAATCACGTTCTTCATTTATGGCTTTAAGCTTATAGCCAAAGAAGTTGACTTTATAATTAGATAGGTTTACAGAAATAGGACCTTTTGTCGTATAAACGTCTATTCTTACATTTCCATAAACTTGTTCAGTCGATGTATAAACCATCGGTATGGAAACGGTCAACTGTCCAGCAAGTACACTTAGCAAAGCTGTTGGTGTGTAAGGATCAAATATCTGATCACTGTGAGTGGTTTTTAACTCTATCCAGTCAAAGGTAGTTTCATTTTTATAAAACACTCTAGAATAATAATACTGATCTGGATAAAGAACAGTCTCTTCAAAAACTGTAGAGCGTCTAATTGTTGAGAAATGCGTGTCTATTTTAAACTGTTTTAACGGTAGGGTAAAGAAAACCCAATCATTTCCATCACTGTCTCTTCTAACAACATAGTCTATGATGTTATTAACTAGAGGTCCCAACGGGGATTCTAATTCAGCATTGTAACTAAACTGATAAGCACCATTAGAGAAACGTTTTATCTCAATAGGGTATTCTAAAGTAAAAACGTATTCATCTACAGTAAAATATGTATCTCTCGCTATAGTAGCCTGATAACACTGTTCTTGAGAGTTAAATACTAACTTAGACTTAATATCATTGACTGAAATAGCTATGGTATATGTAACGGACGATGGTTTTGCAAATCTATCAAGATAATCAACATCGGCCATATGGCCATAGAGATCCAATTCAGTTTGTGACAGACTTGGATATTGTTTTCTCAGATTAACCTGATATTCTTGTATTGCAGTCGCTGTATTGACACAACTAGCATCAAGAAGGAACATAAAGGGATTGGTAGCGTCAACTATATTGACTTTACCCTCAGTAATTGCATCGAGATGTTCTAAAATAGTCCTTTGTATATCTACAGGGTTAAATTTATATCTCTCTACGCCAGCTTGTAGGTCACTTACCGTACTCATGATGTTATCACTCTCTAGTGTTATTGTATTCGTTGATTTCTTCTTGGGTCTTATCGCCGTACTTAGACTTTATTTTTGAATCAGCATCTTTAGCTGCTGACTGTGAAGTTGACTCAACTTCATCTATGGCAGCTTTTCTAAGACTGTCATCAGCTGATACTGTCGACGGATAAAAAGACATAAGATCTGGATGGGTTCCGCTTATAACAGCGTTAAACAAAGACTTATCAACCCACCATTCCAATGAGTAGTTAAATTCATTTATCCTTGCGTAACCTCTGTTGTTAAACAAAGGCAGTAAGCTCTTATCAATCATCTGCATGGTCTTGTCTCTATATTTATCCTTCATAAAAGGGTTGAATATAGAAACTGTTTGGTTGAATTCTCTGATTAAGATATCATCTAAATAATCAGCACCCATACATCTAAATCTGATAGATATTTCTTTGTTCTGATCAGAATAAGGAGTCTCAGAATTAAAATCAAAAAAACTGCCTGTGGGAACACTTATAGGTAAAGAAGCTCCGGTGCAAGCTATTTTTTTAACTTTATCTTTATCGGCATCCAGCACAAGTCTATATATCCTTGTATTATAGTCTATGATGTTTTCAACAAGATAGTCCATATACGGAACAAGCTTACCCTCAAACACGTTACTCATATAGTGCAACCATATATAGAACATGTAAATAATAGGGTCGCCTTTAGTGTTTCTAAATGTAGCGTCTAAATCAAAAGACTCATAGTTCTTAGCTATGCCGTCTACTTGTATATAAGTTTCCTTATATAAACCGCTATCTGATTCAAAAACTGGTGCAGTTATATCAGGCCAGCCTGATAATGTGAGTAAATTATTGGTAAGTACAGGTATAAATGCTTGTTTGCTATCTACCAGAGGGCATGGTAATGCCGGGTATAGAGTATTTACAGTACCCGACCCAGTGTCATGACCTCTGTCCATTCTGGGATCAAGCATGCAGCGTATATATCTCTGTATACTTACAGAGTTGTTTGAAAGCAGTGGGTAGAATCTTCTTTCGTTTCTGATATTATCAGGCTGAAGATTTAATTGCGGTCTGGTAAAGAAAGTAAGACCGTAAGTATCTTTATTACTCTGAACAAGCCCTGGGGTCTGCTGATGATTAATGCCGTAAAGGTTATTACCAGCTGCCCTATCTACAGATCCTATAGGCGTTGATGAAAAATATTCATCTAACGAGTACGGGACAACTAAATTGGTCATTTTTAATTTCTTTCTCAAACTGGAGTCATCATGGTAGATGTAAGTTCTGTAAGCACGACCGTGACAGAAGTATCAAAATTCGCCCTTTATATCAAGAATAATTTGTCGAATTTCTATAGTTCTGGTTCTATGGTTGAATTAACCAAACTAACACGGGTAGAACCGTTAACTATAGTATCTAAAGACTGCCTTAATATTGAATGTATTTCCGATGTTAATAATGTTTTATTAAACATGTTTGTCGGATACTATCTTCAATCTGTGGCTACCTTGACATCCATTAAAGATGCTGAGGTTATCAAGCTGCTTGATAAGCTTAATCCTGATAGAGATTCCACCGGTTTCTTTATGACAGCTGGCAGTAAACAGAATGTAGCTACTCTGTCTTTAGAGAACTACGAGTACAGCTTACCCACTAATAAGACTGTGGCTTTAGAAGCTAAAGATCAAATTGAAACTCTGAATGATGTTTCAAATTTATCTGTGGGTAAGATGGTAAACGTCACGATCGATTTTGAAAAGAACACCCGTGACCCTAACGACACTGAAAAATCATGCGTTACATTACCTATTAACTTTAGACTGATGGTTTCTGCTATTAGTAATGGCGACATCACTAAGATACTTGGTCTTCACAAAGAAGACCTGAGTTTTAAAGAACGATATCATGCCTGGAGAGCCGGACGCATTTCCTTCATCAAAGATCTCATCTTCAGCCAAGATCTGATCGATGAACACAGAAGAATGATGGTTAGGGATGAGAGCGGATCTGCTTTGGAAATTATGCGTAGGGTGAATAATGCCAAAAAGTACGGCATCCTTACTCAAAATCCATCTTTGGCAACAGCTTCTAATCTGTTTGTCATTACAGAAGAAGTCGGTAAGGAAATCGAAACCAGTCTCGGTGGTCGTCTGACTAATTTCAGAATACGTGAGAAAGCTTTCCAAAATACCTACGCCATGATCATAGTTGTGATCGATAGAGAGTGGCAGCGAGTTACTTTCTATACACGCGGTATTGAATCGTTTGCAGATTTCTCTTATAAAGAACTCAAAACCGCTGGTAAAGATAAAGGACCTGACATCATGGACATACTGAAATCCATGATGAGCGGACACTCCCCTGCTTTCTAAATTGTGAATTAGGAAATAAAAAATGAAAATTTTTGACTTTGTAAAAAGCCTCTTACCGAGTTTTGAAAAGAACCGTATCATAGAGGACGTACGGATAACTATTTCTGAATTAGAAAATAATGCAGTCTCTAGCTATTCATCAGCTGCTGATTATTTCAATATAACCAAGCCAAAATCTCCTGAGATCAAATCTCTTTCTGATGATTTTTATAGAAATCTGTCTGACAGAGTAGGTAAACAACCTACAATGTTTGCTGATATTTATAAAAGACTACCTGTCCTCATTGAGAATCTGAAGTTTATTCAGAAGTTGGTAGAGACAGAGTTTGAAAAAGATATTTTACGCGATGGTCTCACAGCTCGTAAAGTCATTCTTGTAAGGGCTGTTGAAAGTTTTGGTTTCATATCTGGCTATCTGTTGGATTTACTGAACTACGCTTACGTCAAAGAAATGGCAGTGGGCGGTGGTTCAGGTGAATATTTTGAACTTTCCATAGTTAAGATCAAAGAAGTTGAAACTGGTATAACCAATTTTGCTAAACTTCTTAGCGAATATGCTATCAAACCAGAAGCTTTTAAAGCTATGATAGGTGATGTTCCAGCTGTTGTTCTTAATGAAAGAACTGAAGATTCAGTATCTGGCGTATATAAAGAAGCTGTTCTCGATCCTTTCAACACTGGTCACATGTCTGGTTTCAGAGGCAATCCTTATTACCATGTTGGTCTGATGGTTGCTGAATGGCAAGCCGGTCGGTACAAAGCCAATAAAGATAAGAAAAAAGTCTTAGAACTTAGATTACTTCAACTTCGTTTGAAAAATGAAAAGAAGAGTGATCCTAAACTGGAACAGGAAATTACATATATCCAAAGTCGCGTTGATAAACTTGAGCGTGAACTGAAACGTGTCGAAGAAGACGCAAGAAGGGGTTAATATGGCTAACATAGAACGCCACGCAATCCTTCAATCTGGTTTTGTGAGCACGAATGTAACAGATCTTGTCAAGACCTCAAAAGAAAGAGATCAATTTGTTGAGTTTGCTCTTGCTAAAGATCATGTTGTAAAACACAATCCGTTTTTCTACAGTGCAGAAATAACTGATCTTTATCAAACAGCATCTGCTAACAGAAATGCTATAAAAGATTTTGAATTCAGAGAACGTATTTTAAAGTTTGGTTTTAAACAGTTTCCCAAAGGTTATTTGCTAGACTGGTTTAATCTACAATTTAATATCGGTAATCTATCAGAATTACATATGGTGTTTCTGGTTGAGACATTCGACTATGTTGCTTATGGCCAACCTAGAAGAATTGAGTCCAGTCAGTGGATCTCTCTTTTAGAAAATACTTCGATATCTAAGAAAACAAACGTTGTTTTTAAAGAATACTTTAAAAACAGATGGTTAGTTGCTAATAGAGAAAATGCAGCAGTAGTTCTTTCAGAAATGGAAAATTTGCAGACTATAGACTTCTTTAAAGCTTGGTCTTGTAATCTTGACAAATCTATGGATATGCTTTATAGTCTGTTCACTATCTTTGGATCAAGAAATGTTGCTACTAATGTAGCTAATAACACTTTTGAATAAACTCTTTAAATCGGAAAAAATAAAATGGCTAAAGTAAACTCTCTGTTTGCAATGGAATCTGAGGATGCCGTTCTGGATAGTGAAAATCCTGAAAAAGACCTTGACGAGTCTATTGTTAACAACATCGCTGCCCAAGACGCCGATATCGCCGAAACTATTAATGATATCGATGTTGCCAGTAATGAAATGTGTCTGATGGAAAAGACATCCGACATCATTGCCGATGATGTAGATAATGGCAGAGCCATAGACTCCACTGCTGCCGCTATGGCTCAGGTAGCTGTAGAGTCTGTGATGGAAAGACTCAATATCAAATCTAAACAATTGATTCCAGCTATTGAAGCTTTTGATAGTGTTAACACAAAGACACATGCTAGTAAGATAGCTCTTGAGAATATCAAAGATACCATCAAGAAGATCTGGGAAGGCGTGGTTAAAGGTATTAAAACAGTATTTGAGGCTCTCGGTAAATACTTTAGCTTGATCGAGATAGCTACTGCGTCTATCAAATCGCAAGTACAGTATCAAACCAATGCTGTGAAGAAGCTTTCTGGTAATATCATACGTGAGAAGATCCAGGATCAGCGTATTGGTTTTCTAGCAGATAAAGAAGGCAAATACGACGAATACGCAATACTTCAGACACATCTGAATTTCACTAAGAATGCATTATTGCCTGAAGATGTGGTTAAATCTATTAATGAGAGTGTGAACAAAGCTATTTCTAATACCGATAGCGCATTGGGGGATCAGGATGCTCTCCATGGAGCAGTCAGTAAGGAAACTTTGACTTTTGTTAAGCATTTTGAACATCTGACAAACGCCAAGGCTGCGTATAGTCGTGATGATAATGGTGATAAGGTCACTGAAATAGCCATTGGGCCGTTCTATAAACATAAATATGTGGCTATCAAACACATCAAGCCTGAGAATGGATTAGATAAGCTGGAAATGCGGATTAAAGATCTCTCAACCGCTGATTCTAACGGTATGTCGTATAGCTATTCTGTAAATACCTTTACAAAAGAAAACATCATTCATAATCTTGTTGCTATCGCTGATTTGATCAAGACTAATGATAAATACAGAGAAGAGTTTCCTAAATGGAAAAAAACCTGTGATAATATTCTGACCTCAGCAGATAAATTGTCCGAAAAACTGTTAACTGATAGCAAGAATACTATAGATGAGAAATTTAGTTTGAAAACATCGCTCTTGAGAAACCTCAGATCTGTGTTTACATCTAATGCAGCTGTTGGTAATAAGCTGCTGTCAACCATGCCAAGACTTAACGTTGATCTATGTACTACTGTTCTAATTCTGAACAGAAAGTCTATGTATAACTTAGAGTAAACTTCTTTATATTTTGGCCTGAACAATCTCAGGCAACAAACGTTTGTTAATTTACTTAAGGATTTGAAATGAATAAGCTTTTTTTCTCTTTGGAACAAGAAAATGTGCAAACCACCGAAGTGGTGACACAGCCTGTGGAACCGGTAGAGAGCGATATCGCTCAGATGGCTCAAGACACAGCTGAGATGTCTCAGATCGTTCAGGACGTCGAAGAAGGCCGTGCGATTCAAGATACTCTTGAAAAAATGGAAGTCGAACCTGAGAACGCAGCTCAGATTGCTAAAGAGCATCTGCTGACCCGTATTTCTTGCAAGGGTAACTCTTCTTTGGAATCTGTCGGAAACCGCGTTGAGACTGTGGCTGGAATCGCTCAAGAAGGCATCGGCAAGCGTTTTGTTGAAACTGTGAAACGAGTCATGACGTCCGAAGAAAAGCTTGAAGCAGAATTGAAGGCAGGTTTGGATAAGATTGCTGCTAATGGTACCAAAGAAGAAGACATCAAAGAACCCGGCTGGGGTCGTGTTTTCTCTGAGGGTGTGACTGGCACCGCCAGTGCGAGTGATGTCGAGAAGAAAATTGACCAAATAAGTAAGATTATCCACAGCCCTTCAACTATAAAAATTTTGAAGAATTACTCTAGGTTGTGTGAGATAGTTGCTATCAAATTAGATAAAAGCACTTTTGTAGCTGATGACGCAGTGGTTAAAGAATTAGAAGCCTTGCACGAGGACGCTTCCAAAATTGCTGAAAGTGTTAAAATAGATTATGCCGTAGGCGATCGCAGCGACATCAATTTTAAACCAGTTAATCAAAAAGAAGCTGACAAGATTGGTAGTAAGATTACTAAGTTGTTGTCTGATAAAACATTCAATGACGCGATATCAGAAGCATCCAAATCTTTTGATAAATATTGGTCGTCTGACATTCGCGCTAGTAGTACCAGGCTTAAGTCTATTCTGATTAAACATATGGAAGCGGCTGATGTTAAAGTAGCCAGAGACGTAATAAGTAAAATGGAAAATCTCGCAGTGGTTATAAATACTGTTATCACTGACAAATCTAAGTTGATCTATGGGGCTGTTAAATACATCTCCGCAAGTGCTAAGTAATCATATTACTTTAACATAAGCTTTAAACACACAAGGGTAAAACCCTTGTGTGTTTAAAAGTCTTTAAATTTTTAATTCTTATATTTTGACCTGAACAATCTCAGGCAACAAACGTTTGTTAAATTATTTACTTGGAGTTATTATGGCCCGTGCTAATACACTGTTTGCTTTAGAATCTGATGCTGTTACCGATCCAGTTGCAGAAATGCCTGACATGGTTGAAGTCGAAACTACTGCTGACGCAGTCATGGCTCAGGATTCTGAAGTTGCCGAAACAGCAGATGATATTGAAGAAGCGACTGATGCTTCTGAGACTTTGAGCAAAGTTCAAGACGTTGCTGAAGCTTCTGTTGCCCAAGGTGAAGGTCTGAGTCAGTCTGCTGCCGATATGACCACCGTGATCGTTGAGTCGATCTGCAATCGTCTTAATATTCCTTCAACCAATCTGATTCCAGCTACTGAAGCTTTTGGTAGCACGAATACCCGTTTGAATTCTACCAAACTGGCTCTTGAGAATATCAAAGATACCATCAAGAAGATCTGGGAAGGTATCAAACGCGGTGCTAAAATAGTTTTCGACGGCATCACTAAGTTTTTTAAGAACCTGTTTAGCGCCACAGCTGCTATTTACAATGCTGCTACCGGTATCAAGAAGGCAGCCGAGCAAGCAGCTAAAGACAAGAAAGTTGTCTCCGACAAAGAAAATGGTAAGATCCTTGTCCCTGCTAGTATTGTCTCTGAGGATCTCAAGGGTTCTGATTTGTTCAAAATGCTTAAGGTACATGCAACCGTCACTAGAAATTTTATTGCGCCCGGGGTAGTGTTGGATGAAGTCGCTAAAGACACAGAGGGATCGCAAGATGCCAAAGAGAAGGTATACAAGGCCCTTGAAACATATTTTACAACTGTATTTGACACTGACGATATTTCTGAACTAACGCATGTCAAACCAGGTGTGACGAAAGCATCTATCGGTCCTTTCGTCGGACATAAATATTTTAGTGTTACGCTTCATAAGTTCTTCTTCTTTGATGACGTTGATAAAGACGATGGTTATGGTAGCTGTATTCTGTCTATTGAACAGAAAAAAGTCGAAATCGGTAAAGACGGTGTTGAAACCGATGTTCTGACTTTAGATGAGATTAGCAAAACATGTGACGACGTGATTAAAATTATTGCTGTGACTAAAAGTTTTGACAAGAGATTTGAAAAATGGAAGCAACAATCTGATAATTTCTTGACAGCCGCTGATAAGCTTGCCAGCGCTATCAAAGACGCAGAAGCTGACACTGATGGTAAGAAGAAATTACTGGCGATTAAGCGTCGCTTGTTCTCTTCTACATTCAATACTGGTAACAGCATGATGACTAAGATCCCTTCTTTTAACATCCAGCTTTCCAAAGTCGCTTTGAAATTTGCAAGCGCTAATCTGGCTAAATATGCAGTGCCGACAGGCGCTTCACAGTTGCTAAAGTAACCAAAACATAAAAAACAACACGGGCCTAAGCCCGTGTTGTTTTTTTAATTCGTCTTAATCTAAATAAAATGAAACACCTATTCCAAACGCACATTTTTGGAATTTAACATTTAACACAAGGTAGAAACAAATGAATGCTGAATTGATCGAAGTCCATGATGATTTCTCGACTGAGTTAAACACCTCAGAGCTTAAAGATATAGTCTCTACTTTAGACGTCGGCATAGAAGCTATAGCAGATACTATATATCTAAAGACTGTGTTGGTTGAGCAATTAGATAACAATACAAAACAATTAGCTAATATAGCTTTTGAAGATATATGCACCAGGCTTGGTTTAGAACTAACCGAGGAAATAGCCACAGAAGCAAGTAGTTCAGATGTGGATAAGTTTAAACATATAAAAACAGTATCTGGCTTTGTTGGTAACGTCATTAAGAAAATTATTCTAGGTATAGTAAAGTTGATTAAGTTTTTTTCTTTGAAAATAAGAGACTTTGTCAAATATATCTTTTCTACTAATAGAAAACTAGAAATAGATATTAAAAACTTTGTAAAAGAAGTAAAGAAGTACAAAAGTGATACTAGAAATCCAATCAGAAATACCACAGATATAAATTTACACTCTGGTGCTGAGATACTTAATCTGATTTCTGGTATTAAACCAAAACCACCAATAGTAGCTACTGAGTCTGAGAAAACAGTACAAAAAGAATCTGATGTTTTAACTATAGTCCAAACTGTATTTGAGGCACACAGATCTTTTACCGATAAATGGTCTGAGTGGTTGAATGAGTTGACCGTAGAATTTGCTAGGTATCAAAGTTTGGTTACTGAATTGTCACATGTCAAGATTCTGGATCACAGCCCTGAAGATTCCGAAGAAACCCTAGCGCCTCAAAGAGAAATCAACAGAATCTTGGGTCTAGATGCTGATACTGCCGTGAAGAATCAAACGTCTACTTTGACTCAAGCTCATAACGGATTAGTGGATAAATTAAAACATCTTCCAAATAGACTTAATGGTAACGAAACTACTATTTCTAACCACGGGTATTTTGCAAGTGATTCTTATTTAACAATCAGGTTTTCTAAACCTAATGAACAAGGCTTATCCCACACTCAGTTAAGCTTTACCACCAACAGAGATATCATATCTGAAGAAATACAATTGCAACCTGTGCTTTCTTTAGAAAATATAATCTCATTTTTAGATATGGCTTTAGAGGTTAATAAAAATAGTTACACCATGGGTAAAGTCATGGAAAAACTTGATGTTAATTATAGTAAAATGGAGTCTGTGCTTGATAAATTTTCACAGCTTCATAATTACAATGATTCTCTTAAACATGTATCTAAACATTTACTTACCTTAATATCCACCTGTGTTAAAGTATCTGGACCACCCACAGCCGAATTTGCTAAGTTAAACATACAGCTATCAAAAGCTCTGTTTACTTATTCTAAAGCATCTTTTGCTCAATATCGTAAAGAAGAGTAACTATTATAAGATACTGATGTTATAGGACATCAGTATCTTATTTTTCTAAATCAGTGAGTTAAAAATGTTTTCTAAATTAAAACGTTTGGTCGGTAATGTTACTGTAGAAGTTAAAAAAGGTGTGGTGTATGTTGAAGGTGTACCTGCTGACATCATAGCTAAAGAGATAAAAAGGATCTGGTCGACTTCTCGTATACAGAAAAACATGTTCAATGAAATAGATGAGAACTCATTTAGTTTCAATGAATTCTTTTGTATTGAGATTGTGTACGCTCTTGACAAAATCATAGAGTCGGGAGCAGGATCTAGAAGAACACTGACTAAGATAAAGCAGAGTATCATAGACAACAGTTGGTTATCCCAAGTAGATAGAAATGATGAGTTATACATAGACAGAGTAGATCAAAGTAAATTATCTAAATTTCATTTTAGTCCACTACCGCACCAGCAAGGGTTTTTAGATATTTACGGCTCAGCAACTTCTAAATATAATCTACAGGGCATGATGTTAGGAGCCGCTGCTGGCTCAGGTAAGACTATCTTATCTTTGATGCTGATGGAGTGTTTAGGTAAAGATAAGGTAATTATAGTATCACCTAACAACGCTCTTTATAGAGTCTGGGAAACCACTCTAAAATCAGCTTTTAAAAAACCTGTTAATTTCTGGATATCTAAAGATGCTGAGGTTTTTACTGGTAAAGAAAAGTTTATAGTTGTCAACTATGAATATTTAGGTAAGCTCTTAGACCAGTTAGGTAAAATTAAATATGAAAATATAGGGGTTATACTAGACGAAAGTCATAACTTCAATACCAGCGATACTTTACGAGTGAATACGTTTATAGAACTATGTTCTAAATTAAATAATGAAGATGTTCTTTGGATGTCTGGGACACCTATTAAAGCTTTGGCTACAGAGACGATACCTCTCTTTAGAACCATAGACAGTAAGTTTACTCAAGATACTGAACAGAGATTTAAAAAGATCTTTGGCGTCAGCAGTGAGCACGGTGCTGATATCATTAAAAACAGATTAGGTCTGGTTAGCTTCAGAGTTGAAAAAAGTGAGTTAAATCTCGATAAACCTATTTTCAAAGAAATTAGGGTGAAGATACCCAATGCTGAAGAATATACACTTGCTACGATCAGTCGTAAAATGACAGAATTCACGATAGAGCGTAAAAAGTATTATGAAGCTAGAAAGTCTCAAGATAAAAAAACATTCGATATGTGTTTAGATATCCATAAAAGGACATTGAGCACAAACACCGATAAACAGCAGTTTAAACAGTACTTAGATAATCTAGCTTGGGTTATAGAGACCGGTGGTGATGCAAGACAGGCTAAAGAAGAAGTTTATTTCTGTAATAAATACGAAGCTGGTAAAATAATACCTAGTTTACCTAATGAACTAAGACCTGTTTTCAGAGATGTTAAATCTATAATAAAATACGTCATGATGAAGATACAGGGTGAATGTTTAGGTAGAGTAGTAGGTAAAGCAAGAATAGATGCCCATGTGGCTATTTGTAGCTTTATAGATTATGAATCTGTTCTAGAAGCGTCTGTTAAAAAGACACTTGTATTCACAAGCTTTGTCCAAGTTATAGAAAAGTTACAAACACATCTTCCTAATATAGGGCTAGATGGATCATTTGTATATGCTAAGACAAACAGTAATCTTTCCAATATACTAGCTGAGTTTGATAACTCAGAAGATAAAAACCCATTGGTTGCTACTTACGCATCCCTATCCACAGCAGTTCCTTTGCTATCCTGCGATCAAATAGTGATGATAGATTCTCCTTACAGAGACCATATTCTTCAACAGGCTATATCTCGCGTTAATAGAATCGGCGCTACTACACAAACCTATGTTTACACAGTGGTGTTAGATACAGATTCAAGACCCAATATTTCCACCAGATCTTTCGATATCATGAAATGGTCTCAGACACAGATAGAATCTATTACAGGTATAGTGAGTCCTTTTGTTCTTAGTGACAATATGGAAAGAGCAGATATGGCTTTAGAAAGTTTTATGGATAACATTGCCGAAGTTCAACCTAGTACGGGTTTTGCTAACTGGTGAGATTTTGTAAAAGATTTCAACCACATATACTTAATTTGAGGATTGACATGGGGTTTAAATCATTAATCGATGATACCTACATAAATCAATTAAATCATGTTTGACAATCTTAATACTTCTCTTTTGATAGCAACTGCTTTGGTACTAGCTTTCTCTAAAGAGAAACTGGTGCTGAAGTTCACTATTAAAACTTAGTCGTTAAAACAGACCCTGGCTTCGGCCGGGGTTTGGTATTTTTTTTTTGTTTCCATTCAGGACTATCCTATGAACAAATCTAATAGGCTTGGATAGTCATGACACAACACGAAGAAGTCCTTGCTTCTATGAAAGAAGTCAGGGAAGAACATCCTTACATAGCAGATCACAGAGGTACTGGTTACTGCTCTTATGCATCTGAGCATCTCAGAAGAAAATTAGTTACTAAACATATACCCTGTGACATATTAGGCGGATCGTCTTTTAATAAGACAATCGAAGGTAAAGCAGCTCACGACTATGCTTTCAAACTCATCACTGAGATACCAGATGACGATGGGCATAAAAGATTGGTTAGGGTTAAGAACGATGCTCTTAAGTTTGGTAGGCTCAACCCCAGGTCAGGTCACGTAGTGGTTTTAATCAATACGACCATCTATGATTTGACCTCAGGTCAATTCAATTTTCCAGAGATCTACGACATTTCTTTTTTCAAAAAAGTCTTTAAGAAGTTGAATCTCTGTGAAGTTAATATCAAAGACAGAGAAAACTACGGTGTTACCAAGTCCTCTCCTTTCGTACAAAAAACACAAACAGCCTTAGAAAGTTGGTGATATGCCTAAGATCAGCATGACTTTACCTGAGACATCTCAGGCTATATCCAGACCTGTGGTTATAGATATCGTTAATCAAGTTAAAGCTGTCACCAAGATACCTGCCGATACACCTGTGTTTTACCCTGGTGAGACTGAGCGTATGAGGACAGCAGGTAGTGAGTTAAACTCATCTGCTGATAGATTTGCTTCTTTTGATACTACTAAAGCTATCTTTATTGAAGTAGAAGAAGATCACGACATAGATAACGTAGCTACTTCTTCTGTACATGGCTATGGTGCTCAACCTGTCTTCTTAGACAAAGCTCTAGGCGTGGCTATAGTACCTCTATATACCAAGGTAGAGCTTAAGATCACCATGCGGTACAGAACTCATAGCAGGACTGAGGCTATGAGGTGGAGAGATGACATGCGATTAAGGATATCTCAGATGAGGGATGTCAATACACATGTGATCAAGTATCACTATCTATTACCTGCTGAGATACTGATATTGCTTAAAGATATCTACACTCAGAGAGAAGCCATAGAACCTTATAACGAAGGTTTTGTCGAATATTTCAAGAGCAAATCCACAGATAGACTTACCTTGATAGGTGATCTGGTAGGTAAAGATGCCAGATTAGGCATAGCTGAAACTCAAACCAGAGTCTTTGGTTATTACGATTTTGAACCTTTACCTGATAAGCCAGAAAAAGATAATGACAAAGGTATCTGGACTGTTACTTTGAACTATAAGCTTACGTATGACAAACCTTATGCTTGTCATGTAAGATATCCAGTCATGGTGCATAACCAGTTACTACCCTTTGCCTATACAGCCTTTACAGATACAAGTGTGGATTTAAATAAGATGGTTTTGAGTTTCCAAGGCAGTCTCTACGCCATGAGAGCCTTCGAATACGATACCACTATGAATGCCGTAGTAGATCCACAAGCCTATATCAAGTTACCTGAGTTTGATGATTATGTCATACCTCAGGCTATGCCTGGTACAGGTACTGTCCTAATGGCTCTTACTCAAGTAGAGAACGATAGAAAAACTTTATTGAATCTAAAAGAACTAGATCCAATAATCTTAGATCAGGATCTTTTAGATTGGTTAATAGCTGGTGAGTATCAGTACATATGTCAGAGGTTCAGATCTATAGTTCAAGTAAATCTGTATAGAAATGATACTTTGGTTACACATACAGCACTTACATGTGACGGCGGTTTAAATATCAGGTCGTTAACAGATCTCAATCTAAGAAACCAACATCGTATCAGATTATCTTTAGTGACTGACATCAGTTACTTAGATAGTGATGCCATACGAAGGCTAAGGAACAATCCCAAAGTCTTTGTTAAGATCATAGGTGCTCTGAATGAACTTCTGAAAAACCATCCTGATTTTAATAATCTTGGTGATTTAAATAGAATCTCTGATTTCCACTTTAGTGAGACCTATCGCATACTGACAGGATATAGACCTGGTAATAACAATTATCAGATTAACCCTGGTGCTAACTATCACGGAACTGGATTGCAGGGTAACTATTTCCCTGGCACTCAGTTTAATTCTATATTTGACGGACTGGATCCACTTATGGTGGAAAACTACAGACGTAATCGAATAGGTTTTAACACTGTTCAAGTAAACGGCATTATTACTATTAAAGATAATCATCTCAACGACTGATTAAAGATACACCCGAGCCATAGAGGCCGGGTGTATCTTTATTTTCTTTATTGAGTCCAGCAATGTTATGACGTATTTTTAAAGGATGAGTTATGGGTATCGCTAAACACAACCCTGCTTCAGCACCTAGTGTCAAGGTTAACATACCTAAGATAGAACCTACAAGCTATCAAGGTCTTGTCACAGATGATAAAGTAACGGCTGTTAAATCACTGATAGCTTATGTAGAAGGCGCTCCATGGACTGTGGATTACTTCAGTCAGGTGGTAGCTGAACACAATGATCTTAGAGAAGTAGATGCTGCTGAACCAGATATCTACCAACAATATACCAAGATCCATAATTTTGAAATCAGAGTAACTACACCTCTGACAGAATCTAACGATACCACCACTGGTTTTATGTCAGTGACTGGCAGCGGTAACGTTTATGGATCTGTGCTACCTAATGTGAATGACTACTTCACATCAGACGCTGGTGATAAGAAGATGGGTCTGTTCCGTGTAACCAACACAGAAAGAAAGTCTTTTAACAGAGACTCTGTGTTCTACATGGATTACGTAATGGTGGGCTATACAGACTCTACTGCTATAGCTGATCTGGTAACTTCTCTTGGTAATAAAGTTACCAGAGAATTCTTTTTCAGAAAAGACAGATTGATAGATGGACTCCAGCCTCTATTAAAAGCTGAAGAAAATCAGAAACTACTGAATGTATCTGATGCTTACGTAACTATTGTAAGAGACTACTTCAAACAGTTCTTTAGCATTAAACATGGTACTCTGGTATTACCTGGTCAAGAGGTATCTATCTACGATACTTTTATAGTAGGCTATTTGACACAGATAGTAGACAGTCAAGACGCACCTGAGCTTAAAGAACTGAGAGAATTACCTAATGAGCGTGAATACTACATGTCTCAAAATCAGTTCTGGAAAGCCATGGTTGAGAGAGACTTTGACCTACTCTCTTATGGTAATACCCGTATGGGTCTGATAAGTAAGAAAATACTGACCAGAAACAGTTATCTACACGGCTTTGCTTTGAGCAGCATTCAGCAGTTGGTTTATCCTGTTCAACCAGATGAAACTACTTTTGGAACCTACGATGTTTTACCTAAGACTGTGGATGCAACTCTTCTGATCAAAGAAACCAAGAGTCGTCAGGGATCTTTAGCTAGTCTGATCACAGATAGCTACGTAACAGCTACAGCTTCTATACCTGTCATCCATCCTGTATTGATAGATGACTACTATGTGCTGTCTGCTGCGTTCTATAACAACACAGCTTCAAAGTCCGTACTTGAGATACTTACTAAAGATTATCTACAAGGAAACGCTTTGGATATGGATATGTTACAGAAACTGATAGATAAGTACAGAAGCTGGTCTCGCTTAGAACAGTTCTATTACGGACCTATCCTTCTAACACTTCTAAAAGAAGCTTCCATTTCACTTTATAGTTGAGGATTAACATGGATACTACAAAGAACATCTGGGAATATTTATTTTTATCGAGGGTGCCTTTGTTGGAATCCATGTCCATAGAGCAACTCAGAAAAACTGGTGTGAGAATATCTGGTAATAGGGTTGATGACAGGAATATCAAAAATGAGTGGTTGACTACTTACCTTCCTATTTCTAAAATGGTAGATTACCATAGAGAAGGTACCTTGATTAAGATAGTCAACCAGTCAGATCTTCCTATCATCTACGATTTTATCAGTAAACACCTAGCAGCTTGGAAGCAACAGCTTGAATATGGTATCAATATAGGTGATGCGCCTATAGATGATCTGGTAGCTATGGATACTTTTGCCACTTCTATTTACGAACATGCTGTCCATCAATTCACCAGAGGCCATGCTGATTCTCTAATGGCGAGACACATGGCAAGTTTAACCAGTATGACAAGACAAAACTTCTTCAAACAGGATAGTCTTAATAAGTACTTAGGTACTGAAGGTGTATCTGTCGATGATAACGGTAATGTACATATCAATGATAAAGAAGAAGAGAGTTTGCCTGAGAGAGAAAGTATGGGTGAATTCTTCAAAGACAGAATGATAGGTTATAGGAGATATTAATGTCTGTAATAGCCATAGAAAAAAGTTCTATATGGAAAGATGTAAAGGCTATTATAAACAACGGCCCTACCAAAACGTCTTTTGAATATAGAGCGCTTATACACACAGAAAAAGAAGATATCAATGTTTTAAAGTTGATATCTTTAGACATAGATAGAGATTATGTCAACAATATAGCTGATAGAACCATTATTCAGTTATATGTGCCTCTTGGCGATTATGTGAAAAGAATTTTCCCCTACAAAGAAAATCTTGAAGTAACTGTTAAGAGGATACAGCTCGAAGACGATAAAGTTTCAGAAACGGTAAATGAAAAGCCTTATATAGAGAAGTATAAGGCTATATTTTTACCCAGTGACAATATGAAGGTAGTTGCTTCACAATTTGACGGACTTGACATAGAAACCTTAAACAGAAAAGATTTTGTCACTATAAAACTAGAGATACACAATCGTTCTTTAGAAGTTCTAAGAGTTAAGACCACGTCAGGTGTGTTTAAAAAAGTAAATACCTTTGACGTTATGGAAGCTGTGCTGGTAACCGAGAGTAAGAAAATCACGCTGGATGGGAAACCAGCTTTGGATGGTGTGGAGATTGTTAAGAGTAACAACACCGCTAAACGAGACCACGTTTCCATACCTAGCTTTACGAAGATTTTAAGTTTACCTACCTTTCTACAGGAAAAGATGGGCGGTATATATCCTGAGGGTATAGGCACATACTTTCAAGTGTGGGAAGATAAGAAACTTTGGTTTGTCTATCCTTTGTACGACACAAGTAGGTTTAATTCAGGTGTTCCAAACTTATCTATCTTTGCGGTACCTAACCATAAACTTCCTGGTGTTAACAGAACATTCAAAAAAGAAGCTAAAACTTTAAACATTATAGCCACTTCTAGTAAAGAGTATAGCGATAATGGTGAGGTTAACTTTATGAATGATGGTGTCGGTTTTAGAATGGCTGATGCTAGGGCGTTCATGACCAAGCCTGTTGAGATGACAGAAGATGGACCTATAGGTAAAAGAACATCTTTAAATCACGAAGCAGCTATAAAAAGTCGTGATGACGATCTGAATTTTGGTCCTGCTACATCTCACCGTATCTCACAAAACCCTTACCAGGAATACGCTAAGCTTGCCTATAGAAACACAGGGCGTTTAGATGTGGTTTGGGAAAACTGTAAGCATGAGCTTATATACCCAGGCATGCCCTGTAAATATTTTTTCATGGAAAATGAAAAAATAGTTGAACTAGAAGGCGTGGTTCTTCATATGAATGTTTTGATAAGTCTGTCAGGTGTGATAACAACAGCTGTGAAACATACTACTACATCTGTACTGACACTTGCTGTTAAGCCACACCAGCATAAGCCAGATAAACCAGTAACTAAAACCTTTGGGAAGTTCTGATGATCGACTATTTTAAAAAACAATTATCAAAGCTACCAGGCGTTAGATTCAAACAAGGTTTGTCTATAAGCTATGATGGAACAAAAATAGACGACGTCTCTTACAATAAATCATCGTCATTACCAGTATCTAAATTTTCAGCTAAATACAGATTAAGTCAAGAAAATATAGTAAATGGATTTGAACTTATAACTATTATAAAGAGTCGCAGAGGTGAGTCTTTATATGAACTTAGATCCATCAAGACTGGTGAAATTATAAGAGTAGATCAAAATGGTTTTAACATGTTGTTTGAAAAAATTAAGGTGAAAAAATGAAATTATTTTCTTTATCGGATTTAGCTACTGAAAATTCCGCTGTTTTATTGAAGGAAGAACCGTCAGTAGATCGTGAAACTTTGATTACCTTCAACACTGATGACATAGATGGTCCAAGTGACAAAGAAGTTAAAGATATACAGATGAGTTTCGAGGCTTTCGCTCAATCTGCTATGGTTCCTTCTTTTGAGAGGAATGATGTCAGTTGTAACGCTTTGCTCAAAATCTCTATTGAGAATATATCTAAACAGTTAGATATTAGAGAAAGTGAAATTTCTTTAGAAAATGATCCGTTGACTAAGACAATTGAGTTTTTTAAAAGAGTCTGGACTCAATTGAAAAAAATGCTGGCCGATGTATGGGCTTGGTTAACAGCTTTTTATAAAGACGTCGTTAAGAAAATGGATAGGCTGACAATCATGCTCAACCATGATAAGTCACTCTTAAAGGATATCATAGCTAAACATGGTCAGAGACCAGTCTATGACACTTTGGAAAAAGTAGACGAGCAGTTGAAAAACGTTGGTGCTACTGATCAGTCTGCTTTGAGAAAATTCGATTTTTTAAATACGGATATTGATTTTACCACTATTAAAGAACACATCGCTAGAAACAGCAATGTTTTAACTTCTTTAGACACATATCTTATCGATCTGCTACACACAGTCAAGTTGTTTACTGGGATGCTACCTCAGTTAAATACTGAACCAGATGTGATCATGAAGACAGTTATGGTCAAAAATGATTTTATTTCAGCTATCGATAACAGCCCTATGGATAGCAAGTTGGGTTCTCTTCGCAGTAGTTGGTACGACATCCATGAACTTGACGCCTACTTGGATAGTAAAATACAACCAATTAACGGCAAGAGAGCATATAAACCATCTAGTATAAAAGTTCTTTCTGGTTTTTCCAGAGGCAATAGAATTGTTTTTGTCAAAAGGTTGTTCCAGCAAAAATGGGTTTATGTTGTTTTCACGGGTAAAGAATCCATAGGTAAAAAGAACAGAAGTAAATACGGATCTGAATTTACGAAAGATAATGTTTTTCACGAAATGGGTGTTGCCTATAAGCAATTAGACGAACTGCTTAATAATGCTAAAACTTTTTCAACGCATGCTGAAAACACGTTAAAAGCAATCACTCATGAAAAAGATTCAGTTATCAAATTCATGGACGGACTATCTGATCAAATAGCAACTTTGAATAAAGATGTCCTTAATAAACTTTTTGCTGAGACAAAGTTTATTATTCATTATCTTGAAACACACGCAAGTGCTTGCGGTAGATTTACAGGTATGACCATGATGAACATCGAAGATGCATCTAATGCCATGCACGAAGTTCTACAAGCTTATAAAAAAGTTTATAACGAAAATAATGCCCGTCAATAAAAATTGATTACCGCAGTCCACTCAGGTAAAATATCAGAGAAGCTTTGAAGTAAATTATCACTATGCCAACACTCACTACCTCTGACATAAGACTTCAGAAAGTCAAAGACAACGATTTGCATTTTTTAATGCCTGACTCACTGAAGTATCTGGAGTTTAAACTTATACATAAAAATAAAATGATTAAAAATAAACATTTTAAACTATCTATAGTTACGACTCTTTTCGATAAAGTAAGTCAGAGGGTGTTGGCGGTCTTTAAAGACAAACCAGAACCTATGGTCACTATCTGTTTTGCTAAGGATATCCAGCATAACCTAGTAAGCAACGACGATCTTACGTTCCTGATAACCCACAACGTCACTAAAGACTTAAATGACCGCTATGGCATACCTCACTCTGTAATAGAGAAGGTAATCACAGATAAGTTGGAAAGCTTTAATTATGGGTTATATGTCGATAAGAAAAAATCCAAAAATGAAAGTATAGAGCTTACTCTAGCTTTGACTTTACCCGTGGACATGGCTCAAGTATCTGACAGTCAGCACTATGATCCATCCACTCATTCTTGGTTAGACATAGATATATTGACCGATATCAGATCAAGACTGCATGTTGACCACGACACTGCTGTGTTCCTAGGTTCTCATAAGTTCATGTCTTAATAATCAATCTTATGACAAATTTAAGAAAACCTGACGTTTAAAACAAAAGGATCCCTATGAGTAGTTTAAATTCTAGATATCAAGATCCGTTTACTTCTAGAGTAACCAAGATAGATTCTGAAGACTATAAGAACAAGACCGGTCTTTTAGCTAAGGCTGTCTTACCTGTTAATCAAATCAAAGAAATTTACAGAACACACGCATTGTCTTTGAGTGTGTATGTAACCATCAACATCACCAATGCCAATACCAATCAGTCTAAGGTAAAAATCTGGGTCAGTGATAAGTCTCAGCCTACTTTAGAAGATTTGTATGAAAGCGGTATCATTCTAGACCCTGATGCCGTTTATAATAGAAGCTTTATTCTTCTTTCCAGAAATGAAGCTTTGTTCGCTGTGTGTGATGTGGCTGATAATGTTATCAGATTAGATGGCTTTGATGACAGACCTGCTGCTTAAAGGAGTTTTGTATGTATATACGATACGACTCTGGCAGAAGGCGCATACTTCGTTCTGGGGTTATCAAACCTACTGACGACTCAGCCAAGAATATAGAAGGTGAATCTGGTTCTAATGGCGCAGGTGGTGGTAGTGGAAGTGGTACTAATCATACTCACGCTAATAAGCCCTTATTAGATGACTTATCTATAACACCGCAAAATAAGCTCTTGGTGAATGGTGTGGCGATAGCTACACACATGCATGAAGAAGCGTGGTGATTTTCTCTTTTCTCTCTCTCTTTTAACAAGGACCGATCATGGATCAAGTTTTGAAGTTTCGTAAAGTAGCCTCGTTGCCAGCCACGTATGAAGGCTCGACGATGTACATGGTGGCTGACAGTGTCAACGCCGCTCTGTTTGAAATGTATCTGTCGTCTGCCGACGGCACGACTGTTCGTCATTTGTTGAACAAGTCTGAAATCCAGACTATGATCAACACCAGCGTGGCTGGTAGTATCGCTGGTATGGGCACCATGTCTGTGGTGACCGACATCGCTGCTCGTGACGCTCTGAACCCAGCTACTGTGTCTCTGGCTTTGGTGCTGAACGCCACTGCTGACACTAGCGTGACTAACGGTGCTGCTACTTATGTGTACAACACCACCACCAGCGCCTGGATCAAGATCGCTGAATATGAATCGCTGGATGTGGTTCTGCAATGGTCTAACATTGTGGGTCGTCCTACGTCTACTCCTGCTCAGATCGATGCAGCCGTGACTGGTAACCACAACCACGGTAACAAGCCTGTGTTGGATGGGCTGTCTATTGCTTCTGGTGGTTCTAACCGTCTGTTGTCTGCTGGGCAGCCTATTCGTGGTTTCTTAGAAGAAGAATCCTGGTAAACTAATCATAGCAGAGGACTTCGGTTCTCTGCTATGATAATACGTTAAAATTATCATGGCATTTCAAGAACTTAAATTTTATAAAGTAACAGCTTTGCCAGCTGTGCTTGGTTCATCATGCGTGTATTTTCTAAAAAAAGATGCGTCTGCTGAACTTGTAATTTACATGACCAATTCGGCTGGTACTATTTCGTATAAAACGAAAGATCAAGCAGACGTTATTACTCTTGTAAATAGTATTATCGCTCAGAATCCTTACCTAATGCCTAGAAACCCTAATCCGGTTTATACATACGGGACTGGCGGTAATAATAAAAACCCTGTAAGAATAGATTATAGCAATGGAGTATATAAAACTTTAGAATATAACACAAATAACTCTATTAAGAAAATTTCTTATTTTGGGCCGTATTTTACAATAGTTAAAACCTATGTGTATAATACTAATGGTACCGTTGATAGAATTACTGAATTGGTAAGTTAAAATGACAGAAATAATAAATCCACCTCAAACTGTTGTCGATGCTGATTTTCCTAATTTAGAAGAATGTTCATGTATGGAAAGAACATTCTTTGCTATAGGTGTTGAAACTGGCAAACAGATTCGACAGTTAATTCAAGCCGAGATTAACAACCATATGTCATCTATAGAGACATTAAAATCTTTGGTTCAGATGCTGAATACTCAAGTAGTTAATCCAGCAGATCTATGTACAAAGCCTGTAAAACCACCAGACACCGATAGTTGTTGCTAATTTTTAATTATCAGATGGGGGTAATCTACCTCTCTTTAATTAAAGGATAACAAAATGACACAACCCGTACAAACCGTTGAAGAACTGTTTGGCTGTATTGCTACCCAGTTCGGTATTGAAACTGGCGCAGCTATCAAGGCTGAGATTGATGCACTGTTGGGCATGCCCAATGTGGACATTCAAGCTCTTCAAGCAGCTATCGCCCAAATCCAGTCTTTGCTGGACTCGGATCCCAACACCCCCGGTTTCCAAATCGGTCAAAACATCATCAGTCAGCTGGTCAGCCTTGGCGACCGTATCACTGCTCTGGAAAATGACACGGTTCTGTCGTCGTTGCAGACGATGGTTGTCTCGTTGGGTCAAGATCTGGCTTCGGAAGTTGCTCGCGCGCAAGCTGCTGAGCAAGCACTGCAAGATCTGATCGATGGTCTGACCAGTCAAGTCAATACGCTTCAGTCAGCTATTAACAATCTCCCATCTGGCCAAGGCGGTTGCGATTGCGCTGCTCTCCAGGCTCAGATCACGGCTATCAACAGCCAGATCACTAACCTGTTGGCATCTGATGCACAAGTTGCTATCCAGATTGCTGGACTGCAAGAACAAGTTAGCACTCTGTCTGGTCAGATTACTGCCGCTGCTACCGCTGCTGCTAACGCTGCAGCTGTTGCTGCTGCAGCTACCACCGCGGCCGCCGCTGCCCAAGCTACGGCTAACACCGCTGCTGCAGCTATCGCAAACCTGGACACCCGTGAAGACAACCATCATCAAGAGCATGCTGGTCTTATCAACGGTCTCCATGCTTTCCGTGACAGTATTCTGAATCAAAACTGTACCTCTTTACGTGGTATGTTTGCAGCTGGTGTTGCCCTTGGTAAAACTGGTGGTTACTAAGTAACTTAAAAATCCACTCTCTGTCATGGAGAGTGGATTTTATTATTATGTCCGAATTTTCAACTTTTGTGCTCTGTACTAGATCTAATAACACAATAGATTTAAACAGACTTCATTTTCAAGAACAACAATTATCATTTAAAATAATAGATAATAGAGAGAAGTCTGTAGCTTATGGAAGGCAAAAAGGCTATGAGGAAACGGACAGTCTCTTTGTTTCTTTTATAGATGATGATGATATAAGCAGGTTGACTAACAAGCAGGTAGCGCAAATGTTACTTGGTTATACCGTAAAGCCTGTTTACACCAACAGCCTTAAGATCAGTAATAAAGAAAGAATTTTATTGACCAATAGTAATGTAAAATTATGGTCAATAGAAAATGAGCGCACAAGAAAAACCAAACCTCATCAAACTTTAATTTTGAAAAAAGAACAGGCTCTGCAATTCACAAAAATCACATTAGCTCTATTGCGATTTAAGAAATGGCCTGAAAATACTTTTGATTATGTTTTTAGATCTTTGATAAGTTTAGAATTAGGTTGGGATTATTTTCCAGAGGTAACCTATGAATGGTACGTAGGATCAGATAGTTTACATTTAAGAGATAGAATGTTTTTGTATATGGCTTCGAACTATTTCTTTAATTATGTTAAACTGCCAAATTCGCCATCTTATGAAAACGAAAAAGCCTTAATTTATAACAGTAGGTGACCTATGTTAAAGAAAATAATTTTAGATCCAACACCAGCCAGTTCGGATGTTGTCGAAGAAAGACTAGCTATTTGTAAGGCTTGTGGTGATATGAAGGTTGTGTCGGTACCTATTATCAAGAAAGATATAGAGACTTGCGGTCTGTGTTCTTGCCCATTAATGACAAGAACATATTTCAAACATAATCAGTGTGCAGCTTCCAAACCTAAATGGTGATAAATAATGGCTACTACATACACGATAACCGATGTAAAGAACTTTACAGATTTAACGCTTAAAACAGGTAATGATACATATAACATCAATGGCGGTACGCTTATCATGGATACCGATACCAGATTTGGTAAAAATGCTTTAAGCACAACAGGTAGTTCTTGTCCATTTGGAAACGTCACAGTCTCTCCATCTTTAGGCGGTAATTTTCTAGTAGACACCAGAAACTGTAGAATGATGTCATTTACAGGTGGAAGTGGTACTGTACCGGCTTATGAAACAGCAATTTCACAAGCCGGTGGTACAGCTCAACTCTTGATGGTGATGTCAGCTGAAACAGGTGGTGTTGTATATTCACCTGGCCAGGCTATGCCAGCTACAGGCTGGATAAAAATACGTAAGCTAACTGGTAGCTTTACACCAGGAGCTATGACTGGTATAAGTTGTAACATCACAGTTGCTGATAAGCAAGGTTGGATTATTTTAGTAGGTGTCGAGGGTAAAAGTCACTCACATCCTAAATTAGGCACATGCACATTTAAAGGAGCGCCAGTAGAAGTAGGTACTACTACTGGAGTACGCGGACAAACGGTGCAATTACCTTTTTTCACATCAGATCAAATTGTTAATTATCCTGGTGTGTATATAAGCTTGACACCAGCTGGCGATACTTGGGATTTCTGGCCTAATGCAGCCAATAGTTTTACATCTGTCAATCATTCTACTGATTCTAGGTGTCCTAATGTAGATATATCTACTACAGGTGTTCTGACCATTGGTCTTGGTAGAGATGGGCAACCATGTGGTCATTTACCGCCAGCCGGCTGTAAAATAATCATACCCTCTATTATAACACAAACATCTACATCTGTAACTACCCAGTTTAATATTAACAAAATACCTGACACCAATATATCAAATAGATATAAAAGTGTATTTACAAGTGCTGGTAACCTAATAGCTGAATGGGTAACTGGCGATTGGTTTTGGTCTATAGCACAAGCATATACCTGTTACATCAGGCATTTACACTGTGCAGATCAGGTTATTATTCAGGAAATTTATACTAAACCTGATATAGATGGCCTTCATCAGGGTTTAAGTAACTATGTAGGAACTTACGCTGATGGATACGGAATACTCTTCCAGCAAAACTATTTTGGTGGTGACATAGGTTACGTTTCAGGTCTAAGACTTAAATCAAGCAGTCTTAGTGGGTACCCCACCGTCTTGGTAAATTTGTACGGTAAATGGAAATTCAAAAAGATCCGTTCTGGTAACGTAGGTCCAGCTACTGCTATAAGCGGGGCTATACAGATAAATACAAGTCCTGATTTAACCATAGATCTGGCCATGACCACAACCAAGCGCATTTTAGTTATGTCCTGTAAAGACTTAACTATTAAAAAACATATATACGCAGATATACCAATAGGTACAACTGGTACTGTACAGGCCACTAATGGTATTGAGTTCATGGGTATGTGTGAAAATGCTGTGGTTCAATCTTTTGAAAATTGGCCCGATGCTCCTAATACACATCCTTTAACAAGCCTTGTATACTGTAATAGCGCTAAAAAAATAAAATTCAGAGGAGCTGGTACTAAAGATGTTCCCTACAATACAGGAACAGTAAATCCAGTTAAATACATTTTCTCCGATGGTGGAAACAACGACACTATCAAAATACAGAGAAACTGGGTAACCGCTTTAGGAACCGCTATAACCAGTGGTACCAACTCTACTAAAAATTTATTAGCTGTTAATAACTATACGACAGACGCCAGTAAAACTATAGGACCTCAACAGCTTGAAAGTTACTATCACGGTAATAGATGTAACGGCGGTAGTGTGCCTATGTCTTACCTATCTGTTTACGGTACCTGTTTTTGGGATAGCTTTACTGGTGACACTACCACCAGAGCAGCTTTGATATTTGTAGAAAAAACAAATAACACCAGTAGCGCCTATACAACTACTGGGAATCCATTATTCACAAGCCAGGGTTCCGTTGTGATGGCCAACCTTGGTGATTCTATAACCTATACCTGGTCTTGGAATATACTTGGATGGACCGGTTTAACATCGAGTACCCCACAAGGTGTTAATACTGCTAATCACAATTTCGATTATGATCTTGACAAAGGCTCTGGTTTTTCTGGAGTATTTAAAACATGCTCATCAGCCAATCTAGCTTCTGAAGTAATAGATCCAGTTATTGGTTTTAAACTCAGAATTAAAATAACCGTTAATACAGCTTCCAGTACAAACCGTATGGACGCATTCCGTATAGATGGTACTACAACACTTGCTGCTCAAAATGCTGCTCTCTATCCTTTAGATGAAGCTGAATTATCACTTTCTGGTTTAGTGGCCGGTTCCACTATAGCTGTGTTTGATCAAAATGCTGCTATAGGAGCTGCCCCACTAGGTATACTAACAAATAGCGGAACAAGCGGTAAGATTATTTATCCTTTTGACGAAACCAAAACCAAATGCAGGTTAGAAGTTAGAAAAGCAGGATTTTTTAACGTCAGTCTGTTGTTTGATAATTTGCTTGAGATATCTATACCTGTAGCCCAACAAGAAAATAAAGATGGTTTTGGCGTTCCAGTTTATGGAAGAGGTCCAAATACAACTAAACAGCTTGTTACATTATCACCTTCTGATCTCAGAATAGATCTAGGAAACGGTAGATGTGTGGCTGAAGATCTTTATGATGTCATAACAGAATGGCAGGCCAGTGCTATTGGAATACGATATCCAGAGGTTATGCGTTTTGATGGCACGGATTTACTATTACCAGAACAATGGAGATTTAGAAGAGCCTCGTTGTCATATACCAGCGCAGGTATAGATGCATTACCTGTTGTGTCAGGACAACCTAATGCATCTCCTGACGATGAAGTAAATGGGTCTATTGATTTTAAAGCAAGAGCTGTGAGAACTTATAAAATAGACACACAGCCGATATACACACTCAATGATTTTGCTGCTGCTGTTTGGAGTTTCAGCCAAGCAAACGGTTTAACTGCTGAAAATAATCTTTTAGGAGCTAGATCGTCAGCCGAAACAGCAGTAGCGCTCACTGCTTCTATATAAGGAAATTTATAGATGAAATTATTAGGTTATAAAGGCACCGGTAAAGGTCTATCTGGTTTGGTAGATAGACTTATTCGCTTTCGGTTAAACGGTAAATATTCTCATACTGAGATTATGTTTGAACCAGGTGACGGTGTAGAACAATATTTACCAGATGGTAATTTGGAACCAAATCAAGATGGTCATTGGTGTGCTTCTAGTAGTGGAATGGACCGCATTCCTTTTTACTCTAAAAGACGCGCCAATAAGTTTGGGGGTGTCAGATTTAAAAGAATCAAGCCTTCATTATCAAAATGGACGGTTATCGAATTACCAGATAAAGATCCTATAAAGGCTGCCGAAATATTCTCTAAGCTTGAAGGATCTTGCTATGATTACAAATTGATATCTGGATACATCAACTTCCTGATGCGTGATACTAAGAGTAAAACTATTTGCTCCGAAATTTGCGCGATGGCGTTGGGTTATAAAGATGCATGGAGATACGATCCATGCCTTTTGGTTTCTGCTGTTCAAAGTGAATTAGAGTAACCGTCATGGTTATAGAGTCGGTCCTAGGACCGACTCTATAACTTATGATGTAAAACGATCTGTTTAAACTACAAATCGAATGGTCGCCATAGAGCAAACGGAGTTATTCAATGCCGCTGATAAGATATCCTCTCGACCCGACTGGTTTAAATCCAGACAATAGGGTCGTTGGCGAAGTTAAAACTTTAGCCAACACACAGGTCAAAGCAGTGGTGCCTACTTACGGCCCTATCTATACAGATGGGTTGGTCGTTATAGACACTGTTACTAATGCACCTTTGGTAAAGAACGTAGATTATTCCTGCGTTCAAATGTTGCAAGAAGCAACGTTAAGGTTCGGTAAAGAAATTTGTGAGGTCATCCTCATTAAGAAACCGGATGTATCTTCTACTGTTCGTATTAATTACCAGGTCTTAGGTGGATTGTTTCAGCATAATGCTGAAGGTGTTGAGAGTCTATATCAGACTTTGATCAATGACAATCGTCCTGTGCCCTGGGATAGTGTTTTAAATAAACCTTTTGAATACCCACCAACTCTTCACAGACACATGCTGGAAGATGTGGTTGGATTTGAACCTGTTATTGTAGCACTTGAACGCATACGCAACGCTATTACTTTGTCTGATGTGCCTGCATTCCAGGCATTGATAGACTGGGTGATGGCTAACAGATATGAAGCTGTAACTGAAATAGAAATCAGAAACAGCTCGCCTGTTGAAAAAGTAGTTACGTTTGACAAATTGTTGTTCGCTTTAGATCAGCTTAACTTCAATGGGGTTACTTGGACTTATAGTAAAACTATAATGTCTAATGATGACAACTTGAATGTTTCTATCTCTTGTACCAACATACCAGACGGTACCAATCTCTTCTGGACCATAGAACACGTTACGACAGATGCTTCTGATTTTAACATGTTGTCTGGTCCTCTAGGTATTACAGCAGGCAGAGCTTCTTTTAACGTATCTTTAAGACCTGGTTTTGAAGGCGAACAAGAAGAAAGATTTAGAATCTTATTGCGTAAACA
>Ga0213919_1000201_pt1 | contig 31683 bp, 45 predicted proteins | sample McNCre317MG_FD_161056 | JGI IMG/M metagenome (GOLD analysis project Ga0213919, IMG submission 161056) | Freshwater microbial communities from McNutts Creek, Athens, Georgia, United States - 3-17 MG | ecosystem: Environmental > Aquatic > Freshwater > Creek | place: USA: Georgia | collected... | reverse complement strand
ACAAAACACCGGAGCAAAACAATGGAACTCAAATTAACGCTAGACCAATCGCAGTTTGACGAAATCGCAGCCAAGGCAGCAGATCAAGCCTTTCAAAAATTGATGAGCCAAACACTCGGCCAAGTTATGGCAAGCCCGATCCCATTGATCGGCGCCCTCTGGAAAGAACAAGGCGGCTACCTAGGCGCAATTCTTCCGGACGCAGCAAGCGGACGTAATCGCGCAATCATCGTTGCAGACAAAGAACACGAATTCACCGCAACGTTTGGCCCAACGAACGTAAGCCTCGACACCTCCGATATGGACGGTGCAACAAATACAAAATTGATGGTTGAGTCGAGCCACACATTCCCTGCTGCTGAAAAATGCGCAGCGTTAACCATTAATGGTTTTAGCGATTGGTTTCTTGGCGCTCGCCGCGAAATGCGCGCACTACAAGCCGCATCAAAAGAATTATTTGATTTAGATCCTTGGTATTGGACGAGCACGCAGTCCAGCGCCTACGGCGCCTACGTTCAGGACTTTTCCGATGGCATTCAGTTCTACGACGACAAGTACTACGAGCGTCCCGTGCGTCCAGTCCGCAGCTTTTTAATTTAATTATTTTTTAATTTTCTTTTTATTTTTGGTGACGCCATGAATATGCCCTGCAGAAACTCAAGAGCTGAAATTGATTTTGATATGGAAAACATTCACGCAGCTCGCGAGTGGCGAGCGGGCGCTGAAAATCGTCGCATTGAGTTAGCTGCGCATAGCTCAGACCTTCGATACGGAAAAGAAATTAATGTTGAGCTGTACGGTAAAAAATTGAGCTTCGCAGATTTGCGAGATTGCGTGATCAATGATGATAGGTTCGATAAGGCGCTCGAAGCAATCACTTCAAATGATTTGCTTTTGATGCAAGAAATTATGGAAGACGCAGCAAAAACTTTGATTAATTTAGCAAAAGGATGGAATTAAAAATGGTCACTTACTCAACCACCGCAGGGTTAATTATTGCAAGATTTGGAAACATTTGTGCAGTTGGAGTTGATCGAATTCAAGCAAGGAAAAATCTTGAATTTATTGTGTGGGGAGCAATTTGAAAATGGAAGTTTCGATTCCGAAAACAGAAAAAGGAGTCTGCATTTTTTACAGGGATGTTAAGAAAACCGAGAAAGGAATTCACATGGGATTTGTTTGTGATGGAGAAACAATTATGTCAGCAAGGATTCGCCTGTACGACATGATGGTTTCAAAATTTAAGCGCGTGCCAGAGGGTCTGGCTCATGAAATTTTTAGGAGCGATGTATGAATATGCCAGCAACACAACTTACAAGTTTGGCGGGTGCGCTTGCAGCCAAGCTTGAGCTTGGAATTAGTGGAACGGAATTAATGGAAACATTAAAGGCCACCGCGTTTAAAGGGCAAGTGACCGATGCGCAAATGAGTGCGCTTTTAATTGTCGCAAAGCAATACGGGTTAAATCCTTGGACAAAAGAAATTTACGCTTACCCAGATAAGCAAAACGGGATTGTGCCTGTTGTTGGTGTTGATGGTTGGAGTCGAATTATAAATGAGCACCCACAATATAACGGTGTCGAATTTAATTATTCGCCTGAAATTATTTCTCACAAAGGAAAGACCGCGCACGAATGGGTCGAATGTATTCTTTTTAGAAAGGATCGCGAAAAACCAACAATTATCCGCGAATATTTTGACGAGGTTTGCAGAGCTGCAAATTTTGTAACTCCTTGGGATACGCACCCAAAAAGATTGCACAGACACAAAGCATTAATTCAGTGTGCTCGCGTAGCGTTCGGATTTTCGGGGATTTACGACGAAGACGAAGCGGAAAGAATTATCGAAAAGGACATCACGCCAAAGCAAAGCAACGTCGAGCCAATTCGCCCCGCGATTGTCGAGTATTCTCAGACTGATTTTGAAAAGAATTTTCCGGCATGGGAAAAGTTAATTCAGAGCGGCAAGAAAACTTCCGACGCAATTATTGCAATGGTCGGCAGTAAGGCGCAGCTAACCGAAGAGCAAATTAAAACAATCAAATCAATCGCAGCGCCAATCGAAGGCGAAGCTGTAGAGGTGGCGCAATGAAAATTTTAAATTTGATTCAAGGCTCAAAAGAGTGGCACGAACAACGCGCAAAATGTTTCACCGCAAGCGAAGCGCCCGCGATGATGGGCGCTAGCAAATACCAAAGCCGCGACGCCTTGTTGAAATTAAAGGCAACCGGAATTGCGCCCGAAATTGACGATTTTAAACAAGCAATTTTTAACAAAGGTCATGAAGCCGAAGCGAAAGCTCGCCCTTTTGTTGAGGCGCTTATTGGTGAAGACCTTTACCCAGTCACCGGATTTGCAGAGGTTGAAGGTCTGCCATTGCTGGCGAGCTTTGACGGGCTGACCGCTGGCGACAATGTTGGATTTGAACACAAGCTTTGGAATGAAAGTCTGGCAAAGAGCGTGCGCGAACATAATTTAGATTTGCATTATGTTTGGCAGCTTGAGCAACAGCTTCTAGTTTCCGGCGCAGAAAAAATTACATTTGTAGTGAGCGATGGCACAGAGAGTAATTTTGTGTATTTGGATTATTTCGGATCGCCCGAAATGCGTGAAAAGCTGATCGCAGGCTGGAAACAATTTGCAATTGATTTGGCAGATTATGCTGTGCCAGAAGCCGATGCGCCAAAAGCAATCGCCGCACCAGTCGATACATTGCCAGCAATCAATTACAAAATTGATTTCAGCAACGGCGTAAGCCTTACAAGCAACCTTTCGTTTTTTAAAGAGGCTGCACTGAAATTGGTCGAGCGCTCAAAAGAACAATTAAAAACCGATCAAGATTTCGAGGATGCTAAAGCGCGAATTAAAGCCTACAAAACCGCCGAGGAAAATTGCGAGAATTTAATTTCTCGCGTGATGGGCGAAATGGGTGATGTTGATGCTTTTGCAAAAGACTTAACCGAAATTAAAGGCTTTATTGCAAAGGCTCGTCTCGCGGAAGACAAGCAGATCAAAACCCGCAACGAAGAGATTAAGGCCGAAATAATTGCTGAAGCAAAAAGGATTGTTTCTGAGCATGTTGCGGCACTTAACGCAAAACTTTCTCCGCTTCATGTGCCTGCATTTTCCGCAGACTTTGCCGCTGCAATTAAAGGCAAAAGCTCGTTCGACAATATGCGCAGCGCTGTCAGCTCCATGATTGCTAACGCCAAAATTGAATCCAATAAACTTGCTAGCGACATCGAAATGAATCGCGAACAAGTGCGAATGATCGCGCCGAAAATGGATTTTCTTTTTGCTGACCTGCAACAGCTTTGCGAAAAGGAAACTGATTACGTTCGCGCAATTGCTGAAAAGCGCGTTGCTGACCACCAAAAATCAGAGCAGGAACGCATTCAAAGTGAAGCAAAAAAACTTGCGGACGAGCAATTAGAAAAAGAGCGCAAGGAAGCGGAAGCAAAAACGCAAACGGAAGTTTCGCAGCCAGTAACGGCACTAGCTTCTGTTCCCGCCGATTACGAACAATTTGCCGCTCAAGCTCCAAGCTTTGAAGAATCATTCCAAAAAGTTTTTGTGGAGGATTCTGAACAAGAAGCCTTCGTAGATATGAGCGATTTTCACGCCGGATTCAATGCTTGTTTGAAAAAAGTTGAGACCGCTTATGCAGAATGTTTGCGCAACGGAACTGATTTTAAGGTCGCGCTTGAATGCTTAAAGATGGCAAATAAATTGCCCGCGAAAGCGGCTTAATCTTGGCGGTGAATCATGGGCAAAGCAAAGAAAACCAGAGCTGAGTTAGCGCAAGAAAAAGCTGTAATTGCAGAGCAAATTAAACAGCTTCATTTGAGCGTAATGGGATTTTGCAAGGGTCGCCCCCCCAGTCAGTTATTAACGGCGATTACCTTGCTGCGATTGATTACAAAGATCTTGTTTCAAAAACGAGATTGTTATCTGGCAGCACAAAGGGATCGTTAAAAGTTCTTGAAAAAAGAGCGCAGTTATTGAATTCAAGGCTTGGAATGTTTCAGAGATTTTTAAACCAACAAAGTGGAGCGCAACATGACAGAAGTTAAAAAAGCAGTACCAGAAACCGAACTGCCACAAATCGGCGAAGCATTTGAGGGTGGATTTTTCACCGGAATTATTCAAACCGGCGGCCAAAAATTCGCAATTATCACAGCACCAAAAGCTTTGGAAGTAACTGGCACTTGGGGCAAATACGGCGAGAAAATCGAAGGCGCAAATAGCACCAATGATTGTGTCGCAAACACTGCGGCAATGGCTGAAGCTGGAAGTGAAACTGCTCAAAAAGTTTTGGCGCTTGATGGCGGCTGGTCAATTCCAAGTCGCGATGTTGTTGAGCTGCAATATCGAAACCTAAAACCAACCGAACAAGAAAATTATTGTTCGTATCGTGACGGCGACAACCCTTCAAGTATTCCTGCCGGCCATTTGTACACCGATGAGTTCCCATTGCAAACAACCGTTGAAGCTTTTAAGGAAGGCGGTGCAGAAGCGTTTGAAGCCGCTTGGTATTGGACGAGCACGCAGTCCAGCGCCCTCGACGCCCACGTTCAGGACTTTTCCGATGGCTATCAGTACGCCAGCCTCGTCAAGGGCGACGAGCGTCCCGTGCGTCCAGTCCGCAGATTGTTAATTTCTTAATTTTTTTATTTTCTTTTAAAAGGAGTTGATCGTATGGCAATGCACGGAGCTAACAGGCAATTTCAAAAGGTTGTTGACATGAATCAATCGCAGAGCTACGCTAATCTTGCAGCTGTAAATCCAGCTGTCGAGATTGGTCTCTCGAATGTAACAAGCGGGCACACCGCGAATTCGCGGTTTTTTTGTGTCCAAAAAAGCATGGCAAACCTATGGGTGGGCTGTGTGGAGCTGCGCAAGCAGCGCCAGTTTCTTGTTACTGGTAGACCAATCCGCACAGTTCCGCCCTCCCTGATTGGTCTCAGTGAGGCGGATAACTCCACCTTAACAAGAGACAATGCTATGTACAATCACGCCCTAGCTACACCCTCAGTTTCCCCATCTGTTTTTAAATTCAAAGACTCTCACAATGTCCGCGTTCAGCTAACTATTAGCGAGCCTTGGTTTTGCTTGCGCGACGTTTGCGATGTTTTGAGTGTAAAAGTCGCATCTCCTGAACGATTTCAGCTTGACGAAAAAGGGGTTACAAGAAATGTAATCCCTACCGATGGCGGCAACCAAGAAGCAACTTTCATCAACGAGCCAAACCTTTACCGCATTATTTTCCGTAGCAATAAGCCAGAAGCAAAAGAATTTCAGAATTGGGTTTTTTCTGAGGTGCTGCCTGCTATCCGAAAAACCGGAAGCTACGAATTAAAAACTGAAACTCCTCCGATTGATGTTCGCGACTTGCTACTTAACAATCTTAGCAATCCAACTGTTGCGTTCACTGACCGCATTAAAAAAGCCATAGAGCAAAAAGCATTTTCTCTCGCTTATGAAGCTTACGAGCTTTGCAAAGAACATCTTGAGAAAAAAGTCGCCTTCAACTGCGAGAGCGGCAACCCTCGAACTTTGAATGAAAAAAAGGCGTTAGCGATTGTAAAAGACGGAGACCTTGGCTCCGCTCTCGCGCACACGTTTTATACAAAGCTGAAATACATAGAAAGAAACTCGTACATGGTTATGACGCTCACAACTGAATATCACGCAAAAGTTAGTGACGCGCTGCTTGGCGGTTCACAGAAAAAATTAATGAATTGAGGTTGCTGAAAATGGCTGGATTTAGACGCACCCTAGCAGAAAAAATTAGACTGAAATCTCAGCCATTTGGAGAATGTATTGTTTGGACTGGCTACAAGGATGTGCACGGCTATGGACAAATTCGATTGGATGGAAAGTGGAAAAAAGCGCACAGAGTGAATTACGAATTGATGCATGGAAGCATCCCTTTTGGGCTAGTAATTATGCATAAATGCGATAACCCATCTTGTATAAATGTAAATCATTTATCGGCTGGCACCCAAAAAGAAAACATATTGGATATGCACGCAAAAAATAGAGCCAATCATGCGCGCGGAGAAAATAACGAAAAAAGCAAGCTTACCGCCGAACAGGTAATTGAAATACGGAAAAGGTTCAAAAGTCGATCAAGGATTGATGGAGCAAGATCACTTGCGAGAGGGTTTGGAGTAACTCATCAAAGCATAATTGCAATTATTTCAAGAAAAACATGGACGCATATATGAATAGTTACTTCGGGTTGATGCGGCAAGCCAGTCATAGTTATGTCGATCGAACGAAACTTGCAAACGCAATTTTATTGCGCGGAAAGGCGGTCAACAAAGGCCTCACGAAAACCTTTCAGGGGCGAATCTAATGACTAAGTTCAGCTTTAGAAGATTTTTCTTTGATTGGGTCGCTCCATTTTTAATTGCGTTATTGATCGTAGCGTTTGTGCTTCTCGGATTAGCTTACTTTTTAACGAAAGATTTCTTTGAGTTTTATTCGAAAATATAGAGGACACAATGAAACCAATTTTTTTACTAAAAGTGATTTTGCTTGCGCTGATAAATTTATCTGCATTTTTCTTCGCATGGTTTTTTGTTGCTATTGGATTGCTTCGGCTAATGATTGCAAATCCATGCGGAAATTTTGACCGCCTCCCCTATTGGCTTGCTTGGTTCGATACACCAGACCAGCTTTTGCCTGGTGATTTGATAGGCGAACCGGCGGTGAAAAAATGGTACGACGACTACGGCTGGTTTTATTGTGCATGGCGCTGGCTTAGTTTTAGAAATGTTTTCTTCGGTTTCAATTGGATGTTTGGAAAACCTTGCAGCGGCTACATAAAATCCATGAGCGAAGAACAGAAAAAAGCGGACGGAATTTTCTACTACGAATATCCGTTTTGGAAATTAAAGTTGATTGTTGGGTACGCAACCTATTTTGATGTGCACTCATGGTGTACCGATAAAGGCTTTTGGGCAGTGCCAAAAATTAGTTTAAGACGCAGAGATCAAGATTGAAAGTAGCGGAGATTTAAGATGCGAGAAATTAAATTTAGAGCATGGCACGAAAAATTTGGGATGTGTGATGCAAAGAAAATGAGCAAGCTATATTTGAATTTGACTTTTGACGGATGTGTTCTTTACGAGCTTCACACAATAGAGTCAATGTGGAAGGTTATGCAATTTACTGGAACGAAAGATTGTTTCGGCACAGAAATTTATGAAGGTGATATTGTATTTCTTGATTCAAAGATGCTTAAAGGCGAGATTGTAATGGATTTCTTCGCGTGGAAAATGAAGTCTGGTGATGAGTTTTTCTGGTTGTGTGATTATCCAGATGATTTTCACGTTATTGGCAACATTTATGAAAACCTTGATCTGCTAGAAAGGGTTGATGAAAAATGACACAGCCACCATCCATTAAAGAACACCCAAAATTTGAGCAAGTAAAATCTTTTCTGAGGAAAGGTAAGCATTCAACACGGTTCGTTGCCGAAAAGCTCGGCATCAATCGAATTGAAGTTTGCATTATGAAGAGAGTCATCGCAGAAGACGGCAACAAGTGATCGAGGTGTAACATGAAGCAAATGCTGCAACCCGTAAATGATTGGAAGCGAGAAAACTTCACTCGCCTACCAAAGAAAATGTTCAAAGCAATGGTTAACTCCGGCGATGTGGTCATTAAAGAAATTGGCGGGCAATCATTTGTCGTTGTCGAAGCTAAGAATGAACAAAATCTTTTGAATAAAATTTTGCAGGCTTAAAGATGGCTCCACGGAATCGCACAAAGGACACTCAAGACCTTCCGCCGAATCTGTACAAAAGCGGCGAGTATTACCGCTATAAAAAACCAGACAGCGGAAAATATGTGGGGCTTGGCACTGACAAAACCAAAGCAATTCTTGCTGCGAAACAGGCAAATGCGTTGCTCATGCACAAAACGGATTTTGTAAAAAAAATCATGGGCGATGAATCAAACACATGGGCCGGATTGGTTAAGCGTTACATGGCGGAGCGCCAGTGGCAGGAAAACAAAAAAGCGAGCACGGTTAAAGAAGAAAACTACCGGCTGCAGCATATTGTTGACGGCATCGGAAAAATTGAATTGATCCACACCACGCAGCGATTAGTGTCTAATTTTCTGTCTAATAATTTTGAAGGGAATAGCTACACAAAGCACAGGGGCGTGATGATAAAGCTTTTCGCGTTTGGTATTGCGTCCGGTATGTTTCCGGATGGCTATTCGAACCTAGCGTTGGCCACCCTGCCCGCGCAAGTCGAGAAAAAGACCAGGGGGAAATTAACACTTGAGCAATACACGGCGATTCGTGAGCAAGCCGATGACTGGCTAAAGGTCGCAATGGACTTCAGTTTGATCACACTTCAGCGCCGCGGCGATGTTGTGCTGGCCAAATACTCCGACATTGAAAGCGGCGAGCTCAGGGTTATTCAGCAAAAGACCGAAAAGCACGGCGAGCGCGCTTACCTGCGAATCAAAATAGGAAACGATTTGAGCGCAGTTATCACTCGATCACGACAAGTGCAGCCCGTGTGTCCGTTCATCGTCCACCGGCAAGCGGAACGCAACGGCAACACGTTTGAAGGCCAAGAGCACTGGGCTCAGGTGCGAGACCAATATCTAACGAAGGCATTCAATAAGGCGAGAGACAAAACAGGGATTTTTGCGGATTGGAAGAAAGGCGAAGCACCCACCTTTCACGAAATTCGCGGTTTGGGTGGAGCGCTGTATTTGCAGCAAGGTTACTCGAAAGAGTATGTGAATTTATTAATGGGCCACACCACACAGCGGATGACCGACAGCTACACGGATCAGCACATGCCGTGGACTGAGTGTGCAGCGGAGTTGAAGTTATGAACAGAGTGCAAAAACGATTTGTAATGGATGCGCTCGATCAAGAGGACAAGCTAAGCGAATGGGAAAGTACGTTTATCAATGATTTGGCCGACAAGCCGGATGATTACGAGTTGAGCGAAAAGCAGAACGAAGTCTTGAATAGAATACAGCGGAAGCTCGATTGAATTGGACTGAGTGCGCAGCCGAATTAAAAATCTAGGCAATTTACTTGCGGTAACATGTTACCCATGCTAGATTAAAATAACAGTGAGGCCCATAAAAAATGAACGACACAAAACCAATTCCAAAAAAGGATTTAATGCAAAAGCTTAGGGATGAAAGACGCGCAGCGGGATTGATGAAAGTTGAGTTTTGGGTGAAGAAGGAAAACGTCGAAAAGCTGAGGAAATTAGCTGAAACCCTAGTTTAGAGCACCACTGTATATTGCCAAAATATCGCCATTTTATTGCCACAATCCAAAGGAGAAAGCCATGAAAGCAGCAACAAATCTTTATAAATCAGCGAGTTATTTGGTAGGACTAAGCAGACTCGAACTGCTGACCCCCACCATGTCAATATTGTGCGCTACGGCGCGCATACTATTGAAAACAAAGGAAATTCACCGATTTTTTCGCGCTAAAAAACTTGAAATTCTGCAATTTTTGACCTTTTTAAATCAAAGACTTACAAAAACCGCTTTACTGTATATCGCCGTTATATCGCCATTTCTGTTTTTACGAAATTCTTTTTAGTGAGAAATTTGACGGCCACGCAGAATCACCAAACACAGGGGTTGTTCCAACTATTGTGGCAACAAGTGTAAGTGCGTCACCAACGGCTAGATTAATTTCAAACGAGCATGTGATTTGTAGTCTTGTCGTGCTAAAAATATTAGAGAAAGCAACCTTCTTTGACACGCCGTTAATTTTAAACTCGACAAAGCTAGACGCAGCATTCATTGCCGTCCCATTAAAAACCAAATCAAAGTCTACGGAGTAAAGTCCCGCGCAATTTGCTGGAATCGTTGCTGTCCCTGTACCGAAATTAAACACGCCTCGACGATCCGGGAAAGGTGGGGTTGCGCTAAAAGGTAAAGTTGTTGGAGTGCCGGACGTTAAATTAAATGTGTCAGCCGCATTGCGCTGCGCCAGAACATAACACAGGCTTGGATCATTGATTGGAACCCCTGCTGATTCTATGCCGCCAGCAATTTGATAGGCGCCCGGGCCCCAACAATTTCTAAAAATTAACTGATCGTGACCATTGTTAGATCCGGCTAATTTATTAACGCCATATCCGCCAGGCATGTACATATTTTCAATAACGTTTACGCCGCTTGATCCGTCTTTGTAGTTGTAAACTTCGCAATCTAAATGTCCGCCATCCAAATTGATTCCTTTACACCGATCTAAAAATATTGACCCGGGAGAGGTGCCAGCAACGTTTGCATAGAAATGACAGCCTGTAAAAGTTTCACCATTTAGCACTTGGGTGGCGACAAGATTATATTGTCCGTTGTGGTTTACGTTTAAGCCAGTGAACGAGCCATGAGTATTGTTTGCGCCATTAAATAATCTAATGCCATCTTTAATGTTATCTAGGATGTGTCCGCCAACAAAAATAGTATTCCCTGCTGAGCTTTCAACCGCTGCTTCAGCGTTTGCAATTGCGTGTATATTTGTGACGGTACAATATTCCCCTCCTGATCCGGGGTTATCATGCCAGCCCCACACGCAGCCATTTAATTTTGGGTTTATTACACTTCCGCCATTACCTCTTGGTCTAGTTGATGCGCCGGGATCTGTATAAATTCCGTAGCCTTTTACGTTATTGATTGTTGGATCGATAATTTTCCAATTACCGCAATCAGTTACTGAAATAGCTTTTGAGGACACTCCTGTTCCAGGATTCGTGACTAGATCGCCATTAACAGTAAATGGTCCAACTAAAGACCAGTTGTCAACTAATGTAGCCGAAAACATTGTTGAAGATGCGCCCACAAAGGAAAGAGTTGCTCCGCTCAACAGCCACTGAGTGTTGGCAGCAATGTTGATTGTAGAACCTAAAAAACAATTGCATCCGCGCGCATCTACTGTTAAATATCCAGAAGCTTGCGCCAATATAAATTTACTTGAATCATCAGTAACACCATCACAAACAGCGCCGAACCATTTTACATGAACAGGCTCATCAAAAAGCCTTTTCCAATTTCTTCCAACGGTTACAGTATTATTTATCTTTGTTCCGTTATCATTTGCTATTGCGCCTGGATTATCTTGAAAGAAACCCCCGCCAATACCACCGCTTGTATGCTGCTTTAAAAATACAATCATACCGGCTGACGTAGCAGGTGTTGTTGCTAAGGCTGAAAATGTTTCTACTGTCAAAACGGAAGATGCTGCAATAATTGAGCTTATTGCAGAGCTTAAATAAGTTTGAGCGAAAACATCTGCCTCGTATAAAACTAAGCTTAAACTTTTGTTTTTGACGGTTATAGAATAATCGGATGCCGCATATACTGCTGACGGAGTTCCATTTCTTGAGATGTATCCGCTCACAGTTCTAAGTGGTTGTGGCGCGGGCTGCGTGAGCGCTGAATCCCAATAAATTTGGATCTGGTTTGTTTCTGGGTTTAAATTAACCGCGCCAATAAATATGTACCCACCATCCAGAGGCGAGCCGTCAAGATCGGTAAAGGATTCGTAAGGAGAGATTACTTTACTAATGGTCATATCTTGGCTGTTCCTGTTTGTTTGTCAGGTTATTTGAGTTTTGAATTTCTACTTGCAGGGCTTTTGAAATCCACTCTTCTTTTGTGATTGTTGGGTTTTTTCGTTTTACGAATGCAAAAAACTCTTTGAATTTTTTACTGTTTGCTAGTTTTTTTACGGCAGCTTTTTTTGCGATGGGCGAGGATTTTTCGGAGGTCGCTTTAACAGCATCGACAAATTCTTTTGACGTGATTAGCCTGTCAGCCGCTTGCATGATTGGCGGTTTATTTTTTGTTGCTGCTGACATCACCGCCGTGAAAGCGCCAGGCATTCCGTGCGCGGTTCCGGCAATTTCACCAACAGCACCAGTGACGCCATTGCTTTTGACTTGCTCATAAACGCGACCAATAAAGCTATTAGCCTTATCAAAAGCATCCTTGTTGACTGCTTTACCTGTTGCCAAAAACTCACGCTGAGAGCGAGAAATTCCGCGCGCCATGGTTGCGAAATCTTGCAACGATGCAACAGTTTCTTTCGGTAAATTGCTCATGATTGCGGTGTAGGCTTGCTTTTGCTTCTGTAACTTTTCAAACCAATTGGCGAAGTCATTAAAATTCATCGCACCGCCGCGATTGGTTTCTTGAAAAAATGATTTAACACCAGAAGCAACAACCTCTTGCCGCATATCTTTTGGGATATTTTTAATTAATTTTATAAAAGATGACGAATCGCCAGACTTTAAGCGCGGGATAGATTTTGAAAGCAGCGGCGAAAGACTTTTATCAAGCTCTTTCCCGAATATTGACGTTAAATCTTCCTGAATGCCTTTGTACATTTTTGCGGTGGCTTGAGCTTTTTCCCAAACATCACCGACACCCGCAGCATCTGCCGCAACTTTCTGATCGGCGCGCAAGGCTGTTTCAAGATTACCCAGTTCAGTTGCATTTGATGAGCCAAAAACGTTTTGCTTGCCGCGTTTTGCCTCGCCAATATCTTTGCGAATTTTATCGAGTAGCGCGTAAGTTGGCTGATAGTCTTCGGTAGGCGTTAATTGTTTGATAAGCGCCTTCTCTGCGGGCGACACATTCTCAATACCGCCCATGTTTTCAGCGTTATTTTTAATTGCCGCGAGAGTGTTTTCCGCATCAACCGCTGTGCGCAGCCCTATTTTCGATTCAGCCTCGCCGTACAAATCTTTTGCGGTTGCTTTTAATTTGTCGTGTGTTTCTTGCAGGGTTTTTCCCACTTTTTCTGACAGAGTAGAAATATCATCTGTGCCGCCAATTTCGGCGATAACATTATTGGCTTTTTGTGCAATTTTCCCGAGTCCGCTACGCTCAGCCGCCGCCGCTTCTGAACCCGTTTGAGATTTTAAAAACTGCGCTAATTGTCTGTACGCTAAATTTGTCGAGTAATGATCCGGCTGCAAACTATCTGCAACACCTTGGCGATCAGCTGCCGCTAAAACTTCTGCGTCTGGCTTTACTTGTTCGGCTAAATTGGCTGTAGCTTTTTGAGATCCGAAGCCACCAATTGCAGCGCTTCTTGCATCACCTGCCAAATCATTTGCTGAAGCGATTGGTTGAACCTCTGCACTTGTTGCCGCTGCTTCTGAATTTGCTTGCTGTTCTTTACTAAAAACCTGTTTAACTTTATTCATTGCGCCGCCGGTCGAATCAATGGCGTCCGCAGCGATATTTTTAATGGGAGTGGTGACTTTGTTTAATGTGGCATTGAGGGCGGGAGAGGCAAGCCGGGACGATTGGCCTATGGCGTTCATTTCCGCTGTCATTGGTAGCGCTGGTGCAACTGCGCTCATAGCCTCGCCAACGTTATTAGTTAGCTGCTGAGCTTGTTCAGAGTGCGGTTGCCAGCCAATAGAAGTGGCCGCTTTTATATCGTTTTCAACTGTTTTTTGTTGAGCGGCAATGTCTGACTCGGACGAAGATCCAAAGGTGCCGTCAAGAATCGATTTTGTAATCGAGTGAACGTCGCCAGCTACCATTCCGGCTGTACCAAGCACCATATTTGAAACGGTAGCCGCAGCTGCATCAAGAGTTGCAATGGGGTGCGCAATGGGTGCCGTTACAGTATTCCAAACCTTTTGTGCTGCTGATGGCTCGGGCGCAGGAATAATGCCTTGCTCATTGCTGTGCGTATCGGTGTAGCTGGTGACATTTCCATTGCTATCCCAATTAGGCACTCGCACATTTTGCGTACTAGCTTGATCGCTTTGTGTTTTCAGAGAAGGCGGCAGCTTAACTAATCCCGATCGAATATCATCTTCAAGCTCTGATTTTTGTTGCGGTGTTAATTTCCCTGCAACATAAGCTTCAGTGACAGATTGCGGCAATAGCGTTGGATCATTATCTTTCTGCGTGCTGCTCGCATTTAATGCTGCGCCTTTCGGCAACATAATGTGACCCGCATTAACATCGCTTTCAAATTCTGCCGCCTGGTCAGGAGACATCTTTCCCGATTTGTAAGCTGAATAAATATTCGCAATAGAATTAGGATCGACGGCCGGAGCTTGTTGCTGCTCAGCCATCACACGATCAAATGTTGATTGCACTAGATCACCTTATGCAAATTGCATGTAGGAACGAGAAGAAAGGTCAATGTTGCTGGATTGTTGATTGCCAAGATTTTTGGCCTTTTCAACTTTTTGGCTTTTTATGATGTCGTTGTATTTTTGCTGCAGATATTGATCTGTAAAAGCCTTGAACGAAGTTCCGGCTGGCACTTTCACGCCATCGATTTCCATATCGTTTTTTGATTTCCCGAGAAATTTATTTTGCGAAAGCCAATCTGTTTTTGCATTATTTTGAATGGAATCTAATTGCTGTAGTTTCGCCATCCCGCGCAAATAAGAAGACATAAAAGCAGGGTCAGCCGTATCGCTTGGCACACCTCTCATTGCGGTTTCAATATCTTTGTCGGAGGTTGATCCGCTCGCAACTTTTTTGTATGCGGCCATTGATGCTTGCGTAACAAGACCAGAATATTTTGCGCGAATTTGAGAAACATCTGTCTGTTCGCCAGTAGCGCTTTTAATTGCTTCCCAACCCTTTGTTAATATGCCACTGCCCATGTTCGCTGAATCAATTTTGTCTGCAAGCGAAAGCATTTGGCTGGCTGATTGTTGTGATGAAATTGCATCGGACGCAGATTCATTTACTTGCTTCTGCACATACTCTGGAAGCTCACCATTTTTTTGTTTTAGCTCGTACAATTTTAGCTGAACATCAGACTGCAATTTATCGCGATCAAGATTCATCTGATCGGCTCTGTTTTGAATCTGACTATCAAGGTTTGCAATATTTGCTTTTGATTGCGACTGCTCCATCGCAAATCTTTCTGGTGTGTGCTGCGCCTCGTAGGTTGCCCTAACCGCATCAGCATTTCCTTTCTGCACATCCCCCGGAACTTTTAAACTCTCAAGAACCTTTTGGCCGTCTGGAATTGCAGCTAGGTGCAACATGATTGATTGCTTTGCAGTATTAGGATCCAAATCAATCATTTGCGACATGCGAGATGCGGCCTGAGCATCATTTGTTTTGCCTGCATTGGTTGCGGCAGTCGCTTGCTCATCGAGTATTTGTTTCGCTATTTCTGGCTGATTACTGTTTAAAGCGGCATAAACTTGCGAAATGTTGTTTAGGCTATTTTGCTTTTGCGCGTCACTGTAAGTTGCCCAAGATTGTTTTGCGGCATCTGCAAGTTGCGGATGCTTTAAAACGAGATCGGCGTAATCTTTTCCGGTCGCTTCAGGATTATTAATAACGCTGCCAATGTCGGTGTGCATTTGTTGTTGCAATAAGAGCTGTTGTTGTTTTTGATCTGCCCGATCATGAAGTGCCAAACCTGTTTGCAAGCCTTGCATGGCGTTATCAAAGGGATCTTTTACATTTAAGCTGTAGTTAATTGGATCCATTACATTTTGCTCCCCATGTACATCATTGCACCGCGCGCAATATTGTTTGTTAGATTTGCATTTGCATTTCCATTTGCTAAAGCCTGACCGGCATTAGCAGCGCCAATTTGATTAAGCGCATTTATGTTTTGATTGCCAGCCCACATCCCCGCATTACCAACACCCGCTGCGGCGTTTTGGCCAACGCTGGTGAGTCCACCGAGATTTTGGTATTGCTGTTGAATGGTTTGCGCTAATAAGTTGGGTCTAAATTGCGCGAGAGACGCTTGAATATTTCCACCGCGCAATCCGCCCGTAGCAGAAGCATTTTGCAAAATTGAATTTTCGCCTTGCTGCGCCATTGACTGAAATTGCGGACCATTTTGAATGGCATCAACAGCAGCTTTTTGAGCTTCGTCGCCATTGAGCCCCATTAAATCGCCCTGCTTATTGACAGCGCTAGAGCCGACATCCGTGTAAGGCCTTAATAATTCTCTGATTGCATCAAATTGCCTTCCAGATTCTGCAATGGACGCGTTCGATGCATTTTTTTGCGAATTGGCTGCGCCCTGCGCCGCTTTCTTTTGCTGATTACTATTAATTGCGCCGCCAACAACAGATACGGCCGTTGCGCCTACATACCACCAACTCATTGCGGCGCCCTCTGGATTAACTGATTGGTTTCTTCTGGCTCTATGTGTTCTTTTTCAATGATTTCTAAATCTTGCGTGTTAGATTCGTTTAGGTGAACGGTTACGAATTGAGTATCCTCAATTGTTAAAACAACACGCTTGGCGCCAGCAGGAGAAATAGAAATATGCCCAGCCTCGACAACCCCACGACCAAATTCACTAATTACTTCGGCCTTGCCTTTTAGAACCATCATAAAATGCGCGTGCCTATGAATTTTTCCTGTTAGCAATTGGCCCGCTGGAATTGTCAGCGAACGCAGATACATGCCGGGCGCAAAAAAATGTTGCGGCTCGGGTGGCTCGCACTGGAATTCAATGAGTGCTTCTTGTAGTTTTTTTATTTGTTCAAGCGAGGGGATGGGTAGATCTGTGTCGCAGGTTATTTGGTTGTGATTTATTGATAAATCTTGGCTTATTGCGTTCATAAAATCTCCGAATGTCGGGGTTTATGAGCCGCTGGCCGCTCTTATTGCTCAGCTTTTTAAAACTATTTTTTAACTATATTGGACTGCGTTTGCTCGCATACTTAAACCTGTTGCGCTAGCAATCGTTGAAATAAATTGCCCAACTTCTAAGGTTTGCCCGATAATTTCAGGGCAGGCGTAAGTCTGATTTGGCTGAATAACTTTTGAAGAAATAAATAAATTTGAAGAGCCCGCAGTACCTGCTGCATTCACTAAATTTAATGAGAATGTAATGGCTGCGCCGGTAGTGTTTGTGACAATGTATTCCGATATTTTTTCTTTAATCGTTGCCGTGTGCTGCAGTGTTTGGACTATTTCAGCCGTTTTCGCTGGAATAATATTTACGGTTGTTGCCGTCATGTTTTCACCTAAGAAATATAAGCAATGCTACCGGCAATTCTAGATGTCGCCGTCAAGTTAGCCGAAGTCAATGAAGCGCCCGATGATGTGGCGGCGGCAGTTAACCCAGTCACATCAATCACGCCTGCATTGGCCTGCATGGATAAATTAAGTCCCACATAAGCCGTATTTAAATTGGCAAAAGCGCCAACTGAAGCTGCCGCAAATACAATCGCATTAGATGGCAAGCCCTTAATTTGTAAATTTCCTGTGATGGTGCCGAGCGTAGAAAGTTGCACATCGAACGATGCAAAATTAAATCGGCCAATCGTTAAAATTTTACCGACTTGCGTCGAATAGGCTTGACCCGATTGGCTTGTGCTTCCGCCGAAAATTGGTGTCCATGGTTGCGTTTCGTCAATAACGGAAGGTTTTTGCGGTTGCGTTAAAACAAAATCTACATCATCTGCTAGGCTTTTAATCAGCGCATAAAGTGCATTTATTTTTAACTCTGAAGAAACTGCAGAAACATTTACTTCGTTAATAGCGCTGTTGATCAAGTCAACATCATTAGGGAATAACGTATTTGTATTTTTGAAAAGTTGCTCAAAAGCGCGAATGGCTCGCTCGTTTGGCAAAAATTCTTTGAGCAAATTTCGCGTTAAGTCGCGCGGCGGAGTCTTAGACATTTAAAGGCTCCAGGCGAGCCTCAAGCCTTGCGATTGAAATGTGGGCGTCACTTGTGCCTCTAAATTTCTGAGCGCGCCAATTTTTCATGTGACCGCACTGCAACCAAGAAATTCTTTTATTTTTCTCGCCTTGCTTTCCGGCGGTTCTTGGTTTTTCTTGGCTCCACGTTTCGCCGTCAGTTGTGTAAGACGCCCAAATTGTAGGGTCAACACCTAACACAACATTACCAGTAAGACAAACAAGTTCCAGCTCATGAAATATCGCACCGCGACTTTCGTTGTAAATAATAGTTGTGCCAAATTCCCAGCCATTTATTGCGCTGTAGTGAGAGGAAATATTGTCAACAAGATAGCCATGATTCGAGCTGATTGGATCGCCGCAAAGCCATTTGTCGTAACACCAAACAAAATTTCTTGCGCGGTAAATTGCATTGTCTTTAACGCTAGTTGTTAGCGTATGCCAAACCGGTTCCTCAAGAATTTGGGAGGAGGCACCGTCATAAACTAAGGTTTGATCACTCAAATGAATGTAGAGAAACTGATGGCCTTTTGTGACCCTAACTTCAGCGACTATTTTTGATAGATCACTTTCTGAATACTCAGAAAGTATTTGATCAATTTCTCGTGTTGATATTTTTACTGTGCTGCTATTGCTGCCAAGCCACACAGCGGGCGATTCATTTCTACCACTTCCAACAAAAGCAATGCTCTCTAAAAATACTGCGCACGCAAATGTGCCAATACAACCGCGTTGCATTTGAGCGCCGGAAATTCTTTCAAAAACAAAAAAATCACCGCCTATATTTTGAAAAACTTCTATGGTGTAGCGATTAAGAACGTAAGGCTCATTTCTTAATTTTAAAAGCGCGACAATTTTGTCGGGGTCAGCTTCTGAGCTGCCGTACTTCAGCGGATTAACAGAAGTTGGATCGGTCAACTCTGTTTGCACAAGGTTTGTGCCATCAGTCGTTAAAAAATAGCCATCAACCCAAATAAAGTCGTTAACTGTTCCAAGATCTGAATCAGTGACTTGCGTTAACGTGGTGCCATTCCAGTAATGCAACTTGCCATCTGCAGCAATACCGAGCCGATCAAATGAATAATCAAACGTAACTTGGCCAGCTCCACCAATTGAACCTAAAACAGTTTGATTTCCAATCGAATCAATCGACACTAACGAAGTGCCCATCACTCGATAGCAAACGCCATTCCAATTGATTGCTCCGCGATCAACACCGGCACCTGTACCGAATAAAACAATTCCTTCTGCTGGCCGCAAATAGCCCTGCGAAATTCCATTTTGCTTTGGAACTGGAATTAAATTGCGCGGGTATGATGTTCTAAAATCGGCAACGCTATCCGAGTAAATTCCGTTAAGAATTGGGATCTGCATTTATTTAGCTGCCGCCTTCGCCAGCTTGGAAGTGCAAAACCGCCGTTGAAGAATCAGAAGCATATGCAATAGTGTCGTCATCAACGCCTTTTTCAACAACCAAAACAGAGCCAGCGGCACCCGCTACAGCAATCGGCGTTTGCGTAGCATCAGCCGTAAGCGCAGTGTCTGTTTTTGAGTTATAAATAACAAAATAACCAACGACAGCGCCTGCATTAATAATGCGAACGGATTTCTCGCCTGCGCCAATCGTGACGGTTGCGGATGTTGTTGTTGCGGTAACTTTTTTGTTCCCGCCGCGACGTGGTTTAAATGGTGTGCCTGCTGACATAATTTTAATCTCTTAAAGAATTAACCAACTCGATACCAAACTTTTGCCACTGCATCAAAACGCAATCTGAAAAATGCGTTTGCGGCTAGGGTTGTTGGCGCGCCTGTTACCGTTGCGCCATTTCCGGCGACAGTTAAGGCTGTAACTATTTGTGTGCAATTAACCAAAACCTCTTGCCGATCAACGCAGGAAGCAACCGCAGGAAGCGTAATAGTTCCAGCAGCAAATGTTGCTGTGGGCGTTAATATCAGCCACACACTTGATGAGCTATTATTTACGGTTACGTTAAATGCAGTCGCTGAAGGCGCGGCGTATTGCGAGACCTTGTCATCGTTCGCAGTAATCAGTGAGGCGATGAAAGCTGCAATTACTGACATTGATGCTTTGCGTGCGTCACCCTGCTCGCTCGAATAAATCGGCACCGCGTCCGATGATGAAACCGAATCGACAGCTGTTAAACTATTAATTGTGGTCATGTTTTTTTACTCAAAAATAATTTCGCTGTCTGATCCAGCATCAATTGTTTGATCTGGTTTATTCATAAACGGATTGCCGTTGCCATAACGATGCGGTTTGTTTCCTGCGCCGCGCGGCATTGTGTTCGGTAATTTTCTAGTGGGTGTTGGCGCTGCGGTTTGATTCAACAAGTTACTGTAGGCGGTATCGGCTGCTTGCGATATTTCAGGTGGAATCTGCTTTCCGAACCCGGGTGCAATTCTAATTGCGAGATTTAAATAAATTGCCTCGTGAGCAACGTCCGGCGATTTTGTGTCGGAATCTAAATCAATACTTTTAGGATTCGCCGCGGCAGGCCAGCCAATTCGAACACCATTAGAATTCCATCCAGCCAGCATTGCATCGAGCTTTATCGCGGCGCTATTTAATTGATCAGTCGATAAATCATAAATATAAGCAGCCAAACCAATCGACTCGAACGCTTGCTCGATGTATTGCTTTTTTGACCAGCCCACGATTATTTCACGCCAGCTTCTTCAGTGGTTTTTGCAACTTCGTCTTCGCCTTCGGATGAGGGCTCGGCAACTGGATCAGCAGCCAATTCTTCACTTTCTTTTTTCTTTTTGTTTTTCGCCTTTGCTTTTGCTTCGTCAGTTGTCAAAGACCATCCTTCTTTTTTGGTTTTTGCAACTTCGTCTTCGTCGACAATAATGAAATCAAAAAAATCACCGTGTATTTCATGGCGACCAGGGTGTTTATAAAGCATGGTTGCGTTTTTCATTGCGTAATCTCTTTGTTGGTGAAATAAAAAAGGAGGCCGAAGCCTCCTAAACCATGAGGTCGTTATTGTTATGCGCTAAGAACTGCGTTCCAAACACCGGTTGCAACACACTCAAAGATCGCGCCTTTAGTTGTAGCAACCGCAAATGCAGCGTTGGCCGCACCAGAGTTAATGTTCTCACCGGTTTGCGGGAAAACGTTCGCTGAAGTTGCGCCTGCGTTGTAAACCGATACGCGGCGACCAACCAAAGCAGCAGGAAGTTTTACGGAGTCCGCAATGGTGGCGCACACAGTGATGCGGTTAATGTTGCCGGTAAGCGGTGTTGCAGAACCTTGGCCGCCACCTGCAAAAGCGGTTAGGCCTGTTGTAGCTGCGTAAGGGTTGTTGGTTAATGCGGGCTGCGCACCGAAGTCATATTCAACTTCGCACGCGGGTGATGCCTCAATGCGCACTGTCGTTCCTGCCGCGGGCGAAAGAACAACAGAGCCTTGAGCAAGCACCGCTTGCAATGCAAATACAACAGGCGCATTTGGCACGTTATTTCCGTAATAGATTTTTGTTTGACCGGCACCAAAAGAGCCGACGATAACTGATTGGCCGGACGCGATAACAATATCGGCCTGACCTAAACGAGGAATAAATGACATGATGTGCAATCCTATAAAAAATTAATTTTAAGTGCGCGAAAAAATAGGGGCAAAAGCCCCTATTGATTACACCTGGTTGAAAAGAATAATGCCTGACATTTCCGGCTGTTTATTCACAACACCGAACAAGGTATCTAAACGATATTTTGTTCTCATGGTGTTGATGTCATAAAACTTCTGGAAGACAACCTCGATACCTTGGTCAGTGGTTGCGCGCATTACTGCTGTTCCTGTATCGGTAGGTACTGCGTAATGACCCGGTAAAATTTCCATCGCATCTTTTTGCCAGAATGGGTTTACGTTTGCAGTTGCTGTATTCAAGAACGTAATCGCCGCACCGTTTGCTGGCGTTGCTGTGACGTTTTGATATTCCAACTCTGCGTCAGTGCCGCCTTGAGCAGAAATGATTGGCGGAGTGATTTGCACAACTCCGGTTCCGCCATTACCACTTATGATCGCGGTGATGCGGTGCGTTTTAAGCTGCCCAGTGTCCGCCTTGGTAATGTGATGAACAGCGTTCACGTTAGCCGAGGTAAAGCAGTCCCCGACCTTAACTGTGCCAGACGACACCGTTATTGAAATGTTTTGGAAGCGGTTATCAACGTTTGCGGTCTCGCCAGATGACGCAACCGAAATAGCTTTCGGCGTGTAATATTGGTTCGCGCCGTTAAACGTTACGGATACGCCAAGCGCTGCGGTCAAGCGGTTCGCATAATCAAGCTTGAATGTTTCGAAGCCTGAAATGTTACCGACATAGGCTTTCTCATAAGCTGTTACTGGCTTGCCTTGCATGGTGGCACGACCCGCCAAGTTGCTCGCCATGTTGTTGTAATCGCGGCTGGAGAATGCAGCGTAGCGATCAAACGATTGCACGCCCTGTTCGTTCATTACCGCATCCATCAACGCAACGTCATCGAAGCCGGTTGCCGAGACAGTACGCTTAATAACAAGCGAGCCTTGGTTTGCGGCCACGTTCATGATCGCCACGTTAATATCGGACGCGAGTTTTTGTTTCGCGGCATCACCCAAACGGTTTTCTTGCAATGCATCGCGCAATTCTGTTGCGTTCAGCGTCCAAGGAACTGACTTACTAAAGCCAAGCGTTGCTGGAACTGAAAGCTGAATGTAGTCGCGGAAGTTTGCGGTTTGATCCGTGCCTGAGAAGGATTGCGCAACGTAAGGCTGTGGACGCCAAATAATATTTGCAGCGCGCTCCATTTCGGTAGAATCGGTTTGATAAACATTCACGTTGCTTGATAAAACCAACGCATCTTGAAAGCCTTGAAGAATATCTTCAAACGCAATTCGTTCTTCTTTGTTAAATTGGTTAGCCATTTAAATCTCCAAATTTTTTCCAAAAAAAAGGCCAAGAACCCGTGAAGGTCTTGGCCTTTGTTGTTTTGTTAACTAATTAGCGTTTGCGCTTTTCTCTGTTGTAAGCAGCTACTTTTGAATAGTTGCCGGTTTTTTCAGCTTCGGCGCGCAAACGCTGTAAGGTGCTATCTACCGAGCCCGATCCGGTGCGCGTTTTGCTCACTGTTTTTTCAGGCTCTGGCGGTATTTTCCGTGTTACTTTCAATTGAATCTCCAAGAGCGCAAGCTCATAAGTAAATTCGACGGGGTCAGTGATTGAGGAAAGCTCTTTTAGCTTTTTTTCATTCTTGCCAAGCGCAAAAACAACCAGCGCAGGATTCTTTGCCACTTTGACAATAATCCCCTGCTTCGTAGTATCAAGATGCTCTAATACTGCCGCTTCAGCCTCATCAAAATCTTTTACTTTTAATTCTGTTTTAGCCTTGCCGTAGTTTTCGAGTTTTTTATTCCACGATTCTTGCTCTGATTTTTTCTTGCCTTCTTCTTGTGCGGCTTGCTCATCTACTTTTCGTTTGCGTTCATGCCAAGAAGTTAATTCGGTTTCGAATTTATCCTCGTCATAATCACAACTTTCGAGTGTTGGCTTTTGCCCAAGATCAACGGGTTTTGGTTGCTGCTTAACTTCAGCCTGCGCCTCAAGCTCTTTGATTCTTCGAGCCTGTTCACGATGGCTTTTGCGCAGATCTTTAACCCATTCCGGCGCTTTTGCGTGCTCTTCCTCTTCGGTGGGCGGCGCTTCCTCACCAATGGTCACAACAACATCAGAATCATCATCTAAATTTTCTTCAGCTTCGGATTCTTGCGAATTTTCTTCGCTTTCGTCTTCAGTTTGATTTAATTCATCAGAAAGAATTTCTTCATTGTCTTGATCATTATCAACTGCCATTTCTAACCCCTTTCTTCACTCGATCGCTTAGAGCGGACGATCGGAAACCGCTTGCGCTGGTGACTGCTGCGGCATCTCGCCGCCGGATTGAGCATGATCGCCAAGCGCTTGAACTGTTTTAAGAATTTGATCGCGGTGCGCAATATCTACACCCGCTAATGTTTCAACTGTTTTTGCTTCTGATTCTTTCGATTTCGCAACGGCCAGCAATGTGTCTGCCTGCGATTTTTTAGCGGCTGCGGCGGCTTGCTCTGCTGATGCTCTTAGGAATAAATCGTTAGGATCTTGCGGCGTATTTTGTTGCTCTTGCGCAAGCTCTTGCGCTTCTTCGTTGGTCGGCTTAATTGCGCCCTGGCGTAATAATTTTTTGCGGAAATAATCGCGAACATCGCTCACGCCTTCGCCATCCATGTTCATCATGGCCATTGAGCTGAGAATCTGAAGCGTTTCAGGGTCTTGCGTTATGTTCATCATGCCGGTGAGTTTTTGCACCGTGGATTGACGCTTACTTTCTGATGATGGTCCCACTGAAACCGACACATCCATGTCGGCGGAATCGAAATCATTTTCGTAATTAATCTCGCCGTCTTCGCCAGCAATGGGCTTGTTCAGTTGAATCTGTGAAACTTGCGATTGAGCGCCCACGCCTTTCATTTTGCGGCCAGGCTCGACGTAAATATCTTTGGCCATACTGAGCCAAATCTCACCAGTGCGTTTTTTTGCTTTTGCAAAGTTTGAAATGTAAATAAACGTTTGCATGTCGAGCTTGCCTTGAATCAGCTCAACAGCTTTGCCGCTTACATTTGGCATTAACTGCTCGCCCGCTTGCTGATTGCCGAGCAGGTCTTGCATGTCTTGCTCGGTCAGCTGCAGAAGAGCAGCCATTGCGGCGGGAATATCGGGGGCTTTCGTGTAAGCGACGGGGCCAACTGCCGTAGTGTTTCCGTTCCCATCAATAAGCGGATTGATGAGTAAGTAAGGGTAGTTTTCAATATTGTCATCAGCCCACATGTTCTGGTGGCTGGAAATTTGTTCAGGTGTAAAGATTGGCTTTTCGATGGATGACAATGCAGAGATTTCGCCCAACTTAGAAAGCTGCATGTTCTTGAGACGCTGAGCATCTTTGCTCAAGCGAACGTGCCCCATGCAACGCTCTACGCTATCAACAAACCAACGCTTTCCATACACCGGAACAATCGGGATATTACGACCAGCAATAATTCCGCAGTCTTCTAATATTTTTGCACCGGACAAAATATATTTATGAACGCGCTTACGCTTAATTTTTCGCTCGCGAATTTGACGGAAGCCCGTCGCCGCAAGCGTTTCCTTTAATGATTCATCATTTTCGAAATCGGAATCTTTTACTCGTTTTTCTGTGCCATCTAGCCCCTGAAATATATGTATAGTTTCAGGCACATCTTCAATGCGGTAGTGCTCGCAAACATAAACAAGATCTTGTGTATGCCAATCAAATTGTTTTTGGTGGATTGATTTTGGCCATGTCGCCGGATCATCATCATAGGTGTCTTTGTAATCCTCGACAGTCATCGAAGAAATTACATAACAGCGTTTTGCGTCTGATTTGTCTTGACGTTTTGCATCAAGATCAAAAAACACGGATGAGTCAGCATCAAAGATTGGCTCTATGATTATGCGCTGGTGATCGTTCTCGTCATCCTCTTCATCTTCGTAAGTGTTTCGTAAACGCCACGCACCAAACCCACCGCCTACAGCTTCTTCAAAACCGTTGTCGTAAGCTTCTTCGGCACAACTATCTTGCTCATCCGCACGCAGCAATGAAGCGCAAGCATCCGCAAATTTATCGGAGCCGCTGCCATCTTTAGAAACAAATTCGACATCAACGCGATTGTTTCGGTATTCATTGATAATGCGAATGACAGCCAAATGTATTTTATTAACTTCAAACTTCGGCTTGTTTTCAAACTGATCACCGAGCGGACCTTCCCACTGCGCACCAGCAATTGAATAGAACCGACGATCTTGTAGATTTTGCAGGCGCTCATCGCGCAGCGCAGATTGAATTCTTTCGAAATCGCGCACAGCATCATCATGAACAGCAATTAATTGTTGTTCGCTTTTTTTGTCAGTCATTGATTATCTTTTACCGAAATGATTCGTTGTTTTAACTGCGGAATGTTCGACTTTTTTCGCAACTACGCTAACCGGCCAAATTCTCTCTATGAAATAGCCAATTGCTGTAGTGATGTGTTGATACTGGTTTGTTTGGTCCTCTTGAAACGAAGAACCTTTTTGAAGCTGTACGGTTGATAAGCCCTTATCACACCACGGGGCTTTGAGTGGATTGACGAATAAACTAATTTCGCCAGATGCCGTCTTGATCTTTGCCCTTACTGCGTTCTGCCGGTCTTTAATCGCCGGGTGTGAAGCTCTAATTTGCCGCTCGAACTTCCACCCGTTAGAGCGCAGCACATCTTCGATGTCGGTGTAATCCGATGCGTGACCGTGCTTCTCGCCAGCCTTGCCAGCGGGATCACCATAAATAATTACGTTTTTGTTTTGATGATTTTTAAACTTCTCAACAAACTCAATTGCTGACTGTTTTGACACAGCGCTAATCAGCACAATTTCATCAAGCAAGTAAGCCTTAGCTTCGCGGATTACAGCGATTGCGCTCGATAGTGGCGTGTAGTTTTGGTCGTGCATCCAATGCAATTGTTCGTGCGGCTTAATGGATTCGGTTGTGTGATTTTCTTTACTGTAATCTTCGTAAATCCTTCCGCCAGCGGTTTCAAAAGATGCCTCCCACTCTTGGCGGAATTGCTTCTCGCTCATGATTCTGCGCATTAATTCGATGTCGGCAGCAGGAAGAATCTCAGCGCTTTTCCAGTGAAATACTTTGAAGTTTTTATCTACGCCAGCTTCAGCTTTTTGGCACAAATCAAAATAATGATTCAGCCCGTCAGGCACTCCAAGCAACCAACACCATGCGCGATGATCTGGATCTAGCGGGCTTACAGTATTAAGCGCTGGAAGTATGTTTGACTCCCACGCTTCACTCTTAATGTTTGCGAACTCATCAATCCCGCCACCAGACCACGGAATACCCTCAATCCGCTCTGGCTTATCTAAACCAAACACATGAATTTCTGAGCCGTTATCAAGATAAATAATTCGGTCACTTTCGCTGGGTCGCTTTGAGTGTGAGTAACTCAGCGTTAAATCTTTTAAATCCTTCCAGAATATTTTCTTCGCCTGCTCGTGCGTTGGCGCGGCAGCGAAATAAATACCTGGCTTTGAGTTGGCAATTTTTGCTAAAAAGCGTTTGAATCTTTCTGTTTTTCCGCTACGTCGACCAGAAGGAACTAGCGGGAATCTAATGCCATTTGGAACCGCACGAACTAAAGCGAGCTGCACCGGGTGGTCGCGCAATAGATACCACCTCGCCAACTGTCTTTGCAGCTGAAGAGGTAAATCGGCGGACATGATTAGTTAGGGAGCTTTTCAATGAGCTTGGCAATAACAGAGGCCAAATCTTCTTTTTTGTTTTCTTGCGGATCTTTGTCAGAAAACTTAGGCAACACCTTGGATAAAAACCATTTGCGAGTATCAACACGCAGTCTTGAGCGGCCAATAGCCTCAACATTTAAGCGAGCTAAATCACCCTCTTCGGTGTTATTAATAACGAAATCATTTCGCCCATCGTCTGCAATATCAACAATGTCATCCACCATGCACTCATATTGAATCTTACGAGCGTTATCGTATTGGTCTCTAAACCCAGCATAAACAGAGCTATCGGAAAGAAGCCACTTAAAAACCACGCTCTTGCCGGGCATGTCATCATCTTTGCAAATAGACCTTAAGCTTTCGCCATCAGCTAGCCGTGCACATATTTTTTCGGCCAATACTTTTGTGTATTTCGTAGGTCTTGCCATGATTATTGCTTATCGCTTCTCCGGTTTTTGGCCTCGGGATGGCCATTTATTTTGCAGCTATCTAACTAACTAATTCGAAGTATCGCTTTCTCTAATGGTCAAACCAGAATCAAGTAAATCGCGACAAAGAACTGATGCAGAACCAATCAGCGCGATAAGTTTATTGCGGTTGTAACCGAAGTCATTTCCGGCTTCGCCATTCGGTCTCACCCAACAAACGCCTATATCGGTTATTTCGCCGCGCTTAGCCTCTTCGAGCACATCATGGAGAATGCGAATTACATCTTCGTTCAGCACGACTGGGGGTTTTGTGCTGACCAACTCGATTTTAATATCCGCTAGCTGTTCACTCACTTGCTGGCCTCTGCTATCAATTGTCTGCACATAGCAGCTTGACCTCGGCTTGACGGCGAGCCTTTAGTCCAGGTAATTCTTTGGACTCTGCATACACCCAACGCATTAGCTGTGCGGGAACCTCTGACCATTGGCCGGCGTTCACTTTTTTTCTGAGTGTTGAGGTTCTTAGAGCATCAACACCAAGGTTGTAAGTGAAGTCAGCCAGCGCGACCAATTGGTTGTTGGTCATCTCTACGGGACACAGGGTTAAAACGGCGGGAACGTAAACGTGCTCGAACTCATGAAGCATTAACTTCATTGCGGCTTCATAGGAGATTGGATCGTCAACGATTCTTACTTGGGTGCCGTCCGCATAACGAGTTGAGCCCATTCCGATAGTGGCAACGCCAGCCGGACAAAAGTAAGGGTGCGAACGGAAACCTTCAAACACAGGCGTAAAGCTTGCCAGCATTGCCAAAACGGTTTCTTTATTTGCCACGGTGCTGCAATGTCCGGTCGGCGACATAAAGACCAAGGATTGCGGCGAATAGCTCTCTATCCCAGTCGCTCAATACAAATCCGTTACGCACAATTTCAAAAACGACTGCAGCGATCGCCATAGTTGCAAGCAATGGGCGCACTGAGCCGTTCCATGTATCGATAAACTTATTGCCTGTAGGCTTTCCGATTGAATCAACTGCCGAAGCCCATGCGCTCACCTCAATTTTGCTTAGGTCACCTTCAAGCTGCGCACTTACGGTTTTAATACCAAGGTCGCACTGAAGTTTCATTGCCTCAAGATTGCGAGCGTGTTGCGCGGCATTGATTTTTTCTTGCTCAGCCATTCGCGCCAATTCTTGATCGTGCTCTTGCTTGGCGGTAAACCATGCGGACACTTCACCCCAAACCATTCTGAACGCTGAACCACCAAGGAATGAAAAAAGTGCTGAAAACATGATTTTATTTCTCGATTTTCTTGGTTAAATATTTTCTGCCGAAATATCGAATATTTTCGACACCCAGAAGCCCTATTGCCGCACCAATGGCTACATCCAAATGCGAATATCCGAGCGCTATGGCGATCTGATCTGCACCCTTGGCAATTAAGCCGGAAAGCAACACTTCGAGCGCTATGCGCTGCCAGCGCTTTTCTTTTGCATCAAAAAGCACTCGCAGAAGTGCAACGAGGCTCGCGTAAATAGCGACTTCGATTCCCTGAAAAATTGAAACGATGTACGCCCAGAAATTAGGGTCTTTTGTCGGCATCTTCATAGTTCCGGCGGTCAGTGTGATTTTTCGGGCAATAAAAAACCCGCCGAGATTGCTCAAGGCGGGTTTATGTTAATTTTATGGCTTTAGTGTGTAGCTCTGCCAACAATACCTGAATTAGTAGGCTTCTCTGCCGCAGAAGTCAAGAGTTAATCTGCGTAACCGTCGTCTTCATGCTCATGTCTACCATCTTCGTAATCCATCGCTTCCAAAATACCTTTTATTTCTTCTGTTGCTGTAAAACATTTTTCGTAAACTTTTGAATGTTTGCTTAGCCTTTCAATCTCACCATTTGCAATTTTCAAATCAAACTCAGCCCTATAAAGCTTTGTTTTTATTTCTTCCATCCAACCCTTTAGGTTTTCGCACTCTGTTTTTTTCTCTTCCAGTTGGCTGGTCAAGGCTTCAATTAATTCGTCTTTTTTGCTCATCAGTTCCTCGGTGCTTTTTGGCGAAATATGTTTGTAGCAGAAACAAAACGATCCAATGCTCATCGATTCATTTTGAAGAAATGCTGAATCTAACCATGCGTAATTCACAAAACCGTTTTTTATGCCTTTAATGACAACCTTGTGTGGCGGTCTTCCGGTGAACGGATTTACCGCCCCAAATTCATCAAAAATTAATACATCGCCAACTATCAATTTGGGCGGAAATAGTGAGCGGATAACAGCCTTAATAATTCCATTGAATATCATGCATCGCACCCCTCTGGAATTAAAAACTCACTCAAAAAATCTTCGCAGTAACCCTCAGCCTTGGCCAAGCTAAGCCTTAAATCATCCCTTGTCGTTTTATTGAATGCCGCCATTCTGGTCGTTGATAAACGCAATACGTAATACTGTTTTAACAATCTAAAATGCCTAGGGGTTTTTCTTTTCAGCGCCGCCATTTGCTCGCAAATAATTCTCGCGTCATCGTCATTCAATTCCGGCGGCGGTGGCGTATCTTCGTAAACGGCCACCATGTCAACGGCAAGCATGTTTGAGTGAGGCTGCAAATGTTTTAAGTAATTACTGCCGCACCGCTCCCACTCACCCCAAAGCTCAAGCCATTCAGTCACACAACGCTTTTTAATCATTCGGCCAGCACCTTGAATTTGTTTTTGGTTTTAAGCTCTTCAACTTTCGCTTTGTAATGCGCCCAAATTTGTTTGTAATCTTCGAGCCTATAACGAACTGGCGGCCTGTCGTCACTTTCAAGCTGTAAAACTTTTGGCTCGCCGATTTTTATAACTAATCGAATTCTGTACTCAACAATATTTCCGCTCTTCATTCCGTTGCAGTCGCGATTGCATTGCTTGTGCGCGTTGTCTTCATCAAACCTAAGCTCAGGGTGCGCGCCTACGGTTCGATAGTGCCCTGCTGCCCACTGCCCGACCCAATTGGAAGGTTTATCGCAGCTAATGCAGCCAAGGTGCGCATCTCGCAGACGAATAAAACAATTGAACATTGCTTGCGCTTTCTTTGCCCACAAGCCAACATCATTTTCTGATCTGGCTTTTTTCATTCGTCGAGTTTCTTTGTCGAACTCTTTTTCGTCCTGATATTTTTTAAACTTCAGCGCGCACTCTAGGCCGCACACTTTTTGCAGTGTGCTCTTCGGTGGAAACGGGTTTTTGCAAATCAGACATATCTTTAATTTTTCTTTCGTCACTTGCAGCGGTGATTTCTTCATTTTTAGAATCTCTTGGTTTTGACTCAGCACCTTCATCGCCCAAATTAAAATCAACGTCTTGCGATCTTCTTGCTTCGCAGATAAGCCAAAAAATACTAAGCACTGCAACCATTCCAAGGCACGATAAAATAATAAAAAAATCGTCTAGGCTTTTTTGGTACAGATCAAGCATAAATTTAAAAAACCCGATTTCAATGGATGAAAAAAGCAAAATAGTAATAACAATAAATTTCTTGTGGCTTATTTTAATTTCTTTCATTTTGCCTAACTCCGTTTGTTGTCTAGCATTTTTAAAAGCTTGTTAAAATACAGGTGCGCGTCAGACTCTTCGTAAATCCGCTCTTTGCCCAAGCCAATCCAGCAATTGCGCTTTTCGTCAAAGTGCAGAATATTCCTACCGCTACGCAGACTCTTCGGGTGTATTTTGTGGCAATCGGTTTTGATTCTAACGCTCATAAAAATTCCTATTTATTTTGATCACGTTTTAATTTCGCAAACTCGCCTTTGCTTTCCAAAATGCAACCTTTGGTTGCTGCGAAGTTTTGCAGCCAATCTAAAAATAAAAACATTTCGCCGCGCTTCCAGCTTTTTGAGCTTGTGAATCCACGCTTTGTGTTTCCAGTCAGCGGACACTCAACCGAAAGCAGCATCCAAGAAAAATCAGTCTCGCGATAAAACAAACCTTTCATGGTTAACTTGATGCCTTCAAGCATCCCTTCGGTTACTTGGCTTTTGTGGCAGCGCGCAAGGTGGCAACAAAACTCAGTTAGCCAAACATGGAATAAAGCGTTTTGATCCAGCGATCTATCAGCCCCAATTCGCGGAGCCGGAAACGTTAAATATTTGTGCTCGGCAAATAATTCATTAACGTGCGCAATGTAAGCGGCTTTTTTGCGCTCATCGTTGACCGTCCACGCCTCACCCATTACTCGCCCTCACCAATAAACGGATAACCAAGC
>Ga0213919_1000200_pt1 | contig 31815 bp, 26 predicted proteins | sample McNCre317MG_FD_161056 | JGI IMG/M metagenome (GOLD analysis project Ga0213919, IMG submission 161056) | Freshwater microbial communities from McNutts Creek, Athens, Georgia, United States - 3-17 MG | ecosystem: Environmental > Aquatic > Freshwater > Creek | place: USA: Georgia | collected... | reverse complement strand
CATCGACGCGGTGATGGCCGCCCAGTCCGACCTGGTCGAGATCGTGCATACGCTGCGCCAGGTAGTCTGCGTGAAGGGCTGAACCCTGCCCGTGATGAACCCCGGACTCGCCGCTGGCGACGGCCGCGGGCGTGGGGACATGCCCCCCGCACCCCGCGCCCTGTATTCTCCCCACCGCCCCACACCAAACCTAGAGGTGCGCATGACCGCAACCCGTCCGCCGCTGCAAGCCATGATCGTCGAAGACAACACCACGCTGCCCGATGCCCGGCGCCGGCCGCCCGCCTGAGACCCTCCCGGTGATCCGCTTACTGCACACCGCCGACTGGCAGATCGGCAAGCTGTTCGGCCAGTTCGAGGCGGCCGACGCGGCCCTCCTCGCCGAGGCCCGCTTCACCACGGTCGCCCGGCTGGCCGGGCTGGCCAGCGCCGAGGGGGTCGACGCGGTGCTCGTCGCCGGCGACGTGTTCGACGTCCAGGGTGTCGCCGACCGCAGCATCCACCGCCTGTTCCAGGCGCTGGCCGGCTTTGCCGGGCCGTGGGTGATGATCCCCGGCAACCACGACGCCGGCCTCGCCGAATCGGTGTGGACCCGCGCCGCGCGCATCGGCGCCATTCCGGGCAATGTCCACCTGTGCCTGCAGCCCGAGCCGCTGCTGCTGCCCGGCCTGGCGATCCTGCCCGCCCCGCTGACCCAGCGCATCACCCACGCCGACCTCACCGAATGGTTCGCCGGCGCCGACACACCCGCCGGCCTGCACCGCGTCGGCCTCGCCCACGGCAGCGTGCAGGGCATCCTCGCGGAGGGCATCGACGCCTCCAACCCCATCGCCGCCGGCCGTGCCGACGCGGCCCAGCTGGACTACCTGGCCCTCGGCGACTGGCACGGCACGAAGCAGGTGGACGCCCGCTGCTGGTACGCCGGCACGCCGGAGACCGACCGCTTCAAGGCCAACGATTCCGGTCAGGCGCTGCTCGTCGGACTGTCCGCCGACGGCGGGCCACCCGGCGTGACGCCCGTCGCCACCGGCCAGTACCGCTGGCAGGCCGAGTCCTTCACGCTACAGGTGCCCAGCGACCTCGATCAGGCGCTCGCGCGCATCGCCGCCTTCGGTCCCGCCGACGTGGTGCAGCTGGACATCACCGGCCGCAGCGACCTGGCCGGCCACCGCCGCCTCGCCGAAGCGATCGGCAAGGCCCAGGGCAGTGCCCGCTGCCTGCTCGCCGACCTGGGCCGGCTGCGCCTGGAACCGACCGACGAGGACATCGCCGAACTCCATGCCGACGGCTACCTGGGCGAAGTCATCGCCGAACTGGGTGCCGAACTGGCCGCCGCCGGCCCCGGGGACGGCGAACTCGCCCGCGACGCGCTGGCCATTCTCGCCGGCATCCTTGACGAAAGCCGGGGGGTGGTCCGGTGAAACTCACGCGCCTGCGCCTGGAACAGTTCAAGCAGTTCCGCGAGCCCTACGAGATCGATGCGCTGGAGCCCGGCCTCAATCTGTTCACCGGTCCCAACGAGGCCGGCAAGAGCACCCTCGTCGCGGCGATCCGCGCCGCCTTCTTTGAGCGCCACCGTTCCGGCAGCGTGGACGAACTGCGCCCCTGGGGTGACGCCGCCGCGTCACCGACGGTCGAGCTGGACTTCGAGCTGGGCGGCCAGCCGTACCGCCTGAGCAAGAGCTTCCTGCAGCGCAAGCGCTGCGCGCTGCAATGCGGCGGCCAGCGCCTCGAGAGCACCGAGGCCGAGGACCGCCTCGCCGAGCTGCTCGGCTTCCGCCACGCCGGACGCGGCGCCAGCCAGGCCGAGCATTGGGGCATCCCGGGCCTGCTGTGGATCAGCCAGGGCAGCGCCCACGAGATCCGCGAGCCGCTCATCCACGCCACCGACCACCTGCGCCGCGCCCTCGACGCCTCGCTCGGGGAGATCGCCAGCAGCCACGGCGACGAGGTGCTCGCCCGCGTCGAGGCCGAACGCAACGCGCTGCTGACCCGCTCCGGCGGCGCGCCCCGCGACGCCTATGCCGAGGCGCTGCGCCAGCACAGCGCCCTCGAAGGCAAGCTCGCCGACATCGACGCGGCGATCACCCGCTACCGCAGCCAGGTGGACCAGCTGGCCCTGCTGCGCCGCGAGCACGCCGCGGAAGAGGCCGAGCGACCCTGGCAGGCCTGCCGCGACCAGGAACAGGCCGCGGTCGCCCGACTGGCCGCGATCCAGCAGGTGGAGCGGGAACTGGCCGGCGCCCGCCAGCAGGCCGGCCAGTTCGACGAACGCCTGCGCCTGCTGCGCGAACAGCTCGCCGCCTTCGCGCACCAGGAAGACGCAGCCCGCCAGCGCCACGCGGCGCGGGAAGCCGCGCGCGACAGCCTCGCCGACGCGAACCGTCAGCTGGCCCACTGGGAAGCCCGCCACGGGGAGGCCGGCGCGCGCTTCGAGGCCGCCCGCCAGGCCCTGCGCCTGGCCCGCCAGGAAGACACCCGCCGCCAGCTCACCGAACAGCGCGCCGCGTTGCAACGGCAGGCCAGCGACGACGCCCGCCGCCTCGCCGAGGCCGAAGCCCTGCAAACCGGCCTGCGCGAACTTCACCGCCAGGCCGCGGCAGCCGACATCGCCGAAGCCGACCTCGCACTGCTGCGCGAGCAGCAGCGGCGCCTCGCCGAACTGCGCATCCAGCAGGCCGCGTCGGCGACCCGCCTGCACTTCATGCTGGACGCGGGGCGGACGATCCGGATCGGCCAGGAGCAGATCGCCGGCAGCGGCGAACGCCAATTGCTCGACGCCACCGAGCTGGGCCTGCCCGGCCTGGGCCGCCTGGTGATCGCCCCCGGCGGCGCCGACCTCGCCGCGCTGCGCCGTGCCACGGACGAACTCGCCGACGCGCACACCGCGCTACTGCAGCGCCTCGGCCTGCCCTCGCTGGACGCCGCGGAAGCCCGCGCCCAGGCCCGCCAGCAGCTGGCCGGCGACATCCGCGCCGCCGACGCCGCCCTCAAGTCCCTGGCGCCCCGCGGCCTCGACGCGCTGCGCAAGGAGCGCGACGCGCAGGACGCCCGCCTCGCCGAAACCGCGCAGGCGCTGGCCCGCCTGCCGGCCCCGCCGGATTCCACGCCACCCGCCGTCAGCGGCGCCGAGGCCGACGAGGACGCGGCCCGCCACACCGTCGAGCAAGTCGCCGGCCAGTTCGCCCAGGCCCGCAGCGCAGCCGCCCGGGCCGAAGCGGCGAGCACCGCGGCAGCCCACGAAGCGGCCGCCGCCCAGGCCCTGCTCGACGTCCCGGAGCGAGCCGGGCAGCTGGCCAGAGCCGCGGCCGACCTGACCGACACCCTCGCCCGGCAGGCCACGGCGCTGGCCCGCGTGGACGATCTGGAGCGCCAGATCGAGGCCGCGCGGCCGGATTTCCTGAAACAGGACGTCGAACGCTACCGGCGCAGCGCCGAGCAGCTTGAAAAGCGCTTCGCCGAACGGCGCGACCGGCTGCTCAAGCTCGAGGTGGAACTCGAGGCGGCCGGCGCGCTGGGCCTCGACGAGGCCCGCGCCGGGATCGATCGCGATCTGGCCCAGGCGCGGCGGCGCGCCGACGAACTGCGCCGCCGCGCTGCCGCCCTCGACCACCTGCTGACACGGCTGCGGGACAAGCGCCGCAGCCTCACGCTGCGCCTGCAGGCGCCGCTGCAGAAGCACCTCGACCATTACCTGCAGTTGCTCTTCCCCCGCGCCCGGCTTGCCATCGACGCGCAGCTCGGCCCCGGCCCGCTGACCCGGCCCGGCAGCCGTGGCGAGGAATCCGGCGACTTCGAGGCCCTCAGCTTCGGCGCCCGCGAACAGATGGGGGTGATCAGCCGCCTCGCCTACGCCGACCTGCTGCGCGAAGCCGGCCGCCCGACGCTGATCATCCTCGACGATGCCCTCGTGCACAGCGACGCCGAACGCCTGGCCCAGATGAAGCGCATCCTCTTCGACGCCGCCACCCGCCACCAGATCCTGCTGTTCAGCTGCCACCCGGACAACTGGCGCGACCTGGGAGTCGCCGGGAGACCGGTGCACGCCGGGGGGTGAAGGCATAGAATCCCCCCTCCCCGCCCTCACCCGCGCCACCTCCACGATGCCCCACAAGCACTCCCTCTCCGACCTGCGCAAGAGCTATGAGCAGGGCAGCCTGGACGAGGCCGCGACCGCGGCCGACCCCTTCGCCCAGTTCTCCGCCTGGCTGGCCGAGGCCCTCACGAAGGGTCTGCCCGAACCGAACGCGATGACGCTGGCCACGGTCGGCGCCGACGGCCGGCCCTCGACCCGCATCGTGCTGATCAAGGGCTGCGACGCGCGCGGCATCGTCTGGTATTCCAATTACGCGAGCCGCAAGGGCCGCGAGCTGGCGCAGCAGCCCTGCGCGGCGCTGCAGTTCCATTGGGTGGAGCTGGAGCGGGTGGTGCGCATCGAAGGCCGGGTCGAACGGGTGTCGGCGGAGGAATCCGACGCCTACTTCGCGAGCCGGCCGCTGTCCCACCGCATCGGCGCGTGGGCCTCCCCGCAGAGCGAAGCCATCCCGGGGCGCGGCACGATCGTCGCGCGGGCTGCCGAGTTCGGCCTGAAGTTCGGCCTGCACCCGCCCCGCCCGCCCCACTGGGGCGGCTACCGGCTGGTGCCGGACTACTGGGAATTCTGGCAGGGCCGCAGTTCCCGCCTGCACGACCGCATTGCCTACCGGCTCGCGGCGGACGGCTGGCACAAACTGCGGCTGGCGCCGTGACGGGGCCCCAGCCTGGACGCAACCGGCTCGCCGCATCCCGCTCGACGGTGTGCGCGGCCATCCGGTACAGTCCCGCGCGCCCTCCCCTGCTTCCAGCCCCTCCTGCTGCCTGAGCCATGGACCCACTGCACGCACAATTGCAAAGGCTGTACTGCCTGCCGAACCAGCAGCCGGATGCGGCGACCCTCGAGCTGATCGGCCCGGACGGCCAGGTTCGCGCGATGCTCATCCGCGTCGCCCGCGCGACCGACTGGGCCGCTGTGGCCACGCTGTGGGAAGGCCTGCAGGACGCACTGGAACTGCCCGCCCCGGCCCTGTCGGTTTCCGGCGAAGGCGGCTACGCGGTCTGGCTTTCGCTGGCCACGCCGGTGCCGGCCACCGAGGCGCGGGCTTTCCTGCATGGGCTGCGCGACCGCTTCCTGGCCGGGCTACCCACCGACGCTCTCGCGCTGCTGCCGGATGCCGTGCCGGAATCCGCGGCGCTGAAGCCGGTGCCGGCGCTCGAGCCGGCGAGCGGCAGGTGGTCGGCCTTCATCGACCCGGAGATGGGCAGCCTGTTCGTCGACGAGCCCGGTCTCGCGATGGCGCCCAATCCGGACCGGCAGGCGGATCTGCTGGCTGGACTGGAGAGCATCCAGGCCGCAGATTTCCGGCGGGTGCTGGACGGGTTCCGGCAGCCGCCGGCCAACGCCCACGCCGATCCCCGCGCCGACCTTCCGGCCGGCAGCGGCGACGACACGGCACCGGGCGACCGGCTCGAGCTCGGCGGCGGGTTCACGGACCCGAAGGATTTCCTGCTCGCGGTGATGAACGCCCCCACGGCCAGCGCTGCGCAGCGCATCGAGGCCGCCAAGGCGCTGCTGCCCTACTTCGGTTCCGGCACCCGCTGAGCGGACGCCGGAAGACCGCGCTCACAGCTGCTGGGCGAGGAACTCCAGCGTCCGCCCATGGGCCAGCGCGGCGGCGTGCTGCTCGTAGGCGGGGCGCCCCCAGCAGTTGAAGCCGTGGTCCACATCCGCATAGTCGAAGAAGCGGGCCTGGGGCTTGCCGGCAAAGCGCGCCTTGATCGCGGCAACCGCGTCCTGGGTGATGAAGCTGTCCCGCCCGGCGTGGTGGAACAGCACCGGCATGCCGAGCCTGTCCGCGACATCGAGATGCTGGTGCACGCCGCCACCGTAGTAGACGACGGCCGCATCCGGCTGGCCGATCGCCGCGGCACGGTAGGCGAGCTGGCCGCCGAGGCAGAAGCCCATCGTCGCCACCTTGCCGGTGCATTCCGGCCGCGCGCGCAGGGTCGCCAGCGCGCTGGCGGCGTCGATGGCCGCCTGGGCGGTGTCGACCTGCTGGTAAAGCTCGAAGGCCCGGGCGGTGCCGGCCTGGTCGTAGCCGAGGTCGACCCGCGGCTCGAGGCGCCAGAAGTAGTCCGGCGCGAGCACCGCGTAACCGTCCAGCGCGTACTGGTCGGCCACCGCACGGATATGTTCATTGACGCCCCAGATCTCGCTCAGCAGCACGATGCCCGGCCCGCGGCCGGTCGGCGGCAGGGACAGGTAGCCGGTGAAGCGCTCGCCGTGGGCGCCTGCAATATCGATCCAACTGGAATTCAAGGATGACTCCTTTCGGGTTTGCTGAAAAAAACTGAGGGATGGCGCAGCGCGCACGGCGCCTAGCCTACCCCACCGGCGCTACGGCGTCCCGCGCAGGCACGGGAATTCAGAACTCCACCCATGGGGCGGGCAAGGCGTGGGGCGTCTCGTTCATGGCACCACCGTGGGTTGCGTCGATGTGGCAATGCGACGCCGTGGTCTGTTCACGCCGGCACGAACAGCACGCCGTCGCCGTCGGCGACGGCCCGCAGCGGGTGGCCAAAGGCGGCGGACAGGCGCTCCACCGTCAGCACCCGGCTGGCCGGGCCGACCACGTGGCCGCCTTCGCCGTCGAGCAGCAGCACATGGCTGGCGTAGCGGGCGGCGAGGTTGATGTCGTGCAGCACCATCACGACCCCGGCGCCGGTGGCGGCGAGGTCGCGGAAGTGGTCGAGCACGGCGACCTGGTGGTGCAGGTCCAGGTGGGCCAGCGGCTCGTCGAGCAGGTAGAGGCGCGGCTGCTGGACCAGCAGCGTGGCGATGGCGAGGCGCTGGCGTTCGCCGCCGGACAGGGTCGGCACCTGACGTCCGGCGAAGCCGGCGAGACCCATGGTATCCAGCGCGGCGAGGGCGATGGCTTCGTCCTCGGGGCCTTCCCAGTCCCAGCGGCCCAGATAGGGGTGACGGCCGACCAGCGCCGTCTCCAGCACCGTGGCGCTGAAGAAGTCCGGCTGGATCTGGGCCAGCAGGCCGCGCAGGCAGGCCTCGTGACCCCGCGGCCAGGCCGCATAGGGCTGGCCGGACAGCAGCACCACGCCGGCGGCCGGCTCGCGCAGCCCGGCCAGGGTGTGCAGCAGCGTGCTCTTGCCGGCACCGTTGCGGCCGAGGATGACCAGGGTGTCGCCCGGCTGCAGCGTGAAATCGAGGTCGCGGCAAACCCGGTGGCGACCGACTTCGATGACCAGCCGCTCGGCGCCGAGCACCGGCGGGCGGGCATCCATCTTCATCGCGGATGCCTCGCCAGCAGGAACAGGAAGACCGGCACGCCGATCAGCGCGGTGAGCACACCGACCGGCAACTGGATCGGCGCGACGACGGTGCGCGCGGCGGTGTCGGCGACGCTCAGCAGCAGACCGCCGGCCAGCGTGGCGCCGGGCAGCAGCAGGCGCTGGTCATTGCCGATGGCGAGGCGCACCAGATGCGGCACGATCAGCCCGACGAAACCGACCGAGCCGACCGTCGTGACGGCCACCGCGGTGAGCAGCGCGCCAAGGCCGTAAACCAGCCCGCGCAGGCGTCCGACCCGCACGCCCAGCGCGCGGGCGGTGAGCTCTCCGCGGGCGAGCAGGTTGAGCTCGCGGGCAAAGGGCAGCGCGGCAACGAGGCCGGCGACTAGCAGGGCCAGCGCCGGCCACGGCCGGCTGACGCTGCTGGCGTCACCCATCAGCCAGAACAGCATGCCCTTGACCCGGCCTTCCGGGGCCAGGCTGAGCATCAGCGCGACCGCCGCGCCGCAGCCGGCGGCGACGATGACGCCGGTGAGCAGCAGGCGGGTCTGGGTCCACGAGCCGTCGCCATGGGCGAGACCGAAGACCAGCAGGGTGGCGCCGAGCGCGCCGATGAAGGCGCCGACGTCGATCCAGCCGGATGTGGCGCCGGCCAGGATGAGCGCCAGCGCGCCGACTGCGGCGCCGCCGGAAATCCCCAGCACATAGGGATCGGCCAGCGGGTTGCGGAGCAGAACCTGCATCAGCGCGCCGGCCAGCGCCAGCAGGCCGCCGCAGGCAAAGGCGGCGACCGCGCGGGGCAGGCGCAGGCTGCGCACGATATCGGTTTCCATGCCGCCGTCCGCGCCGGTGAGGGCCTTGAGCAGGTCGTCGAAGGAAACCGGCAGCGCGCCGGCGGCGAGGGACCAGACGAAAGCCGCCAGCGCGGCGAGCAGGAGGCCGGCCAGGACCAGGCGGGCGCGGCGGCGCGTGCGCAGTGAGGGGTGAGGAGTGACCACGCCCGACGCGGTGAGCCCCGCCGGACCGGCTTGCCGGGCCTGCGAATCCGATCGCCAGCGCAGGCGCGCCAGAAAAGGCCCCCTCACTCCTTCCTCCTCCCCCCTCACCGAAAGTCGTACCTCGCGCTGACGAACACCGTCCGCGCCTCTGCAGGATAGAAGAAATAATCGTTGCGGAACGACGAATACAGGGCGTAAGGCGCGTACTTCTGGTTGGTGGCGTTGGCCACCCTGAGTTGCAGCGCGAGGTCGCGGACTTTCCAGGTGGCGTGCAGATCGACAAGGCCGTAGCCGTCGAGCCTTTCCTTGGTGTTGTCGAAGTCACCGCCGAAGCGGCGCTTGCCGACATGGGTCCAGGTCGCGCCATAGCGTCCCGCCGCACCGGCATCGTAAGTGGCGCCGAGCTTGTAGCGCAGGTTTGGCACGAGGGTCATCGTGCTGCCGCTGTTCGGGCCATCGACGAACTTTGCGTTCTGCACGCCAAGACCGGCCGACAGGCTGAGGGCCGACAGCGCACGCCAGCGCGCTTCCAGTTCCGCCCCTTCGCGCCGGGTGCGCGCGAAGTTTTCGTTGGCGAAGGTCATCGGGTTGTAACCGATCTCGTCGGTGAGGCTGAGGCGGTAGACGGCCGCCTGCAACATCAGGTCGGAGGCCTTGTAGCGGCCGCCGACCTCGATATTCTGCCCATGCTGCGGGCGCACATTGCCACCGGTGAAAACCGGCGCGAAGGTGAAGGGATCGTAACCGAACAATTCGTCGGTGCTGGCGAAGCGGAAAACCTGGCCCCAGCGCGTGAAGAGCTGGGTCGTCCGGCTGAGGTCCCAGGCCAGGCCGGCCTCGAAGGCATTGCGGGAATGGGTCGCCTCGCCACCAACGCCGTTCGCCTCGTCGACGGCCCGCTGACGCACGATCTGCCGGCGGGCGCCCAGGGTCAGATGCAGGTCCGGGCGCAGGGATGTCGTGTTCTGCAGATAGAGCGCGCGGCTGAGCTGGGAGGCGGACTGGCTGGCCGAAAGGTTGTCCACCGCGCCATGGTAGATGTCCATGCCGCTGACGGTGACGCTGGCGAGGCCGCCCAGCCCGTGGGTCCAGCGCAGGCGTGGCGTGAAGGCGGCGGCATCCTTGTCGGTCACCCACGGGCTGCCGCCATAGACGGCATTCGTGCGCGCCTGATCGTAGGTGACTTCGGCCTCGAGGCTCAGCGTGTCGGTCAGTGCGTAACGTACGCCCGGGCGTACGCGGTAGCCTTCGCGTTTCTGGTGGTCGGTCAGGCTGGCCGCGCGGGACGGATCATCGCTATAGACCGAGCGCCGGATCGAGCCGGGCAGGCCGTTCGAGTCACCATAGGCGGCCAGGTCGATGAAGACCTCGCTGTCGGCGCCCAGCAGATGGCCGAGGCGGCCCGCCACGGCACGCTGGTCGCCCTGGGTGTTCTGGCGCCAGCCATTCACGTCCGCGTAGTTGGCGGAAAGGTTGAAGTAATTGTCGCCCGCCGACCCGGCACCGGACAGGTCGACCCGGTGGTAGCCATAGGAGCCGAGGGTCAGCGCGGCATTCGCACGCGGCTCGCCGGATTTGTCGGTGATGATGTTGATGACGCCGCCGACGGCCCGGTCGCCGAACAGCACGCCGCCGGTGCCGCGCATCACCTCCACGCGCTGGACGTTCTGCAGCGGAATCGACGACCAGTTGATGCCGCCCAGGTCGACGGGATTCATGCGCTGGCCATCGACGAGGATCAGGGTGTTGGCGCTCGCCGACTCGCCGAAGCCGCGCAGGTCCACCGCCGTGTCGATGCCGAGGGCGCCGTAGAGCGGACGCACATCGATGCCGACCGTGTTCTTCAGCGCTTCGGGAATATTCGTCGCCGCACTCTGGGCGATGTCGTCACGGCTGAGGGTCGTCAGGCTGACCGGCGCCTTCGATTGCTTGTCATCGAAGCGGCTGGCGGTGACGACGACGACCGGCTGTTCGGCCGGCTCGCCGGCATGGGCGGCCGGGGCCGCGGCGGAAAAAACGGAGGCGACCGCAACGGCGGCTGCGGAGGGGCGGATGTTCATGGGTAGGTTCTCCCTGACCGGCTGGCGTCCCCGCCAGGACCGGTGGATGGCGTCTGGAAGCGCCGGGGGAGGATCGTGGAAAGGGCCGCAAGCCGGCCGCGCACCCTGCCACCACCCCGTGGCACTTCCGCTTGGTGTGGTCGAGGCCGGTATCCGGGCTTGCAGGCTGGCTCGGGCCGGATGAACCGGGCCGGCCGCGGCGCGTCGCCTTCCCAGGCCGAAAGGCCCAGTGGCGGTGTGACGCACCGTGTACCTGCTTACCGTTGCGGGGGCAGCACAGGAATGGCGGCTCCGGACGAAGCGCGCGCACCTGTTTCCCGTTTAACTCCCGGGCCGGCTGGCCCGTGGAGCACCTGGAACACGTCTGTCGCCGGCAGAGGCTTCCGCTGGCGGACAGCCGCAAATGATAGCATTGAAAAAAGGAACTGCTGCACTGCGGCGGACGATCGGGATGGGAGCAGAGGGGGAGCCGTGACGGGAGTTTGTGCTGACCTCATGGACGGGCGGACCGTCCGATGAGCTGCCGGCTGATCCTCGGCGGCGCGCGCTCGGGCAAGAGCCGGCTGGCCGAGCAGCAAGCGGCGGCGAGCGGGCTGGCCGTGCAGGTAATCGTCACCGCCGAGGCCCTCGACGCCGAGATGGCGGCGCGCATCGCCCGCCACCAGGCCGACCGCCCGGCGGGCTGGACGGTCGTCGAGGCGCCCGTCGGACTGGCCGCCGCGCTGACGGCCGCCGCCGCCCCCGATCGCTGCGTGGTCGTCGACTGCCTGACCCTGTGGCTCGCCAACCTGCTGGCCGGCGCCGAAACCCTGCCGCCCGGCGCCGGGGCCGAAGCACTGTCCGCCTTCACCCGCGAGCGCGCCGCCCTGCTCGAACTGATCCCGCGCCTGCCGGGCCCGGTGATCTTCGTCGCCAACGAGGTCGGCCTCGGCCTGGTGCCCGAATCGCCCCTCGGCCGCCTGTTCCGCGACGAAGCCGGGCGGCTCAACCAGGCCGTCGCCGCACTCGCCGGGACGGTCGTGTTCGTCGCCGCGGGGCTGCCGCTGGTGCTGAAGAACGACACCTCCTGATCCACTTCCACGCTCCCACCTGCCACCGCCCTCCCATGCCCTACGCCATTTCCCGCCCCGACCCGGGCCTCGCCGCCGCGCTGCAGCAGCGCATCGACACCAAGACCAAACCCCTCGGCGCCCTCGGGCGGCTGGAGGGGCTGGCCAAGCAGATCGGGCTGATCCAGCAGACCCTGTCGCCCCGCCTGCGCCAGCCGCAGATGCTGGTGTTTGCCGGCGACCACGGCGCCGCCAAGGCCGGCGTGTCGGCCTACCCGCAGGACGTGACCTGGCAGATGGTCGAGAACTTCCTCGCCGGCGGCGCGGCGATCAACGTCTTCGCGCGGCAGATGGGCATGGGCCTGACAGTGATCGATGCGGGCGTCGCCCACGACTTCGGCAGCCGGCCCGGCCTGATCGACGCCAAGATCGCACCGGGCACCGCCAATTACCTCGAAGAACCGGCGCTGAGCGTCGCCCAGCGCGACGCCGCGCTGGCCCGCGGCTGCGAACTGTCCCGCGGCCTGGCCGCCGAGGGCTGCAACGTGGTCGGCTTCGGCGAGATGGGCATCGGCAACACCGCCGCCGCATCACTGATCACCCATTGCCTGACCGGCGCCGAGCTGGCGAGCGTGATCGGCCGCGGCACCGGCCTCGACGATGCCGGCATGGCACGCAAGCGCGCACTGCTGGCCCGCGCGCTGGCCCGCGGCGGCCGCCCGGCCGACCCGCTGACCGTCCTGGCCGAATACGGCGGCTTCGAGATCGCGATGATGGCCGGCGCGATGCTGGGCGCCGCCGAAGCGGGGATGGTGCTGCTGATCGACGGTTTCATCGTCACCAGCGCGCTGCTGGTCGCCCACGCAATCGCCCCGGCGATCCTCGACTACTGCGTGTTCGCGCACCGCTCGCAGGAGCAGGGGCACGCGGTACAGCTCGCCCATCTGAACGCCGAACCGCTGGTGCAGCTCGACCTGCGCCTGGGCGAAGGCACCGGCGCCGCGCTGGCCTACCCGCTGGTGGCGGCGGCGGTGAACTTCCTCAACGAGATGGCCAGCTTCGAATCGGCCGGCGTGGCGGACAAGCAGTGAGCGGGCAGGCGTGAGGCAATAAGCCCTCACGCCTCCACGCCCGGAGCGACCAGCCGTCGCGCCGGGAAGCTGGCGGTGAAGCGGCTGCCCCGCCCGGGTTTGCTGTCGATCAGCAGATCGCCCTGGTGGCGGTTCAGCACGTGCTTGACGATCGCCAGGCCCAGGCCGGTGCCGCCGGTCTCCCGCGAACGCCCCCGGTCCACCCGGTAAAAGCGCTCGGTGAGGCGTGGAATGTGCTCCGCGGCGATGCCGATGCCGTCATCCTCCACCACGTATTCGACCACCGCACCACGCTGCCGCCAGGTGATGCGGATGTGCCCGCCGGCGGGGGTATAGCGCACCGCGTTGATCGCCAGGTTGGCGAAGACGCTGTACAACTCCTTCGCACTGCCCAGCATCTGCGCCCGGGTTTCGTAGGCCACGTCGATGGAATGGCGACCCGCCGACACGGCGGCGGCCTCCTGGCGCACCTCTTCGAGCAGAGCGACGACGTCCACCGCCTCCTCGTGCTCGATCGGCGCGCCGGTTTCGAGGGCCGACAGGGTCAGCAGATCCTGGATCAGACGCTGCATGCGGCCGGCCTGCTCGGACACCAGGCCCAGATAGTGGCGGATGTCGGCCTTGTCGAGGTCGTCGAGGCCATCGATGACGGTTTCGACGAAGCCCATCACCACGGTCAGCGGCGTGCGCATCTCGTGGGACACGTTGGCCACGAAGTCGCGCCGCATGGCCTCCACGCGCTGGCCCTGGGTAATGTCCTCGGACATCAGCAGCAGCATGTCCTCGCTGAAGGGCACCACGTGGACCATCAGGCTGCGGGCGATCGGGCGGCCGATCACGAAGGTCAGCGGCTCCTCGTAGCGCCCTTCCTTCAGGTAGCGGACGAAATCCGGCTGGCGCACGATGTTGGTGACCGGCGCGCCCTGGTCGCGGGCACGGTCGAGCCCGAGGTGCTGCTCACCCTGGCGGTTGACCCATTCGATGGTGTGGGCGTTGGACAGGAACATCAGCCCATGAGGCATGGCCTGGCTGGCCTCGCGGAAGCGCTCGAGGGCGGCCGCCAGCAGCTTCTGCTGCTGGGAGGCGGTCCGCGCACGCAGATTGACTTCGGCAAACACGTTGTCCCACAGGCCGACCGCCCGCGGCAACGGCACTTCTCGGTCCGGCGGCGTGCGCAGCCAGCGCACCAGCTTGAACAGGTTGTTGACGTGGTAGAGGCCGGCGGCCAGCAGCAGCGCCGAAAAGCTCGCCAGCCCGGCCAGCTTGCCGAAGAACATCGCCACCGTGCCGGCGATGCCCATGATGAGCAGCAACACGGTGACGGCGGTCGCCCGGATGTAGCTGATGGGGCGGATCGCGGCCGCCCCTTCCGCGGGATGTTCGACCACCGGCTAGCGCACCGCAGTCGATTCCTGCTGGGTCGAGAAACGGTAGCCGCTGCCGCGCACGGTCTGCACCAGCGTGTCGTGGCCGGAGGGTTCGAGCGCACAGCGCAGACGGCGGATATGCACATCGACGGTGCGCTCCTCGACGAACACGTGGTCGCCCCACACCTGGTCGAGCAACTGGGCGCGGGAATGCACGCGCTCCGGGTGGGTCATCAGGAAGTGCAGCAGGCGGAACTCGGTCGGACCGACGGTCACCGCGTTACCGGCGGCGCTCAGGCGGTGGGTGGAGGGGTCGAGGCGCAGACCGCCCAGGTCCACCGGATCCTCGGTGGTCTCCGGCGCACGCCGGCGCAGCACGGCCTTGATGCGGGCCACCAGCTCGCGCGGCGAGAAGGGCTTGGTGATGTAGTCGTCCGCACCGGCCTCCAGGCCCGCCACCTTGTCCTGCTCCTCGCCGCGGGCGGTGAGCATGATCAGCGGAATGCCGCGGGTGCGTTCCTCGGCGCGCAGGCGGCGGGCGAACTCGACGCCCGACATGCCGGGTAGCATCCAGTCAAGAAGGATCAGGTCGGGCAGCGCGTCGCGCACGATGCGCTGGGCGGTTTCGGCGTCGCCGGCCCGCACCACGTGGTGGCCGGCACGCATCAGGTTGGCGGCGATGAGTTCCTGGATGGCGGGTTCGTCTTCGACGAGCAGGATCGTGGCGGGCATGGAAACCTCGGGTTGATCACGGGATGCCGGCAGTGTATTGCAGACAGTTTAAATTTTCGTGACAGGTCATCCGGCTGCAATGCGGGCGGGGAGGAAACGGAACGGCCGCCTGCGCGTATCCCTTCGCGTATCATTGGCGGGCTCAACATCCCGATGACGGAACCCCCATGGCCGGCCTCAGCAAGGACGATCCCCGCCCCACCGAGATCAAGCTGCACCAGCGATCGCGCATCCTCGAAATCGCGTTCGACGACGGCAGCCGCTTCGAGCTCAGCTATGAGTTCCTGCGCGTGCATTCGCCCTCCGCCGAGGTCCGCGGCCACGGCGTCGGCCAGGAGGTGCTGCAGCTCGGCAAGCGCGACGTGGACATCACCCGCGTCGAACCGGTCGGCAATTACGCGATCCGCCCGGTGTTCTCCGACGGCCACGACAGCGGCCTGTATTCCTGGGACTACCTCTACGACCTCGGCGAGCGCCGCGACGAGCTGTGGCAGACCTACCTGCTGCGCCTCGCCGAGGCCGGCGGCAGCCGTGATCCGGCCGACCAGCCCGAGTCCGCACCCAAGTCCGGTGGCTGCGGCCACCACCACTGAACGAAAATTGCGATCCAGACCATGAACGACAAGACCACCCACTTCGGCTTCCAGCAGGTGGCCGAATCCGAGAAGGCGGGCAAGGTCCGCAGCGTGTTCTCCTCGGTGGCCGGCAGCTACGACGTGATGAACGATCTCATGTCCTTCGGCCTGCACCGCCTGTGGAAGGCCTTCACGGTGCAGATCGCCGGCGTGCGGGCCGGCGACCGGGTGCTCGACGTGGCCGGTGGCACCGCCGACCTGTCCCTCGCCTTCGCGAAGAAGGTCGGCCCGCGCGGCCAGGTGTGGCTGACCGACATCAACCACGCCATGCTGTCGGTCGGCCGCGACCGCGTCGTCGACAAGGGCTTCCTGCTCCCCGTCGCCCAGTGCGACGCGGAGAAGCTGCCCTTCCCGGACAATTATTTCGACGTGGTCACCGTCGCCTTCGGGCTGCGCAACATGACCCACAAGGACCAGGCCATCGCCGAGATGCGCCGCGTGCTCAAACCCGGCGGCCGCCTGCTGGTGCTGGAGTTCTCGAAGGTCTGGAAGCCCCTCGCGCCCGCCTACGATTTCTACTCCTTCAAGCTGCTGCCGCTGATGGGCGAGAAGGTCGCCCGGGACGCCGACAGCTACCGCTACCTGGCCGAGAGCATCCGCATGCACCCGGACCAGGAATCGCTGAAGGACATGATGGAAAAGGCCGGGCTGGCCCGCGTCGAATACTTCAACATGAGCGCCGGCGTCGTCGCGCTGCACCGCGGCTACAAGCTCTGACTCCCGCACGGCGGCGCTGATTGCATTCACACGGAAGGCTTACAATAGTCAGATCGTATAGCTGACCGTCTTCGGAGAGACCGCTGCAATGATCAGACTCCCGCGCGTTGCTGCCGCGAGCGCCGTCCTCGCCACGCTGCTGGTGGCCGGCTGCGCGGCCAAGCCCGTTCTGCCCTTCATCAAGCCGGAACCGATCCCGACGGTGGTCCAGCTGGAGCTCAGCGCCGACGCGGCGGTCAACGCCGACCGCCACGGCCGGGCGACGCCCATCGTCGTCCGCTACTACCTGCTGCAGAACACCGCCGCCTTCGACAGCGCCGACTTCTTCTCGCTGTTCGAGCGCGACGACGCGGTGCTGGGTGCCGCCAAGATCGTGCGCGAGGAGGCCACCCTCAAGCCCGGCCAGACCCTGCGCACCGAACTGCGCCCCCAGGGCGAAGGCAAGTTCCTCGCCGTGTTCGCCGCCTACCGGGACGTCAACACGATGCGCTGGCGGGCCACCGCCGCGGTCCCGCAGAACAAGACGACGGCCTACACGGTGCGCATCGGCCAGACTGGCGTGGCGATCAGCCCCAAGTCGCCCTGAACGCCGCCACGGACGGCCAGCAGCGGTTTCAACCTTCCCACCCGTAGCCGAGAGCGGACATGTCCTGGTTCAGCAAAGTCGTGTGGTCCGAGGGGCTGTTCCTGCGCCCCCAGCATTTCCAGCAGCAGGACCGCCACATGGAATGGTTCGTCGAGACCCGCGCGCGCGCGCTGGGCGGCCTGTTCTGGGGCTTCGACCGGCTGGAGGTCGACGAGGCGGCGCTGGCCACCGGCAAGGTCGCGCTGGCTTCCGGGCGCGGCATGCTGCCGGACGGTACGCCCTTCGAATTCCCGTCGGCCCACCCCGCACCGCTGGCTCTCGACATCCCCGCCGATGCGAAGAACGCGCTGGTCTACCTGGCCCTGCCGCTGCGCCGCCCGCAGAGCACCGAGGCAGCATCCCCCGCCGATGCCTCCTCGCAGCTGGCGCGCTATGCGCCGGTCGAGGAGCAGGTCGTCGATTCGGCCACCGGTGACGGCACCACCGAACCCATCGAAACCGGCCAGCCCCGGCTGCGCCTGGTTCTCGCCGAGCAGATCTCCGACGCCTTCGTGCGCATCGGCGTGCTGCGCGTCGTCGAGCGACGGCCGGACAACAGCCTGCTGGTGGACAAGGGCTACATCCCGCCAGTCCTCGCCTGTCAGGTCTCGCCGGTGCTGGCCGGTTTCCTGCGCGAAGTCCGCGGCCTGCTCGGCCAGCGCGGCGACGCGCTGGCCGCAAGGCTGGCCCAGCCCGGCGCCGGCGGTGTCGCCGAGATCGCCGACTTCATCTTCCTGCTCACCATCAACCGGCACCAGCCGGTGTTCACCCACCTTGGCGAGCTCACCCAGCTCCATCCCGAGCGCCTGTTCGCCCGGCTCCTCGAACTGTCCGGCGAGCTGTCCACGCTGGTCAGCAGCGAGCGGCGCCCGGCCAGCCCGCCGGCCTACAACCACGATGCGCTCGAGGCCAGCTTCGCGCCGCTGATCCGCGACGTGCGCCGGGCCCTCGCCACGGTGCTCGAGCAGAACGCCATCCAGATCGAGCTGCAGGACCACAAGCAGGGCCGTTACGTCGGCCTCGTCGCCGACCGCAGCCTGCTGCGCCACGCCGGCTTCGTGCTGGCGGTCAATGCCCAGGTGCCGAGCGAGACGCTGCGCGGGCGCTTCCCGGCCCAGGCCAAGCTCGGCCCGGTGGAGAAGATCCGCGAACTGGTCAATCTGCAGCTGCCGGGCATCGCACTGCGGCCGCTGCCCGTCGCGCCACGGCAGATCCCCTTCCACGCCGGCTTCAGCTACTTCGAGCTCGACAACGCCGGCGACCTGTGGAAACAACTGGAGAATTCCGGCGGCCTCGGCATCTACGTGACCGGCGATTTCCCCGCCCTTGAACTGTCCCTGTGGGCCATCCGGGCCTGAGCGCAGTTCCGACCGCAGTCCAACGCTTCCCGACCGGAGACCGGCCTCATGGCGCACGACGACCCCTTCGCCCAGCCCCCATCCGACAAGACGCTGATCGTGCCCTCTCCGGGTGCCCGCGCGGCACGGCCGGCGGCGGCCCAGACCGCTCCGGCCGCCGCGGCGGCGATGCGCTTCGAGCGCGTCGACCTGGCCGCCCTGGACTGGGACTGCGGCGTGAACCCGCTGATCGCCGCCGCCAACCCGTTGCTCAACCTGGTGCCCCAGTTCCGCCAGGTCCAGCATCCGGACCCGACCGGGCTGCGCGAAACACTGGCGCGGGCGATCGGCGTGTTCGAGACCAAGGCGCGTGAGCATGGCGTGTCCCACGAGCACCTGATCGCCGCCCGCTACGCGCTGTGCACCTTCCTCGACGAGACGGCGGCCAACACCCCGTGGGGCGACAAGGTGTGGGCCCAGCGCAGCCTGCTCGTGCAGTTCCACAACGAAGCCTGGGGTGGCGAAAAGTTCTTCCAGCTGCTCGGCAAGCTGGCCGAGCAGCCGGCCGCCCACCGCGACCTGCTCGAGCTGTTCTACCTGATCCTGTCCCTCGGCTTCGAGGGCCGCTACCGGGTGCTGCAGAACGGGCGGGCGCAACTCGCGTCGGTGCGCGAGAAGCTCGCCCAGATGATAGTCAAGGAGCGCGGCGAGGGGGTCCGCGAACTCTCGCCGGCCTGGCAGACCAGCGCCACCACCGCGCGCCCGCTGCGCGAATCCGTGCCGCTGTGGGCGGTCGCAGCGATCGCGATGCTGGTGCTGGCGATCGGCTACATGCTCGCCTCCTTCGCGCTGAACCGGCACTCCGACCCGACCTTCGCGTCGATCCTGGCCCTGAAGGCCGGTACGCCGGTGCCGGCGGCCGTCGCCGCGCCGGCCGCCCCCGCCACGCCGCCGCCGGCCCGCCTGGCCCATTTCCTGGCGGACGAGATCGCGGCCGGCCGCGTCGTGGTCCGCGACCTCGCCGACCGCAGCATCGTCACCGCCCGCGGCGACGGCCTGTTCGAGGCCGGTAGCGCCACCCTGTCACCGTCCTTCGCCGAACTGCTCGAACGGGTCGGCTCCGCGGTGGCCAGGGTGGACGGCAGCGTGCTGGTGCGCGGCCACACCGACAACCGGCCGATCCGCTCGGCGCGCTTCCCGTCCAACTGGCACCTCTCGCAAGCCCGCGCCGACGCCGTCGCCGCGGCCCTCACCCCCCACCTGGGCAAGCGCCCGGCGGTAAAGACCGAGGGCAGCGCCGACAGCGAGCCGGTAGCCAGCAATGACACGCCCGAGGGACGTGCGCAGAACCGCCGCGTCGAGATCATCGTGTTCCCGGCCGCGCGCGGCGCCTGACTGACGATAGAGGCCTGAATGATGAAGAAACTCCTCGCTGCGCTGCTTCACCCCGTGGTCCTCGCCCTCCTTGGGCTGCTCGCGCTGTGCCTGGTGATCTGGAACGTCGGCCCGCTGGTGGCGATCGCCGGCCGCGCACCGCTCGAAGCGGAGTCGGCGCGCTGGATACTCATCGGCGCCGTGGTGCTGGCCTTCGTGATGCGCTTCGTCGTCGCCCGCCTGAAGGCCAAGGCCAGCAATGCCAAGCTGCTCGACGGCCTGCTCGGCAAGGGGGCCGGCGCGCCCGCCGAATCCGCCGAAGTCGCGACGCTGCGCCAGCGTTTCGAGGAGGCCACCAAGATCCTGCGCCACAGCCGCTCGGCGGCTTCCGGCAGCGGCCTGTCGCGGCTCGCCGCGCTGGGTTCGGCACGTTACCTGTACCAGCTGCCGTGGTATGTGTTCATCGGCGCGCCGGGCTCGGGCAAGACCACCGCGCTGATCAACTCCGGCCTGCGCTTCCCCCTCGCCGAGAAGCTCGGCACCCACCAGATCAAGGGGGTCGGCGGCACCCGCAACTGCGACTGGTGGTTCGCCGACGAAGCCGTGCTGATCGACACCGCCGGCCGCTACACCACCCAGGATTCGGACGCGGCGGCCGATCGCGATGCCTGGCAGGGCTTCCTGGGCCTGCTGCGCAAGCACCGGCCGCGCCAGCCGCTCAATGGCGTGCTGTTGACGGTCAGCCTGGGCGATCTCCTCGGCCAGACCGAGACCGAGGCGACCCGCCATGCCGAGGCCTTGCGCGCCCGCGTGCAGGAACTCTATTCCCAGCTTGGCGTGCGCCTGCCGATCTACGTGCTGGTCACCAAGGCCGACCTGGTGGCCGGCTTCAACGAGTTCTTCGCCAACCTCACCAAGGAGGGACGCGACCAGGTGTGGGGCGTGACCTTCCCGGCCGACGATGCGGCGGGCACCGACGCGCTGAAGACCCTGCCGGCCCAACTCGCCGCCCTTCAGCAACGGATCGGCGGCCAGCTCATCGGCCGTCTGCAGGAAGAGGCCGACCTCGGCCACCGCGGCCTGATCGCCGCCTTCGACCAGCAGTTCGCGCTGGTCAACCGGCTGCTCGACACCTTCCTGCAGCGCGTCTTCGCCAGCTCCGGCTACGACCATCCGCTGCTGGTGCGCGGCGTGTATTTCACCAGCGGCACCCAGGAAGGCAATCCGATCGACCGGGTGATGGCCAGCCTGGGCGGCGCCTTCGGGCTCGAGCGGCGCGTGCTGCCGCCCCCGGCCGGCAGTGGCAAGAGCTTCTTCCTGACCCGCCTGCTGAAGGAGGTCGTCTTCGCCGAGCAGCGCATCGGCGGCACCAACCTCAAGTGGGAGCGTCGGCGCAGCCTGATCCACATCGGGACGCTGGCGGCGATCGCGCTGCTGGTCGTCGGGCTGGGGATGGGCTGGACCTTCAGCTACCTGCGCAACAGCAGCTACGTCGACGAGGTGGACGGCACCGTCGCCGCTGCAAAGCCCCTGGTGCTGCGCGTCGGCAGCGCGCCGGCCGACGACCTGCTCGGCGTGCTGGCCGTGCTCGACGCGGTGCAGGGGGTGTCCGCCACCGGCACCCGCCAGCGGGGCGAAAGCCCGGCCGGCATGGGCCTCGGCCTGTTCCAGGGCGACAAGCTCGACGCCGCGGCGGAGCAGTCCTACCGCGGCCTGCTGCGCGACGTGCTGCTCCCCCGCCTGTCCCAGCGCATCGAAGCCCAGCTGCGCAGCCTCGACGGCAGCAACCTGGAGTTCGCCTACGAGACCCTCAAGACCTACCTGATGCTGAACGATCCGGCCCATTTCGACGCCGAGGCGCTGAAGGCGTGGATCAGCATCGACTGGGACCGCAACCTGCCGCGGGACGTCAGCGCCGACCAGCGCGCCGCGCTGGCGACCCACCTCAACGCGCTGTTCGCCGACGGCCCGGTCGCCTCGCCGGTGGTCCAGGATTCGGCCCTCGTCGCCCGCGCCCGCGAGATGCTGCTGCGCTACTCGCTGCCCGACCGCATCTACAGCCGCCTGAAGCGCCAGGGCGTCGGCGAGGGCTTCCCCGAGTTCACCATCGAACGCGCCGCCGGCCCCGGCTCCACGCTGGTGTTCACGCGCAAGAGCGGCGCAGCGCTGACCCGCGGCATCGCCGGGCTGTACACCTACGACGGCTACCACAAGGGCTTCACGAAGGCCGTGGACGCCGTCGCCGGCAAGCTCGCCGAGGAGGAATCCTGGGTGCTCGGCACCCGCCGCGACAGCGGCGCCCGTGCCGATTCCGGCAGCGTCGCCCGCGACGTGCGCCGCCTCTACCTGGCCGACTACGCGCGCCAGTGGGAAGCCCTGATCGCCGACATCGGCCTGGTCCGCTCGCCCAGCCTCACCCAGAGCATCCAGGTCGCGCGGGTGCTGTCCGGCGCCGACTCGCCGCTGCCCAAACTGCTCCGCGCGATCGCCCGCGAGACCACGCTGACGCCGCCGGAAGGCGACAAGACCGTGGTGGACAAGGCCGGCGAGAAGCTCGCCAGCGCCAAGCAGGAGCTCGGCAAGGTGCTCGGCCTCGGCGCCGGCAGCGCCGCCGGCCCGGCCGCGGCGCCCCCCGCCGAGCGCCTCGAGAGCCTGGTGGACGACCGCTTCACGCAGATCCGCCAACTCGTCACCGCCGACGGCAAGAGCGCCCCGATCGACAACGTGACGCAGCTGCTCAACGAGGTCTACGTGCAACTGTCGGCCACCGAGACCGCGATCAAGGACAAGGTCGCGCCGCCGCCGGGGGATTCGGCCGCCAAGGTCAAGGCCGAAAGCGCACGCATGCCGGAGCCGATCCGCGGGATGCTGCAGCAGCTGTCCACCGCCGGCACCAGCCAGTCCCTCGCCGCGACCCGGGAAAACCTGTCCTCGGCGGTCGCCGCCCAGGTCGGCGAGTTCTGCCGCCAGGCCACCGACGGCCGCTACCCCTTCTCGCGCGGCAGCACCCGCGACGTGACCCGCGAGGACTTCGCCCGCCTGTTCGCTCCCGGTGGCCTGCTCGACGACTTCTTCCAGAAGAACCTGGCGCCCTTCGTCGATACCTCGACGCGGCCGTGGAGCTTCAAGAAGGTGCAGGAGCAGTCCCTCGGCGGGCCGGGCAACCTGGCCCAGTTCCAGCGTGCGGCGACGATCCGCGATGTGTTCTTCCGCGGCGGCGGCTCGGTGCGCCTCGACTTCAAGCCCATCGACATGGACCCGACGATCACCCAGTTCACCCTCGACGTGGACGGCCAGCTGGTTAAGTACGCCCACGGCCCGCAAGTGCCCCAGTCGATCCAGTGGCCGGGCAGCAAGGGCGGGCTGTCGGCACGCATCCAGATCACCCCGCCGGCGCCCAGCGGTGCGTCCGGGATCACCACCGAGGGTGCCTGGGCGCTGTTCCGCCTGTTCGACAAGGCGCGGGTGGATGGCCTTGGCGCCCCCGAGAAGTTCAAGCTAACCTTCGACGTCGAGGGCCGCCAGGCCAGTTTCGAGGTCACCGCCAGCAGCGTGCAGAACCCCTTCCGGCTGCGCGAACTTTCCGAGTTCCGCTGCCCCGGAGGGCTGTGAGCGTGGAGCACATCGCCGGCTGGTACGGCAAGCTGCCGGTGCTCGGCGATTTCGCCCAGCGCCGCCTGCCGCCCGGTTTCGTCACGCCGTGGGACGCGTGGCTGCAGCGCGGCATCGCCGGCAGCCGGGCCGCGCTCGGCGAGGCCTGGCTGGACCACTACCTGACCGCCCATGTGTGGCATTTCGTGCTGATGCCCGGCGTGCTCGGCCGCGACGCCTGGGCCGGCGTGTGGTCGCCGTCGGTCGACCGGGTCGGGCGCTACTTCCCGTTCACGCTGGCCGCGCCGCTGCCCGCCGGCCAGGCTTTCGGCGCCTCGACCACCGCGCTCGGCGAATGGCTCAAAGGCCTCGAGGAGGCCGCCCGCCTGGCCCTGCTGCTGGAGCGTGACATCGAGCCGCTGGAGGCCGCCCTGGCCCGGCTCGGCCCGCCGCCGCAGGCCGCCGGGCCGGCCGGCGCGCTCGACGGCGTGGGTGCGCGGCTGGCCCGGCGCGAGGAGTTCATCGGCCTGTCGGGCCTGTCCGGCGACTGCCTGGGCGGGCTGGCGACGGCAAGCCTGGCCCACGCGCTGGCCGATTACTCGGTGTGGTGGTGTTATGGCGGTGACGGCCGCTGCGGGGGCTTCGCGCATCGCAGCTTGCCGGACGCCGCATTTCTGTTGAAGATGCTCGCCTATTCGCCCGACGCATGACGGGCGAGACGCATTCAGGGTTTTCCAAGTGTCCGATTCGAACGACGACAAGACAATAGTGCTCGGGGGCGCCGCGGCGTCGCCCGCTCCCCCACCCCCGCCGCGGGTCAGTTCCGCCAACGCGCTGCCGGTGGGCACCCGCCTGTCCGAGTTCGAGATCGTCGGCCTCGTCGGCGAAGGCGGTTTCGGCATCGTCTACCTGGCCGATGACCACTCCCTGCAACGCCGGGTGGCCATCAAGGAATACATGCCCTCCTCGCTGGCCACGCGGGGCGAAGACGCGTCGGTGGTGGTGCGCTCGGAGCGGCACTCGGACACCTTCGAGATCGGTCGCCGCAGCTTCGTGAATGAAGCGCGGCTGCTGGCCCAGTTCGACCACCCTGCACTACTGAAGGTCTATCGCTTCTGGGAAGCCAACGGCACCGCCTACATGGCGATGCCCTACTACGCCGGCAAGACGCTGCGCGACGTGCTGCGCGAGCGCCAGGGGCCGCCGCCCGACGAATCGTGGATCCGCAAGATCCTCGGGCCGGTGATGGACGCCCTCGAGCTGATGCATGCGCAGCACTGCTACCACCGCGACGTGGCGCCGGACAACATCATGCTGCTCAGCGACGACCGGCCGGTGCTGCTCGACTTCGGTGCCGCCCGCCGGGTCATCAGCGACATGACCCAGGCGCTGACGGTGATCCTCAAGCCGGGCTACGCACCGATCGAGCAGTACGCGGAGATGCCCGGCGTCAAGCAGGGGCCGTGGACCGACATCTACGCGCTGGCCGCGGTGGTCTATTTCACGATCGTCGGGCGCACCCCACCGCCGGCGGTCGGGCGCATGATGCAGGACGCCTACGAGCCCCTCGCCAATGTTGCCGCCGGCCGCTACTCCGCGCAGTTCCTGGAGGGCATCGACCAGTGCCTGCGGGTCAGGGGTGAGGATCGCCCCCAGTCGATCACCCAGATGCGCGAGCTGCTGGGCCTGGGCGACTACGTGCCGGCGCCGGTCAGCGAGCCCCGCATCACGCCACCGTCCGCAGCCGCTGCTGCCGAACCGGTGGCGACGGTCATCGCCCGGCCGGAACACCTGGCCACCACGACAGACCGCTCCCGGCTGCAAGGGGCCGCCGACGCGAAGCCTGCCGTCGCCGCACCGCAGCAGCCCGCACCGCCCAGGCGGCCGGCCACATTGATCTACGTCGCCGGGGTGGCGGCAGCCGGCGCGCTGGCGGTCGGCGCCTTCCTGTTCACCCGGGAGTCCGCCCCACCGCCTGCGGCCCCGACAGCTGCCGCGCCGCCCATCCCCGCACCCTCCCTCCCCACTCCCGCCCCGGCGCCCATCCCGGCGCCGGTCGCCAGCGCCGTACCGACGCTGCCGGTGCCGCTGGGTGAAGCCGTCGCAGCCACCGTGGCCGGCTCGGACCCGCGCTTCGGCCTGCAGGTGGACAAGGTCCGGACCCCGCTGACCATCGGCCGCGACGCGCTCAGCTTCGTGCTGCGCAGCCAGCGCAGCGGCCTGCTCTATGTGCTGCTGTGGGACAAGGCGACCGGGCAACTCAGCGAGATCTTCCCCAACGAACTGGACCGCAACAACAAGGTCACCGCCGGCAAGCCCCTGAGCTTCCCGCGGCCGGACTGGGCCTACGAGGCCGACCAGCCCAAGGGCGACTGGGAAGTGATCACCCTCGTCGCCGATTCGCCACGGGATTTTTCCGCGCTGCGCTTCGAGTCCCGCGCCGGCTCGACCGGCGCGCCACAGGCAGCGGTCGAGGCCGCCCTGGCCGCTACGGCGCGCGGCGGCGCTGCCCTCGGCGGGGAAGCCCGCTGCAAGGACGGCCAGGCCTGCTCACCGGCCTATGCGGCAGTCAGCTTTGCCGTGGCGGAAACCACCGCAACCGAAAGGAAGGAAGTCGCCAAAGCACCACCGCGGGAAAAACCGCCGGCCCGGGATGGCGGCGGCACCGAGCAGTCCGAGAAACAGTACGTCAAGGATCTGAACAAGTCCCTCGACAAGCTGCTCAACGAACGTTGAGCAGCGGGCACGGCATCGCGCCGTGCCCGCCGCGCAATCAGACCGAGATCCGGTTCGGGTTGCTGGCTTCGATGCTGATCCGCTGGACATTGGACGGGATGCGCGCATCGCTGACGATGCGGCGATTGACCACCCCGTCGCCCACCTTCTCGCTGACCTGGACCTGACCGGCCTGCGTTGCCTTGGCGCCCTTCCCCGGTGCCGTCGCGATGGTCATCTGCACCGCCTCGCCGCGCTCGCGGGCGACCTTGCGCGCATATTCGTTGAGCTTGCGCATCGCCTCCTTGCCGTCCGCGGTATCGACCTGGGACAAGGGAATATCCACCGATACCGACTTGAAGGCGGGCACCGTCTCGGTCTTGCCGGTCTGCTTGTCGGTGACCTGCACCGGTTCGGTGTGCACCGGCGTGGCCGTGCCGCCGCTGACCTTCACGGCCTCTTCGGTGGCGGCTTTGGCGTCGTCGATTTCCGAACTGCGGGCCCGCTGATAGCCGATCAGGCCACCGACCACCGCACCGGCCACGCAACCCGCCGCGGCATTGTTCTTGGTCAGCTTGGAGATCACCGCACCGGCGGCGCAGCCCACTGCCGCGCCGATGCCCGCGCTCTCCGTTTTCTTGTCGATGTTGGCACAGCCGCTCACCGCCAGGCTGAGCGCCAGCGCACAGGTGGGCAGGCGCAAGATTCCAGGGTTTTTCATGATGTCACCTTCAGTTGTCACCCGTCCCTTGCCGGGACTTGGGAAGGAGGATCACGGTGGTTTCTTCGGCATCCGCCTGGTCAGCCATGCGGACGCACACCGCCGTGTAGTTGTCGTGCTCGGTCGGCGCCCGGGAGCGGATCAGCCCGGCCATGCTGTCCAGCCAGGCCTGGGGATTCGGGGTCTCGTCGAGGAGCCGCTCCATGTCGCTTTCCTCGACGTATTCCCACCAGCCGTCCGTGCATAACAGGAAGACATCGCCGGCCTGCAGCACCAGCGGCTCGGCCGACACCGACAGGGAGATCGCGTCGGTGGAGCCGATCGCCGAGGTCAGCAGGCTGCGCTGGGGATGGGTGCGGATCATGTCGGCACTGCCATAGCCGGCGTCGATCATGTTCTGTACGAGGCTGTGGTCGCGGGTCTGGTAGGCCACGCGGCCGCGGCGGAAGAGGTAGATGCGGGAGTCGCCGACGTGGCCCCACACCGCGAAGCCGTCCCGCGGGTCGATCAGCAGCAGCACGGCGGTGGCGTGCATGTCATCCGAGGTGCTGCCGTTGGTCTTTTCGTCGACGACCACGTCGTTCGCCCCTTGCAGCAGCGCCGAGGCCGCGTCGGGCTCGACCCGCGGCTGCGCCGCGAAGCGGCGCAGCACCGTGCTGACCACCAGGCGCGACGCGACGTCGCCGCTGCCGTGGCCGCCCGCCCCATCGGAGACGACCCAGCAACAACCCGTGTCGGACGTCCAGTAGCCGCAGGCATCCTCGTTGCGGCTGCGTCCGCCGACCTCGGACACGTAACACGTCTGCATCTCCAGCATGAGCACCCCGCTCTGCATGTTCGGCCTGCGTTATGAACGACCCGATTCCGGCCGGCCTGGCTCCCGCTCGGCCTGGAGCCGTTCGACCTGCTCCTCGTAGGCCCGCAGGAACTCCTTCCCGAAGAGGGCGTGGAAGTCGTCCTCCGCCTCCTTCGAGATGTCCCCGTACATCTGCTCGAAGAGATCCCACAGGCGCGCCTTGCGCCCGCCGGGCAGCAGGCTGTCGAGCACGCTGCGCGAAACCACACGCTGTTCGAGGGCGCCGGGCTCGAAACGTTTCAGCACACCGGCCAGTGCTGCCCGCATGCCGGCCATGAAGCCGAACTGGTGGGCGCGCAGGTCGTCGTAGGCATCGTGCATCGCCGCCTCCGGCGACATGAAGCCGCGCCCCTGGGGCGCCAGCAGCTGGGTCAGCGCAAAGCCCACGTCCGGCGAGAACTTGAGCGGATTGTTGCCCTTGCTGACGATCATCGTGACTTCGGCGCGCACCTCCCGCTTGGTGAGCGCGCGGGCGGTGAGCAGGTCGAGGGTGCCCTGGGTCGCCTCGCGCAGCACCACGCCGATCTGCTCCATCAGTTTCGGCGTCAGGCCATCCGGCAGGCGCAGCGGCACGCCGAGGCCGCGCAGGAAGGCGTCGAGGAGTTCCGCTTCCGCAGCGGAGGCTGCGACCCGTGGCGTCAGCGCGACATCGGCGGCTGGCGCAGCCCCTGCGGCGACCCGCTCGACGTTGACCTCGGCCTTTGGCGGCGCGACAGCCGGCGCGGCGACCGGCGCATCCATCGCCGGTGGGGGTGGCGCACTGTCCGGCCCCGCCGCCGGGCTGTCCCACGAGAACACCATGCCCACCGCCGGTGACGGCCCGGCCGGCGGCACCGCCCTGGGTGCGATCACCCGGGTCACCTCCAGCCCGGCGGCCGGCTCGGGACGCGGCGGCGTGAAGGCCTGGTTGAGCAGTGGGGCGTCGTCGCGCTGCGGACTGGCGAGCTCGGCTGCGGGCGCCGCAGCACCGAACAGGGCCAGCGGATCGACCGCCCCCGCAGGCCCGTCGGACGGCGTGACCGGCGTCTCACCCAGCGGCGTGCCGGCGAAGGGATCGCGACCGCCTGCGCCGAGTCCGAACAGGGCGTCCACCGATGGCTCGCTGCCCGTGCCACCCAGACCGAGCAGGTCGGCGCGGGGCGGCGGGGCCGAGGGTGGAGGCGGTGCAGCGAAGGGGTCGGGGAATGGCGCAGCTTCTGGCTCTGGCGCCGGGGCGGCGCGGACCGGGGCCGCGAACACCGCAAAGGGATCGTCGCCGCCCGGCGCCGGCGGCACGGAACTGGCGCCGCCAAACGCAGCCACCGGCGTGGTGTCGGGGCTGGGAAGAGAATCGGCGAAGGGGTCGGCCACCGGTGCGCCACCGAACAGGCCCAGCGGATCCGCCGACGCGGGGGCAGGCGCGGGTGTCGAGAACACCGGCGGGGCGCGGTCGAACTCCACCTCAAGCAGGTAGCCACCGATCGCGATCCGGTCGCCACCGACCAGCTCGACCCGGTTGCCCCTGCCCACCGGCCGGTCGTTCACCGAGGACGGGTTGCCTCCCTGGTCCACGATCATGAAACGCCCGCCTTCGCACTCGATGCGGGCCTGGACCCGGGAGATGTGCCGCTCGGGGTCGGGCAGCACCAGTTCGTTGCCCTCTTCCCGCCCGATCGCCCCGCCCCGGCTGTCGAAGTCGTGACTGGACGGGCGGGCGGGCGGAGCCCCGTTGAAGCTGATGACGGAAATGCGCATGATCGGATCGGCGGTCAGGATCGGGACATGACAGACAGGCTGGATATTACCAGCGGCACGAAGTACCGGTGCCGCTCCGTTTCCACGTTGGCGGGGATCTCTGCGTCAGCAGGCTCCAAGCCCGGCCGGGCAGGTTCAGACCGCCGGTGGCGGCGGGAACAGCGGCGTTCCGGCAAGGGCCGCCCGGGCGCCGAAATCCCAGCGGGCTTCCAGGTCGATCCAGCGCTGGGCCTCGCTGCTCAGCGCGCGCTCGACGTCGAAGCCGCGGCACCAGCGGCCCCCGGCGCGCCAGCGCTCGCCGTGCTCCGCCCATTGCCGCTCGGCCTTGGCGAGGTCGGGCAACCAGACCTCGGGAGGAAAGTCCTTGTCGTCGGGATCCGCATCCTCGGCCACCGGCAGACTGCTCCGCCTCCCTTCGACCGCCAGGCCGGTGATGCGCTCCCAGGCCTGCCCGGCGGCGGCGGCGAGCACCGGGTCGGGATCGGCCATCCAGGCGAGGACGGCGGCCAGAGCCTGCGGGCGGCCCAGCCGCGCGGCAAGGGCAGCCCGCAGCGGGGCCGGCTGCGTCGCGCACAGCGCAAGCACTTCGTCCTGCTCTTCGGCCTTGCCCAGCGCGGCCAGCCAGCCCAGCGCACTCGCGTCGCCCTCCCCCGCCAGTCGCCGAAGGGCGTCCGGCAGCCAGGCTTCGCCACGCCAGATGGCCACGTCCAGCACCGCGCGACGCAGCCCGGGATCGGGGCGGGCCAGCGCCTCGGCGTAGGGCAGCGGCATCGCGGTCGTTCCGTCGAGGGCGAGTACGGCGCGCCAGGCCATCGCCGCGACCTCCGGCCCTTCCTGCAGGAGTAAAGGAGCAGGCAGCGGGGAGGCTGCTTCGAAGCGGCGCTGGCTGGCCAGCGCCAGCGCCGCAGCGGCCGCGTGGGCCGGACTGCCGTGGGCCAGCGCGGCGCGGAGCGTGGGTTCGGTGTGGGTCGGGGGCGCCATCGCCAGCGCGTCGGCGAAGCCCCCGATCGCGGCTCCGCCCGCCGCGGCGAAGGCTTCCAGCACTTGCCTGGCGTTGTCGGGCCGGCCGCTGCGCAGCAAGGCCCAGGCGGCGGCAAAGACTTCGTCCCGGTCGTCACCCGCCAGCGCCCCGCCGAACATCTCGCCCAGCGCCTCGCCGGCCACCAGCATGCCTTGCAGGTGGGCCTCGATGCGCTCCATCAGGTAGGAGAAGTCGCGCAGCGTGAGTTCGGACGAGCGCACGGACGCGCGGCGCCGCTGCCACAGGTAGGCAAGCTCCTCCGCGTGGGTGAACACCCGTTCGGCGATGAAATCGCGGCGCCGCACCAGCGGCTTGACGGTGACCATGCTTGCCTAGTTGATCGACACGCTGCCGGCCTTGATGCGCTGCAGGCCCTTGGCGCGGATCAGCACGTCCTCGCCCTTCAGCACCGCCTTACCGTCGGCGCGCAGGTCGAGGGTCGCCTCGCCGCACTTTAGGGTCAGCACCTCGGTGGCCTCGAGGGTCAGGCGGGACTGGGGTTCGGGGGGCCGGTAGGGGCCGATGCGGCCGAGGACGACGCCGCGGCCAGTGGCGTCGGGCGGCAGCGCCAGCAGCACGTCACCGGGCTGCAGGGCGAGCGCGACACCGCTGTCGAGCCAGTCGCAGAGGAATTCGCCTCCCGACGGGGCACTCACCCTGAGCAGGCCGCCATCAAGGATCTCCACGAGGCTGACCCGTGAAGCCCCCTCGGGAAGGCCTGCGGAAGTGATCCTCGGGAGCGTCAGAACATTTGCACTGGACAATTCACACCTCGATCTGATTCGTTCCGGTTAACGTCCGGCCGCCTGCATCTACCCGCAGATGTTCTTCTTGTTGTGCCAGAGCGGGTCGCCCATGCGGCAGACGTTCTTGCCGTCCAGCATCACGTTGAAGGAATACATCAGGAATTCGCATTCCTGCTTGAAGGTACCGCTGATCACCCCGCCGACCGAGCCCGCCTCGTCGCCGGTGCTCATCATGTATTTGGCGCCCTTGACCATCACCATGTTGCCGTCGGCCTTGACCGTGGAGGTGCCGGAGGTGGTGTCGGACGACTTGCCGATATTGGGGTAGGGAATGGGGATAGGCGGCGCCGGCGGGGCCGGGGTCTTGCAGACGTCGGGGAAGACCATGCTCATGCCGCCGCTGCCCTTGTGGGCGAAGCCGGTGATGTTGTGGACGGTGCAGGGCATCGCGAAATCCTCAGGTAAGGCGTTCGAGGACGACCGCCGCGCGGTCGCCCCTGTCCGATGAAGCATAGGCCAAAAGCGGCCCGGCTCGGTAGCCGGCCCCCAGGCCATGGGCGGCCAGCGCGGCCAGCGCCACGCCGTGGGCGGCCCCCAGGTCGCCGAAGCATTCGGCCGGGTGTTCCATGCGGTTGTCAGCCGCGAAGCGCCCGGCGTTGCGGATGCGCGCGATCCCGAATTCCCGTGCCCAGTAGCGCTCGCCGTTGAAGCTGCAGTAGACGGTTTGGATCGGCGCTTCGGGCGCGGCCGCCTCCACCGCCCTCCCCACCGCCGCGGCAAGTCCGTCGCCGAGATAGGGCTGATCGGAATACAGGTGGCCAGGCTCGCTGCCGATGCCGCAGCCGGCCACGCGCGCCAGCGGAACCCTGCCGTGGCTGCGGACGGCTGTCTCGCTGGCCAGCAGCACGAAGGCTGCACCCTCGCCCGGCGTGAAGCCGTCGCTGACCGTCTCGCCACGAATCCGCCCGGCCCGGTCCAGGGTGCCCAGCACGTAAGGGTCGATCAGACTGTCCACGCCGCCTACCAGCATCCATTCGGCCTGGCCGGCCTCAATGCGGCTGGCCGCCTGGCACAGGGCCATCAGGCCGGCGGCGCGGCCGCGCGG